>ERZ1740072.10-NODE-10-length-207282-cov-9.407457_pt1 | contig 207282 bp, 178 predicted proteins | sample MGYA00581733_ERZ1740072 | MGnify/ENA primary metagenome ERZ1740072 (study PRJEB43018, sample SAMN04849741) | marine metagenome | isolation source: floating plastic debris | place: Pacific Ocean | collected 2008-08-30 | study: EMG produced TPA metagenomics...
TGCAGATGCTTATACTAGCAAGTCGCAGCTATATTTACTTTTGGCTACCTACTTAGATAGTGAGAAACTAGCTGCATAGTTCCACTCCTTACAGGGCACACCATGAACACTTCCTACCAAGCCCCCGTCGTGATTGAGCGTGTTCTGGCCAACACGAAGTATATCGCCGTTGTGGGTCACTCTCCTAAACCCCAGCGACCCAGCTATCAGGTATCGCGCTATATGCGGCAGCAGGGATATATTGTCTATCCGGTGCATCCAGCAGCCAAAGAAATTGATGGGCAGCGCTGCTACGCTCGTCTAGCCGATGTCCCTGGGCCGATTGATATGGTAAATGTCTTTCGTCGTAGTGAGTTTCTCCCTGACCTTTGGGAACAGATGCTGGCTCTAGAAACCATGTCTGATGTCAGGTGTCTGTGGACTCAGCTCGATATCTACGATGCCGCCGTTGCTCAAAAAGCCACTGACCACGGCTGGCAGGTTGTTATGGATGCCTGTCTTAAGATTGAATTTCAAAAGGGTCAGCAGCTGCATGCGTGACGCTGTCTGTAAGAACTCTCTGCGCTCCCTAAATTAGTCGGCGTTGCTGAGCCTCGGGATGTTTTTATCTGTAAGATGCTGACATATAGCATTTTCAACAGATCGGTGCCTCCCTCAAATCAGCAACGGCAATTAGTCTTCTGGTGCAAGCGCCACCAATGTACTTGCTAAGGTCTGTTGTCGAACTGTTAGAGAATGTCGTTCATGGGTATGTTCCATCAGCCATCGCAGCGATTCACGATACATGGGCTCTCGCCACAGACTTAATGTGGAACGAGTCTGTGCTTGGGAAATATGTTGTTGCAGCTGTCGCTGGGCCTGCTGTTGAAGCTCACGCTCCGTCTGTTGTACACGGTTACGGAGCTGATCAAACATTGTAGTATCTGCTTGTTGAAAAGCTGTATGCAAGTCTGCTTCTAATACCTTTAGCCGTCGTAGCTTGGTCTGATAGACCGTGTCTTCATGCAGTAGCTGATCAGCAAAGCTCGTTCCATAGGGCTGTAGTGATAGCAGCAGCTGTAGTTCTAACAGCTGCGACTCTACTGCATTTGAGCGTTGGTGCAACTCTCGTTGGTGTGCTTCTAGATAGTTGACGACTGGACTTCCGATGGGGGATTTAGCTGCATTAGTGATGAGTCCCTGTACCTGTGCTCCCCATTGAGAAAATCTGGGCTGAACGATGTCAGGCTTCACTGGGGCAACAACAGTTGCCTCGATATTGGTGTCTGCCAATACTGGACCGTCTGTAAAAACAGAATCCTTTAAATTGGCTGTAGATGGTTCAACCGCAGGCGTGATAGATGCCTCACCCACTGCCGCTGCTTGGAGTCCTACGGCCAGCGCAGTCATCCCAGAGACTGTTTGTACCCAAGTATAAGACTGTTGAGATCGGGCTGAGCGATCGGGATCGGCTACAGCGTGAGCCCTACTGCGTTTCATAACTGCTTACAGGAAACTAAGGAAAAATACTGATGACATTAACGTCCAGCGTTATTGACACCAGTCCACTATCCCAATTGACCCAATTAGATCCGGATTTTCCAAACGGCTGCCGGGAGTCTACAAACTAACTACACAGATTGATGTCGAGTTTGTATATACCGGCAGGGCGTCGGTGCTATTCCCTACATTACCGAGAGTCGTTCACCCATCTGCACTCGCCAGAGACTTGCGTAGATCCCATGGCGGGCCAATAGCTCTTCATGGGTTCCCCATTCGGCTAGCTGTCCCTTATCCATCACGTAAATACAGTGGGCATTACGAACGGTGGAGAGACGATGGGCAATGGCAATGGTGGTGCGATCGCACGTGATCTTCTCTAATGAGCGCTGAATGGCCGCCTCGGTCTCATTATCCACAGCCGATGTGGCCTCATCAAGAATCAAAATTGGTGGATCTTTGATTAAAGCTCGGGCAATGGCCAGACGCTGACGCTGACCGCCGGAGAGTTTTTGGCCTCGCTCACCCACAATGGTGTCATAGCCCTGGGGCAGCTGTTCGATAAACTCGTGAGCCTCCGCTAACGTGGCCGCCTGTTCAATGTCTGTTGATGTGGCACCAAAGCTGCCATAGGCAATATTTTCAGCTACCGTACCATGGAACAAAAAGACATCCTGGCTAACCAGACCAACGGCCCGGCGCAGATCGTCAAGATATAGCTGTCGCAGATCGTGGCCGTCTAAGGTGATCTGCCCTTGGCTGATTTCATGAAATCTCAGCAGCAGCTTGACCAAGGTACTTTTACCCGACCCTGTGGCTCCCACAATGGCGGTTGTCTTACCCGCAGGGACCTTTAGAGTCAGGTGCTCAACCACCGGCAGCCGATCGCGATAGGCAAAAGTAACATCCTTAAAGACAATCTCCCCCTGGACGTTACTAACCGGTAGCCGATAGTCTCCTGTGCGAATTGCAAGAGGGGTATCGAGCAGATCCATGACGCGATTAATTGAAGCCATCGCCCGACGGTACTGATCGAGGGTTTCTCCTAGACGAGTCAGGGGCCACAGCAGCCGCTGGGTCAGAAATACCAGCACGCTGTAGGTGCCCACCGCCAGATTACCTGCAACCGCCTCCAGCCCCCCGTAGAGTAGCGTGGCAGTAAACCCAACCAAAATAAAAATACGAATTAGTGGAATAAACGCCGAACTTAGGGCAATAGCGCGACGGTTGCTCTGGCGATAGGCTTCGCTATCTTGAGCCACCCGTTGAGTCTCATAGGTTTCAGCGGTATAGCTTTTGATAGTAGAGATACCGGTCAAATTGTTGGCCAGTCGACCGTTGAGCAGACCCACACGTTCGCGCACTTCGGTATAGCGTGGGGCCAGGTATTTTTGGAATGCGATCGCACCCCACACAATAAACGGCATCGGCAGCATTGCCATCCAGGCCACATTAGGCGCCATCACAAAAAAGGCTCCCCCAATCAGCAGGACCGTGGTGCATACCTGGAGGACTTCGTTGGCACCTCGATCCAGAAATCGCTCTAGCTGGTTGATGTCATCATTCAACACAGACATCAGCTCGCCTGAACTGCGCTCTTCAAAAAACGCCAGCTCTAGTGACTGCAGATGGTTGTAAGCATCTAGCCGCAGGTCATGCTGAATCGACTGGGCCAGGTTACGCCACATCCAGTTATAGATATACTCAAATGCCGACTCCAACGCCCACACAATCACCGTCAGCACCGACAGCCAGACAAACTGCCCACGAATGCTGGATATGCCCCAGCTAGCAATCATCGAATCCTGCTGCTTGACCACCACATCTACCGCCAAACCAATCAGCACTGGTGGGGCCAAATCAAACAGCTTATTAAAAATAGACGCTAGGCTGGCCAGCCAAATACGGCGGCGATAGCGGCGACCATAGGTCAATAAACGCTGGAGTGGGTAGGTCATAGCACCTGATGGGAAAAGTCGTAGCAAGCAAAGGATGAATACTTCATTGTGAACCATCGCTGCTGCGGTTCACTGCTTACAGATATCGAATACGCTCATCATCTCAGCCCATACCGCTAATATTGAGCGTCAATCTCAATCAATGCCCACCCATTGGCAAGAGCAAAGACCTACTGGCGTAGCAGCAGATAGTACAGCTGCCCGCCCGTGTTGATGAGCCCAGCCTGCTGTCCGGCCTGCTCGCCTGTACCCACAAAAATATCCACCCGACCCGGTCCTTGAATTGCACCTCCGGTATCCTGGTCAAGCACATACCGATTGACCGCTACTGTCTGCCAGCTATCTGCCGTTGCCTGCACAGGTAGCTCTAGCGAAATCAGCGCCAGCGCCCCCGGAGGCATTAAAGTCTTGTCCGTGGCGATGGAGCGTCCTGCAGTCACTGGCACATTGAGATTACCAATCGGTGGTGAGCCCCCCGTTGGCTTAAAGAATACAAATCGTTCATTGCGAGGCAAATAGCGGTCTAGGGCTGCCGGATATTGCTCAAAGTAATCAATTAATACCGGTAGCGTCAGCTCATCTTCAGCCACAATGCCGTCATCAATTAAAGCGCGGCCAATGCTGGTGTAGGGATAGTCGGTGCGCCCGGCGTAGCCCACTGACATCACTGAGCCATCGATCAGCTGTAGCCGGGCCGACCCTTGTACCTGTACCAAAAAGGCTTCTAAACGGTCCCGCAGCCAAACCAGTTCCAAACCCGCCAGCGGCCCTTGATCTCCCTGGAGTCCGTCGCGTCCCTCTAGAGCCGCCCGAGTTGGATGGGGCAAGGACCAGTCCTCTAGATCCGCCGGACGCCCATAAAGTGGGTAGCGGTATTCCGCTGTGGGCACCGCACTGGCGCTGTAGGTGGGCTCAAAATATCCGGTAAAGTCCACATGCCCCGCACCATCGTTGCCGACAGAGCGATAAAACTCAAACTCCTGAGCGACCGACTGCTGCAGCTGCTGGGCTGAATGACTGGTGGCCACCAGCTGACGGAACCGCACTAGACTGCGCCTTACCCGCTCATGGGTCACGCCTGTGAGCGGATAGTCAGCATAGGCCGTCACCGCCGCGTCCGTTGCCAGATAGTCCAGGCTATGGTCGATTGCCTGTAGCAAAGCTGTCCGGTCTTGTCCAAACCGAGCGTCATACCCTAGACAGACACCGCTAACAAGCTCGGCATGACAGTTAACCGGGCTGATGGGGTAGGCCACCGCCAGTAGCGGACAGCAGGTTAATGCAGTTGCGATCGCGACCGGCACCTGCCACCACTTAGACATCATCGCTGTTCTAAAAACGTTCCACACTGGAGCTAAACTGCGGCTCAACTCGAATCGCAATCAGTCGGGATGGTCGAATTACCATATATTCCCCAGGGTTAATCTCAGGGAGCGGCACCTTAATAAAGTCCTCCGACGTTGCCTTAGGCATAAGGTCGTTGCTGTACCACTTTTGGAAATCTTGAATCGATGAAAACCTCACTTCCTCATGATGGCCACCATCAAAAAGCATGTGAACAATAAATTCGCTTGGTTTCCTGGGCATATCTGCTCGCCGATTTAAGTCATCGACCTATTATGGCCCTCCAACTGTCAAAAGTTGCACCTAAATAACGATACGAATGCTTACAAAATCGCTATCTGCTCTCTGGCAGCTGCCAAATAAAGGTAAGGTTTACTCGTATTTTTTGGTTCCATCTCTGTCTTTTAGTTCAACATACTCTTTGAAATCCCATGATGCGTAAAGTTTCCACAGCTATTGGCGCTCTTTTGCTGGTTGGGCTGTTGGTTGTCGGCGGTTGTCAGCTAACTCAGTCAAAAGCATCGCAGCCCGATACGGCAAAATGGGAGCAAATCGAAGAGCAAACGTCCGCCATCGAGACGGTTGATAAGCAAGCCGTTATTAACGGCGGCGAATTTAACAAATTTTTCCCAAGTAACGGCGATGGCTACGAGCGGGTCTACACCCAGGAAAAGGATGGTTTTGCCGAGGCCAAGCTCAAGCAAGATGGCAATACGTTAGCCATGCTGTCCGTGTCTGATACGGTTTCTAACCCCGCTGCCGTTAATAAGTATCAAAACAGCGATCGCACCCTGCAAGGGTATCCCCTAGCCGAAGTTGGCAGCACCGCCACCAGTCTGCTAGTAGCCGATCGACTGCAGGTAAAAGTTCTCTCTCGTGATACCGACTTTGCTCCCTCTGACCGAGAAGCCTGGCTAGAAAAGTTTGACCTAAGCGGTCTCGCTAAACTGGTTGACTAACTGGTTGACTAAGATATTGCCTGCGACCTAACTAAGGACACAACTATGAGCAAGCCGATTTACGAACTTGTTAACAATCTCCCCGAAAAGAATTTGACGGTGTTTGTACTCCGTTCCTTGGATAAGATACTGCCAGGAGAATGGGAGAATATTGTTGGTTTTGAAAACACTATCCGACAGGTAACCGGTGAGAGCGACGCTGTCCTGATTGAACAAATTGGTGCTCGGGCTATTCAGCTCTACAACGACAAGTCTGAAGGCTATCAGCGAGCCATGTGGCTTTACCAAACCATTGACTCCACCGGACGCGCCTTAGGGCAAGCCGCCCTGGCAGGTAAGGTCACTGAAAACGTGCCTTTTCTTTCTATTGTCAATCGACTAACGCCAAAACCTGAGAAGGCACAGACCATTGATCTTTGTATGAAGCTGGTTACCGAGATTGTCGCATTTTGTAAAATTAACGGCATTCCAGGCGATAGCGTAGGCGACTTTGTAAAAGCGCTGGGAGACTACGGCGGCGAGTCTCTAGTACGGATGGCGGGCTTAGTGTGCTTTGACGGCTTAGTGCCCCTGGGTCCTAATTTTATTAAACAAACTGAAACCGTACTGGGAAATCTGACCCCCAAGGACTTAGAGAGTAATCCGGCATTCAAGGCGATTAAAGACGCTGTGCCTGGCAACAAAACCGACGACCAGCTCACATTTATCGGGGCCAGCTTTGAGTCAGTGAAGGGGTGGATGGGTGGCTTTGTAGAATCCAAAGGGATCACACCCCAGGGCGTTGTCGCGAATATCAGAACGTTTGTGGATATAGCCGACGACAAGATGGATTATTTTGGCGCTTTTTTAGATATTTCTACAAATTACTACGAACATACGGGCGTACAAACGCTCACTCGTCGCCTGGTTGAACGGGCTGTTGCTGAAATTTAGGGGTAGGCTATGGCAGTTGTTAAAAACGTTTTGGGTGACAATCTACAGACCTGTTGCACCAGCCCGATGACCGGTTTTTATCGAGATGGCACCTGCAATACGGGCCCCAATGATATGGGCTCCCATGTGGTTTGTGCCGAGATGACTGCCGATTTTTTGGCCTATACCAAGGCCCAGGGCAACGATCTCAGTACACCAGCGCCGATGTATCAGTTTCCGGGTCTAAAACCCGGCGATCGCTGGTGTCTGTGCGCTAGCCGTTGGCGAGAAGCCCACGAGGCCGGTGTGGCTCCACGGGTAGACCTAGCGGCAACCCATGAAGCCGCCTTAAAGACGGTTTCTCTAGAAGTACTGCAAGGGTACGCAACGGAATGAAAGACTGCAGCTAGCCACCGCTCACGGGTGGGATAAAGACGACCTCGTCGCCGTCACTGAGGCAAGTATCAGCCTCAACAAACTGGAGGTTGATACCAAAACGGGTCAGCCCCCGCCACTGTTTGAGGTCTGGATGCTGGGTGCAGATGCGATCGCACAGTTCCCCAACGGTGATCTCGGCCGGCAGCTCCATCACCATATCAGGAACCCCTAAGACATCCTGATATACCGCAAACAGCTTTAAGGTAACTACAATCATTCTCGGTGCTGGTTGTCTCATATACGCCCTTCTATGCTAAGGGGTGAAGGACTGAAATTACGCTGTCCACAGCCAATACGGCACCGAGTATCTGTTGTTTTTGGCCTAATTCAATGGTGCATTAAATACCGCATTGGACAGAGTATCTAGCAGCAGCTGTTCGCGATAAGGTTTTGAGAAGTAGGCATTGGCACCTAGCTTCATCGCTAGCTGACGGTGCTTATCTCCAGTTCTAGAGGTCAGCATCGTAATCGGAATATGGGAGCATTGCTCATGGGAGCGCAGTTTTGCTAAGAAACCATAGCCATCTAACCGAGGCATCTCAATGTCACACACAATGGCATCAATCGTTACCCCCGCATCCAATTTTTCTAGCGCGTCTAGTCCATCTTTTGCCTGGGTAACACGATAGCCCTGCTTTTCCAATGTCAGGGCCAATAGCCGCCGCACATTAACTGAGTCGTCAACCACTAAGATTGTCGGCTGTTGTCTGGTGTTGCTGCCTGTAGTAGGCTGCAGCTCGCTTAATTTACCGCTCAGCAAAGGATTACCATATAAAACCGATGCCTGTTTGATGTTGGACCCTTCACAGCTCAGCACCCAGCGAATAAATTCCGGCGCATTAAGCAGCGGCACTACCTGACCATCACCAAAAATAGTGCAGTTGTTAAAGCCAGTTGGCATAGGCACGTTCCCTTCCACCCGGCGCAGTGCCACCTCCTGATCGCCCCACGAACGGTCAATTTGCAGACCAAACAGCTGTTCGTTATACCGAAACACCAACACGGTTGGCACAGTGACGTTGGGACTCATCTCAAGGCTTTCAATATGACGAGCACAGTTAAACGCTAGCCACTTACCCATACGAATGAGGCGAATGGGCTGACCGTTTCGTTCAAACATCTCACGGCCGCCCTCATCGTAGAGTTCATCCTCGCTAACTACGGTGATTTCCTGAAGGTTGTCCGTAGGTATCGCCATCGGTAGACGATTACTCTCCGCCAGCAATACCCGAGTCACCGACAGAGTATACGGTACCGAAATCGTAAATGTGGACCCTTCACCCATCTGAGTCGCTACACTGATATCACCACGAATCTCTTCAAGATTGTTGCGGACCACATCCATACCAACACCTCGCCCAGACAGTGTTGTTACCTGACTAGCCGTACTAAAGCCCGGTTCAAAGATAAGCGAGAGTAAGTCTGTTTCGCTGGCTGTAGCCAGCAGAGACTCATCCAATCCCATATCTTTAGCACGGGCTCGGATTTTTTCTAGGGGAATGCCACGACCGTCGTCGCGAATAGTAATCACTGTCCGACTGCTGCGCTGGTGAGCATTAATAGTGATGGTACCCTGTTCTGGTTTGCCAGCAGCTCGACGCTTGTCTGGAGTTTCAATACCGTGATCAAAGGCATTGCGAAGAATATGCATCAGCGGATCGTTTAAAGACTCTAAGATGTTGCGATCAACAAGAGTCTTATCGCCGTCAATTTTAAGCTCTACCGGTTTACCGAATTCCAAAGCGAGTTCGCGTAGGGCACGTGGAAAGCGATTGGTAATATCCGATAAAGGACGCATGCGCAGTTTGTTGAGATTGCGCTGTAGCTGGCGAGTCGTCCGCTGTAAATTTCGAGATGATTGTTCTGCTGTCTCAACGCTGATCTCCATATCATCAGCCACCTCCCGTAGCCTAACGGCAGTTTCCATAATGTCGCGGAAGGGCAGATGCCGCTCGTCGTAGCGATCCATCTCCAATACATCAAATCCGGATATGCTGCCTCCCTCATGCAGAGTTAAGGAAGTCTCATGAACAGAGCCATTATTACCATTAGCTGCCGGCAGCAATAACTGACTATTGTTAGCAGTTTTATCGTAGGCATCCCGTAGTTCTTCTTCTGAGTCTTCTAAGGAACGAAGTCGCTCATGCAGCAGCTTCACCAATGTTCTCAGACGCTTTACTTCGCTATCAAGCCGATGACGTTCAATGGTCAGATCGCCAAAATAGTCATTGAGTTCATTGAGCTGACGAACTGAGACTCTTACAGTAGTGTCTTTATCAACCTCTGTAGTAGATTTAACCTCGGTAACAGGCTTGCTTGAAAAATGGAATTCTGTTTGGCTAGGAGCAGACTCTCGATCGGTAATGACCTCATCTGAGGCCACCACGGGTCTAACAGGCTGGGTTGGAACCTCTTCTATAAACGGCTCAGTCTTTATGGTCTCTGCGGGCTCAGCTGTCTCAGCCGTCTGCACAGCACTATCTTCGCCGACTGGAAAGGTTGTTGACTGAGCAAAGATATCCTCCCCGATCGGGGCATTTTCCGCCTGGGCCAAAATAGTAGCCCAGTCATCGTCGACGGGATCCATCTCGAGGAAAGGTTCACTGCCTATCTGCGGCTCGTTACCTATCTCTGAAATGTTGTTCTCTAGAGACACATCTGTTGTGGGCTGAGCTGCCACCTGGGGTAGCTCAAAGCTGAGTTCCGATAAGCGATTGGGAAGCTGTTCCATCTGTCCGGTCAGGATCAGCTGTTGGGACTGCCTCCATTCGGCAAGAGCACCATTAGCAACCTCTAGAACCTGAACCTCAGTAGCTGCAATTCGGATTGCTTGTTCAACAGACACACATAGCTCACAAAATGATGTCAGCTGTAGCATCTCGCCTAACCCTCCCAGTTCCTGGGAGAGAATATCTACTTCCTCACGAAGCTGTGGCGTATTACTGGTAATGGCTGTCTCTAATCGAGTCAAGCAACCTTCGACTTCGGTACTAAACAGTACCGGAATGATGTCCTGATTTTCATCTGATGACAGTAGGATATTTTCGTCTTCGGGGTCAGCTTCGCCTAAAAGCTCGTACAGCTGGTCAAATACAGGCATCGCTGTACTGTTTAACCAAAGCTCATCTGGGTCTTGCTGGCTGCGATCGCACTCAATAATCCGGCGGATGGCATCTACGGCTGACAGCAGTAGCCGCTCTAAATTATTGTCGATGACGATGCCATCGCGCTGTATCTTCAGAACCTTTAAGGAATCTTCAATCCGATGGGCAAAATCACTCAACAAGGTGTAGCCCATCATGGCTGCCCCACCCTTAATAGAATGGGCCGAACGCAAAGCCGCATTGATATCGTCTTGCAGGACGCCTTTTTGTGCGAGATCTAGCAGTGCCCCGTCTAGGGTCTGCAGATACTCCTCAGCTTCCTCCAAAAATTGAAGCTTAATCTCAAGTTCTTTATCAACTGCCATGACCCTGCACCTGTTGCATACCTGCCTTATGTAACTGCCTATCGAATCACCCCCGCCTTGATCCAGGCGCGCTAGGTCCCGCCCCGAGTTAGTTCTCGTCTACCTTAAAAGCAGCCATAGACAGCTCTAGCTCTTTAGCCACAGCCACCGTTTGCTGTAGCGCCTCTGACACAGTTTTAGAGGAACTCGATGTACGTTCAGACACAGATGAGATTTCCTGCATCAGTGTGGAGACATCCGCTGCCGTTTCTACCTGAGAGACCGTAGCTGCAGAAATAGTTTGTACTAAAGCATCGATTTGTTGAGACACTTCAACTATACGCGCCAGACTCTGCTTGGCCTCGTCAACCCGACGAGTTCCTTCAACTACTTGAGACGTGCTGCTTTCGATAGCTTCCACAACGTCAGCAGTCTCTCGCTGAATACTGTCAACAATTCGCTCAATATCTTGAGTTGCCGAGGCAGAACGCGCTGCTAGTTCTCCCACTTCCTCAGCAACTGCAGCAAAACCTTGTCCCTCTTCTCCAGCGCGAGCTGCTTCAATTCCGGCATTGATTGCCAGCAGGTTGGTTTGAGTCGCGATCTGATTAATCAGCGAAACAACTTTGGAAATCTGCTGTGAAGACTCTCCTAGACGCTTTACCTTTTTAGCTGTCTCACCAACGGTCGTTCTGAGGTCTAAGATGTTCTGTACTGTCAGATCCATAGCAACTCCACCGGTTTCAGCTGTCTGTGAAGCTTCACGGGCAACCACTGCAGCCTGCTGCGCTCGGTCAGCTGCCTGGGTAATCGCCATGGTCATGTTTTCTACAGAATCCAACGTTTGTACCGTTCGTTCTGACTGCTTTAGAGCATCTTCGGCTAAAGCATACATCGCTACTTCGTTGTCACCCAGTGACGTATTCACCTGAGCAGCCGACGTTTTCACCTGGGTGACAATTTGTCGCAGACTCTCAATGATGGCGTTAAAGAAGTCGGCAACTGTACCAATCTCTCCTGCTGATACGTCAGCGCGTACGGTTAAGTCTCCTCTCGCTGCACCTTCTACGTCATCCAAAAGCCCTAGTAGCTCCATCTGCAAGGTTTCTTGACGCTGACGTCGCTCTTCGGAGAGGGCTTCTGCTTCTAGCTGCGCCTGCTGCTTTTGTTCAAATAGTCCGAGCTGCTCAATAGACAGACCAACTTGTAACGCTACCTGTCTAAAGAAACTAATGTCTAGCTCGCTCCAGTCCCGAGGTCCTGAACATTGGTGCGCAACTAATAAACCAATAAGATTGTTATTTTCTAGGATCGGAGCCACTAAGTTGGCCTTTACCTTAAATGGCTTAAGCTGGCCTAGGTGACATTCAGTTAATCCAGCTTCAAAAATATTGTTGGTTGCTTGGACCCGACCGCGGCGATAGCGCTCCACGTAGCTGTCTGCGAAACACGGATCGGCAATATTGGCCCCAATCGCAGCCGGCCAACCCATGCCAACCGACTCGGAGATGACCTCTCCGCTCCAGTTTTCATCAAAGCGATAAACAATAACGCGGTCTACTTCTAGTACTTTACGAACATCGTTGACTGTAATGCTGTATATCCGATTTTCATCAATATTGTTCTTGCGCAGATCGCTTGTTAAACTTGCCAGCTGATTTGCTCGCTGTGCAGCCTGAGCCTGCACACTGGCCTGGTCCATCAGCGTCATCTCAGAACGTACCACCGTACCGGTCAAATCGTTAAAGGCTGTGGCTAGCTGACCTACTTCATCTCGGGCAAACACGTCAGCCTTAGCCTGACGGTCTCCTTTAGCAAATGCTTCAGTAGCTCGCTGGAGTCGTCTAATGGGTGTAGCAATGGAACGACCCAACAGCTGAGCCAGGAAGATATCAGCTAAAATTGCCAGCAACGCAATTAAAAACTGAATTTGTAGACTTCTATTAATTAGCTGCTGCAGCCTTGCTTCTGATGTCCCCCGGATCAAAAGTCCTACAGTTTCGCCATTAATATCATTGATGGTCTTTGCTGACATAGCGTAGGCCTCGCCATCAGGCTCTACTAAACGCTGAGAGGTAACACCATCCTGAGACTGTAGCGTACTGATAAGCAGACTTTCGTCATAGACTTCTTCGCCGAGCTCGACCTCATCTGAACCTGCATCGAGATCGGCAGACGCTGCTAAAGCAAAGCTATCTGGCGCGCTTACCGTGTAAATAGCGCTATAGCCAGTACCAAACACAGTCACTCCGTTTTCGACAATTGAAGTTTTCTCATTCACCACATCTCCCGCGATCAAAACCCCCACTACCCGATCGGCCTGGTTTTGAGAAAATACGGGCGTAGCCACATAGCGAATCAGCACCTGATCTACATCGGTAGATAGGTCAATACCTTGTTGCTGAAGTTCACTGCGATCTATCAGACCGTTTGTTTTTAACTGCTGTTTTCCAGAAGCAACTTGAGAGACTAATCCATACGGGTCAAATTCTTCTCCGGTTCGTTCTGTCTGGGCGTTGGCGATAATTCTGCCATCAGGAGTCAGAAGAGTCGCGTACTCAATGTCTCGAGCATCTATTTCTCCCTGGAGAATTTCGCGAACGACGGCTCTATCGCCGTTACTCACCTCATCGGGATTCTGGGCAACTTTATCAGCAAGACTAATAATGGCTGTATTTTCAGACTGTCCGCGAAAGCCAAATTCCATTTGGTCAATCTTGATGTTGTACTGGATTTCAGTCACGGCAAGTTCGGCTTCGGACTGCTCCAGCAGCTGCTGACGAGCACCTGCAATGATTAGTAACGAGCCCGCGCCAACTAGACCAATAACGGAAATCACCTCTGAGGAAATTAGGCCAATGAGCTGCTTACTACTGACAGGAAGATCGTAAAACCACTGCAGGAAAGAACTCCGTTGGGAGACTGACAGTTTTTCGGGTGAGTAGCGCTGTTCGCCCTGACTATACTGAACACCCCGATACGACATATCTTCATTAGCTGACGTCGGAACCACCTGAGACTGTGTGCCTGGTTTACCAAAGCCTGCCCCATTTTGACGATCGGCGATAGCACTTTCCTCAAGCTGGGTAGCCAGATCTCGCCCTGTGTTTTGCCCCATAACGCTGTTAAGTCCGTTTTCTTTACTCTGAACACTGTCTTCTACAGCAGCATCTCCTGACCTTGGATTGGTTTGCGTAGTGTTTTGATTGGACTTTACCTCTGCAGCGTCTACCTCAGGGTTGGGATCCGCATTTGAGTTTGTACCAACATCCATGGCCATGAGAACTTTCCTTTAGATAGCGTTTCAATAAAAATTCTTGGAACAATCAGAATAAATAAATATAATCAGCCCAAAGCTATTAATGTCTGACCGCGTTGCAAATCTAGTTTGCCTGTAGCACTGAAGATTGTAAGAGTGCCTCGACATCTAGGATGAAAACAGTCTCGTCGTTATAAGTCACGCAGCCTGTCAGGTAAGGTAAAATGAGGTTGCTTACATTGTTCGGAGGCGGATGTATGGCCTCCGGAGAGAAGCTTACGATACCGTCAATGGCTTCCACCTGCAGCGCTAGCAGAGCCGAACGACCTTGAATAATAATTAGACTGTGTTCTTGACTTTGCCTATCGGCAATGGGTAAGCCCAACAAACGGACTAAGTTAGCAACCCAAAATACGCGTCCGCGACGGTTAATGAGCCCTAGTAACGCAGCGGGCATGTTAGGCATTGCCATAACTCGCCTGGTGCTGAGTACAACAGCTTCTTGTACCGTACTCGCAGGCAGCATTGCTACAACATTAGGAGCTAGCTGAAACTTTAAGAACGATTTGGCCAGTACAGGACTGTCTTTTTTTAGGGATAGAGCAGACAAAATAATGGCCTCATGAACGACGTGCGATCTCAACCGAAAAAACTACAGTACAGACTTAACCACCTTAAGTAGTTCATTGCGGTCAAACGGTTTAGTCAAGTAGGCATCCGCCCCTTGCCGCATACCCCACAGTCGATCAATTGCTTGATCCTTAGATGAGCAAATTACCACCGGTATATTTTCAGTCTCAGGTGCGCGCTTTAGGCTGCGACATAGCTCAAAGCCACTCATCCCTGGCATTACGACATCTGTAACAATTGCATCGGGCGGATTAGAGATTGCCTTTTCCAATCCTTCTTTCGCGGTTACTGCGTGAATGACGCTGTAGCCTTCTTCTTGTAAGTAGTGGCTGATCAACTCCCGTTCAGAGGGTGTATCTTCCACAATTAGCACTGTAGCCGTTTGAATCACTGTCATAATTTTGTTCGCCATCCCCTTGCTAAATATTTGACTGGTTTACCTGAGTTCATAACGATAGAAACTAAGATCGCTATCCAGCAGTTATTAGACCACTATTATCTCGATTCAACAGCCGGTAAATGCATAAATACCATTTTCAGAAGTTCTGATCGGCTAAATGGCTTAGTCAAATAGCCCGAGGATCTCACCAGCTTGGCCTTGGCTCGGTCAATAAAGCCTGTATTGCCTGTCACCATGACAATAGGTGTATTTTTAAAGCTAGGATGTCTGCGCAGCAGAGAGCATAGCTCATAGCCATCTAAATTAGGCATTGTGACATCCAGCAGGATTAGATCTGGCCGACATCGCATCACCTGCATCAGTGCCTTAACAGGGTCGTTGATCGGTACAACATTCAAGCTCTTATCATTCAAAAATTCTTGAATTGCATTTAGCACTGTTGGACTATCGTCAATGCAAGCAATCGTATAAGTCGCTCGGCGAGTTTCAGCCGGAGACGCGACCTGGGAGACCCCCATTGATTGAGTAGCCGCACCGGCCACATCGAGCTGTGTATCCGGCTCAACCAGCACAGCTGCAGGTGGCATAGAGGCCATAGTGCTCGATCCAGGCTGTGCTACAGACGTCCCACCCCGAGATAAAGAAGGTGAAGATAGCAAGCTCTGGCGACGATTACGCTGACAAATTTCAACAATAGGTCGCAGGTCCAGCTGACATAAAACAGGGTACTCTCCAATGTCGTCTAGCCCCAACAAATCATAGCTCCCTTCTTGCACGCCCAAGAAAGACTCGATTACTTCAATCGCCATCGCCCGAATCAGTTCACTTGCCTGTTCATGGGTCAGATGAGACTGCTCCACAAGCCAGCTAATTGCCTGATAGTCTGGCGTCAAGGGTGCTTGCTTAGGTGCTTGCTCAAACATTAGCCGCAGCTGCACTCGCACGGCTCCCACAAGCGTAGAAATCTCACTACTCAGGCCTTGCAGGTGACGATCTAGGCGGTCAAAAGGCGCAGATGTATCGGTGGCAAAGTTAAGTTTGCCCTGATTAAGAAAAAGCGACCATGAGTTAGTCCCCGAGTACAACTTGAAGTGACCACTCACCTGACGACTAATCAGTTGAGCTAAAAAGCTTAGAGGATGTAACTTCTGGGTTGCACCATACCCCATAATCGAACGACTGTTCATGACTGGATGTTTAACGATACAGCAAAAAGCCAAAACCCTGGTGGGCTAATAAACTGTAACAATAGGCAATATCCCTAATGCACAGCGGCCATGGTGATATAGATATATAAACTCTCGACTCAATAACCATATAAATGGTTTCTTGACCGCAGGAATAGATGCATGAATGAAATAAAATTAAGATTGATGCGCTAGCAGCTCTATGAAGGAATTCCGCTGCTTACCTTCAGGTCCGGACTGTCTAGTCATAAAAGCTACAACTCAACAACTAGATTCATTAAAAATAAATCTTTGTAGAACAGTGACCCCAGATAAGATTTATTAGGTCAAAAAACTCTTGCCATGAATTTGTACAGATAGTTCGAGAATACCAGCAAATCTGCGTATCCTCAAACGAAGTCTTGATGAAGAAAGCTACGTTAAATAAAGGGTTCCCAGAACGGTTGTATCAATGAACACCGTCAGTATGGCCATAATGTTATGCCTCATTAAAGGAACGTGCTTGAGCTAAGACACTGTGATCCTTAAGAACAAACTGGCAGCTGCCCTAAGCCACCTGGGTCAGCAACGTTTTAATTTGCTCCTGTTGCTGCTGATCGAGAGATGATGGAAAGGAAAGTTCTAACGCTATGCGATAGTCTGATAGCTGATTTTGATTTTCCAAAGCAGCATCAGCATTAGCGTAAGCAGTCGAAAGTTTGGGTAGTAGCTCTAGACTTTCAACTTGAGCCATCAAATCATAGGAGTTGATGCTATCTACTTGGGGATAAACCTGCAGATGTAGCAATGGGTGATTATCTTGCAGTGCCATGGCTGCTGTACTTGCATCGCCGAGCAGCTCTAGACGCATGTCCCGAGACCCCAGTTCAGTAATCATGGCAGCTTGAACATAGCTACCCCAGCCTTTCCAGCGGAGATCGCTCATTACCTCCACCTGTTTGCGCATCCTTACGCTGTTGGCGGGACTCAGCTCCTGGAATGCTCGTCTCAAACTCATCAAAATAAATTTAAGTGAGCGCCAGGGATTGTCTGTATTCTCACGATTCTGTGAGTACCATTTACGTACATCTGAGAAAATAACTGTCGACAAATCGTCTTGCTGTGACTGAGTCATATCGACAAAATTAATTGCCAGCTTGGTCTGTAACGTGTCAGTCGCACTGGCTCTAATAATTTCTGCATCGAGTAAAGCAACAGCCTGATAGTCTCCAAACAGTTCTATTTGTACTCGATCAGAAATGTTGGGCCATATATCTAGTAGTACCTGGGTTCCGGTCTCACTAATATCAACTGTGGTGCCTTCCCAAACTCGACCGTCATCGCTATAAATTCTGGCAATTAGTTCCCGAGGCAGACGATGAGACTGTCTCAGCTGCGGTTGTTCAAAAGCTACCAGACAGGCCGCTAATACAAGCGCTAAGTTAAATACGCACCAGAGGGTATTGATGAGAACAGCCTGGGTATCTAGCGGGCTAAGAATGAGCCATATCGGTACCGTTAGCAGCGATGCGGCTGTGACGGCTCCAAGCACAACAAGATAGCGCACACTGTCGATATCAAAGCTGCGCGATTCTACTGATACCCCCTTATCGGTCACGTTAAAGGAGCCAAGATTGGGATTAATCAGGGCCAGCAGTGTTACGATACCGGCCTGAAATGACATAGCAAATTCGTATATCTCATTCCAGAAAGAGAATCGCACGTGCTTATAGGCGATATGATTGGCGTGCATTGACAGCACAATATGAGGCAATGCATAAAATAATGTTTCAATACCCAAACCTTTTACAGGGTTAATGCCAAACAGCAAGAAGAAATTGGGCGCGATTGCATACATCTGTCGCGGAAATCCAAAAAAGAAGTGAGATGTCGCACTAAAATAACAGAACCGCTGAGACATCCGCAGATTAAGTCGCCGGTTAAACAGCGGGTTTTCAATACGCAGGATCTGTGCCATTCCCCGAGCCCAGCGCACCTGCTGTCCTACGTAGGAAGAGAATTTCTCAGGGGCCAAACCCGCTACCATAATTTTGTCATAGTAGACGGTCCGATACCCTAACGAATGTAGTCGTAGAGAGGTGTGACAGTCTTCAGTCACGGTTTCGGTGGCAATGCCGCCAATATCCAACAAATAGTTGCGGCGAATAACGGCTGCCGAACCACAGAAGAAAGCAGCGTTCCAAAAGACATTGCCTTTTTGTAAGACTTTATAGAACAGCTCATTACCTACTGGGATCTGTCCCTGGGTCAGCAGGTTGCGCTCAAAGGGATCAGGATTATAGAACCAGTGCGGCGTTTGCACTAGAGCAACTTCTTTATCAAAGAAGAAGCCAACGGTTTCTTGCAGAAAGCCCCGTGCGGGAATATGGTCACAGTCGAGGATTAAGACTAACTGTCCATGCGTTTTATTTAAGGCCGTGTTGATATTACCGGCTTTTGCGTGCTCATTATTATCGCGAGTGAGCATGATGCAGTCGAGATCGTCGCACATCTGCTGTAGAGCAAGGCGACGCTCCCGGTATTTTTCGGCCCGACCGTCATCTAATACATAGACGGTCTTTTTCTCGGCTGGGTAGTCAATGTTGATGGCCCCCAGCACGGTTTTGCGCACAATGGATACATCTTCGTTATAGGTGGGAATATAGATATCCACCGTAGGCCACTTTTCTTGGGGCCACTGATCGAGAGGAATTCGTTTGCGATCGCGAATTCGTAATGTTTGAAAATAGGAAAGTAGCAGAGTTGCGATCGCATAGAGTTCCGCTACAAACAACAGAATAGAAAAGAAGCCATCTAGCCAAGAGTCTACGTTAAGCGTGTAGTTGGACCGATAGTATAGATAGCGCAGTGTCGTGATTGTACTCAGCGCTGCCAGCAGCAAATGCAAATATTCACTGACGCGCCGACTTGACTGACGCTCTTCTAATCGCAAAAGTACCTGGCCCACGAAAAGCAGCGCCAGTGCCACTAGCCCCTGCTGCAAAATCGTAGGACGCGCCGTCATAATCGGCCAGGCAAATGTGGTAAGACATAGGGCTAAAACCAACAGCTGTTGCTTAGTAAGCCACTGCAGGCTACGGTCAAACCAGTCAGGCAGCGTGATGATGAGTAGCTCAATCAGCAGAGGCCGGACCTGTCTCGACAGGTAGGTGGCAACCACCTGCCGAACATCTCTAAGCCGATGGGTGATCATTAATCGTCCAGCCATGATTACAGTTCTCCCGGCGCAGATGGATCGGTCATAACTCCAGGGGCCGCAGCCATTACTTCATTGCGTTTTAAGTACGCCTGGATCACACCGTAAAGCAGCAGGGATAGCACAATAATTCCAGGAATTAGCAGAAACCAGTTACCTTGAATAACGGTAATAGCTTTTTGAAACGTACTCTCTTCTTGGACATCGCGCTGAGCCGAACGCTGCAGAAACTCCAAGTTATAAGCATTTTCATCATAGGGAGATGGGGTCTCATCATTAGCGCTAATAAGGACCGTATCTCCTTGCAGCTGGAAGAAGAGGGAGTCTAGTTCTAGTAAATCCCGCAGCTGCTGTAATCCAGCTTCACGTTGGGCCGTCATGGTCAGTAGCACGCGTGACTCATTCCAAGGCGAGATTTGCTGCTGTAGCACCCCTTCGGTATCCGGTAAGGTCTGTACCTGACTCTCTCCCCACTGGCGAGATTCTCCTTTAAGGTTAAATTCAGCCGTGTCTAGAGCTTCAGCTAGGGGAAACTGCGATCGCAGTCCAATCGCAATCAGATGCTCTGACTCCTGAACTTCAGACGGTAGCTGGCTAACAGGGTATACCGCAGCCTGTACAGCCTCTGAACGACTTAGGCGACCAAGACGCTCACTCAGCTCTAGCATCACAGATAGCTCTGTCACAGATGGCTTGTCAGGCATGACAATTGCCATCCGAGATAGATCCTGAGGAGAGGCAAACGGATAGCCTGCTTTGAGCAAATTTAAATCTGGCAGTTTTGCCACCTGTTGACGATTTAAATTAAAGGTACTATCGCTGTGAATTGTTCCCCACAGCTGGTGGTCAGTGACTCGACTACAGGAGCGACGTTCACGGGGGTCAAATCTCAGATAGACTTTTAGCTTTGATTGGGGAGTAATATGCTGCTCTGGCAGCTCCACCTTTAATGTGGCCCGTCGCTTACCATCAATCGAGTCTAGCCGCCGACCCGCCACAGTAATGCCATCTAGCTGCACTTCTACCAGGGATGTCAGCGGGTTAACCTGAGGGCCATAGCTATAGCGCAGGGTCATGACGTTCCCTGGCAGAAAACGATCGTCCGGTAGCGCCTTAAAATCAAACTCAAACGGGGGAGCGTGGGCTCCTCGAATGACAACATCATCAATGGGTTCATTATTAAACCCATTTAGATCGCTAAGCTCAAAATTGTCAGACAAGGGCAAATAGCGCGGCCAGTCACGAATATCAGGCGTGACAATCTCTTCTAAGTCATCGACTAGAACAACCTGACCTGCACCAATTTTACGATCTTGGGACTGGGTTAAAAACTGCACTGCCTTAGCAACGGCTACCGGACCATTGCCTGTCGCTATCAGTACAGGAGATTGTTTGTCTTCAAGCACAGTCCACATCAAGATCCCCGTGTCAGATGAGATCAGAGTCTGCTTGGCATCTAACCAACGCTTATTCTTTAATGTCAGGGGCAGCTCTAAATCTTCTAGCAGAGGCTGCTGAGAGGGCGTTCCAATAACAACAACCCGGTTGCCATCGGCGACATCATCTAGCTTTTCAACAAGATCTGTCTCTAAGGGACGATAGTCAGCAATACGTCCTAAAGAGGTCTGTAGCTGAGCGATAGCTGTCAACCAAGCCTGGTCTTTATCGGCAGGAGTAATATAGTCGATGTGATTGGTTTCCAGACTCAGTACATCAATTAGCGGATAGGGATAGCTATTGAAGTCTAGTTGGAAAGGTTCAGCATCGTAATTAAAGACTAATTTTGAATCTGGTAAAATCTCTGTCCACAGCGAGGGGTCAAAGGGATCTTGAGTACATGTGGGCGAGTTATTCTGCAAACCAGCAATAATCAGCTCGTTATAGTCCTTTAAGATCCGAGTAGGAATCTCAAAAATAACCGTGCCTGTGTCTCCTTGTTTGAGATTTAGCGGTACACTGCCCACATTATTGTCATTGACAATGATATTAAGGTTAGAGCGCGTCGCATAAAGCGCACCAGAGTGGCGATAGCGCAACAAAATCTTGACAGATTTAACCGACCAGTTGCGAGGTCTAGTGAACCGTAAGCGCGACTCATTATAAATCCCTTCTAGCCGCAGTCGTGTTCCTACGACAGGGCTACGATTAAACTCAAGAATATACTGATTGCCATCCTCTTGACTTAATTCAGCGGCTTGAGCATCTTGTAGAAGATCTCGTCCTGCCGTAGCTCCGTCTCCATCGCGGTTACGAAGATCGGCTGCGGTACCGGCTTCTGCTGCGTCATCTGCGGCTCCTGGCGATGACGTTACCTGCGCCACACTCGGAGCCAATGTTGTCACAGATAGTAGAACAGCTAAAAATAGCGAGATAAATAAGCGCTTTCTAATTATCCTTAAAAACACTGCTGTAAGCACTCCCCCAGATATATACCTAGATAAAATTAATCAAATATTGGTTTTTGCTGTTGCCAACTTGCACGTGCCCTGACAAACCCCAGGAGGGTGTTTAGTCAAGTTTTAACCAGCCAAAGAACACTTTGCAAGTATTCACTCTGGAGCTTTTTGAATTACACATAGTTTTGTCTTCAACCCTGATTTACCAATAAAGGCTAGTGTTGCTTAAGGAATAAAACATGCAAAGCTCTAAATAAGCTTCCAACTTCAAATACCAAGACTAATCCGTACAATCCGGTAAAGTTAGGGCAAGTTACGCTTTAAATACGAGTTTCTATATAAATACCGCAAGCTTTATATTCACGCCCTACATAAAATAGTGGATACCTGTACTGACGTAGGCCGAACACATTTCTTGTTAAAGAAAGTACTAAGAGTAGGCAGTTATCTGTCTTTTTTAGGTGAAGCTCACGGAGTGAGAAGGTGAGGAACAAGTTGATTGCAGGTCGAATCTTTAGACTAGATGGCGATTCAGGATCCTGATAGGTTTGGCGACCAATGGGTTGCTATCAACAATTTATTCTGACTCTGGGTAAATTCTTTCCTGGTTGAGGTGAAAACTTAGCGTATTCGCTTGCTATAGCGTTGATTCTAATTTTCTGATTCTAGAGTAAGAACACCCCAGAAACTGGCTGCTTCCACAGTAGGGTACCCATAGCCAGTCAATAACAGAAGCTTTTTAACGTTTACTGATATGTCTACAAGTTCACTAAAGAAATCCGGTTTCTGTAGCGTAAAGCTATGGCTGATTGGCTGTTTGGGAAGTCTGTCATACGGCTGTGGCTTTGCCATTGAGACTCCAAACAATCCTATTTTAATTAATCGTCTGCCTGTAGCCGAAATGGACTTTGTTATTGAGCCGGGTAGAAATCGCTATACCTACGAGCTACAGGGAACTGCCAATTTCCCCAATCAGACAGAGCTGAATGTATTGGCCATGCGTCAGCTAGCCCTCACCGATGAAGACGTTGAGGCTAAGCCAACTTACTCGATTCTAGACTATCAGGTGGTTCAGGTTCAGAACGGTCGCTGGCAAGGAGAACTGACGTTTAAACAGCTAGCAGCAGACGGCACTCGCAAAGAAACTTGGCAGCTTGACCAGGCAGATTTAGATATGGCTGTAGAGCCCCTCGATACTGTGGTGATTATGGCCACCTATACGCCGCTTGATCAATTGACGACATTAGAACGGATTCTGGCTCAGCAAGGACTTAAGGTGTCCCCCGATTTGCTAGAGACAACAATTGAAGGACGGCGGTATCTAGAAATGAAAAAGGTTTTTGAGCTGCCTGTGGACAATCAGATTAGCGCTCGTCCAAAACCCTATAACGGTGGCTGGGGAACGCGTCATATTCTGATTGATGAGCCACCAATGCCCTATCAGGTTGATTTTCCTGAGGAACGACAAACTAATCGACCTGCGGATCCTAAAGAGTTTTTATATTAACTCCTGAAATTTCAGCGTCTAATAGTTTTTAACTGCTCCAGTTTGTGGAATCGACCGAGCTGTAACGACGGCTGTTGGTCGGTCCTTGATAGTTAAAACATATCGAGGACCGACAGCGTCTAACCCTTTATGCTAGGACAGCATCGCAGCTCCTAAGTTAGCGGTGTCAATTTCAGCCCCTGTAAGATCTGCATCAACAAGGTTGGCCCCCCATAGATTAGCGCCAGACAAACAGGCATCGCGTAAATCACAGCCTTGTAAGTTGGCCCCCCATAGATCGGTGCCCGTAAAATTAACGCCGACGAGATTGGCACCACTGAGATCAATTCCTGTCAGCACTAGATTGCTTAAGTCGGCAGCCCATAAAGACTGATTGGGTCCCAGACAGTAAGCACCTGCCCATTCCCAGTCAAAATCCTCAGGCCACTGGGTCGCTAAATCGCAAACAGCACCGTACAGACAACTCTCTTTGAGGTCTGTTTTGCTCAGATCAACTCCAAATAATATGGCTTTAGTCAGGTTAGCTCGGGTTAAGTTAGTTCCTTTTAATTTTGCCCGCTGCAGACTGGCATTGGAGAGATTACTGGAATTTAAATTTGCTTGACTGAGGTCAGTTTCGGTTAATTGGGCCCCGACTAGCCAGGCCCCTAGAAGATTGGTGTGAGTAAGCTGAGTGCCAGCTAAATTGCTGTGACTCAGATCGATGCCGCCTAGGTCGCGATGACTAAGATTACAGTCATTTAATGTAGTTTTAGGTCCTACGTAATGGATACCAGCTTTAGTAGGTTCAAAGTTTTTTGGAAATTCGGTTTGACGGTTTGCGATCGCATCTTGAAAATTAGCGTCTTCTAACTGAGCGTCTCGTAGACAGGCTCCTCGTAAATCTGCGCCTTGCAAATTAGTTCGTCGTAGATTGGCACGCTGTAAATCAGCCCCACGCAGATTACTGCCGCTAAAATCCACATCCGCCAAATGAGCATCCGCCAGATTACAACCCCAAAGATCAATCTCAGTCAGCGCATACTGAGACATACGAATAGCCTGCATTTGACAGTAGCTAAAATCTCGTCGCCCCTTTGAATAGGCAGCAATCACCTGGGAAGATAAATCGGCCATATGGCAATAAGTATAGAAAAACAAATAATAAAAATCGCTCAGGCACGTCTGCTAGAGCTACAGCTGGTTCATCTTAGCTGCTTAGGCGGGACGTACCAAAGAGAATAGTTTGTCTGACTATTTTGAGTAACAATCACATCCCGATGTTGCCGAATAAGACGACGCGCCCAGCCAATAGCTCGATCTTGATCCTCAGTCGTGCGCCATAGGCAATAGTACTTATTTTGATAGCGAACACCAAATACCACGGCATTACCTGTATCTAGATGGGTCGGCTCTACCTGCTCCAAAAATGTCAGCACTGGAATCTCTGCCGATAAAGAGTCTTCATCCAGCCTCATCAACTCATCTAAAGCTATTGGAGCTAGCTCTAAACCATCAACATTACCATTGTGGGTATAGCCCTTAAAGTGAACTATGGTCTGTCCCGGAGCCAGATCTTTGGCCAGCAGACTCTGTCCGTTTAATGCCGTTGAGCTTCCCACCGCAGCGGACGGCATTTGTTGATCAAAGTCTGTGTAAGAAGCCGATGTCTCCCTGGCGGATGCAGTAGATGTCTCAAAAGGGACAGGCGTTGCTGATAGAGATCGCCGTCGGCGATAAAACCGACGCAGAATATCGGCCGTAATCATTCCAGCTCCCACACTGCCAATAATCGCGATGCCAATATAGCGAATAACAGGTTTAGCTGAATTGTCTAATGGACTGATCAGTTCGCCCCGCACCTGGCCAGGTGCGACCCAGGTCGGTACCGAGTTAGCCATGGACAGCGGTAACGTAATCACCGCAAACGCTAATCCCGATGTCACTAAAGATGGTAGAAAAATGCTACGGAAGGGAGATGAGCCCATGGAATTTAATCTGTAATCGGTGAATAATAACGTAAGGTTGAGTTACCGTCTGTGTGGTCCCCTTAAACAATCCATCCAAAACTTCTGACGTCAGGAGGCAGTTTAAGAAAGCCACAGAACAGCTGCATCTATTTCAAATATCCTAAACGGTTGACTGCGTGAACCGCATCGAAATAAGCCTTAGACTATCAATCCGCCACGTTAGCGCTAGCTATAATCAAAATAAAATTCTACTGAGAAATTAATAGGTAAAACGGATGGCTACAGGCTGAACGTTCTGGAATGCGTCCATTGGTGTAGGACATGTATAAGTGAGATAAGCTTCTATTCTTCCCTTAGGTTTCTAAAGACCTACAAATTTGATTTTTATAAGTATTTTTTCTTTATTGTCGGCAGTGCATGGCCTATGAAACTGAATTTTCTGCTAACCCTGTTGATTTTATCTGCAGCAATGACCCCTCTGCTTCTACGCCTGCCCCAGGTCAATAAAGCACTCTCAAAATCTAGCGATCCGGTCACAGCCGTCACACAGCGAGGGGACTCGTTAGATGCAATGACCGATCCACAACATCCTAACTATACCTGTGTAAGCTGCGACCTGCGGGGCAAGGATTTCAGCAATCAAGACCTCAGCCGAGCTAACTTTTTTGGATCTGATTTGAGAGGTGCGGATTTTAGCAACAGCCTACTGATCAACACTATTTTTCGTGAGGCTAAATTAGATGAGGCCGATCTAAGCTATACAAACATGCGAGGGGCCGACTTAGAAGAAGCTAGTTTGGTGCGTGCCAATTTGCGCAACGCTAAAATTCTCCAAGGAACTCTAGAGTACAGCAACCTTGAACGCGCCGACCTGACCAATGCCGAACTACGAGATGCAAATCTTTGCTCAGCTCGACTGGTCAATAGCAATTTCAAAAATGCCAGTCTCTATGGCACCATCCTCCGGGCGGCAGATATGACAGGGGCTGACTTTACACAGGCGTATATGCGCTATGCCGATATGTATAACGCCATCACCAGAAGTACTCGTTTTGATCAAGCTGATATGGCCTTTGTCACCTATCCCGACGGCTCTACAGCCCATGAAGGCTATATCAACTCCGTCAATCAGGTCACTGACTGCAATATTGACGATGAGTCTAGCAGCTCGAATTAGAGAACATTGTAGGGACATTCCATAGAACGTCCCTATAGGGCTAGCGGTCAACCGACCCCATAATCACATCAATGCTGCCAAGAATGGCCATAATGTCTGCTAGCTTGACCCCTTTGAGCAAATTGGGCAAAATCTGAAGATTATTGAAGTCAGGAGCCCGAATTTTCCAACGCCAGGGGTAAATATTATCGTCACCGACAATAAAGATGCCTAATTCACCCTTACCGCTTTCTAGACGGACATAGTGCTCCCCAGCCGGAATCTTAAAAGTAGGCGGAATCTTTTTGCCGATAAACTGATAGTCAAACTCATTCCACTCAGATTTAGGTCCCTCGGCCATACGCTTGGCTTCGAGGTTTTCGTAGGGGCCACCGGGTAGGCCCTTAATTGCCTGGCGAATAATTTTGACCGACTCCCTCATTTCTCGCACACGAATGATGTAGCGGGCAAAACAGTCGCCAGCAGTCTCCCACTGCACATCCCAATCAAAATCGTCATAACACTCATAGTGGTCAACCTTACGCAGGTCCCACTTGACGCCTGAGCCTCTGAGCATGGGGCCTGACAGTCCCCAGTTAACAGCCTCTTCGCGGGTGATCGTACCGATACCTTCTACCCGACGACGGAAAATCGGGTTGTTGGTAATTAGCTTTTCGTACTCATCAACCTTAGGTAGAAAGTAGTCGCAGAAGTCTTCACACTTGTCTACCCAGCCGTAGGGTAGGTCAGCAGCTACGCCTCCAATGCGAAAGTAGTTGTTATTAATTAATCGCGCGCCTGTGGCAGCTTCCCACAGGTCATAGATCATCTCCCGCTCACGAAAGATGTAGAAGAAGGGAGTTTGTGCGCCTACGTCCGCTAAGAATGGACCCAGCCACAATAAATGATTGGCAATGCGGTTGAGTTCGAGCATGATCACCCGAATGTAGCTAGCCCGCTTAGGAACTTCGATATCCGCTAGCTTTTCGGGGGCATTGACAGTGATCGCTTCGTTAAACATACCGGCCGCATAGTCCCAACGGCTGACATAGGGCACAAACATTACGTTGGTGCGGTTCTCGGCAATTTTTTCCATGCCGCGATGTAAATAGCCGATCACGGGCTCGCAATCAATCACATCCTCACCATCAAGGGTGACAATCAGGCGCAGCACCCCGTGCATTGATGGGTGGTGAGGGCCCAGGTTGATTACCATGGGCTCTGTTCTGGTTTCGAGCCGTGTCATAGAAACTATGCCGTATTATTCTCTGACTTACTTTAGCAAGATTCTTCGTTGAAAGCTTGAATAAAAGAGCGATCGCACCAAGAAGTCGCTAGATTTTTTGTCGTTTCCAGCATAGACATGGTCTATTGAAAGGGGCAATTGATTTTCGCGATTGCTGATTTGGGGAATGGACCGATCGATGGCCGCTCCGATTTGACAAGTTTTTACACGTTTAGTCAGGGTTTATGTTTAGCGAGGTATGTCTGTGAACGATCACTCTGAGGCTCAGAACCCGTTTGTACATCAATCAGTACTGGCTCAGGAAGTGTTGACAGGACTAGCGCCTAAGCCCAACGGTTTCTATCTTGATGCGACCGTTGGTGGAGGCGGTCATAGCCGCTTAATTTTGGAAACCGACCCGACTGTTCGCCTGATAGCAGTCGATCAAGACCCCCAGGCTCTAGAAGCAGCTAGGGTAAATCTTCAGGAGTTTGGCCCGCGAGTCACCTTTTGGCAGGGAAATTTTTCAGAGTTCGTTCCTCCTGAGCAGGAATTTGATGGGATATTGGCAGACTTAGGAGTCAGTTCACCCCAGTTAGACCGCCCCGAGCGGGGCTTTAGTTTTCGCCATCAGGGAGCCTTAGATATGCGCATGAATCCGCATCAGGAACTGACAGCGGCTGACCTGGTTAACCATCGCTCAGAGCGTGATTTAGCGGATATTTTTTACCACTATGGCGAAGAACGGCTGTCTCGCCGCATTGCCCGTAATATTGTTGAGCGCCGCCCCTTTCAAACCACAACGGATTTAGCCGATGCGATCGCCCGCAGCGTACCTGGAAAATATCGTCATGGCCGTATTCATCCGGCTACCCGCGTTTTTCAGGCATTGCGTATTGCTGTCAATCGAGAGTTGGATGTGCTAGAGCAGCTGATTGAAGTAGCGCCCAGCTGGCTGGCTCCGGCTGGCAAACTGGCTATCATTAGCTTTCACAGTCTAGAAGACCGGCGAGTCAAACATGGTATGCGAAACCATGAGCTACTTAAGGTACTGACTAAAAAACCCATCATTGCTAGCGACGACGAAACCCGCGACAACCCCAGAGCCCGCTCAGCCAAACTACGTCTAGCAGAACGAATAGAGCGTGTAGAAAGCCCACCCTATGGCACCAGAGACTGGTAGGGCGTTACCCCCGTCAGGGTCAAAGTGTAGTCGAAATGATTATTGTCAGTAGTTTGCCAGTCTATGACTGCTTTACGGGCATCCAAAATAGGCACTGTTCCTTGGGAGCCTACTACAGCAAAATATATGTCTGTTTTAGGGACAACCCAGGCTTGAATCGCGCCACCTTGGAAGGTAGGGCTGCCGCTCTGCGTTAGCAAACGACCAGTTTGATCAAATATGTATAGCTGAGTATCACCCTGGGTGTAGGTTCGCGTAATATCTACTTCTAAGGAAACGCGATCGCCCAGCCGCGCTAAAAAACTGTAAACCTGCTGCTGGCCATTGATGCTACCGCCCACCACGCTAAAGCCATCTGTCGTATCTATGGGAATGGCTTCACTTGTTAGCAGTTCGGGACTATTGCGGGTCAGCTCAGCTGGAATCGGGTTGATGTCTGGTTCTGAACTATCGTTTAGGTCAATCACCGGACGGGAGCTAGCTAATATAGCTAGGGTTTCCAGGGCTCGGTTCCAGTCTAACGGCTGGGGTTCGGACACTGTCGGTGGATCTAGGGTTAGAAATAGGGGCAGGGTGCGATCGCAGCTAGGTTGAGCGTTCAATGGCTGTTCCTGTAGCTCCTGCAGCTGTCGCCTAAAGAGCAATAGGTCCTGACGATAAGCCGGTGACACATCGGATGATGCAATCAGGCGACTCGTCATAGCAACAGCTTGCGGCCACTGCTGCAAACAAATAGCGCGATCAAGCTGGACTAAACTATCAGTCGTGTCATTAGACAGGGACTGGGCCCATACTTTGCCACCTGACGAAACTAAAGCGGCCAATCCCAAAAACAGACCCAAACTAGCAAATCGCAATATACCCATAGTTTCTAGCAGACGGTATCTATACCAGGGACGTTTTCACTTAAGCCACTTGGCCCTTAATTTATCTGACCATAGTGTAAGACCACCCGGGTGTCTATTGTGTATCTACTAGAGGACACCATCAACTTTGACTGAAATAGCTACAGTTCCCTAGGTATCTCCCTGGGCACACTACTATTGATGAGTAAATGTAAGTGAACTTGGTGAGTGTCTTTTCAAGATTGGGCCGATATGTCTCTAGCATCAGATATCCCTCAGGATGATATGAGTTCTGCCTCCAATGAGCAGCTCAAGCTGCTTGTCGTCGATGATGAACTTGACAACCTGGAGCTACTACACCGCACTTTTAGACGTAGCTATCGTGTATATCGGGCCAGCAGCGGTCAAGAGGCACTAGATTGCCTCAAACAGCATGGCGAAATGGCTATCATCATTTCTGACCAGCGCATGCCTAAAATGAATGGGACAGAGTTGCTAAGTCTGACCACTGAGGATTATCCAGATACTATCCGCATCGTTCTTACTGGTTATACCGATGTAGAAGACCTAGTGGATGCCATCAACTCAGGTCAGGTCTTCAAATACATCACAAAACCCTGGAAACCCAACGAACTCCGTCAGGTGATTGACCAAGCAGCCAATACCTATCGCATTGTCAAACAGCGCACCCGTGCCCTGTCCCAATCCCTTAAAAAAGAAGAGCTGTACAACTCCATTACCACTACAATTCGCAGTTCGTTAGACTACGCCAGTACGCTGTGGGCAGTTGTAAAAGCGTTAGGACAGGCATTTGACGCAGATTATGCCGTTTTATACCCTGTCGATGCCGCTGAGCCCGGACAGGCTCCCCAGCCTGTTATCTACGCTAAATCAGATAACTCCATAGCTGATGCATTAGCCAAAAGCGGAGCACCCTGCCAGGAGTTGGTTTTAGACAAATTTCCCCACGACAATGTAGCGCTGACAAGACTAGCAGCAAAGTTTACCTATCGAGACATCTCGTTAGCGTCCATCGCGCTCTACCAAATTGACAGCTCTTGGAATCGCGAGACCATCAATCTATTCAACAGTGTTGCTGAGCAGGTTGTCATGGCGATTTCTCAGGCTAAGCTGTACAACCACGTGCAGCGCCAAACCGAGCAGATGCAGACGGAATTAAACGTAGCGCGTCAGATCCAAAACAAGCTACTCCATCAGGTATGGCCCCAAATTCCTGGGATAAAAATCCAGGCAAAGTGTCAGGCAGCCCGAGAAGTAGGAGGTGATTTCTACGAGGTTTTTATCCATCCTCAGGGTGATATCTGGCTAGCGGTTGGAGATGTCTCTGGCAAAGGCGTACCTGCAGCGCTGTTTATGGCTAGCGCCATATCGCTTCTGCGCAGAGAATTATCCATTAGCCAATCTCCCAGCCCTGAAAAGGTAATGGCCAATCTCAATAAGGCTCTCAATGCTGATTTGGTCAACAACGAACACATGATTACCATGGTGCTCGTGCGCTATAACCCGACCAGCAAAAACCTCGCATATGCCAATGCAGGTCATATCTATCCACTTGTATGGTCCCAGAAAAACGTTATCCAAGGAGTTGAAATATCGGATCAGCCTATCTATCTAAAAGAGGGCAATAGCGTTCCTTTGGGAATCTTACCGCGATGGCAGGCCAAAGCAGGCCAACTAAGTCTCAGTGAAGGAGATGCACTGCTGCTAGCCAGCGATGGTATCACTGAAGCCATGGTGACCATTGATGGGCAGCAGATCATGCTCAATCAAAGTGGTTTATGGCAGCTGCTTTTAGAGCAAAAACCCGAGTTAGATCTCGAACACCTTCTGGCTCAACTAAATACAACAGATAGCGAACAACATGACGATCAAACTATATTGTCTTTGGAGGTAGCGTTTTAAGCAATGAAAACCGAACTTGCTATCCCCAGTGACTTAAAGTTTTTGGCCGTTGTAGAAGATTGGCTTTTAAACTCGCTAAAGGCTGAACTGGGCACTGCCGTCAATTTAGACTGGAACAAAGTCGAAAGTAGATTGCGACTGGTCATCGTCGAAGTCTATTCCAACGTTGTGCGCCATGCTCATCAAGACCGTCCTGATATTCCAGTCGTTTTACATTTGGGTGTGGAAGGTAGCTTTTTATCCCTTAAAGTCTGGGATGAGGGGCATGGCTTCGACATCAGTGACTATCAGACTCCTAGTCCCAGTGCTCCTCAAGAAGGAGGATACGGCTGGCTGATTTTACATCAGCTCATGGATCGCGTCGATTATCAACTGAGAGTCGCTAACGGGCGTAACTGTTTGACGTTAGAAAAAGATTTAGCAGTCACAATTGACTATTCCAAGTAAAGCGCGTATCACTGCTGTCAACGAGAGCGACACAACCGCCGACCTCACCGTTTGCGAAACCATAAAAAGCAGTCGTTAGAGTTTTGTAGATAATTGGGACATGTCTCTTGTAGATTACTTTGAGTTTGCGTTTCCAATAAACTGCGAAGGGCAACACTACGAGGACTGTCTTTAATATCGTTGGGAATAATGAGCCCGCAAAGACCTTGGGGAGCGAGAAGATTAAAACATCGTTCTACAAACAGCCAATGTCGTCGGAGCTGAGTTCGCTGGCGTTTGCCCTTAATCAAAGGGCTCTGATGGTCATATTGAGGAGAACGGTAAAAGTAGTCTGTTACCAGTGAATACTGACTCTGGTAGGAAAGCCAGGCTTCAGCCACATCCGAATCGGCTTTGATCAGCGCCTGTTTTGTGACCTTAAACGTACGAGCACTGATCTGCTTCTTGGCAGTTAACTCCGAAAACTCTCTTAAAAATTCTTGCTTAGTTGGATGAAATGCTCCCTGAGGAGGATGAGAGATGATGATTTTGAATCCATTTTTCTGTTCTATGACGTGGTTGAAATGGTATCCCCAGTGAAAGGGGTTTAAAACGGAGATATCCTCCATACAGACCAACCTTTGCTGAGGAGACTTGACTAGCTGGGACTGTTTAAACTGAATGCCTAAATTTTGACTAAACTCAGCTAGCAACAGCTCATTGAGTTTAGCTTCAGCCTGAATATCAAGACGATGAATTTGTTCTCGAAAGAAACCAAGCTGGGCATAGTGGGGAATATCTTGTTGCAGGGTCTTTAGCAGAGATGAGCGAGAACGATAGTGTTCAAGGGCAATATTCTTCTCGGCTAGGATTGTGTAGTAGTTTTCCGCAGCTATGGGCTGCAGTAAGTTGCCCTGTAGCAAGGTTTCTGATGCTTTTAGTCGATCAAAACCAGCTTTATCTACTCGGATAAATCCGACCAAACTGTTACCGGCCACAATATTGAAATCAAGGCTAGGCAAAGGCTCAACATCCTGAGGCTGTTGGGCAATGGCCACTAGTCCTAACAGAAGATGGTGACGAGCAGTATCTACAATCGCTGGATTAATATCTACACCATAGAGACCGTATTTGAGAATACGTCGGTAGATTGTCTGTAGTAGCGAAGGGTGTTCAGTTTTTACCCCTTTTAGCCAAATATCAAGCTGACTGTCTTGAGTATGAGCTAGCTGACCAATGAGGATACTATAGATGTCAACGAGTCGATGCTGCAGTTCCATCAGCAATATCCCTACACCGCAGGCTGGATCTAGAATGGAGAACTGGGGCAAAATTGTTTGAACCAGCTGGCGCAGGTGTCTGACATCCCCACAGAAGAGAAGATCCCAAAAGTCTGGCTTTGGCTCTTCGTCAGCATGTCCTAGATGCTGAAGCATAAACTGGTTGAGCATCAGATCGCAGTAAACGCTGCTCTCCCTGGCTATTTGTTCAATATTTTTTTTCTCTTTTTGGGTAAGGACTTGCTCTAATGCCAGTCCCAGAGAGCTGGTTTGCCAACAGTTACTGACCTGCTTCCATAGGGGGGATTCAAACCATACCAACAAGGACTCAAACGTAGCGTCAGCAATATTGATATGGGGATATCGTTGCTCTAGTGGATGGGTGTAGAATACGTCGCCTAGATAGGGAATCTGTCCTATCCAGCTAAGGTATCGGGGACGTTCTACGGGGGGAAGCGAAAATCCTTGGGTGAAAAGAGGCTGCAATATTTGCTGAAAAAAGATGTCCGGCTGTCTCTGTTGACTCCGTCCTAGCTGATTGTGGAGATACCAAATATCATTATTGAGAAATCCACGCTGTTGTAAGCCGTGGGTGATGATCAATCGCTGCATAAGTACAGCAGCATACCAATGCCGATCGTTACGGTTACAGATACCGGTAATGCTGTCGCTAAGCTGCTGTAGCTGTAGCTTGAGCTGCTGGGTTAGTTTGCTACAGTGGAGCGGCCTGGGCTGTAAGTCCAGGCCGCCTGAATCAGTGGTATAGGTAGCTAGATAATCGAGCCGCGCTCGCCATCCCATCAGGGGCTGGTGAGAGATAAATACTAGGGACTGACCGGTATTGGGAATGCTTTGCCAGTACCACAGGCTGCGATCGCGACTGCTGTCAACAAAAATCAGCAGCGGCTGCGGATACTTTTTATGGATCGACTGATAGAGTCTGGCTTTGAGCCTAGTATTAAGGGCTTGAGGCGTAGTAATCTTGATTTCCCAGATTCTAGTATTGTCTCGCTGGGCAATACAGTGGGCCCGATAGGGATGATTAAACGCTCTAATTGAGATCGTGCGACCCTCTGTTGGAGCGATCCAACCCAAGACATCCTGAAACAATGTAACCAGGTTCAAAGACTGTAAACACGTCTCTGCCCGCTGCATGTCAACATCCATGGCTGCCCATTAAAAAAACAGCGTCGCCGATCCGTGGAAAGATTTCAGCCAAGAAATCTTGATTGATTGCACCATCGCTCCAGACCCTTATCCATCGAATCGGTACCTGCTCACGTTAGCTAGCTTTAGAGACCTGTTCGGCTTTCTGTCGAAATCGCTCCAAATCAGCCTGTAGTGTAGAGTTTACAATTCGTCGGAGCCAGCCATTTTCCATAAATCGAGCTAACACATTAGGGACCGAGTAGGCCAGGGTCATTTTGACTGTGCTGTTGCCATTTTGATGGCCATAGAACCGAATCGCACCACGATTGGGCAAGCCATCCACCGATTCCCATTGCAAAATCTGATTGGGGACCACTTTAACCGTACGCGATAGCCACGTAAACTCCCAGACACCCGACGCTAATTTCCAGCGCGATATATCCGGTCGATCGGACAGCAGCTCGACCGAATCAATCCATTTCATCCATTGGGGCATTTGCTCCAAATCTGACCATAGGGCCCACACCAAATCGATGGGAGCCTCTACGTCAACATATACGCTGTGCTCAAGCCAGTTTGCCATGGGGGAGATGGGCGAAGAAAAATCAGCAACAATCGCTGCAAAGACGGCTACATTCCCATGATTTCATAGCCAGAGTCAACATATAGAATCTGACCGGTCACACCGGAGGCTAAATCACTACACAGGAACGTCGCAGCATTTCCTACTTCCGCTTGGGTAACCGTGCGACGCAGGGGAGCAACTTCTTCTACATGGTGAATCATATCTAGAATTCCGCCCACTGCTGATGAGGCTAATGTGCGAATAGGTCCAGCCGAAATTCCATTGACACGAATATTTCCTGGACCCAGCTCGGCAGCCAGATAACGCACATTCATTTCCAGAGCAGCTTTGGCAATACCCATCACGTTGTAGTTGGGTACCACCCGTACGCCCCCCAGATACGTTAGGGTGACGATGCTACCACCTTCGCTCATTAAAGGTTTTGCCTGCTGGGCTAGCTTCACCAAGGAGTAGGCACTAATATCCAGGGCAGTTTGAAATCCCTGACGGGAGGTATCGCTAAAATCACCGGTTAAATCGTCACGATTGGCAAAGGCCAAACAGTGAATCAAGATATCTAAGCGTCCCCAGCTATCCTGAACAGCCTTAAAGGTATCGGCTACCTGCTGGTCGTCCTGGACGTTACAGGGCAAAAACAAACTGGGATTCAAAGGTGCCGTTAGGTCTCTCACCTTTTTTTCCATCCGCCCTTTTTCGTCGGGCAGGTAGGTCACACCAAGATTAGCGCCAGCCTTGCTTAACTGCTGGGCAATTCCCCAAGCAATGGAGCGATTATTAGCAATACCGGTCACTAGGGCATTTTTTCCAGTCAGGTCTAGCATGATAGTTGGGTGGGACTGTATCGAAAATTAATGATGGCCAAAGCAATAGCGTGGCCCATAGGAGCATACTGAAAAATGGCCCCCTGTGGATAGCCTCACCGTCGCCTGAGCCGTGTTTTCATCGATAACCCAGCTGATTATCTCGCTGCTAGGAAAGCAGCGCTTTTGTGTAACCTTATACAAAAAACCTGACAGACTTAGGTTTTATTGGTCTAAAGTCAGGAAATCTTACTAATAGCCTTGCGATCGCACCCCCCAACCACCGTGACTCCAGAGAAACCTCTTGCCAATCTGCTACGGCAGCTATCCACAGGCTCCTTTCCGCCCGTTGCCGAAACCTATGAGCGTGGCAAGACTATCTTCTTTCCTGGCGATCCGGCTGAGCGAGTCTACTTTTTGCTCAAAGGTGCCGTCAAGCTTTCTCGGGTCTACGAAGCTGGGGAGGAAATAACCGTTGCTCTACTTAGGGAAAACAGCGTTTTCGGCGTTCTTTCTTTGCTGACAGGTAATCGTTCCGATCGCTTTTACCATGCCGTCGCCTTTACCCCAGTTGAGCTAATGTCGATGCCCATCGAGCAGGTTAAGCAGGCATTAGAAGAGCATCCAGAGCTGTCACTAATGCTGTTACAGGGGCTATCATCTCGCATTCTGCAAACTGAGATGATGATTGAAACCTTGGCCCATCGTGACATGGGGTCTCGACTTGTCAGCTTCCTCTTGATCTTATGTCGTGATTTTGGAGTCCCTAGCACCAGCGGTATTACCATCGATCTAAAGCTATCCCATCAGGCCATTGCTGAAGCGATTGGCTCTACTCGTGTAACCGTTACCCGACTCCTAGGCGATTTACGCCAGGATGCGATGATCTCCATTCACAAGAAAAAAATTACGGTTCACGACCCGGTTGCCCTCAGTCAGCAGTTTGCCTAAGCTGCTCTCCACCACAGCGGCAAACAATCGAGTAACCTATACGAGAACCTGTTTAGGTGCCTTATCCGTTGGATAGACGTTAGATGGACGTTGGTCTAATACTGATTACGACCGTGCTCGTCCTCGGTGGCCTCATTGCTACTTTGGGCGATCGCATTGGCATGCGTGTCGGTAAAGCTCGCCTTTCATTATTTAATTTACGCCCTCGCCAGACAGCCACTGTAGTCAGCATTTTAACGGGTAGCGTAATTTCGGCATCCACCCTGGGACTACTGCTTGTGGCGAGCGAGCAGCTTCGTAAAGGACTGTTCGAATTTGAAGAAACCCAAGCCAACTTATTAGAGGCTCGTACCGCACTAGAAAATGCCCGCGCGGCCAAAGCAGACGTTGAAACGGCCCTCAACACCGTTACCCGCCAAAAAATTGACGCAGAGGGTGAACTCACCGAAGTCATTACCTTTTTAGATGAAGCAACACAGCGCGAGACAGTCATCCGAGAGCGGCTCGGCCAGACTCAAGACCAGTTAGGTGTCGTTTCTCAACAGGCAGACCAGCTGCAAAACGAAATCAGCCGTTTACAGACCGATCGCCAAGTACTGCAGCGTCAGCAAGCTGAAGTGAAACAGCAAATCGCCCAGAGGGATCGAGCGCTGGCCGAACGCAATCAGGCCCTACGGCAACGAGATTTGTCGATCGCTCAGCGAGAGACCGCGTTAGAAAGACTCAAAACCGAACAAGCGTTTCTAGAGCAGGAAATTCAGCGGCTTGAATCCGAATTTCTCAAATTACGGGCCGGAAATGTAGCCATTAGCCGTAATCAAACCCTGGCTTTACTCATCACCCGTGCACAATCGCTGGCAGCTGCCACCACCGAAATTGAGCAACTACTGGCCGAAGCCAACCGGTTAGCCTTAAACGCAATCTGGCCAGACGCACCTGATAGGTCAGTGCAAATTTTACGGATCAACTCTCAGATTGTTCGAGAAACTGCCAGAAGCATCACAGACGGTCAGCAATACGTTATCCGTGTGGGAGTTTCTGGCAACTACGTAGTCGGTGAACCCTGCGTCGTTCAGCAAGAAGACCCCCCTTGCGTAGAAGTTTCACTCGAAGCCAAACTAAATCGTATTATTTTTGACCAAGGACAGACCCTGGCCCGCATTCCTATTGAAAGCGCCTATCCCAGTACCCCTTCCCTTGTAGAAGCCCTGCGGACACTAGTGACCAGCGCCCAAATTAGAGCCAGCCTAGAAGGCATCATCATCGTGGACAACCCTCGAGTTGCCGGTGGCCTGAGTGAACCCGTCATCAATTTTCTGACTCAGGTCCAGGATTATGGGGCTCCCCTTGAGATTGAGGCTGTTGCAGGCAGACAAATCTTTACGACCGGTCCCTTAGTCTTGGAGCTTGTGGCCAGTCGCAACGGTCAGCGTTTATTTCAAACCCAGCTCTCTGAGCCCAGATCGCCAAGAGATGAGTCTTAGAAAGCTGATATGTGATCGCATAGATCGAGGGATTATTATCGAAATCTCAAGCAAGTCTATATTTTGTTTGCGGATAGTAACTATATAAAGAGCTATTTCCCTCAAGCATTTTTTAGCGTCTAAAATAAAGCCTAGATTTTAATAATTTTTTTTGACGAAATAGCTCGGTCAAGGCAGCGACCTATCGCCTTGTACCAGCCAGTTAGAGGGTAAGCACTATCTATAAATAACGTCCAGCTCAAGCAGGTTTGTCAGGTTCTCTTATTGAGCACTAGTAGCAGTTAAATATGCCTGATCTAGTCAAGTTATTTATGAATTTAATCTGTGTCTCTACTGGGTAGGGCGCAATGTATTTGATGCTCCATCTATAAATTATCGGTAATTAAGCTGTTTTAATCCCATCCCTATTGCAGCCGGAGCAGTGTGCCATGAAATTCGAGGACATTTATCAATTTTTTGAAGATCCCCCGCCTCTATATCTCAATAAAGAGCTAGCGGTTTGCTACGTGCTTTCAGTACTAATACGTCGTGATTCCTATGGAACTGAACTGATTCATGCCATTGAGAGCGAGTACCCTGATTATCGTTTGTCTGACACCGTGCTCTACAGCGCCCTAAAATTTTTAGAAAATCAGGGTGCCATCATGGGGTACTGGAAAAAAGTTGAAGGTCGTGGTCGTCCTCGTCGTATGTATCGCCTACGTCCCGATTGGCAGACTAAAGCACGTGAGTTAGCCGAGCTGTGGCAGCGGTATATCCTAGGGCAGCGTAACACTACCCCCAGGCGTCGAGCTATTAGTTCTTAGACCCTCATCATCAGGTGAGTCTAGATAGTCAGCCCAAGCAACCGTTACCGAGCAACTACTGGGGTATAGTCAATGTGACTCCAGTAGTTGTTGGGCAATTGCTGATTTACGGGATGGACCGATCTAGATCCATTGCTATTTGACGGTCCGTTATAGCTAAAGCCATCTCGAGGATCAGCAATGCTGTTGTTGTTCTAGCCAAGGATAGCTGTTGTGGAAAGTGCAGTCAGTCAGTCAACCTTTTTTCTAACAATGTTGTTAGGAGTTGGGTTGTTCTTTTTTATCAAGGCAGCTACCAAAGACCGAACTGAGGTGGCTGAATTTTCAAGCGAACTGCCGTTAGACGTATTACACCAAAAGCTGCTTGATTACTTTCAAAACCGAGCTTATCAGCTGGTAAAAAATGACGTGAAGCCAGTCGAGAATAGTGCGGTAGAGCTAGTTGGGTTAGTAAGACCCAGCGTTTTTTTAGCCGTTTTTCTAACGTTTCTAGCAGCGGTGGCGTTAATGTGCTTTGCGTTAGTGCTGACGACCTTATTTACTAGTTACGGAGGAATTTTCTTCGGCTTAATCTTATTTTCCCCAGTAGTTGCCATTATCTATTGGAAACAAGCTAAGCGAGAAGAACATATTACCTTTCGCATTAACAAGGGCGATACCGGATGTGTACTAACCGTCCGTGGCCACCGAGATGAAATTATTCAGCTAGCTGCTAAAAAACCGTTTGGCTAAAAAGCCTAGACGTCCCGACGATGAGATGATTGGCCGCCGCCTTAGCCGCCGGTTACTCAATCGCTGCTGCTGCACGCAGGTTCAGCACACACCAAAAAGGGAGGCGCAGATGTCACGTCTCCCTGGTAATCTTTTATAGGTTTTGTTTGAACAGGTTAAGTGCTGTCAATGCACTTAACCTTTCCCTTTAACTCAGAACCGCTTCTTCTTCTTCACCAATTAGGGCACGAAGGCTGGGAAATAAGAAATGATTCTCCTCGACATATTGAGCACCAAACAGCCCTTTCTCTGCCCAAAAGTACCGGTCAGTGGTATGCTCGTTACGTTTGACCAGTAGTACAGCAGGAGGTTGAATACCTTCGGAATGGATAAAGTTTCGAGCCGCAGTAACAGGCTTAGCTTCTCCACTTTCAATGCTGTACTGGGGAACTGATTCTAGAATACGACGCCCTTCTAGGCGACGACGGCTTTTACGCTTGCGTCTCCGTGCCAAGTTAATTGACCTCCCATGCATAGTGCGAACAGCGGATTCGTGTATTGATAGTTACAAAAACACTTAACCCAGCAAAGTATATCGGTTGTGCCTTAGATTTTCAACTTCTCTTAAAATTATAGATAGTCTACTGAAAGGGTGCTCCCAGCATTCGTTTCAAAAAGTAAGACCATCACAAAGCCTTGTAACTTTTGTGATTATCTTGATAAAAGTTAAAATTTAAATAATTTTTTCCAGATTAGGGTCTGTCACCCATTAAGGTTAAACACCCAGTACAAGAAGGATAAAGCCCCAGCCAGTTCAATCAGAGCAGGCACCGCACGCGTCAGGTTTTTCAAGGTTAATTGATAACGCGCCTAAAGCCTGACGCATTGCTCCGTTGATCGACCCCAGGCAAAATCATGCCAGCCAGTGCTGAATTAGTAGATCTGTGTCAGGCTCATTTAGAACTTTTACGTCGAACGTTCGGTGAGATATCGTCCGTTGTCTATCTCACCCTAGGTGTCGAGCCAGGGGCAGAACCAATACTGCTGCCAATTGCTCGAGTGCCAGAATCCGATGATCCAAATGAGCTGCTAAATCTGACAATTCAGCGGGATGCTTTACCCGCAGCGGCCACCGGAGCCGATGCCGTGTCGTCTAGTGAAATAACCGATACTCAGTATTCAAGCCCAGAGATTGATTCATCGATGGACCGTTTGGTGGTACCGCTAATCCACCAGGATATTGTGATGGGTGTTCTGGTGATTTTACGTTCAGATCGGCCCTGGCAAGCGAGTGAACAGCAGTATTTGCAGACGATGTCCGTCAGTCTAGCCGCTGGCTGTTTTTTGGATCAGCAAAATCAGTGGTTACAGCAGCGGCTTAAGAATAAACAATCTTTGCAGGGCGAGCAGTCGGAAATTTTTCATAATTTATTGCATCAGTTTCGTAATCCTTTGACCGCCATCGGTACATTTGGCAAGCTGATGCTGCGTCGTCTATCTCAAGAAGATCCTAACTATCGACTGGCGGATGGAATTGTCCGTGAAAGTCAGCGTCTGAAGGAACTGGTGACTGATTTTGACGCGGCGGTTGATATTGGTGATGCTGATATTGCCCAGACAGTAACTCCACCGCTGCTGCCAGGAAGCATTAGTGCGACGTCAAAACCGCTACTGCCAGCCTTGGGGCGTTCTTTAGAACCGGTACCACAGCTTTTGAGCACAGTCCTAGAGCCTTTGATTACTGTTACCGTTGCTGCAGCCAGTGAGCGCCGTCGACAGTTTTGGCATTCTCCGCTTGAGAGCTTTTCTCAAAAGTTAGTTGTTGTTGATGCTCAGGCGCTACAGGAAGTCGTTGCTAACTTGCTGGACAATGCATTTAAGTATGCGCCGCCTCAGGCGTGGGTATGGCTGATGGAAGGATTGAACCGGGAACAGCATCTGGGGCTTGTTATTGGTGACAGCGGTCCTGGCATTCCCCATGAGGATCAGACACGTTTATTTGAACGTCACTATCGAGGCGTACAGGCTCAGGGCACCATTGCAGGTACAGGTTTAGGGCTAGCCATTGCTAAGGACCTGCTGCTGCAGATGGGAGGGACCATAGAGCTGGTTAGTCCACTGGGTTCTGTAAAGCATCAGCCACCTTGGATACCTGTACCTCTGTGTAAATATCTGACAGCTGCGGAGTGCAGGGGTACTGCGTTTATTCTCTGGTTGCCGATGCATCGGTAGCTGAGGCGCTGGCAGGCTTAGCACCTGAGGAGCGCACCGACATAACTCGTTTGAGGGCATCAAACCAGAAGCTAGACCCCATGGATACGGCAACGCCCGTGACTACCCAGCCAAACCAACGGCGAGGGATGGGCAGCGGCCAGTCTGATTCTAAAACGGCCTGGGTAGCTAGCAACTTTGGCGAGCGCCCTATGGGTAGCGAGTAGTCTGATAGGGTAGTCTGCACAATATTGCCAAGATCTTGCAGGTCATTGCTTAGGGCACTGAAACTAGGTTCGCTGGCATCGTTATCTGAGGACAGCATGGCGTCTAAAGGCACCTGGTCAATCGTTTGAATCACACTGGTTCTGACGGCCTGATTGACGGTCAATCGATTGGCCATGTAAAACGTATCGGCATTAACCATGATGGCAATGGCGATGCCGATCAAAATACTGACTATTTTTGAATTACGGCGATAAACGCCTCCAGCACGAGCCATACCGCGGTCGTACCACTGTTCTAACTCTTGTTGAAATAGCTTGAGCTGATCGTCTACACCGTTAGTCTTTTGGATAACGCGATCTGCTAGTAGATTGAGGCTTTCCTGCAGCTGTAGTGGCAGCTTACCGTCTAGACTTTGGCGGACCTGGGCAAGTTCACCTGAACGGGATTCATTGCGATCGCTAGGTCTAATTAACGACAGCAGCTCCTTCAGCGTCGGCTGAAGCTGGCGGATGAGTCCCTCTGAGGCATCCATACCGCTGGCTATTTGCGATCGCAAATAGCCAAGTCGTCGGATAAATGCCTGGGTTGCTCCATAGCTCTCAGGTAAAACCTGTACGCCCTGATCGGCAAAATGATCAAGCTCTGTCAGTACCCGATCGGCAACTTGAGCTAGACCGGTGCGGCCGGTCCGATAGTCCAAAAATACCTTTTCTAAAGAGGCCTCTAGATTGCGTAATTCCACATCTAAAAGCGCACCATCTCCAAGGGTTGCCCGGAGGGTATGGAGAGTATCTCCCAGGGGCAGCATGATACGTTCCTGGAGCAGTCGTTTTAGCCGCACCTCCACCACTGACTTTTGCAATCCTTCTAGCTGTAGCGTTTCCAGTAGCGTTGTCGCAAAAGCTTCTGACGGGATGTATGAAGGTCCTGATGTTTTGCTACCAAACACATTGCGAGTACGGCTGATCAAGCGATAAACCCGACCAACCACATGAAGAATCTGACGGGACGAGCGAGCAATTACTCCCTGGGCCTCATAATTTAGATCGCGCACCATAGGACTGCTATAGAGCTGATCGGCTAACCTACGAGCTGCCCATTTATCCGCAGACTGACCGCCAGCCAACAGCTGCTCAATCGAATATTTGAGATGCTCAGCTCGCCATTGGAGCATAGTGCTGACAATTTCCTGCGCCTCGCTAGCAATTAATCCCAAAGCCATATAAACAAAGATTAGCCCTAGGGCGACATCTAAAACTACTGGCAACCCCATAATTTTTCTTGCATTAAAGCTAAAGATTCAGCCAACTAACGATGTCATCATACCGATTGCTTAGTCATCATCAGCATCAGCATCTTCGTCATCGTCAACATTGAGCTGCTTTAGACGAATGTGTTTACGTCCCAGGGAAATTTCAAACTCATCCCCTGGCTTTAGACCCATTTGCTTTGTATAGGCGGCCCCAATCAATAAATTGCCGTTCGACTGCACCGTAATTCGATAGCTGGCACTGCGTCCACCGCGACCATTACCCGTTTGAATACTATCTAATTGGATGCCTTCAGCATCAATCAGCGCATTCATAAATTTCATCATGTTTACGCGGACAACGTCATTCTTCGTCACCGTGTAATAGCCACAGGCTTTAGCTTTTTCCTCTCTAGAGAGATGCTCTAAATCTTTAACTTTCTTGAGTAGCGTTTTACCCGTTAATGGATTCGAATTTGACGGTTTAGCCATTCACCTATATCTCTAACATGAACATGTTTAGAAAACATATAACGAGCAGAATCATACATGATTAAAATACGTTTGTGCACATGGTTTGAATTTATTTTCTCTTAATTGTATTAAGAGTTGATTTGTCAGCTGATTCGCTAAGTAAATTATTCAGAGTTCGATCATTATGCACACTCGCTATGTTAATTTTTCTCTGATTCTCTCAGATTTATCCTATCGACCTAGCTTTAGATTCACTCGATTTCTAAAACTCAAACTCGGTTGAGGATCTGTCCCAACCATGAAACTTACAACTCGCGGACATTACAGCGTAAAAGCGATGCTTGATCTCAGTTTGCAACCCCGTTTAGCTTCGGTCAAACTGATTGCTCAACGACAAAATCTGCCGGCACCTTATTTAGAAAAATTGTTAATTCAACTCCGTCGAGCAGGACTAGTAGACTCAGTGAGAGGCTCACGGGGAGGCTATCGTTTAGCTAAAGCTCCCAGCCAAATTTATCTAGGGCAAATTTTAGACGCAGTAGGAGAACCCATCACGCCAGTGGAGCTAGCAACTCCAGAAAAAGCGGAGGATTGGGTCACTCTGACCCTGTGGCGACGGCTACAGGAAAAGCTACGCGAAGCTCTTTACAGCATTTCCTTAGAAGAACTCTATTACGATGCTCGCAGCTGGCAAGCCGCCCAAGGTGAGGATACAAACTTTATGGTTTAGAGATTGCTAAGTGTTCACCCTTCGCTATGGTTAATAAAACGTATCTCTGCTTTTGAAGCTGTCATTTTTTCTAGAAAAAATTCAAAGCGCTTTAACATTTTGATGCAAACTAGATGCACAGCACGTCCTCTTCCGCCCTAACCATGGCCAATCAGATAGTTGAAATTCTCTCTGCAGAGGCAATTCGTCGTACGATAAATCGCTTGGCCTCAGAAATTATTGAACGGACAGATCGATTAAGCGATCTAGTCTTAGTGGGAATCCATACTCGCGGCGTCCCACTAGCTCATACGATTGCTCAACAGATGGAGCGACTTGAAGGTGTCCAGGTACCAGTAGGAGAACTGGACATTACATTTTACCGAGACGATCTCGATAAAATCGGTACGCGCACTCCGGCGAAAAGTGAGATACCGTGCGATCTAACAGCCAAAAAAGTAGTTCTAGTGGACGACGTGATCTTTAGCGGTCGTACCATTCGAGCAGCACTCAATGCGTTGATTGACTATGGTCGTCCTGATGTGGTGCGTCTGGCTGTTCTAGTTGATCGAGGGCATCGCCAGCTGCCTATCCACGCGGATTTTATTGGCAGAGACCTACCTACCGCCCGGGAAGAGGTCGTCAATGTTCAGCTTATGCCCTGGGACAAGAAAGATACTGTAGAACTATCAAAACCGCTGTAAATCTCTAAAACAGTTCCCCAAATTGGCCGTTGCTGATAACGGTTGAATTGCCTGACAAGCCCGTTGATTTATCTCATCGTGCCGAGCTAAACCAGCTTGAGGGCAGCCATTCTGAAGGATATAGCCCCAACCAAGCTAGATTCTGGGTGTAGTAAGCAGAGTCTCCATCCCAAAAGGTGTTGGGGTTGGCCAATGACAGCTTACTTTCTCGGATAGACCTGGCTATATTCACATCAAGATGACGAACGGCTGGGTACACCATGGCGTATTGAGAAGTCGCTCCATAGTCCACCATCGCTTCACCAGCCAGGTCAATCTGGGCGGGCAGCTGCTGAGACTGCTGCCATCGTTCTAACAGCGGAGTGAGATGCTCGCTGAGGTAATGTCCTGCAGGGGCCGACTCAAATAAGCTGAGATCTAACGCTACTCGCCACCAGACTCGGTAAGCATCGAATCCATACACGCTCTTGATCAATGCTGTAGACGGCATCTCTCGATAGTGGGGGGTATCGCTATGGAGCAAGACCCAATCACTCGGCAGACCCAGATCGGAAACTTTGGCACTTTCTTCTAGCATCCGATAGCCAGTATGCACCAGCTCTAGCCAGTCTCGTCCTGGGTCTATCTGGGCAAATAGGCGAAAGGCGTAGGGCGCAAAGTAAGACGGATTGAGATACCAAAGTTCTGGCTCTGGATGAAAGGCCTCTAAAGGTCCAGGCAGCAAGTATCGTCCAGACAGATCGTTTTCTAGAGAAATGTCAGCCGTAGAGAGCTCCCAAATATCACTGAGCTTTGTTTTGGCGAGCTCTAAATAGGCCGTTTTTTGCCAGCGACGGGCGGCTATGATCAGCGCTGTGACTGCGTCAATATCGGCATCGGTGGCGAAATTTTCATCTAAAATCCCCCATTTTTCAGCGGCTCCTGGAGCCGCATCGGGTCCCCATTTCCAGGCCCACAGATGGTCGAGTAGTATATCGTTATCGCGTCGGGCTAAATTTTCTTCGCCCCAGGTTAAGACCCGGTCAAAGGTTTCAGGATCGTCAATGACAACAGCGCGAAGCATGGCATATGCCTGACCTTCGGAAGTGGTGCGCTGATCGTCATTTTCCCAGTCAATAACCCGACCGTCGGTTTGAATAAAGCGATCGCGATAGTTGTCCCAGGTGGTCTTAAAAAAGGAGCGCTCTAAAGGAGACGACTCCAAGGCAAGGCTGACGGTTGCCGGTAGCTCGGTCGGGAGTTCATAGACGGCCTGCGATCGCACCGGAGTCAGACAGCCAGCAAAGGATATGTTGAGCATGAGGCCTAGTAGAGCCATACTGCCCCAGCGTTGTACCCACCTTAAGACCGCTCTCGACACCATCGTGGTTTTATCCTTATCGTCTGGTCTGTCATAGTTCTCACATCCTGGCACAGCTTTTTATGACTGAGTTGGCCATGGGATAGACCTTAGAGCGTCACACTAGCCCGTTCAGCCGCCATGATCCCAAAAATCACCGATGGCCCAACTCAGTTAATACCGTTCCCACACCGGCTGAAATCCCCGATGCAGTAGCAAGCCTTCTTTGATCAGACGCTCCTGGCGTTCTAGAGCAATACTGGCCGGAACCTGACTTTGCAAGGCGTTAATTTCCTCCAGGGCCTGCAAAGGACGATCTTGGGCCACCGTCAGGCTAATAGACGTCTGCCGCAGATTAATATCATCAGGTGCTATCTCAATCGCCTGATCGTACAAACGACGGGCCTCCTGATACCGCAGCTGTTGAAACCGCACCCCCGCTAGCCCCACAATCGCATCAAACTGTTCAGGATTTTGCTCTAGTAATGTTTCATAGGCTCTAGACGCAGTGGATAGCTTGCCCGTATCCTGAGCGATCTGTCCTTGCAGCAGATACACTTCAGGAGCCTCCGGATTTTTAGCAACTAGCTCCGCTGCGGCCTCATTAGCCGCGTCCGGATCGGTCATCGCCAGCACTTGAATTTGCCGCTGGCGGATGAGCAGAGAACTGGGATTAGCCGCTAGCAAAGACTCATAGAGAGCGCTGCGGTCAGAATCGGCGGGTAAGGCCCCCACCAGACTGTACAGCTCAGGTGGCTGCTCGTTGGTAGGATGGTTGGCCAACCACTGGCTCAGCACGGATTCAGCTGTTTCGACAGAGATAAACTGCCCCTGGTAGGCCAGACTAGTCTGACCCAGAATTTTAGTATCGTTACCAGGGTTAAGCGCAATAATCTCCTCATACAGCGCCAGCGCTTCTGCGTAGCGACCCTGGCCTTGATAAATCCCAGCTAGCCCCTGGAGCGCTCCAGTGACTACCTGACTATTACTAGTGGGTGAGTTAATTAGCTGCTGATAAATGGCGATACTGGTGTCAATATCGTCCTGACGCCGGGCCTGCTCAGCTTGAAAGAGCAGTACAGCCGGGTCGTCTCCGGCATACAGCCGTAGCTGCTCCTGGGCCAGCTCCAGTTTGTTCTGCTGAAGATAAATTTGCCCTAAGCGATAATGCAGAAATGGCTCTGCCGAAGTCGCTGCCAGCACCTCCTGATAGAACGGGAGTAGCTCCGCATCAGGCGGATCTAGCTGGGCTAAGCCGCTGGCGATGTAGCGAAGCTGTGTCGGATTCTCAGGCAGAGTAACTGCCAGCAGTCGCTGACGCAGCTCTTGAGCCGAAATTTGAGCGAGCTGACGTTCCCAAATGCTGGCCTGCACATAGAGACTAACGTCGTCAGGATATTGAGCCGCCAGCTGTCGATAGGTGGCCAGCGTCGTAGTCCGGCTGCTGGAGTAAATGCTGAGTGCATCCGCTGCTTCTCGGGCCGTACCCACCGTCAGACTTGAGCTGGTCAGCACGTTTTCATAAGCTGCAATCGTCCTGGTTTTTACTTCAGGCGCGTCGGTATAGAAACTCATACCTCTAAGCGCCCGAGCCACCATCAGCGGTTGTCCTTGAATCGTATCCAGAAGAGCCAGACCGCGATCATACTCACCATTAGCGGCATAGGCAGTAGCGAGTTCTGCCTTTAGCTGCGCCTGCTCAGCTGCCTCACCGTTGGTGTCTAGAAATGTCTCCAAAATGTCAATAGCAGCACCGGGTCGATTCTGCTGACGCAGGGCAAAGCTATAGGCTTGAGCCTCATAGATTTTTAGAGTTTGACCAGAGCTAATGTAGCGCTCAAATAGTTCCACAGACTGAGCCGAGCGTCCGCTATACGCAAACACCTGGGCAGCTCCGATTTGAGTGGCGGGACTGGCTGGCTGCTCTAAGGCAATATCATAGTCGGCCACCGCTTCTGGTAAATGCCCTTCGTAAAACAAAAGCAGGGCACGCTGGGCTCTAACCTCAGCATCGCGCTCGTACCCCGGCTGCTCCAGCAGTGTGGTCAGGGCTTCAATTCCGACACTGCGCCATTCGGGGCGATAGCTGCCCAATAATCCCAGCGTTTCGAGGGCTTCGACATTAGTGGGTTCTAGAACGATCAGCCGTCGAAACGCTGTAAAGGCATCGGCATCGCGTCCAAGCTTGAGATAGGAGCGGGCCAAACCCAGCTGAGCCGGCACAGAATCAGGATACTGCTGGACCGCTTGTAAAAACTTCTCTAGGGCCGGATCGATCCAACCTTTTTCAAATAGCTCATAGCCTTCACGGACGAGCGTAGGCTGATTGTCTAGGTTGGGTACTTGGGCCAAGACCGGATGAGCTAAGACCAGCGGGGTGGCTGTTAGTAAATTAAAGCTGAGACACAAACCTAGCGTGCGACGATACCAGTTCATAGAAATGAGGGAATGAGGTTGGCGGAGAGATGTTGCGTGCAACGTCTTTACAATTAGGGCGAAGAGGGGCGAAGGCGTAGAGCGCCAATCAATCAAAAAGTTCTAATAAATCCCAGTCGGCGCGGATGCGGAAGCCAAGGACCGACTCAGAAAATTCATCTCGCAGCTGCCAGCTGATCGCAGCCCGTGCATTGGGGGCTAGCCGGATGTCATAAAAGGTTTCTAAGACATCGGGGCGATCGCCCTGACGCCGGTCGTCATCGCTAAGACCGCGACCGTAGCCGACACCAAAGCGGTCGTCGTCGATAAACAGATCCAAGAAGTTCACACCAAAACTGTAGGTGTCACCGGAAATATCCAGGTCGGCGTTGCGGTGATAGCCATAGCGCCCAAACAGACCGGCGTTAAGTTCAGGAATAAACCACTCGGCGTTAATGCCGTAGGAGACTTCACGATCGCCTTCTTGGGGACCGAATACTCCGTTGCGGTTGATTTGAAAGCTCTCAGGAATACCGTCGCGATCACCATTGTCAGTGGCGCTGACATAGGTCCCGCGTACAATCAGGTTGCCAAGGTTAACCCCAACTTCACCTGCGATCGCATCAAAATCAAGATCGTCAAATCCGCCAGACGAAAACGCAGCCGCTTTGAGAATTACCTCATCGATCGGCCGCCAGTGCACTAAAGCCGCAGGCTGAGATTCAAGCTGAGTAGCCGCCAAAGCCGGATTAGTCTGAAATATCGGATTAATAAAGTGGGTCAGACTGTCTTTTGCAAAGCTATTACGATCAAAAAATGACGTTAGCTCAATCAGCCCCGCCGCGCCGCGCAGCTCAGGCGCATTGGGAGGTGAGGCCACCACAAATAGCTCGCTGATATTAAATCCCGTAGACTCTGTGTCAGAAAAGGCATTGCCCGTAGAGAGATCCACAGCACCCACAACCGCCACATTAGACCTGAGAAAATAGTGGCCATAGACTCGTGCTCGCGCTGAAAAGTCGTCACCTTCTTGAATAGCCGCCGTCTGCAGCCTTAGAGAAGGCGGTGTCAGGGGGCCATCGCCTAGTTCCGCTGTCTCTGTACCGAGTCCGTCTGGCAGGGCTTCCGTCTCGGAAAGGGGAGCCAGCACGCCGTCTGTGGGGGTCTCAATCGAATTTTCATCAAAGAAAAAAGGATCTGAGGGGCTGGCCAGCTCGCTGGAGTCTGCCTGTGCCGATGGGATGGGTTCAGAGGTCTCGGTTTCGTCAGTTAGCTTGATGATAATGTCGGCGGCAGGTTCTTCAGGCTCTTGAGCTAACAGTGCTTCAAATTTTGAGGTGGTCAGCGTCGTCTCGTCAGATTCTGAAACCTCAGCTTCTAGAATTTCAGAAATACTGTCTAGCGGCAAAGCCATCACCGGAGCGGCAATTACCGCCATGGCCATCCATACCATCCAAGACACCAGCGGCAGTGCCTGAAAGTTCCGAGCGATATCCCTCATAGTCATTTCCAATAATAAGTTTGTGTATGTTTATCGCTGCTAATCAACGGACCTGACGAAATATTGGCAAACAGCCCCATTTCATCCAGATTCAATTCAGCAATAGCTATTTTTTAGATAGTTCTTACCCTGATACCGCACTGGAGTCTGACGGTCAGAGCTACCATCGGTATTCACCTCATCACGGCCTCATCGGGTTAAATCGGCATGATTACTCTGGAATATCAAGATGATTAATTTGTCATCTTGTTCCAAAATTTGGCCAAGCCTTGAGTCTGCTTAATATGGGGTCTTATATTGCCCATCCGTCTCTTTACGGGCTCTTTATAAAATTTGCAAAAACGGTGTCTCAGGGGTCTCAACTAACCTTAGAAAACCTGATGCCTGCCGCGCCTACCCCAGCTAACTAGTCGCTCCTTAGTTGGACTACGACAGAAATTCTCTGAGTAGGGCATGAATAAACATTGACTAACGCTGTTTACATCAGGTGAGGGCTTACTTTAGATAAAGTAAAACAGCAACAAATACACCGTGGCCCAAACCATTCGCTTGGATGAGAGTACCCCTGGAACTATTCAGGATCGCAAAGCGGATCACCTGCGTATCTGCTTGGAAGACGATGTCCAATGTCGTCAGATCACCACGGGTCTAGAAAACTATCGCTTTATCCACTGTGGGCTACCTGAGCTGAGCTATCACCAGATAGACATTAGCACTCGGTTTTTGGGTAAGCCGTTACAGGCACCTCTATTAATTTCTTCAATGACAGGCGGTACCGAACAGGCCCGCTTGATCAATCAACGTCTGGCTGTCACCGCTCAGAATTTTGGCTTGGCGATGGGTGTAGGCTCACAGCGGGTTGCCGTGGAAAAGCCTGAACTCGCTAACACGTTTAACGTCCGTCGCTACGCTCCTGATGTGCTGCTGCTAGCGAATCTAGGAGCGGTGCAGCTCAACTACAGCTATGGTTTAGACCACTGTCGGCGGGTGGTGGACTGGCTTGAGGCTGACGCGCTGATTTTGCATTTAAATCCTCTCCAGGAATGTGTGCAAACCCGAGGCGATACGGACTTTAGCGGTCTCATGGCCAAAATTGAATTGCTATGTACCCAGCTGCCGGTACCGGTGATTGCCAAAGAAGTGGGCAATGGCATTTCGGGTCGGTTGGCTCAAAGGCTTCTGAAAATCGGTATTTCGGCTATTGATACGGCTGGAGCTGGAGGAACATCTTGGGCGCGGGTGGAGAGCGAGCGAGCCGCCGATGTAAAGCAGCGCCGACTGGGGCAAACCTTTGCCGACTGGGGGATTCCCACGGCTGACTGTATTGTTGGGGTGCGTGCGATCTCACCCCAAATACCCTTGATCGCATCGGGCGGACTGCGCAACGGACTCGATATCGCTAAATCCTTGGCCCTCGGAGCCGACATTGCCGGTATGGCCCTGCCCTTTCTCAAAGCCGCTGACCATTCCGAAGCCGCGCTGGAGACCCTGACCGATATTTTGATTGCTGAAATCAAAACTGCTTTGTTTTGTACTGGTCAAGGGAATCTTAGAGACCTCAGACAGGCTCAAGTCCTCGAACGCATACCTTAAACTAGAGTTAATCACCCATCCTTCTACGCCCACACCATGCGAGATTTTCTCAAATACGCGGCTGCCAGCGCCCTTGGTACCCTAGTTGGTCTATTTAGCTTAGTCGCCCTGCTCGGTGTGGGTGCCTTAGGTTTAGCCGGCTTTTTTATTAACTCCGCCGCCACCGACACTGAACCTGAAGTCGATAAAAATTCGATTTTAGTCTTTGATTTAGCCACCGATATTGTGGATGCGGTGCCCTACTCTGGGCCAGGGGTAGTTCTAGAAGAAACGCTTTCAGGCAGCGTCTATCGTGCCATGTCTCTCCACAGTGCCCTAAAAGCCATTGAGGCCGCCGCCACCGACGACAACATCACTGGCATCTACCTTACCGGTAATACCACTGCCGGATTTGCCACCCTGAAAGAAGTTCGAGCTGCTTTAGAAAAATTTAAGACCGACTCGGGTAAACCCGTACTGGCCAACAACGCTATTTGGAGCGAACGAGACTATTATCTGGCCTCGGTGGCCGACACGCTTTATCTCAGTCCGGCTGGAGTCATGGAACTTAACGGCTTCCGCGCTGAGATTCAGTTTCTAGCCGGAGCCCTAAATAAATATGGTGTAGGGGTGCAGGTACTGCGAGCAGGTCGCTACAAATCTGCCATTGAACCCTTTACTCGCACTACCAGCAGTCCAGAGGAAAAACAGCAAACTCAGGCGCTGCTTAGCGATCTGTGGCAGGAATTTCTCACCACTACCGGCGAGGCCCGAGGTAAAAATCCAGATGCCATTCAAGCCATTGCTGAAAACCAGGGACTGCTGCCCGCAGCTGAAGCTAAAACTGCCGGGCTAGTTGACCAGGTAGCTTTTTACGATGATGTTCTATCGGAACTGCGGGAACTGACGGAGCAAACTGACGCAGACTGGACCGAAGATGAGGATGACTTTACTCAGATTAGTCTTTATCGCTACAGCCAGACGTTAGATACTGAGACCTTTGGCAGTAAAGACACCGTTGCCGTGATCTATGCCAGCGGCGAAATCGTCGATGGTGACGGCTCAACACCGGGGCTTATTACCTCAGGCGGTCTGTCTGACACTCTGCGTCAGGCCCGTAATGACAAGGATATTCAGGCCGTGGTGCTGCGGGTAAATAGTCCGGGGGGAAGCGCGATCGCATCTGAGATTATTGCTCGAGAGGTAGAGCTATTAGCCGCAGAAAAACCCGTTATCGTGTCCATGGGCAACTACGCGGCCTCAGGCGGCTATATGATTGCGGCTCCCGGCAACCAGATTTTTGCCACCCCCAGCACCATTACTGGCTCCATCGGCGTATACGGTCTGCGTCTTAACTTCAAAGAAATTGCTAATCGCAACGGCGTCACCTGGGACATCATCAAAACGGCCAAGCTCGCCGATATCGATACCGTCAGCCGGCCCCAAAGTGAGGCAGAACTCAAGCTGCAGCAGGGCTTTGTCAACACCTTATACGATCGCTTTTTGACTCTGGTAGCCGAAGGACGCGAAACTCCCAAAGAGAAAATCAATCAGGTTGCCCAGGGGCGCGTATGGTCAGGCACCGATGCCGAAAGCGTCAATTTAGTGGATCAAATGGGCGGTCTTAACGATGCCATTACCGCCGCTGCCACTGCTGCTGAACTAGACGATTGGCAGGTAGAAGAAATGCCTAAACCACCCAGCCTAGAAGAACAAATTTTTGATAGTCTTTTTGGCGCAGGCGTTGTAGCAGCCCTCCCCTGGGCTCAAGATCCCATCTCCCAAGAAGCAATGAAACTGCGAGAAGATTTGAGCTTACTAAAAACGCTCAACGATCCTCGAGGTGTATATATGAGGCTGCCGTTTACTACCGAGATTGAATAGAGTTGTCATCGTGACTCACCGCAACCTCATGCAATAAAAGTTGCAAAAACTTACCCAGATAGGCGCTAGACCCTAAACCTTTATAACGGTTGCACGTCCAATTCAGGAGCAACGATACGATCTCAAGGCAATCCTCATCGCTAGCGCCCATGACACCTCAGCTCACCCTCAACCTGGTTCAAGGCTCGATTCAGTTCAGTTTTTCCATTGAAGCTGCTAAAGAACTCAAAGCTGCCTTAGCTACGCTGACCCAGACTCTCAAAACGTCTGCAGCCGCTACCGTAGGAGCAAGCAGACCCAAGCCAGTTAAACCGACAGAATATCGCCATACAGGGGAGATATTCTTAGAAATTTTTTGCAATCCTAATATCTGGCCCAGTCCCTTTGCTGCCAAGCTACTGATTACAGTACGAGACGACCGTATGCGCCTAACCACCGAGGCAGAGCTTACTCGAATTATTGAGGATGTTAATCTCTATCTAGAGCAAAACGGATAGTCCAAGACCATCCGTTCAGCGGCCATTACTGATAAAGCTGGATAATTTTTCCATCAATCACAAGGGTGACGCATCTTGCCCACCCTTTCTTGACGTTCCGTTACACCACCTCAACATCAATGGGGCCATCAGCAGGAGCCGCCTGCGGTGGGGGCTGAGGTTGGAACTGGAACATGGTGTACACCACATTTCGGCGAATACCGGTCATCATATCTAAAAAGACCTCGTAGCCTTCGCTTTTGTATTCAATTAGCGGGTCTTTCTGACCGTAGCCGCGCAGACCCACTGTCTCTCGAAGAGCATCCATCTGCTGCAGGTGCTCACGCCACAGCGTATCAATCTGCTGCAAAATGAAGAACCGTTCTGCCTCACGCATCAGCCCCGGTTTCATTTTGTCTACCTGAGCTTCTTTAATGTCGTAGGCAATATGTACCTGTTCTCTCAAGAACGTTTTGATCTCTCCCATAGAGAGATTTTCTAACTGATCGGCTGAGAGATCTTCAAGCAAGTAGATAAACTCTTTCACCTTACCAACAATGTTTTCGAGATCCCACTCTTCTGAAGGCAGCTCAGGATTGATATAGGCTTCAACGATATCATCCATCGTCTGCTCACCATAGCCAATCACGAGTTCTTTAAGCTTATCTCCTTCTAGTACCCGACGTCGTTCGGCATAAATCGCCCGACGCTGGTTGTTCATCACTTCGTCATATTCAAAGACCTGCTTACGAATGTCATAGTAATAGGTCTCCACTTTCTTTTGGGCACCTTCCAGAGAGCGCGTAAGCATGCCGGACTCGATTGGCATGTCTTCTTCTACCCGAAATGCATTCATCAGACCGGCAACGCGATCGCCACCAAAGATTCTGAGCAGGTTGTCTTCCAAACTCAAGAAGAACTTGGTGGAACCGGGGTCACCCTGACGACCGGCGCGGCCTCTCAGCTGGTTGTCCACCCGACGAGATTCATGACGCTCGGTACCGATAACGTGTAAACCTCCCAGCTCAATGACTTTGTCATGCTCAGCATCGGTAAATGTTTCGTACTCAGCCAGGATCTGCTTGTACACCTCCCGTAGCTTTTGAATTGCCGGGTCATCGGTAGGGGCTTTCTCCGCTGCTGTAGCAATCTTGTCCTCAGCAGCTAGCTCTGAAAGGCTCTGAGGACCATAGGTTTTAACGGCAAAGGCAACTGCATCCTTCAAAGCCTTTTCGGCTTCACTAGAAAGATCGGTAGGAAAGATTTCTGGAGAGGCTTTCCAAGTCTTTTGCTTCTTACCATTCGCTTGAAATCCTTTGGCGGCACTCTTACTACCGGTCGCGGCAACTTTAGCCACGCCAAATCCCTGTTCGTCATCAGGGCGAACAATCTTGGGCATAAAATACTCGCGTATTTTTAGACGAGCCATGTAGTCGGCATTACCCCCGAGGATAATATCGGTTCCTCGACCGGCCATATTAGTGGCAATCGTGACGGCTCCACTACGACCCGCCTGGGCGACAATCTCTGATTCTCGCTCAACGTTTTCTGGCTTGGCATTGAGTAAGTTGTGCTCTACATTGAGCTGTTGCAACAGCCCCGATAGCAGTTCTGATTTTTCTACGCTCGTGGTGCCCACGAGTACAGGACGGCCGGTTTCGTGCATCTCCGCACATTCCTGCGCCAATGCCTTCCATTTGGCAATTTCGGTTTTGTACACCACGTCTGACACGTCATTACGAGCAATAGGACGGTTTGTAGGGACGATGGTAACCTCAATGTCGTAAATCTTTTCGAACTCAGCTTCTTCCGTCTTAGCCGTGCCGGTCATGCCTGACAGCTTGTCATACAGCAAAAAGAAGTTCTGATAGGTAATCGAGGCCAGAGTCTGGGTCTCAGGTTGAATTTCTACATGCTCTTTAGCTTCAATTGCCTGGTGTAGACCATCGCTCCAACGTCGACCGGGCATGACTCGACCGGTAAACTCATCGACGATCACAACTTCTTCATTTCGGACAATGTAGTTAACGTCTTTGACGAATAGCTCTTTAGCCTTTACTGCATTGAATACAAAATGTGCCCAAGGATCTTTGGGATCGAACAGATCGTTCACACCGAGCAAGTTTTCAGCTTTTTCAAAGCCTTCGTCCGTCAGTAGAACGTTGCGGGCCTTTTCGTCAACTTCATAGTCAGTCTCAGGTTCTAGCTGACGCGCCAAGTCTGCTGCTAGCTCGTACTTTTCTTGGGGTCGATCCACCTGGCCTGAAATAATTAGCGGCGTACGCGCCTCGTCAACCAGGATGGAGTCGACTTCGTCAATAATGCAAAAGTTAAACGGACGCTGTACCACTTCTTCAATGGACGACGCCATATTGTCCCTGAGGTAGTCAAAGCCAAACTCGCTGTTGGTACCGTAGGTAATATCACAGGCATAATTCTTACGCCGCTCGGCGGGACTCATTCCCTGCTGAATTAGACCAACTGACAGCCCCAGAAACCGATGCACCTGTCCCATCCACTCAGCATCGCGGCGAGCCAGATAGTCGTTGACGGTGACAACGTGGACGCCTTTACCTGAAAGGGCATTGAGATAGGCTGGCAGAGTGGCTACTAGGGTTTTACCTTCCCCTGTCTTCATCTCGGCGATCTGGCCATCGTGAAGCACCATACCGCCGATTAGCTGTACGTCATAGTGACGCATACCCAGGACACGCACGCCAGCTTCACGGACAACGGCGAAAGCCTCAGTGAGCAGATCGTCTAGATCTTCACCGTCTTCAAGGCTCTTCTTAAACTCAGCGGTTTTACCCCGCAGTTCATCGTCAGAGAGGGCCTTGATCTCATCTTCTAAGAGCGCGATCTCTTTGACGTCGGGTTGATATCGCTTGAGCTTGCGGGCGTTGGGATCGCCTAGTAGTCGTTTCAGCATGTCCGGGCAGTAAACGGCGAGTGTGGGGGTACTATACCCCGTTACCTATCTTATCTAGTTATCCTAAGCCTAAACCCTATCCTTATGATGGACGGTTTACCTCACTCAAAATACGGCACTACCAATTATTTGATGTGAGATATCAACAAATTTGATGGTTGCCTATTGTTAGGGTGTGTATGGTGAGGGCAACTTGGTCTTCAATCGCAGTTTTCTTACGTCAGTTCCTATGGATTTTCGGTCTGTTCAATTTCGCTATACCGAGACATTAGCCCCTAAGGATTTGGAACAGCTCAGAACTCTTTTTAACCAGTCGGCATTTTGGGCAAGCGATCGGCAGTTCAACGATTTAGCTAAAGCTATTAGCCACAGCTGGCCGGTGGTCACTGCCTGGCAGGGCGAAAGACTGATCGGCTTTGCCCGTGCCACATCTGACGGGGTTTATCGCGCCAATATTTGGGACGTCGTTATCCATGATGACTATCAAGGAGCTGGACTAGGCCGCAAGCTGGTAGAAACCGTTATCAGTCATCCCCACATGAGCAATGTGGAGCGCGTTTACTTGATGACGACTAATCAAAAGGCGTTTTACCAGCGGGTAGGTTTTGTAGAGAATACGACCACTACCATGGTGTTGCTCAATCAACCCATCGATGACAGCCTCCTCCGTCAAAAAGAAGAGACCGTTTGTTAAAGGCTAGTGTTTTTGACCAGACTAGGTTTCGTCGGATTCAATCTTTTCTCGACTATCGTCCCAGTAGGCGCTGTAGGTCCATTCTTCCTTCATGCCCTTATCCACAACCTTCCAGCGATAGATTGCTTTTTCGGGATTTACTCCTACCTCAATGAGCTTAGCTCCCATGTAGTACTCCGTCTGCTTTTTGGTGCGAGCCCTGAGGAATTCTGACTGGCTTTTGGAAATAAGTTTGGTGATGTGGGCTTGGGTTGGTCGTTTTCTGGCCATAGGTAAAGTGCTGAGGCTGGAGAGCTGGTGCTGTCTTAACAGGGCTAATGCCGGACTGCTTAATAATTGGCAGGGGGCTGAGGTGGCGGAGTCTCTGAATAAGGCTCAGAGCTACTGTCAGCGGGCGGGGTAGGCCGAAAATCAGTATAGCTGCCTTCGTTAGAGTCTTCAGGTCGGGGACGCACATTTAGTGGGGGCCGCTCGCGACGAGGCTCTGAATTTCTAGGAGGCTGTGGGAGTCCCCCCAGACTGTGACCGGCTCCGTTGCTAACTGCAGGGGGATTGGGGGGCAACTGGGGGGGACGTTGCGGGCGACCAGACTGAGGGCGATCGGACGGTGGCGGTGCACCTCCCTCGTAGCGAGAGTTGGCGTAATCAGTGCCGGGACGTTCATCAGCATAGCCGTTGGGGCGACCCGCACGATTAGGAGCATAGCCATTATCAAACGACGCATCGGGTCGGCGAGCCTGACCGGGCTGCAGCCGGGCAGGTGGACGACGGTCATCGTAGGGCGGACGGGGCTCTAGCGGGCGGGGCTCATAGCGATCGCGATAACCATCGCCACGGTAGCTGTCGCGATCGCTGGGAATACGAGGTGCGCCTGGAGCATCCCAGTCATCTAACTCAGCCCGATAGACTCGTCTTGGGCGCTCATCATAGCGGCGTGGCGGCGGCCCTTCTCGCTCTAAAGCCCGTCCGCTGTTGCGAGTGGAGTCGCGCTTGCTGATGTCGTTAATGATCAGCGTGGTTAGCATGCCCACTAGCATGACCTGTTGAAAGGAGGCCAACAGTTCCATATTGAGGTGGGCCAGCAGGAAAATACCCGATAACAGCAGCAAAATAGAGTACACCTTGTCAGAGCTGCGCTCATAACCTGGCTTTATTTTGTCTAAAAAGAAAAGCCCAACTGCACCAAGAATGAGAATTAATCCAACCAGTAGCGGGACAGGGGTACCAAAATTCACGATCGCTTCCTCGTATGACGGTGGCCTGCTGGCAGGTATTACCTACCCTGACTACCCATGGCCACCAATTCTATCCTAGCTGGCCCCTTTGGATTTGTCTTTTGCTAAATATAGGGCGATGCGATCGCACCTGCCCCTAGATATTTCACCAAAGCAGCATAACTGCCAAGCAAAGCAAAGGCTCTTATATAAACGTCCTCAAAGAGCGGCAACGCCAGGCCATAAAAAAGGAGTACAGCTACTTAAGCTGCACTCCCTAACTTACCTACACAAGCACTACCCCTGTGGTAGTACTCAAATCTGCCCATTGAGCAAAACCAGCAGCTCGTGGATACTGCTAGCCATAACCTTAGAATTAGAGGGCTATCCGGGCGAGCTAGCGTCTGATCTTGTCACGCTGACTGATAAACACAAGCGCAACACTTATCGGAATAACCACAATTACAGCGCCAGCAACTAGGCTTAACAGGAAATTAGTCAGTGATGGTGTCATAGCCTCTACCCTATTGGATCCGCAAACGTTCGTAATGCTTGGTTAATATAGTATCTAGCAACGTTAACCTTGAGAAGTCTTTCAAGGTCAGCAAAGATTGGGCTTAACGTTTGTTTAACCCCTAGACGTACTGAATGGGAAGGGGTTTCGGTTTTTCGGCTCGTACATGAATCAGGTTCGATACTTCCTCTACAACCGGCTTAAGCTTTACAATCCTTAAGATGAAACGCTCATTTAGCGAGGACCGTTCATGTCAAGTATCGCAATCGGCAATTGGATTGTTGGACCGCTGCTGGCGGTCATGACGCTACTGTTTATTTTTCGTATCGTTCTGACCTGGTACCCCGAGGCAGAGGCTAATAAGTTGCCCTTTAATCTTGTCTATCTGCCCACCGAACCATTTTTAATTCCCGTTCGCAAAGTTATTCCCCCCTTTGGCGGTGTGGATATCTCCCCCATCATCTGGGTTGCTCTGATCAGTCTGCTGCGAGAAATTTTAGTTGGTCAGCAAGGACTACTCAAGATGTTCTAGCCCAGACAGTTAGAACAAATGTATGCAGAATAGAAAAGCACCCCCAGTACAGGAAAGCCCCCTAGTGCCCTCTGCCGCTGCTGCAACGACACTACTTAAAGATCCTGAGCGCTTAGAGGCTCGTCTCAAGGAAATTCCTCAGGAACCCGGCGTTTATTTTATGCGCGATGGGGACGACCAGATTCTCTACATAGGCAAGTCCAAAAGTCTGCGCAATCGTGTGCGGTCTTACTTTAGGGACTCCCACCGTCACCACACCCCCCGGATCAGTATGATGGTGACCCAGGTGGTTGACATCGAATTTATCGTCACCGATACCGAGGCAGAAGCGCTAGCCTTAGAAGCCAATCTGATCAAGCAGCATCAGCCCCACTTCAATGTGCTGCTCAAAGATGACAAAAAATATCCCTATCTCTGTATCACCTGGTCAGAGGACTATCCACGCATTTTTATCACCCGCAAGCGCCGTAAGACAACTAAGAAAGACCGCTACTACGGTCCTTATGTAGATACAGGACTGCTGCGCCGTACGTTGCATATTTCTAAAAGAATCTTTCCACTGCGGCAACGACGACAGCCTTTGTTTAAGGATCGTCCCTGTCTTAACTACGACATTGGTCAGTGCCCAGGTGTATGTCAGGAGCTTATTACCCCAGAGGACTATCACAAGATCATCCAAAAGGTGGCCATGGTGTTTCAGGGGCGGGTCCAGGAGCTAGAGTCGATTTTGACCGCTCAAATGGAAAAGGCGGCTGAAAAACTCAACTTCGAACATGCGGCCAGGTTGCGAGATCAAATTCGGGGACTGCAAACCCTCAGCGCCCATCAAAAAGTAGCGCTGCCCGACGATACGATTTCGCGGGATGCGATCGCGCTATCTGGAGACGAGCAGCACACCTGTATCCAGCTATTTCAGATTCGAGCCGGTCGTCTAGTGGGGCGTCTAGGATTTGTCGCTGAGACCGAATCGGGTACGCCGGGGCAGATTCTACAGCGAGTCCTAGAAGAGCATTACCCCACCGTAGATGCGGTTGAAATCCCTAGTGAAATTATGGTGCAGTATCCGCTACCGGATGCAGATATCCTGGCCGGATTTCTGACGCGACAAAAAGGTCGCAAGGTTACCATTGAAGTCCCTCAGCGCCAAACTAAAGCTGAGCTAGTAGATATGGTAGAGCGCAATGCCCAGTATGAGCTGGCTCGGACCCAGCGCTTTGCTGACCGCAACAATCAGGCCATGCAGGACCTGGCCGAGATTGTCGATCTGCCAGGCATGCCTAAGCGTATAGAAGGCTATGATATTTCTCATATTCAAGGCTCTGACGCCGTCGCCTCCCAGGTTGTGTTCGTAGATGGGTTACCCGCCAAACAACACTATCGTCATTACAAAATTAAAAATCCCAATGTGACCGCTGGTCACTCCGATGATTTTGCCAGCATGGCCGAAGTCATTCGGCGGCGATTTCGTAAATATGCAGAAGACCCTTCTAAGGAGCGCGTTGGTAACTCAGACTGGCCTGATCTAGTGATGATTGACGGGGGTAAGGGTCAGCTCTCAGCCGTAGTTGAGGTGCTTAAAGAATTAAATTTGCTCAGTGAGCTAAATGTGGTTAGTCTGGCCAAGAAGCGAGAAGAGATCTTTTTGCCAGGAGAATCAACGCCGCTAGCAACAGAAGCTGATCAGCCAGGCGTCCAGCTCTTGCGACGGCTGCGCGATGAAGCCCACCGTTTTGCTGTTAGTTTTCACCGTAAAAAACGCACCGAGCGTATGCGTCGTTCTCGCTTAAGTGAGATTCCAGGTCTGGGGCATCACCGCCAAAAAATGCTGCTAGCTGAGTTTCGCTCAATTGACTATATCCGTGAAGCTAGCGTGGAGCGACTTACCGCAGTCTCTGGTATCGGCCCCCAACTAGCCCAGCAAATTTATGAGTACTTTCATCCGGAGTCCTCATAGTGCTATGGCAGTGAGGATTTTTGATTCACCGTTATGCCTAAGGGGTTGGGGTTGGGTTTAGCGCTAAATCGGATGTTATGTCCCTAAATACAGCTTTAGAATTCATGATGAACGAATGCAAGGCAGGCACAGTGATTGCTTTTTGCCTAAAGTCACCACTGGCTTCTGTGACAGTGAGCAGTCCATCGTTGATCTCATTGCCTAAAGGAAGCCAGGCAGCCCTCGGTCCAGCGGTACCTATATAGATTTTTACGTTGTCAGGCATGGTCAGCTGGTTCATGAAGGCATCTTGACCAAGCCGCTGTCCCATGTCACCCGTGAGTATGCGATATGGCCATACTCTCGCAGCGATTTTTGCTGCTTTGCAAGCCACGATAGGAGGTGCAAGGAAAAAAGAAACTGTAGGTTGAGACTGTACTAATGGCAAAGCATGGCGAATAATAACGGTTCCTAGGGAATGACCAATCAATCCATATCTTTTTGAAGGTAATTGGCGTATGAAAGCAATCAATCTTTTAGTGACGTCGTTTAGGGATTCAAAGGCTGAAGAGTAGCCAAATAGATAGGGACGATGCCCCAGCTGTTTTAAGCGATATTGCAAAAACACCATAGAAAGCGGTGTTCTACCCATCCCATGAATAAGTATTAGATCCATCTTTCTGCGGCTAATTGAAACTTTGCCGAATATCTCCCCATTAATCGTCGTAGCTGACTCGACCACGTGAAGCTTTACGTTTACTCTGTTTAGCTTTGCTGTCAAGGCGTCTTTGTTTAGCTGCTTTGCTAGGTTTGGTGGGTTTGCGTTTCTTTTTGACTACCATGGCAGCCTGAATCAGTTGCTGGAGTCGTTCCAACGCATCAGTTTTATTACGGAGCTGGGTGCGGTGGGCCTGGGACTTAAGGTGAATGACACCATCTTTGGTAATACGACTATCGTTTAGGGCTAGCAGGCGAGTTTTATAACGGTCTGGTAAAGATGAAGCTGGTATATCGAACCGCAGGTGGATAGCGGTAGCGACTTTGTTAACGTTTTGACCGCCTGCGCCTTGCGATCGCACCGCCTGTAGTTCTATCTCACTGTCAGGAATGGCGACCTGATTAGAAATCCTTAGCATTACCTTGCTCCCTATTGCCCCACTGTCAGCATAGCCAACTAAACTGATTTTACGCCTGTCGCAATTTTCCCCAACTTTGTTTCATAATCTTCAGCGCTTCCGACGCATAATCCCGACGCTGCTGTCGGTGTACTACGCTTACATGCTTGAATATCGTGCCGAACTCATGTTTTGGGTGCTCTCCGGCTCGTTTCCCCTGATTTTGATGGGTTTATGGCAAGAAGCAGCCCGTAGCGGTCAGTTTGAACTACAGCCCGACGATATCGTCAGATACTTTCTAGCTGTATTTGTAGTACGACAGCTCACCGTGGTGTGGGTGATTTGGGATTTTGAACGAGAAGTTTTAGAAGGTAAGCTATCGCCGCTGCTTTTACAGCCTTTAGACCCAGGTTGGCGGCATTTTTCGTCCCATTTGGCTGAACGTCTGGCCAGACTGCCGTTTATTGCCGCTTTAGTCGGGCTGTTTTTACTGTTGTACCCAGCCGCTCGTCAGCTACCAGCTCATGCTGTAGGGGGTGCGATCGCTATTGGCTTAGCATTTTGTCTGCGTTTTTTGATGCAGTACACCTACGCGATGGTAGCTTTTTGGGTTGAGCGGGCAACGGCGATTGAACAGTTTTCCTTCCTGCTGTATACCTTTTTCTCAGGCATGGTAGCACCGCTGACGCTATTTCCCGATACGATTCGCTCAGTCGTATTTTGGACACCTTTTCCCTATCTGATATACGTCCCAGCCAGTCTGCTAGTGGGTCTACCCGTTAATATTCCTAAAAGTATGGCGATCACCGTGGCCTGGTGTCTGATTTTTTGGAGTCTAAATCGTTTTCTCTGGCGGCAGGGGTTAAAACGATATTCCGGTATGGGTGCTTAGATACCTGTCTCTAAAAACACATGATAAATGTCCGTATGTATAGGAAATATGAACTCTATTAATACCTATAAAAAGTTACTGTGTACTCTTCTGTAATAGCTTTAAATTAAACTTTATCTCCTTCATAAACTCCATATTTTTACCTATTAAGTGAATTTTTTTTCATCTTACAGAAGCTGTTAGCAACTATCTCTTAACTAACACTTTACGGACTATCTATGTGCCACCGATTAAAGTGGTGGAGAGCGATTTCGTCAACGAAAAAACTCAATGATATGGCTGATGTTGGGCAGAGACGATAGTTACTACATTGGTTGGCAGGCTCAGTGATTCTCACGAAAATAGCTCTGTTAGCGAACTTAAAATACGACTCTCCTTTCTGACATAGTTCGGCACCATATCTGAGCTATTTAGCCTCAGTATTAAGCAACTTCCTGAATTGTTTTATTATGACTACTATTCAACTTGATGCACGCGCTTTATCTGGCAAAACTCTTAATTCTGTTACTACGCTTCAAACAATTCAGCTAGATAGCCAGAAGCTTGATGCTGAGCAGCTTAATCAGCTGGATTTAGCTGAGTTGATCACGGTATGTCAGCGTCACCGCTATCCAGAGCAGGCTCCCTTTTCAGAGCTGATGCGTCGCTACAAATCCCACGTCGAGCGCCAGCTGTATCATCTTGCTCCCGACTGGTCTGACCGGGCTGATTTGGCCCAAGAGGTTTGGATTCGTGTTTATCGCAATCTAAACCGTTTGCAATCACCAGTAAAATTCAAAGGTTGGATGAGCCGTATTACCACAAATCTGTTCTATGACGAGCTACGTAAGCGCAAGCGTCACGCTGGCACGCTGTCTTTGGATGCCCCTCGTCATCTAGATGATGGTCAGGTTGACTGGGAAATCGCATCGGAAGATCCTAGCCCTGTAGATACCATGATGACCCATGAGTTTTACGAGCGCTTACAGGCTGCCATTGCTGAACTGCCTGAGGTATTTCGGACTACGATTGTCTTAAGAGAGATTCAGGGTCTGCCCTATGAGGAGATTGCCGAAATTACGGGGGTTTCTCTCGGTACAGTCAAATCCCGGATTGCTCGGGCTCGCTATCGTCTGCAGGGTGAGCTTAAGCGCTATGTTGATGGACAGCATTCGGCCTAAGAGTTGTGTTCTGCAGGGGCGTTGCACGCAACGCCCTTACACTGAGACATCTGTAATTTTCCTGAGGCAGGTTGGTACTATGGAGCTGACGACCTAGGAGTTACAGTGGTGCAGCGATATTTGAGAGTGTTGCGGCTGTTTTGGGAAGTTGCGATCGCAGCCGAGTTAGAATATCGTCTAAATTTTGTTATTGCCACCCTGAGTAGCCTAACGGCCCTGGGTGGCAATTTATTTGGCTTGTTTTTGTTCTATCGCACCGGGTATGAGTTTCAGGGCTGGCAGTGGCAAGAAGCCCTGGTTGTGCTTGGAGTCTTTACGATGTTGCAGGGTTTTGCCGCCACATTTCTTAGCCCTAATCTCAACCGGATTGTCAAGCACGTACAAGAAGGCACCCTGGACTTCGTTTTACTAAAACCCATCAGCTCACAGTTTTGGCTATCAGCCCGTACCATTTCCCCTTGGGGTTTTCCAGACCTGGTCTTAGGAGCCGTCATGGTGCTCTACGCTGGCAGTCAGCTGGGCATAGGACTGAGCAATTACCTCGCGGCTCTGCTTCCCCTAATGCTAGGTTTTATCAGCCTGTATAGTCTGTGGTTTATGTTGGGAGCCACCAGCATCTGGTTTGTCAAAATCTATAACGTGACAGAAGTGTTGCGCAGCTTTTTAGAAGCCGGACGGTTTCCTATCGTGGCCTACCCAGCTGCCTTTCGCATCTTCTTTACCTTTGTTATTCCAGTGGCATTTTTGACAACGGTCCCCGCCCAGGTATTTCTCAACCGGATTGACTACACCTGGCTGGCTGGTTCTAGTCTCTTAGCGATGGGGCTATTTCAGATATCTCGATGGTTCTGGCGATTTGCACTGCGCTTCTATACAAGCGCATCTAGCTAAGCCAATTTCTACGATACAGCGGTGTATGGGGCCAACTGCAGCGGGTACACTATCGAACATTAGTCGGTTCAGATGTCATGAAATTTAGATCGTATGCTCCAGCTTTGCTAACGGCGCTGCTGGCACTAACAGCCTGTAGAGACTCCAACGACGGTAACGCGGATACTCTGGTGATTTTAGGTTCGCTGACCGGCGTCGGGCAAGAAATCGTAGAAGAAGCATTTGCTCCGTTTACCGCTGAGACTGGAATCACAGTTGTTTACGAAGGCACAGACGCATTCACTACGGTATTACCCATTCGCATCGCCGGCGGCGATGTCCCCGATCTGGCCATATTCCCCCAGCCAGGGCTGATGAGCGATCTAGCCCGAGAAGGCAGCCTTACGCCCCTAGACGATGTGGTCGACACCGCTACTTTGACCACAGCCTTTGGCCCTGACTGGGTCGATTTAGGAACCGTAGACAGCAGCGTCTACGGTATCTGGATGCGCTCTGACCCCAAAAGTCTGGTGTGGTATGTCCCTGATGTCTTTGAAACCGATGGTTACAGCGTTCCTACCAGCTGGGAACAGCTCATGGCACTGACCGAGCAAATTGCAGCTGAAGGTAAAACTCCCTGGTGTTTTGGCATGGAGAGCGGTGAAGCTAGCGGCTGGGTAGGCACTGACTGGGTTGAGGATATTCTGCTGCGTACGGCTGGTCCAGACATATACGACCAGTGGGTTGCCCACGACATTCCTTTTAATTCGCCACCGGTAAAAGAGGCGGTAGAAACATTTGGCAAAATTGTACGTAACGATCGCTATGTGAGAGGTGGCGTCGTAGGCGCTATCAGTACACCTTTTGGCGAGGCTCCTACCCCCATGTTTGATCAGCCCCCAGGCTGCTATCTCCACCGTCAGGCTAGCTTTATTACTGACTTTTTACCCGAGACGGTTTTGCCAGGGCAAGATACGCGGGTATTTTTGCTACCTGGAGAAGACGCGACAGCCCCCCTGCTCACCGGGGGACTGTTGTTTGCCATGACAAACAACAGTCCAGCAGCGCAGGCTGCCATGCAGTATCTGGCCACAGCAACGCCCCACAACAGCTGGGCTGCCCGTGGCTATATCACCCCCCACCGCTCGGTAGAGTTAAGCGTTTACCCCAACGAGGGTGTCCGTCAAATGGCAGCGGTGCTATCTCAGGCTGAGACGATTCGTTTTGACGGCTCCGATTTAATGCCGGCTGCAGTGGGGAGTGGTACCTTTTGGACGGAGATGGTGAACTACGTCAGTGGTACAGATGTGGAAACTGTGCTGACATCTATTGATGCCAGCTGGCCTGAATAATAGTGGATTAGATCTAAAAAAGCTATGGGCGATTGACCAGGGACCATAGGGGATGTGAATCACCCTGACGTCGGATTTGCGATAGCTGATGCTCTAATCGTTTACGCTCAACGACAGATATGCCCAGCGTGAGGTGCCGAATCTCACGGATTAGCAAGGTCAGCGCCAGCCCAGTACAGAGGAAGAATCCCACAGCTCCCGGAAAATTGTACTTGAGTCCGTAGTACACTGCAGTCCAAGTAAAGTAGTCAAACAGCAGACTAATCTCAGACCGGAGCAGCCACAGCGTTAAGGGGCCAACGGTCAACCAAACACCCACCGTTAATCGCCACCAGTGAGTTAGAGAATGTTGTCGCAATGCTTCGATGGCTCTCTCTGTAGCGATATCTGTGTAGGAACTTTTAATGTTCTTAGAACCGTTGGAAGAAGTCACATCCTGTATTTGCTCGTGCGGACTGCTATGGGTTATTCGGTGGCAGGAGACATCTCTGCATCGGAACTGGACATGGAACGCCACCAGGCTAGCAGAGTACTAGCAATAAAGATACTGGAGTAGGCCCCGGCCAAAAAACCGACAATTAGCGCTAGGGCAAAAAACTTCAGCGTATCTCCTCCAAAAATCACAATGGCTACCAAGGGCAACACGGTTGTCATTGTGGTGTTGATAGAGCGTCCCAGGGTCTGATTAACAGCGTCGCTGACGACATCGTTGACGCTGCGTTCGGCCATCCGCTTAAAGTTTTCACGAATACGATCATAAATAACGACCGTATCGTTAACTGAAAAACCAACAATGGTCAGCAGGGCCACAATAAATAAGCTATCTGCTTCGTAGCCCGCCGTAAGTCCCAGGATCGAGAAAACGCCTAGGGTAATGATGACATCGTGTAAAAGCGCCACTAGAGCTAGTAAAGCGTAGTCAAACTTAAAGCGTAGACTCAGATAAACCGTAATACCGGCAAACGCTACTAGCAATGAGAGTAGACCCGCAACTAAGAGCTGTCTGCCGATGGTAGGACCGACTACATCGATCTTCGATGCTGTTGGATCCACCTGACCGAGGTAGCCTTCTAATGCCGAGCGCAAGGTGGCTTGTTCATCAACAGTTAGCGTCCGCGTCCGAATAGAAACAGCCTGACCAGAATCTCCGATGAGTTGGAGGCTGCTGCCCTCTAACTCCTGTTCATCTAAGATGGCTCGAATATCGGCAATATCGATGGGGTCAGTGCAGGCAGAGACGTCCGTACAGCTACGTTCTAGCTGTAGACGAGTCCCCCCAATAAAGTCCAACCCCGGTCTAACAGGACCATTAAATTGAGCCCATGACAGGGCCATGCCAGCAATGCTTGCTAGGATCAGGAGCCCGGAAACAAACCACCAGGTACCCCGTTGTTTGACGACGTTCAGTTTCATGATGGCTGCGAGGTAGAGGGTAAATCGGTGGTGAGGCTAGGCGCAAAGTAATCCACTTTGCGAAACTGCGGAAAGCTAATAATAAAGAAAAGCAGATTGCGCGTACAGGTAAAGGCTGTAAACAGGCTGACTGCAACACCGACGGCCAGGGTCAAAGCAAAGCCTTTGACTAAACCGGCCCCAAACCAAAACAGTGCCGCACAGGCAATGATAGTCGTGACATTGCTGTCAAGGATGCTGGAAAATGCTCGGTAAAATCCCGACTCTACTGAGCGATAGAGGGTTTTACCGGCGCGCAGTTCTTCACGGGTACGCTCAAAAATAAGGACATTTGCGTCTACGGCCATGCCGATGCTGAGGATAAAGCCAGCAATGCCTGGTAGGGTCATTGTGACTCCTAAAATGTTGTAGGCAGCCCAGGTTAGCAGCGCGTAAACCACTAGGGCAATGTCGGCCAAAATACCGGGTAGCCGATAGTATACGGCCATAAATACTAGGACCAGCGCTAAACCGGCAATGCCTGCATAGAGACTACGCTGAATACTGTCTCGACCCAGGGTGGCACCCACGGTACGGTTTTCGACGACTTCTACGGGCACGGGTAGAGCCCCACCCCGGAGCTGAATTTCGAGGTCGCGAGCGGCATCGGCATTAAAGTTACCTGAAATGGTTGCACTACCGCCGGGAATACCGGTAGCCGCATACTGGACATCCACCGTGGGGGCACTGATCAGACGATCGTCTAGGAAAATACCCAGTACTCGGCCGGTGCCAGCAATATTACGCGTCATTTCAGTAAACAGTGAGCCGCCTTCATTGTTGAAGTAAATCGACACCTGCCAGGACTGACCGCTGGTACCGAGGGGGCTAGCCAGGGCGTCTCGGAGTTTGTCTCCGGTTAGCTCACTACCGTCGAAAAGATCCAGCAGGGTTTCGCGGCTAGCCTGAAGGTCGGCGGTAACTTTTTCCAGTTCGGCCAGCTGTTCGTCTGAAATATTTTCGTTGCCGACGGCTAGGATACTTGCCTGTTGGACTTCTTGCTGGTTGATGACGTCTGAGATCGCACGCAGCTCGCCTTCAGTACCCGGTTTTTGGGCCCGAAACTCCAGCTGGGCAGTCCCGCCCAACACTCGCTGAGCCTGTCCGGGGTCGCTCACGCCCGGTAGCTGGATCAGCAGCTGGTCTTGACCTGAGCTTTGCACAATGGCCTCAGACACCCCCAGACCATTGACGCGATTTTCAATGACGCGCTGAACGGCTTCTAGCTCCCGCTCAGAAATTTGGGTGACCTGCTCGTTGGTGAGAACTTGGAGAGTCAGCTGCGACCCACCCCGTAGATCTAAGCCTAGCTGGGTGGGAAGTTGCACAATGGTAAAGATGGCTGCGATCGCAAGTCCAACAATGACTACCAACATCGAGCGTTGTTTACCCATAGACCTTCTCCGTCTTATCCATATACCTGTACAACTGCACTATCCAACAGAACATCCTATTATAGGTTGTCGTAATTGCTCCCATTAATCCTGCTGTAGCAATAAAAAAGCACAGAGGATTGCTATCCCCTGTGCCCGTTGTCTGGTGCGATGGACTACACTCGTGCAGTCATCATTTTTTCAACGGCCTCGACAATCTGTTTAGGTTGCACAATGGTTAGACTTTCCAGACGGCCATTGTAAGGAGTCGGAATATCCTGGGAAGACAGACGCATCACCGGCGCATCTAGCTCATCAAAGAAGCGATCGTTGATGGAAGCAATAATCTCAGCGGCAATTCCACCGGTTTTCATACATTCTTCGACGATGATCACCTTGTGGGTTTTGCGAATCGAGGCCCCGATGGTGTCATAGTCAACGGGCTTAAGGGAGATCAGGTCAATCACCTCTGGGTCAAAGCCTTGGGCTTCAATACCTTTCATAGCCTGCAGGACGTGATGACGCATGCGGGAATAGGTCAAGATCGTGACGTCTTTACCTGGGCGTACAACGTCTGCTTTATCTAGGGGCACCAGATACTCATCACTGGGCAAATCTTCTTTGAGGTTATACAGCAGCACGTGCTCAAAAAAGAGAACCGGGTTTTTATCTCGAATAGCTGACTTAAGCAGCCCCTTCGCGTTGTAGGGCGTAGAGCAAGCCACAATTTTAAGACCGGGAACGGCCTGGAAATAAGCCTCTAAGCGCTGAGAATGTTCTGCCCCCAGCTGACGTCCGACGCCACCGGGGCCCCGAATCACCATGGGAATGTGATAGTTACCGCCAGAGGTATAGGGCAGCATCCCAGCATTGTTGGCAATTTGGTTAAAGGCCAATAGCAAAAAGCCCATGTTCATCCCTTCTACGATGGGACGTAAGCCGGTCATCGCTGCGCCAACGGCCATTCCTGTAAAGCTATTTTCGGCAATGGGGGTGTCCAAAACGCGGAGGGGGCCGTACTTTTCGTAGAGACCTTTGGTGACCTTGTAGGAACCACCGTAGTGACCAACGTCTTCGCCAATCACAAAGACGGTTTCATCTCGACCCATTTCCTCGTCTACGGCTTCGCGCAGAGCGTTAAATAAAAGTGTTTCTGCCATTAGATACCTGTGGTTTTATAGTTTCCTAGCTGCGTAGCTGTGCTGGATGGGGCCTACTCTTCTGCAAAGATATAGCGACGAAGCTCATCGGGAGAGGGCTCTGGGCTTTCTTCGGCGAATTTGACGGCATCTTCAATGTGGGCTTCGATCCGTTTTTTGATGGCCTTTAACTCAGCAGCATCGGCCAGGTTTTGCTCAACCATGTAGACTTCCATCCGGTTCAGCGGGTCGCGAGCCTGCCACTCTTCTTTCTCAGACTGAGATCGCAGCTCGTCCGGGTCGGCCAGCGAATGACCGCGAAAACGATAGGTCAAGCACTCAATCAGCGTCGGACCTTCGCCTGCTCGGGCCCGAGCAACCGCCGCCTGAGCTACGTCACGCACAGCCAGCACATCCATACCATCGACCTCATACCCAGGCATCCCAAAGACACTGGCCTTGCGGTAAATCTCAGTCTGCGAAGACGCCCGTTCATGGGCCATACCAATGGCCCACTTATTATTTTCAACCACAAACAAAATAGGCAGCTTCCACAGAGCAGCCATATTCAGACATTCAAAAAACTGTCCATTATTGGTGGTGCCATCCCCAAAGAATGCAGCCGTTACCTGATCAGCAGAGGCATCTCCTAGAGCATCCCGACGATAGCGGGACTGAAACGCCGCTCCCAAAGCAACCGGAATCCCTTCTCCAATAAAGGCAAATCCACCTAAAAGATTGTGCTCTTTAGAAAACATATGCATCGAGCCGCCCCGACCTTTACTGCAGCCGGTTTCTTTACCAAACAGCTCGGCCATAACGGCATTGGCCGGAACACCTGCACTCAGGGCATGAACATGATCGCGATAGGTGCTGCAGACATAATCATCGGGGCGCATAGACTTAATCACCCCGGTGGATACGGCTTCTTGGCCATTGTAGAGATGCACAAACCCGAACATCTTGCCCCGGTAGTACATTTCAGCACACTTATCTTCAAAGTAGCGACCCAGGACCATATCCTCGTATAGTCTCAGACCTTCTGTCCTGTCGATCTTTGCTGAAGCTGCTTGAAATGTTGGTAATGTCCTTTCCTGAACCATTGGCTTGCCAATCGCCTCGCCGCAATACAAATTATGATTATTCCAAAAAAGTGATCAATTCACGATCACATGTGAGATAACGCAGATAGTCGCTGGCCTGATTAAGTTAAAATCGACCGAACATAATTTTAGACGACAATCTCGACTTCCTGGCCATGGATGTTTTCTAATCCGCTTAAAATCTGCCCGAATATTCACTTACATTAAGTGGAGGTTACCGGTAGATAATCGGTGTTGGCTTTCCTTAGTGGATATCACGCAAATGCTCTACTGATAGGACACGTTTCTGGGCAAGCTAGATATACAGGCAGATCCACAGCTTTTAGGGTATGAAAAATACTCGTCGGTCATAGTGATCTTACGGCTTCGATTTCTGGTGCTAATTGTCCAAAAACTTGGATCCATTGCTATAAGCTTTCAAATATCAGCCTTTCATCGCTATTATGGATGCGGTTTTTAGTAGGCAATTGTATTAAATCGATCAGGTGGTTTCATACATTCCTACGAATATCTGCTAATACCTTTACAAACGTATTGCCAGGTCTCGTGCAACTCATATATAAGTTGAAGTCAACTCGAATGCTAAGGAAGTCACTGTGCAAATTCCGCTAGATTACTACCGAATCCTGGGTTTACCCATGCAAGCGACAGCGGAACAACTGGAGCAGGCTCATCGTGACCGCACCTTACAGCTACCCCGCCGGGAGTATTCAGAGTTTGCCATTCAGTCGCGAAAGCAGCTGATTGATATAGCCTATGAGGCGCTGCAAGATTCCAGCAAACGTCAGACCTATGATGCAAAACTGCTAGCTTCAGGGACTCAACCTGTCAATATCGAGGTTGACGAAAAGCACCTGATTGGGGCGCTGCTCATTTTGCTAGAGCTGGGGGAATACGAGCTAGTTATCCGTCTAGGACGGCCTTACTTGAGCAGTGGCTCTGGGAATTTGCAAGCAGAATCCCAAGAATCGCTGTCTGATGTAGTGCTGACGATTGGTCTAGCCTGTTTAGAGTTAGGGCGAGAACAGTGGCAGCAGCATCAGTACGAAAACGCCGCTGAGTCTTTAGAAACGGGCCGGGAGTTAATGGTGCGTGAAGGGCTGTTTCCCGAAATGCAAGCAGACATTCAGGCTGATTTAGACAAGCTAAAGCCCTATCGAATTTTGGAGCTTGTAGCGCGTCCTTTGGCGGATAAAGCAGCCAGACAGGAGGGGATTGCACTCTTAAAATCCATGCTAGCAACCCGAGGCGGCATTGACGGTGCCAATGACGATGCCTCAGGGCTAAGTGTGGAAGACTTTTTACGGTTTGTGCAGCAGCTGCGTAGCTATCTGACATCGGCAGAGCAGCAAGATATCTTTGAGGACGAGGCCCAGCGCCCCTCGTCAGTCGGCATTTATCTGTCTGTCTATGCTCTTTTGGCCCGAGGCTTTGCTAAGCATCAGCCCAAGCTTGTCCGTCAGGCAAAGCAGCGGCTAGGACTGCTAACTGAGCGTCAGGATGTGTATTTAGAGCAAGCGGTCTGTGCGGTCTTGCTGGGGCAAACAGAAGAAGCGACCTATGCTCTAGAGCGCAGCCATGAAAGAGAGCCGATTTCCTTTATTAAGAGCCACTCTGCTGGGGCTCCCGATCTTCTGCCGGGGCTATGTCTCTATACTGAGCGCTGGCTACAGCAGGATGTGTTTCCATTCTTTCGAGACCTCGATCAAAGCAGCGTTACGCTCAAGGACTATTTTGCCAATGAGCAGGTACAGGCATACCTGGAAGCAATGCCATCGGAAGACACTGTGGCAGAAGGTCGCTTTGGTGGCAGCTACGGCACCTCTGTAGCGTCAGATGCTGGAACCGGATATAGCGATCGCATGCCGTCGTTTGGCACAGGTCAGGCCATTGGCTTAGGAACGGCTGCTGCTGTGGGCGCAGGGACTGTCGGACGCAGCACCTATACGGCTGAAGACGTGTCTAATCTATCTCCAGAAGGACAGTTAGATAGTGCCAGCGCAAGTGTGGCATTAGATGAGACACCCACCCCGTCGCGACGGCGTTCGACTGCCCCAAAATGGGGGCGTCTTGCCCTGGTACTGCTGTTGGGGCTGCTGGGTCTGGGGCTGCTGGGCTTTATTGTGGCACAGCTATTAAACTGGTTTGGCGGAGTTTTGGGGGGGCCTCAGCTCAAAGGCGATCCTTTAGATATTGATGTGGCTCGTCCTGCCATTGAGCTCCCGGCTGAGGACGCTGAGCTTCCCGTCAGTGGGGACGCTCAAACCATTGCTGAAGATGTGATTCAGTCTTGGTATACGGCTAAGGCTGAGGCCATGGGACCTGGCTGGGATGTCACTGCATTGGAGGATATTTTACTGGAGCCAGCCCTGTCTGAGTGGACCAATCGAGTCCAGAGCAATCAGCGGGATGGGGTACATGTGGAATACGAACAAACCATCCAAAATCTGTCAGCTGAAGAAATCGGTGACGATCAAATTCAGGTAACCGCAGATGTTGAAGAAGTGGCTGAGGCTTATCAGTTTGGTGTACTTAGCGATGCGGCCTCATTCCAGGACCAGCTAACGGTGGAATACACCCTGAGAAAGCAGGACGACGATAGGTGGATGATTGAATCCTTTGCTGTGGAATAGTCCAGGCGTTGCCTATAGCGTCTGGGCATAGGAGCGCAAGCATGCTACCCCATTACAAAGCCAAGCAGGTTTCGGTCAACCGTCGTCGTCACTACGAGGTAGAAGGGCAGCGTTTGCCTGGGGTAACGACGATTTTGTCGGCGACAAAACCTCGAGAAGCAAAGGAGCGTCTGTGGCGCTGGCGAGAGCGGGTGGGTACTGAGGAAGCCAATCGAATTACGGCTAAAGCGTCACGCGCTGGGACAAAAATCCATAAGGTGATCAAAGCCTATCTGCGTCAGGAAGACTGGTCCCTACCGGAGGGCACGGAAGGCTTTTGGGCATCGATTGAACCGGTGTTAAACAATATCGATGAAGTTCTTTTAGTGGAAGGAGCGGTATGGCATCCGCTAAAGTTTGCCGGCTATCCAGACGCCTTGATGGTGTACGACGGTCAGCTGCTGGTATGCGATTGGAAAACGGCCCGTCGGCCAAAACAGGAAGATTGGATCGAGGACTATTTTTTACAGGTGGCGGCCTACTGCTGGGCAGTGAACTGGGTCTACCGCGATTATGATATCCGGGTGGAGCAGGCTATGGTTGCGATCGCACTTGAAGCGTCTCCGGCCCAGCTGTTTACCCTAGACCCCGATCGGCTTGACCAGTACTGGGGGCAGTTTCAGCGACGGCTACGGCAGTACTACGGCAGCTACCGAATTTACCAGGACTAACCGCATCATTAGCGCTCTCGCGTGCCTAAGCTAACCCGACATGCAGCTAGCAAAGCTATCTGTCAATCGTCATACCGGCTGAAACTGCGGCAATTCAGGGAATTCCTCTTAACAGTCCTTTAATTACGTATAGAGAAAACTTTGATATACTCCAAACGAAATCGCTACGAGTAAATACGGAGCCTGTTCCCGTAATTATCGCTTTTAAGGAGCCCTGTCATGGATGTTTTCATTCCGTTTATTATTACCTGGCTGATTACCACTATCGCCCTGGTGATCATTACCTTCTTACCCACTGGTGTAGAGTCTGACAGTTTTGGGAAGACGGCGATTACGGCCTTTGTATTTGGCGTACTCAATGGCATTGTGGGCATTGTTGCTGGCCTGCCCGTTCTAGGCGGCTTGGTGTGGTTAGTAACCTTGGGGGGGCTGCTGCTAAACCTGCTGCTGTTTGGTCTTTCTGCCAAGCTGGTGGAAGGGTTTCGCCTGCGTTGGGGTATCTGGAGCGCCATTATTGGTGCTTTTTTACTGTCTGTTCTCACCTCGATTTTAAGAGTCATTATCTAGAGGTCTGAGGGTTTCTAGACGACAGCAGCGCTCAGAATTTGAATACGAGCGTTGATAAAAACGCAAAAAGAGCAGTCTGCAGACCGCTCTTTTTTAATGGGATCTTGCTCAGGCCACCCATGGAGATGCTCTATCGTTAATTGACGTTTCTGTAAATACTCAATCTGAGAATCCTAAAAAACAGTGTAGTTATCTATACTATGATTAAGATATTTACGATTGACGGGTGAGTGATTCAGTATCTTTGCCCACTGTCGACTTTGCTTAGGGCGAAGGCTGATGATACTCATGTCACCGTGCCTTCTTGACTAGGCGTACAGCTTAGGAGAAACGTATGGCTGAGCTTGAGAAGATGCGCCGCTATGACGCGGTTGCGATCGCAGATCACTACCGCTTTCGCTTTTTAACCGTGCTGTGGAGAGCGCTCTCAGTTGCGCTGATGTTAGGCAGTTTTGTCACTGGGCTGCTGCTCGACCGCGCACTCGGTCGCAAGGAGGTCAACGAGGCCCGACGAGCCGCTCAGCTACGCAAAATTTTGACAGATTTGGGACCCACCTTTATCAAAGTTGGTCAGGCCCTTTCCACCCGCCCCGATTTAGTCAATCCAAAGTTTTTAGATGAGCTAATTAAGCTTCAAGACCAGCTGCCTCCTTTTGATACTCAGCTAGCGCAGTGGATTATTGAAAAAGAGCTAGGCCGCACCCCCGAAGAAGTCTACAGCTATATCTCATCCGAACCGGTGGCGGCAGCAAGCCTAGGACAGGTTTACAAAGCCAGACTCTACACTGGCGAAACCGTAGCCGTAAAAGTGCAGCGGCCTGGACTGGTTCCTATTATTTGTCGCGACCTGTATCTAATGCGCTGGGCCGCAGGCTGGATTGCGCCCTGGCTTCCCCTCAACCTGGGGCACGACCTGACGCTGATTGTGGATGAGTTTGGCTCAAAGCTATTTGAAGAGATTGACTATCTCAATGAAGGTCGCAATGCCGAAGCCTTTGCTGCCAACTTTGCCGATGACCCCAAAGTTAAAGTGCCTGCCATATATTGGCGCTACACCAGCACACGAGTACTGACGCTGGAATGGATTGACGGACTCAAACTGACCGATATCGAACGGGTCAAAGCGGCCGGTCTAGATTCTGACAAACTTGTCAGCATTGGTGTTTCGTCAGGTCTGCGTCAGCTATTGGAGTTTGGTTTTTTTCACGCTGACCCCCATCCAGGGAATCTATTTGCCATGCCGGACGGGGCCATGGCCTATATTGATTTTGGCATGATGGACCAGCTTGGCCAGGACATGAAAGAAACCCTAGTGGACTCAGTCGTACACCTAATCAATCAGGAATACGACAAACTGGCCGATGACTTTGTCAAACTGGGCTTTCTTACACCCGACGTAGACGTGCGGCCCATCGTACCAGCGCTCCAGGCTGTCTTTGATGGAGCCATTGGCGCTAGCGTCGGTGACTTTAACTTTAAGAGCATTACCGATAGGTTCTCAGAGGTAATGTATGAATATCCCTTTCGGGTACCGGCTAAGTTTGCTTTGATTATTCGATCGCTAGTTACCCAAGAAGGTCTGGCCCTGACCCTAAATCCAGATTTTAAGATTGTCGAAATTGCCTATCCTTATGTAGCGCGACGACTGCTGATGGGTGAAACCGAATCCCTGCGACGGCGGCTGATAGAAGTGCTGTTTAAAGAGGGTCGTTTCCAGTGGCAGCGTCTGGAAAACATGATTCGGATTGCCCAAAGCGACCAGGGATTTAATTTGATTCCTACAGCCGGATTGGGAGTGCAGTTTTTGATATCGGATGAGGGTAAATATCTGCGTCAGCAGATTTTGATTGCCCTGACCGAAGATAACCGGCTGCACACTGAAGAAGTGGTTCGTCTTTGGGACTTAGTCAAAGGTGAGCTGCAGCCCAATCAGTTTTTTGAAGCGGCCTGGAGTGCGCTAGCAGATTTCTCTAGACACCAAGCAGCGGCCATGGTGCCAGCCCAGCTGACGGCGGTCTTGTCTGGTAATGAGGGGCGCTAAGCTCAAAGTTTTGGGGCCAGCCGGCGATTGAGCAATAGGGAGTTCTACGCTGTACGATGCACTTCCTAAACCCAGAGCGTTGGCAGCGGCTGTGTCAGCAGCTAACTATCCAGAATCAGAGCGCGATCTCTCAGGAATTTGAGCGAATTGCCGCTGCCTACCAAGAGCCCCAGAGAGCCTATCACACCGCTCAGCATATCAACGAGTGTTTAGCAATTATGGATGGGGCAGCGCTGACGCTAGGCCCCCACGCTCAGGCAACCTTAGAGATGGCGCTGTGGTATCACGACCTGGTCTACCAGCCTCAAAAGGCTGATAACGAGCAACAAAGTGCGGTCCGAGCCAGCACATTTTTACGGGCTAATGGCGTTAGCGACACGTTGGTTGAAGAAATCACCTTGCTGGTGATGGCCACCTGCCATAGCACACCGTCTCTCTCTAAAACAAAGACAGCCCTGACCGATTGGATAGTGGATATTGATTTAGCCATTCTGGGAGCAGCTCCTCAAAGATTTACTCAGTACGAAGCTCAGATCCGCCAGGAGTATGCTTGGGTACCAATATCTGTTTATCGGTCAAAACGAATAAAGGTGCTGACGCAGTTTTTGGAGTCAGCAGCTATTTATCGCTCATCATTTTTTCAGCAGAGATTTGAGGCTCAGGCCCGAGAAAATTTGTTAAACCTCGTTATAGCTTTACGCCCACAGCCTAGAAAACCAGTATCTAAATAGCCAACAACGCTATATCCGTTACAAATTCGTTAAGCTGGTAAAAGAACAGTTATTGGTTTGTGTTTGGAGCAGAACAATTTTTTGGGTAGCACTGTGAGAGTTGTTGCTGCTGCCTAAATGCCTTGTTTTTAGATATAAGCATGAGGGTGTAAGTCGGTGAAATTGTTGTCTAAGCAGCGTCCCCTACCTTGGATTGTAGGTGGTGTGACTTTGGTGATTCTCGGTATTGGGGCAGCTATTGCAGTTACTCGCTATCGGGGGCAGGCGTATGACACCACGGCTCTAACCGTGCCAGTAGAGGCCACAGAAATTACCGTACGCATTAATGCCAGCGGTGAGGTTGAAGCTTTTCGTACGGTCAATTTGAGCCCTAAAAACTCAGGCATCGTTTCTGAATTACTCGTAGAGCAAGGAGACTCGGTCGCGCAAGGTCAGGTTGTAGCTCGCATGGATATTGACGATCTCAATGCCCAACTACGCCAAAGCCAGGCTAGTTTATCTGAGGCAGAAGCTCAGCTAGAAGATTTACTCCAAGGCACCGAGCGGCCCCAGCTGGCTCAGGCGGTGTCAAACGTAGAGGCTGTGAGGGCTCAGCTGGTAGAGGCCGAAGCCAGACTCAGTTTGGTAGAAGGAGACCTCGATCGCGATCGCAACCTCTATACCCAAGGGGCAATTTCAGCCCGTGAACTTGACAACAGTCAAAATGCCGTTGACAGTGCCCAGGCAAATACACGTCAGCTCAGCGCCCGTGTTGCCGAAGCTCAACAGCGGCTCAACGATCTCGAAGACGAGCCAGATCCCGAAGACATTACTCAGGCAAACGCCCAAGTTGAACGAGCAAAAGGACAGATCTCTGCTATTCAAACTCGAATTGATAACACCGTTATCCGCGCCCCTTTCAGTGGGGTTGTTACTCAAAGATTTGCTACAGTTGGTGCGTTTGTCACACCCACCACATCAGCTTCAGAAGCAGCATCAGCGACATCCAGCGCTATCATTGCCATTGCCGATGGATTAGAAGTTGTTGCCGAAGTACCCGAAGCCGATCTGAACCAGATTCGTATTGGACAGGCAGCTGAGATTGTATCTACAGCGTATCCAGAGCAGGTATTTGAAGGAGAAGTTCGACTCATCGCCCCAGAAGCCATCGAACGTCAAAATGTCACCATCTTTCAAGTGAGAATTCAATTAAAAAACGGGTTGGACCAGCTACGCTCCAATATGAATGTAGATGTCGCCTTCTTAGGAAATCGTCTGAGTGATGCCCTGGTGGTCCCAGCCGTGGCTGTAGTAACCCAGGGAGGCGAAACCGGCGTGCTAGTGCCCGGTGAAAATAACAAAAATATCCGATTTCGTCCCGTTACCCTTGGACCTCAAGTAGGTGAACAAATTCAAATTTTAGACGGCGTTGATTCAGGTGACCGGGTATTTGTAGATTTACCCCCCGGACAAACCTTAGATAATCTACGCTTTAATCGAGACGAGCAAAGCTAGTGTCGATGCTAGCAGCGATGATCTTAAAAAGAAAGAGGAGCAAAGATGCTAATAGCAATCTCTACTCCTCACTGTCACAGCAAAACTTAAAAATCGCACAGATGGCTAAGTCAAGCAGGCGAAATCACGGTCTTGAAAATGAAAATGATTCCCTAGCAGCAGTCAGCGCTGCAGGCTGATGACTTTCTGAGCTTATGCCAGAAGAACAACACCAAACCGGCAAACAACGCTGTGCGCTGCTCTCTCATTGCTTGCATGGATGATAGAACGATCATGGTGAAGTCCTCCTGATATAGATTAGATAGTTTTTCTCAGGTGATTGTTCGCTCAGGTGACACTACCGTCAACTGTCCAGCTCAATCACGATTTTCTTAGAGCGGCTGTCTTTCTTTTCCTTTTTCTGAGGCTTGGCAGTAGATGTCTCTGAAATCAGAAAGAAGCAGAAACACACTAGAAAGAAGGGTATAAATGGCATTGCACAGTCTCCGATACAAGGGAATAAAATGGGAAAAGGTAATGACCACTAAACACAGCTGTCCGAGAGAGTATCAGTTGAAAACTCCGCTAAGCTGCATAAGGAAATCAGCTGAATTACGGGTGCTCTAACGGACAATCACAGAATATCCAACTCTCTTTATCAATACAATTTGCTTTTCTGTAGATCTGAACTAGCTTTTCTCTAGGGGTTTACTCTCTTCTTGATAAACGTACTTTGTAGTTTTCTATAAAGTTAGTCGTACTTCAAGAAAAAACGCCGTACTTTTTTACAAAGTCACGACGTCTGTGTGATTTAGATCATTTCTGCCTGGAGCATACTAGCGGGTAGAACTACCCGTCCTACCCGTAGTTCGATTCAGATCCGGTGGTGGTGGATCAAAGCCAGCAACGGCAGGACTGTCGATCACAGAAACGATCGGCAATGAAAATAAGGCAGCTATCACTAAAGGTAGCCATAGTTGCTTCGTCACTCGTACTGTAGTCGTTTTAATCACCTCCTTTATAAATTCAAGTGACATTCATTAATACCTTTATAGCTCCGGTAGCTCAGGTTTTCTGTTAGGAATAAGGATACAAACATAAACTTTAAGTTCCCTATTTAAAGCTTTTAATTGATGTTTTCAAAATACGTTTTTTCATTATTAAACAGATATTGGAAATGTTAGTTGGCAGAAAAAACCTTTAGGCTTATTGGGCCTACGCACAAAATTTCCTCGAGTTAGCTTTTCAATCTCCTTGCCAATCCGTGTCCCTTCACCGGCTTCCACTTTGTGAGTATGGGTACCCGAACCATTGTCGGCAACGGTTATCTCATAGCGATCTTCTTTATTCTTTCCAGTCACCACTAATCGGGTCGCTCCCGCTGCATGTTTGCCAACGTTACCCAAAGCTTCTTCTAGAAATCTGCAGAGCTTTCTTTTGACCTCAACGTTGAGTATTTCTGACTCCAAAGGTTCAAAGGATATAATAGTAAACTTAAGGTTTGAAAATCCCAGCAATGGTCTTGATAGCATTGCATCATAGATCTCTTGAAACAATTCTTGCAGGGGGATATCTAAGTCAAACTTAGTACCCGCATAGCTAACATCAAGACGATCTTTTTTGTCCGTCGCATCTTGTTTGATCGAATCTCCAATGTAACGAATTTCACGATTTAAATCTTCTAACCCAAGACAGACTTCGGGGATTTCTATTGTTTCATCACGAGTGAGTCTCAGCAGATTGGCTAGGGTTTGTAGCGGTCCATTGTGGATAGAGTCGAAAACATTCTCAATGGTTTTTTGACGCTCAAATGCTAGCTTTTCAGAGATGTGGCGTTCCTTATCAAGCGCAAGATCGCGCTGCTCTACTAGCTTAGTCCAGCGGCGTTCATTTTGAGCATAGTTGATATAGATAAGTCCATTAGCAACCACAGATGCAAGTGTTGCAGCCAGCGGCAGCCACAGACCCATCTGTAGTAATAGGATATAGCTAAGTAAAATACTAGAAAGAGTAATAATAGATAGTCGAATAAAACCGCTAATAGTATCTTTTGAAAATCTGCTAACAGCAATGCTGATTACTGAAAAGAATATTAGGAAGAAATATTGTATTGAGCTGCTTGTCCAAATAAGTGATTTTTTAGCTTCTATTGCTTTGATAACTTGACTGATGACATGAGCTTGAATCTCAACGCCACTGACTAATTGAGAGTTAGCTAAAACTCGATTAAATATTACTAGAGGAGTCTTATATTCTTGAGGCGCCCCTACCAAACTGACAATAACTACTTTATCTTTAACGAGTTCGTTCTGTTTTTCTTGAGAAGCAAGCAGGTCAGTAGCGCTAGTTACTTCGAACGGTTTAACCTGCCCTCGATAGTCAATCAGCGTTTGGATATCGAATATGTCGCCGCTAGCATATCCATATTCTGTGCTTACCCTAGGTATCTCAACCTCTCCAAATCGCATAGTATCTGGGTCTTTGATGCCATTATCGAGTTCAACAAAGTTGCCTTCAAACTCTTTACTTTTGAAATAGCTTTGAACGACTTGAATAGCAAAAGAATTTTGATATTGATTAGCAGTATCATAAGCACCCAACAAGGCGCGCCGAACGGTCCCATCTCTATCAATAACTAAGTCATTAAACCCAACCTGCTCTTCAGAAAGACCTTGAATGGGTTCTGTTGGATTGGATATGATCCCCTCGACTGTAATCAAGTTGGGATGTTTCTCAAAGACAGGTACCAGCTCGGATTGAATCTCTCCTGTAATTCGATAAGACAGAATATCTGCACCGACTACGGCAGGTTCACTGCTTAGAATATCGTTGAGGACCTCTGCTAGAGCAGTTGCATTGATGGTGTAGCCTTGATCTTCAGAGCCTTCAGCATAGACAGATCCGATTTCAACGATAGTGATACTTTTTGCGATCGCTTCAAATGATAGCTGGGTGGCAAATGAGCGGTCTAGAGCCATCAGCTCCAGGATATGAAAAACTCCTAGCGATCGCGCACTGATCACTGAGGCAACGATGCCAAATCCCCACAGACCGGTTTTGAGCTTTTCTAATAGTGCTTTCCAGCGGCTTTGCTCTTCCATTAGTCCAACAGACCTCGTTCACGAGCTCGAATTTCTGTAAGACTGCGGAGATTTTTACCATCTTTCTTTTCAAGTTCAGGATCAATTTCTAGAACATCGTAGAGCTTGTTCCAGTAATGCCGAATAGTGCTGGGCTGAACATTAAGTTCTTGGGCAATAGCCTTGTCCTGGAGGCCTTCATGAAAAGCCAGAATAAGCACCTCTAACCACTCAGGTTTGAGTTCAATGCCAGCCTGTAGCGCTTTGATACCTCGGGTATGGCTAAATCCTTTTAATGCACCATCAATGCGTTGAAAAATATCCTGGCTGGACATGCTTTTATCAACGATGGTGAATCCACCCTGATGGCTATCAATTTCTGATCTAACTCTGACTAGAGCCTTGATATATGTGCTTTGAACAGCAATGTTTTGTTCAGGATAGTGCTTCATGACCTGCCTGAGCAGCTCAATGCCTGACTCTACTTTTGCATCTTGTTGATAGCTCTCAGGAATTGAAAGATCTAAAATCGCCAGACTAAGGTGATGGTTAGCGAGTTTTTCCAAGGCTTCTTGAGCCGTTTTTGCCGTCAGAATTTCGGACGTGGGGTAATGCTGACGCAAAATGTTGATGGTACCGCTCAGTACAACCTGATGATCGTCAACAATCAGGATTTTGCTGGTAGGTGCTTCGTTGGTGGTGGGGCCCATGGTTCATGTTCACTATCGATGGCTGCTGTAGATGCTAAAGCATTAATGGTCCATTGCCCCCAATGGTCAACCGGTCAATGCTAAGTAGATGACACAAGCTATTTCGCTGACACCGATAACAAGACCCTTCCCAGAAAGTGCCTCATTTGACGGTATTAATACCCTAATTATTGATGAGCGTTTTCGACAATAATCAAAGTCTTCAAGTTGTTAGATGAAAATTGCGATCGCCCTTGTAGTTTTCTACAAAGTTGCCTAAGTATCTACTTCACCTTCAAACAGGGTATCTAGGGGCATGGCATGGATGCCTAACTGCTCGGTTAAATAGCGTGACAGAATGTCGTTTTGCCCATGGGTCACGTAGATTGTCTTAGCTTTAGTTTCTTTAACCGTTTGAATTAGGCTGGGCCAGTCAGCATGGTCTGAGAGCACAAAACCGCGCTCATAGCCTCGTCGTCGTCGAGCACCGCGTACGGCCATCCACCCAGAGGCGAATGCGGTCTGGGGCCGCTTAAATCGTTTCATCCAGGAGGAACGATGGCCGGATGGCGGCGCGATCACCAGGTCTCCTTGGAATTTATAAGACTTTTCAGTTTGGCTGGTGGGCACCGTCGGTAGCATCTGCACCCCCACCTCGCGATAGATCTCGGTCAGAACCTGTACTGCCCCATGAACATAAACAGTCTTATCAGTAAGCTGGGCTAGCTCTGCTAATACCCGCTGGGCTTTACCAAAGGAATAACAAAATAGTAGAGATGGACGGTCTAAATCGCTTTGCCACCAACGATAGATTTGCTGGGCTGTGTCTGCTCCTGACTGCCAGCGATAGATGGGCAAACCAAAGGTAGCCTCAGTAATAAAGGTGTCGCATTCGACCACATCGAAGGGGGTGCAGGTGGGGTCGGTGCAGCGTTTGTAGTCTCCGGAGATACACCAGACCTCGTCTTTGTATTCCACCCGAACTTGGGCCGATCCGAGAACATGACCGGCTGAGTGAAACGATACCCAAGTGTTGCCCAGTTTGAATTTGTCGCCATACTGGGTTGGTGTTAGGTTGATATCTTTACCCAGACGTTTGCGCAAAATACCCTGGGAGCTACTGATGGCATAGTAGTGCTCTGAACCAGAGCGGGCATGGTCTGAATGGGCGTGGGTAATCAGTGCGGTTTCTACCGCTCGCCAGGGATCAATGTAAAAGTTACCTTGTTCACAATACAGTCCCTCAGGACGAACGCTAATTAGATTCATTAGATAGATTTACCCAGCTTCTCAGTGTAGGGGGACAAATCTGATAGGTCAAATGGTCTACTGCAGAGCTTATATGAATGCTATAGATGGATTTAATCGATTTTATTTAGCACTCTAGGGCAATATCTAAAAGATAAACTCTATCCAGATTGGGAACTGCTGTTTTCGCAAAACCGTACGATTTTGATTGGGATGTGGTTTAGGCATCATCTACATTTTGAGACGCTCGATGGCAGAGAGCAATCCAAACCGACTTAAACTTTCCCAGCTACGGGCACTGGTTGCGATCGCAAAAACCGGTACCTTCAGCGACGCCGCCCTGCAGCTAGATTTGTCACAGTCGGCGGTCAGTCATGCGATCGCAACCTTAGAAAGCGAACTGGGAGTTATCCTGCTTAATCGCGGCCGTCAGGGGGCGGTGCTGACTCCGGTGGGTGAAGCGATCACCGATGAGGCCCACCAAGTACTCGATCGGCTAGAAAAGATCTGCCAGCAGGCTCAACTAGCCAAAGGACTGCAGTCTGGGCAGGTTCGTCTGGGCGGCTTTCGGAGCGTAGCTACCCACATTTTACCGGCGGTGATTGAGCGGTTTCGTCAGCAATATCCTGGCATCAGCGTCACCATCGAAGAATTTAGCCACTACCACCATGTGGAAGACTACCTGCGCCAGGGACGAATCGACATCGGCTTTAGCTACCTACCTGCCGTGGCCGAGTTTGAAGCTTGGGAGCTGCTGCGAGACGAGTACATTGTGCTGCTGCCGCCGTCGGCCAAACCGATAGACGTACGCCTCACCTGGCAGCAGCTGTGCAGCTATCCCCTAATTCAAACACCGTCTGGTGATGGCTGCCGCTATAACATCGAAAACTATCTGGCTCATCATGGTCAGGCGGTTAAGTTTGCCTACGATGTGCGCGAGGATTCCACCATTGTCAGCATGGTGCGACGAGGGTTGGGAGCCGCCATTATGGCCCGTCTGGCTGCCGAGCCAATTCCTGAAGACGTGGTTGTGGCGCAGCTGCCAGAGCCTTTTGAACGGGTTATTGGAGCGGTGATTTTGGCAGAGGCGCTGCAGCCTCCTTCTGTGTTTGCTTTTTTAGATACGATCAAAGCAGTCTGGGGCGGCAAGCCTAGTTCCCCCCAGGTAGCCTAGAACCGGGACTTTAGACAGCGGGGCCAAATTGTCAAACAATAGCGGTCCGGTAGCGGTCAAGCCAAAGTTTAGAACTAAACGCTAAAATCCAAGATTCATCGCCGACAATATAGACAGCCGATCCTCTTAGATTTTTGTGGTTCCTTTAAGCGATAACAACCCTACCCGTACCAAACCCTATGTGGTGTTTGTACTGATCGTCCTTAATGTTTTGATTTTCCTGTACGAGCTATCACTGCAGGGGACGGGAGAAGCCTCCCTCGATCAGTTCTTTCGGGTGTGGGCAATTGTCCCGGCTGAACTGACCGATAGTTTTAGCGGACAGGGTCCAAACCCAGCAGGGGAGTGGCTCACCCTGATTAGTTCTCAGTTTCTCCACGGCGGATTTGCCCATCTGGGGGGCAACATGCTCTATCTGTGGATTTTTGGTAACAATATTGAAGACCAGATGGGGCACCGTCGCTTTATTGTGTTTTATCTGGCCTGTGGCGCGCTGGCAGGATTGGCTCAGTGGTTCTTTGCCCCCGAATCCACGGTACCCACATTGGGGGCCAGCGGTGCGATCGCAGGGGTGATGGGAGCCTATGTTATTCGCTTTCCCAAAGCCCAAATCCTGACCTTCTTACCCTTGATTTTTATCTTCACCACGGCTCGGATTCCGGCTGTTTTCTTTCTAGGCTGGTGGTTTGTCCAGCAGGCTTTTTATGGGGTAGCTAGCTTGGGAGCCAATGCTGATATGGGGTCCGGCGGTGTCGCCTACTGGGCCCACGCGGGCGGGTTTGTATTTGGCGTGGTGTTGGGACCGTTACTGGGCTTGTTTCCTCGAGGGCAAGGCCCTTTTAATCAAGGTCGTCGATAGCTTCCTGGGGAGGATTAAATTCAGGCAGCTCTAAACTATCTTCAGTTACCGGGGCTACTGGTACCGCTTGCTCAGAAGGGGCTCCAACTCGAAACGGATATTCTACCCCTAGTTCCTCAGGGCGACTAACGCCATCGTAGGTTGTGGTTACCCCCTGATTTAGGATTGTCAGTGTGTAAGACACGGCCAGGGCCTCGTAGGCTGCCGTGGCCGCACCAGAGTTGACCAGCTCTTCCAAACTGCAGGGAATTGCCAGAGTCACATAGGCCAAATACTCACCATCGGGCGCTCCTCCCGTCGGCCAGAAAATATTTTCCACAGGAGTAAAACTTTGGGTTTGACAGAACCCGTTGGCATCCACATCCAGCTGACCGCCAGAGGGTGACGTCGGTGAACCAAAGTCAATGATGCTGCCGGCCGGGTCAACAACGATCAGATCCAAATCGTCATCAGTGTTCCAACGTAGGGTGACCTGGATGTCGCCCGTTTGTAAAACAGGTTCACCGGCACCCTCATCAGTAGACGCACATAGAATCCCAAGATCGTAAAGCTCACCATTTTCATCCTCAATGAAACAGCCGCTGTGGGAGGTGTTGGCCAAGGCCATAGGGGTAAATTCTCCCAAAATCCCCAGAACAACGCTCCCCAGCATTAAAGTACTCAGGCGAATATGTTTCATGACGAGCCGCACTGTTAATTTTTCTGACATAGAGATTGCTGTGAAAAGTTGTAAGCATTAGCGTTCCAGGCACTAACGCCATACGGAGGGTAGAGTATCCCAATTTTGCTAATGTACGCTAGACAGAAACTCAAGAGATGTGCTATCCATGAGCACATCCACTGCGCTCCGGTTCTCCATGGGCTCTTCTATCCTCGCGATCCTCTCCCTCATTGTTATTGGCTACTCAGTTGGTTCTGTTCGAGTTGTTAAAGAAGGTAATGCGGCCCTAATTGAACGATTAGGTCGCTATCGAGCCACGTTAGACCCAGGTGTCAACTTTATTGTGCCCCTACTGGATGCCTTGGTAATTGAGGATACGTTACGGGAGCAGATTTTAGACATCAAGCCCCGCAGCGCCACGACAAAAGACAACGTCAGCGTAGATGTAGATGCCATTATTTACTGGCGGATTTTAGACCTTGAGAAGACCTACTACGCCATTGAAGATATCGACACGGCCATCCAAGAGCTGGTAGTAACAACATTACGCTCCGAAGTCGGTAAAATGAACCTGCAGGAAACATTTGCTTCTAGAGATGCTATCAATAAAGCTCTGCTGGATGTTTTAGACGAAGCAACTGAACCTTGGGGCGTCAAGGTAAATCGGGTCGAAGTTCAAGAGATTAAAGTCCCCGAAGAAGTCGAAGAGTCCATGCGTCTAGAGCAGGCTGCTGAAATTTCAAAGCGAGCTGCCATCACCGAAGCGGAAGGAAAAAAGCAGGCTGCCATTCTAGAAGCAGAGGGCAGCGTGCAGTCAATGCGTTTAATTTCCCAGGCGTTTGACGGCAAGCTCAGTCAGGGCGACATTATGAAATTTTTGATTGCTCAGCGCTATGTAGATGCCAATCAGAAGCTGGGTGAGAGTGACAATTCGAAGGTTGTATTTATGGATCCTCGAGCGCTGACCGAAGGTCTAGTCGATCTGATTAATGAACCTGACACTAATAATTAAACTTGAGCCTTGCTTTGAGCAACCGCTGCGGTCTGAGACTTTTAATCACGCCTGCTTTGAAGGTATTCGCGCCACGGTACTCTTGCGAATTCCTTTTCTGACATACGGTCGCTGGGTTATGTCGTAAAGAGTCAGGCTAAATCTTCTAAGATGTAGTTCCAGCGTTTAGGGCTGGACTACTTTTTACCAGCTGGCTTTAATCATGGTTGTTACCCTGGACAATTTACAAACGAACGTATCACCCCAACCTCTGCTGGGGATGAATCAGGCCGAACTGACTGACTGGGTGCAAACCCAAGGGCAGCCGGCCTATCGGGGTAAGCAGCTGCATCAGTGGATCTATAGCAGAGGCGTGCGATCGCTCAAAGAAATTACCGTTTTCCCAAAAGCCTGGCGTCAGGAGATGGCGCAGATATCTATTGGCCGCTCAGAGATTCACCATCGGTCTGTAGCTCCCGACCAAACGGTTAAATTTTTACTGCGGTTAAACGACGGTCACATTATCGAAGCCGTAGGTATTCCCACTGAGAAGCGTCTGACCGTGTGTGTATCTTCTCAAGTTGGCTGCCCCATGGCCTGTGATTTCTGCGCAACGGGAAAAGGGGGATTTGTTCGCAATTTGGCGACTCATGAAATCGTAGACCAGGTGCTGACGGTCCAAGCCGACTTTAAACAACGGGTGAGCAATATTGTCTTTATGGGTATGGGAGAACCGCTGATCAACGCCGCTAACGTGGTAGCAGCGGTAAAATGCCTCAACCAAGATATTGGCATTGGTCAGCGCAACATCACAATTTCTACCGTTGGTATTCCTGGTCAAATTCGCCGATTGGCCCAGCATCATTTACAAGTCACCTTAGCGGTTAGTCTCCATGCGTCTAATCAACCGTTGCGGACTCAGCTAATTCCGAGTGCTCAGCAATACCCGCTAACTGAGCTACTGGATGAATGTCGCGACTATGTTTCAGTCACCGGACGTCGCGTTACGTTTGAATATATTTTGCTGGCAGGTCTAAATGATTGTGAGCAACATGCAGCTGAGCTATCCCAACTGCTGCGCGGCTTTCAGAGTCACGTCAATCTGATTCCCTACAATCCTATCGATGAGGTGGACTACCAGCGTCCTTCTCGTAAACGGGTCAATCAATTTACAGAGGGTCTGAAAGCGGCAGGAGTAGCCGTAAGCGTACGCTATTCGCGGGGGCTGGAAAAGGATGCAGCCTGTGGGCAGTTACGAGCTTCTAAAATTAGCGCTTGAGTATTGGCTGGCGGTCATCTACAGTAAACATTCATCAAACTCAGCTAGCCATTGCGGGGGCAATTCCGGGGGCGTAAGCTTCGATTACTTTGCCGGTTCTCTGGCAAACAATCATCAGATAGTCGCAGCTAGAACATTGGGTACGCGTTAATTGCTGTTTGTTTAAATAATGGCGCTCGGCAGAGCTGCCGCAGTTGGGACAATGAACAGTTTGAATCACAGTATTCATAAATAGTTATTAGGGTGTCAGACAAGTTTTAATTATGACAAGTTCCTGGGGGAGCGACAATGTACCAAAAGTTACAAAAACAGCGGGGATCGCCTGTACTGAGGGCGATCCCCGCTGTTGCCGGACCGCCGTTCCAGCCTGTTTCTAGACGCATGTCAGGACTCAAAAAATAGCAAAGCCGCTAAATTTAAAAAACAAAAGTTATTACTTTTATAAAGAATTTCTTTAGCTGCACAAACTTTGAAAATAACAATCTAAAGATTTACTTTAGATAATTAGCGATGTTTAAGGGTTGCTTTTTTTGATTTTCTACGAATCTACCAATATTCTCTAAAATAGGGAGTATTTTCAAAAGAAACAGTCACCATCACCTCACAAAAAGAATTGTTCTGGTATGGCTGCTATATACCTCGATTCTTGAGAATATTTTCCTCGGGATCAACATTGATGCAAGGAGCATGCCAGCGACCTCAGCCCTATTTTTGGTGAGACAATGATGACAAATTTGGACGTTGCTGATTTAGGGCTGAACCGGTCAAACAGCCACCCCCGCATCCTAAGGTTCTCGACCTGGTAATAGGCTGCCGCTTATCCGCTTGATGACACGGTTAGCCAGATCGGCATAGCGAATTTCACCCGCTAAGAGCTGCCCCAACCGTTTAGTGGCCGTAGGTCGCTTAATGCCCACTCGATAGCCAATTTTTTGCATTCGGAAAAAGATACCGGCTATGCGCTGACTCCACTGGATGTCGTTGCCCCATTCGCTATGGATAGTCTGGCTGTATTGAGTTAGGGCCTGCTCATCGCCATTTAAGGCACGGTCGATTGCCGCCGCCGCCTTGATGCCGCTAAAAATGGCAGGGCGGATCCCTTCAGCCGTCATGGGATCGACTAGAGCCGCGGCTTCACCGACTAAAAGTGCCTGCTGAGTGTGGAGGGGCTGGTTACCATTCCACAGCTTTAGGCCATGGGAGTAAAGCTGACCTGCTTCAAAACGACTGCCTAAAGCTTTAGCATAGGTCGCCAGCGTCTGTTCAGGTTTTTTAAGGGAGCCGCCTAAAAAGCGAGTAATCCCCAAGGAATGGCCCTGATGTTTGGGAAAATTCCAAAGACAGCCCTGCTTTACTAGGCCGAACTCAAACGCCATGGTGGGCTGGTCTAGCGGTTCAGATAACCCAATCTCCAATACGTAGCTCTGGCGAACGTTGGCTGGTTTAAAGCCGAGCCATGCTGCCATGGGACCGTCAGCACCATCTGCTGCCACCAGATAGCGACCGGTATAGTCTCCACTCTGGGTCTGAACGGTCCAGGCGTTATCGCTGAATGCTATACCGACAACAGGGGTACTGTCTTGTAGGGTCACCCCCAGTTTGAGTGCCTGCTTAACTAGATATTGGTCAAATACTTCGCGGCGGACAATCCACATCGGTTCATCGGTTTCTAGCTCTGCCTCGACAGCATCCTCCAGCTGCCAGGTATAGCGAATGCTACGTAGCTTCTGGTCGATAACCGGTGTGAGATCAAAATCTAGCCATTGGGCGATGCTGGGTGCGATCGCACCTGTACAGGGCTTGTAGCGCGGCAGCTGATGCTTTTCTAGTAGAAGTACAGACCGGCCCCGCTGCGCTAGCTGATAGGCAGTCGTACTTCCCGCAGGACCTGCGCCTACGACAATACAGTCAAACATCGTGCACTCCTGAAATGACCTGCCACTGCTGTAGAAACCAGGTTAAAACAGCCATTTCAGACTGTTTCAGCACGGCTACTGCTACAGGGTAATAACGCCCCTTATTTTAAGGGGCTGTGGTCCCTAAATATTGCCAGGAGTTGAAGCCATCCAACTGAAGAAGCGCTTGCACCTAGACCTTCATGATTTCCTTTTCTTTATCTTCTAGAACCTGATCGATGTTCTTGATGTACTGGTCCGTCAGATTTTGTACTTGGTCTTGCAAATCACGGGATTCATCTTCAGACAGGTCGCCGCTTTTCTCCTGCTTCTTAGCAAAGTCCATGCCTTCGCGTCTGATATTGCGGATAGCTACGCGACCTTCCTCGGCATACTTACCTGCCATCTTGACGAACTCTTTACGACGTTCGGTCGTTAGTGCTGGAATATTGAGTCGAATAACAGAACCGTCGTTGTTGGGAGTTAGCCCCACATCTGATAAAGAAATAGCCTTTTCAATTCCAGTAAGAATACTCGCGTCGTAAGGCTGAATCATTAGCGTACTAGGATCAGGAGTGCTGATATTAGCCATCGACTTCAGCGGTGTAGGGCTGCCATAGTAGTCAACGGTAATTCGATCTAATAAGGACGCGTTGGCGCGGCCAGTACGAATGGTATTGAAAGAGCGCTGAGTGGCCTCAACGGCTTTCATCATTCCCATCTCTACGTCATCAATGCTAGCTAACTTCACAAGATCCTCCCACAATCGTGCCAATCGGTTCTCCCGTCATGGCCCGTTGAATATTACCAGCTACGGCCAAGTTAAACACCATGATGGGGATGTTGTTATCTTTACACAGTGCAATGGCCGTACCATCCATTACTTTTAGATCTTTGGCTAGAACATGGCTATAGGTCAAGCTGGTATAGCGCTTTGCATTGGAATTTGTGTTTGGATCACAGTCATAAACGCCGTCTACCTTAGTTGCCTTTAAAAGAACCTCAGCGCTGATTTCAGCAGCCCGGAGGGCAGCCGTCGTGTCGGTAGTAAAGAACGGATTACCGGACCCGGCTCCAAAGATAACAACGCGCTTTTTCTCTAGATGGCGGATAGCGCGTCTGCGAATATAAGGTTCAGCCATTTCCTGCATAGAAATAGCCGTCTGTACTCGGGTAGCCACATCGATCCGCTCTAGAGCATCCTGCAGGGTCATAGCATTCATAACCGTGGCCAGCATGCCAATATAGTCAGCCGTGGCGCGGTCCATCCCGGAGGCGGCTCCTTTAACTCCACGAAAGATATTGCCTCCGCCTACGACAACAGCAATTTCTATACCCTGTTCAACAGTGGCTGCAATTTCTTCAGCGATAGCATCTACAATTTTTGAATCAATTCCGTAGGCGAGATCGCCCATTAAAGCTTCGCCGCTAAGTTTTAGTAATACTCGCTTGTAGGTATTCCCCATGCGATGGCTCGTGACTGAATTTCCCCATCAAGATAGCAGTCTGAGGCTGATTGGGGAACCGCATTTAACTAGGAGAGGGTGTACGCTTTACAATCCCTTTAAAGGTCTATGGAAAAACCGCGATGGCGCAATGGGAAACTGGGCTAGCTGCTTACGGCGGGTCGGTGGGCATGGTCTTGGCCTGGTTGACAGTGGTGGGCAGTGCCTCTGAAGGGGCCAGACGTTTGGGCTATGGCCCGGAGATTACCCGCAAGATTGTCCACATCGGGGCTGGCCATGTGATTTTATTAGCCTGGTGGCTGGCGTTACCGGCCTGGATGGGAATAGCAGCTTCGATCGTATTTGCAGGGGTGGCACTGGTATCGTACCGGTTACCGATTTTGCCAGGTATTAACAGCGTCGGACGTCGCAGCTGGGGCACGTTTTTTTATGCGGTCAGTATTGGGGTGCTAATGGGCTGGTGCTGGCCCCAGGGCTATCCCTACTTTGGGGTGGTTGGCATTTTGATTATGTGCTGGGGTGATGGTCTAGCGGCGCTAGTTGGCCAGCGGTGGGGACGCCATGGCTACGAAGTGTGGGGAGAGAAGAAAAGCTGGGAGGGCAGTTTCACCATGGCCGTGGTGAGTGCGTTAGTTGTGGTTGCCGTTTTGGGCAGTGTCCAGGGGCTGAGCTGGTCGCTGGTGCTAACAGCAGGGGGAGTTGCGATCGCAGCCACCCTACTAGAAGCCGTCTCCAAGTACGGCATCGACAATCTAACCGTTCCCATCGGCGCGACGGCCATGGCCATTGTCCTAACCCGCCTGTTGGGATGAGACACTATTCTCTTAAATATCTATTCCTCGCAAAAACCAGAGCCCTCGCAAAAACCACAGACTTACTGGCTAGAACGCCGGGCAGGGGCAAGTATCTCGATCCCAGCCAGTTATACCAATTCCTCAAGCTACAACTACAGATCAAGCACTCATTTCCTGACACGGCGGAATCATGCGTAGCTGAGATACTAAGAATTGGGGCGTTGCTGATCCTCGGGATGGCTTTATTTGAAAAATGCTGACACGTGGCATTTCTAACAAATCGGTGCACCCCTTAAATCAACAACGGCAGAATTGGTATTAGTGAGTCTGCCTCGTCCTAAACTCAAAACTGATGCTAGAGTTTAGGCATAAAAATCTACGGCTCAGGTAGCCGTTGGTCTAATCATTACCCCAATTTATGTTGGTGTATTTTTTACGTATGGTTTAATAGCCAGGAAGGTTGAAATGTAAGTGTGCATCTGGGTGCTATCTCCTAGTTGAACTTTAACGTTTACTGCTGTCCAACCGAACGGGTACTGATTATTGTGTTTATGTTTAAACGAAAGCCGGCAACTAGCTTTACCTATCTCAGCCGTACATGTGAGCTAGAAGGAAATGTTCATGCCGAAGGCAAATTAGTAGTAGACGGAATTATTCACGGTATTGTTGATCTCCAAGGAGATCTGGAAATTTCTAAAACCGGCTTGGTTGAGGGACAAGAAGTCCGCGCCCAAAACATTTTAGTTCAAGGAGTGCTCAAAGCACGGGTATTTGCAGAGGGCAAACTTACGCTTAGCGACACAGCTCGGTTGGAGGGGGACGTTGTTGCTGGATCTCTAGAAATTGAGCCCGGTGCTTACTATACAGGCTATATCGAGACTCGTGAGTCCAAAACGCTGCCTCCATCACGAGATCTGCCAGAGCTTTACGGTTCGACTGAGCCTACCGAAAGCCGCACGTCAGCATAAGTCACACTTTTTGTATGCGAACAATCAACTAACTTAGAGATCCGGTATTAGATACCGAGTCTCTATAGTGCTATTGAGCAGTTGATCGATGGTTAGCGGGCCATTCGCCTAACGGCTTGATGCAAAGCTTGGAGTTGTCTAAAGCTACTAGACGCCGTTTTCAGGTTGCCTGTTTTAGCCAGCTTTTCCAACTGAGCGGCGGCTCTAGACATACCGACAGCACCCACGTTAGCGCTGGCACCCTTAATGTAATGGGCCAGGGACTGTACGGCGGTCTGATTTTCGCTACTCACAGCCGCTTCGAGCTGAGCGAGGGTATTTTCAGTATCTCTTACAAACAGCTGTAGCAGCTCTTTTTCAAATGCTTTGTCACCACCGGCAAGGTGTTCAAGTTGTTCCCGGTCAAAGGTTCCAGCCATGATGATAGGTTGTTATGGTGTGGTATTGACAATCAACGGCTGTCTCTCATAAACCAGCTCAGTACGATTGCCCCTAAGCCTAGCCAAAGCCAGAAAGGTGTCATTGACACTCCAGGCAATATGTGAGGAAGAGCATCAATGATGTCACACAGCCATAGGCTAATGAGCAATATAAATAGAGCGGCAACGTACGGCATAGAGACAGATTAAGGAACACACTCTAAGTGTATAGAATCGTATGGAATTGTTGTGATTTTCTGGTTTTAGGTTGGGGTCTGTTACATTCCTTTCATTATCGTAGTAAATCTGGACTTACAGGTTTGAACCCTAGTTTGACTGAAGTTATCACGGAGAGCAGCAGTGACGGCAATCCATAGAAGCCCTGAGCGGTTCTACTATTTTGCCTATGGCTCATGCATGTGCCCAGTAGACCTAAGGCGATCTTTGCAGGAAAAAACCCACGCCTATGTCGTTGGACCGGCCCACTTAAGAGGATATCAATTGGGCTTTTTTCGATATTCTTACCGACGTCAGTGTGGTGTTTTAGATATTGTTCAAGCATCTAACTCCATCGTTCACGGCGTGCTCTATGCCTTGCCCTGGCGGTTTAGCGAGCTGCTGGATCGTCGTGAAGAAGGGTATGTTCACCATCCAGTAACAGTTCAATGCCAGGGCAAAAGCTACTCTAATACGCGTACCTATACGGTGATCGATAAACTTGGTCACGAACGGGCTCCCAGTGATTGGTATTTTGATGTGGTCATGCGCGGCGCCCTGACCTGTGGTTTACCTGAAGCCTACTGCTGGCAGCTGTTTAATCACATGCATCAGCTCCAACGGCAACAGCAGCTGGCAGCTTGATGGTCAGCGCGTGTCCTCAAATCAGCAATGACATCACTGCTAAGTGACGTCCTTCGCTACTATTAGACATGCCGAGGGAAAGTTAATGCATGTCTAGTGAAGTTTCGGATACTAGCTATCGGTCTGAGGTGAGGCAGGTTCTACTGATTACCCTGTTTCTCAATCTTTTGGTGATGAGTCTCAAAGTTTTGGTGGGCTTTTGGACAGGGTCTCTAAGTTTGTTGGCAGATGCACTCCATAGCGTCACAGACAGTGCCAACAACATTTTGGGGCTGGTAACCAATCAGCTAGCCTCGCCAGAACCGGACCGTGAGCATCCCTACGGTCATCAAAAATATGAAGCTGTGGGTGCCTTGGGAGTAGCCGCATTTTTAGGGATCGCCTGTTTTGAAATTTTGCGGGGAGCTTTTGAGCGCTTACTCACGGGGGCTGCCCCTGTAACCCTGAGTTCTGCTGCCCTGTGGATCATGCTAGGGGTACTGGGTATCAATATTGTCGTTGCCGTTTATGAGCGTCGAGTGGGTATCCGTCTAGGAAGCAAGCTGCTGCTGGCAGATGCCCACCACACTATGAGTGATATTTGGATCACAATTGTGGTTATTGCTGGCCTTATAGGTGTGTGGCGCGGTCTTGCCTGGTTGGATATTGTCATGGCGCTGCCGGTGGCTATTCTGGTATTGCGCAGTGGCTGGATTGTGCTGTCGGCCAACCTACCTTGGTTGGTGGATGAGATCGCCATCGCACCCGAGGCGATCCATCGAGAAGTGATGGGAGTTGCTGGTGTCGTTAACTGCCACAGCATTGCTTCACGGGGGCTACTAGGCCGTCAGGTATTTATCGATATGCATTTGATTGTGGAGCCGAAGGATGTTGTCAGCGCCCACGAGATTACTGAGCTAGTAGAGCACCGGTTAGCTCAGGCGTTTGGTCCTATCCGCGTCACCATTCATGTAGAACCGCCCAGCTACCAGGAGGAGCACATCAGCTATCGCTGAGTATGAATTTACCGACCTGGATTACGGTGTCACGATTAGTAGCGATTCCGCTGGTGTTCTGGCTGTTAGCCAATCCTTCGACATCGCATCGCTGGTGGGCGGTGGCAATATTTCTGATAGCGGCCTGTACTGACTGGCTAGATGGCTATTTAGCCCGCCGCCTCAATCAGGTAACGGACTTGGGGAAATTTTTGGACCCGCTCGTAGATAAGCTGCTGGTGCTGGCTCCGCTTATGGTACTGGTGCAGCTAGGAACGGTCCCCGCCTGGGGAGTATTTTTAATCTTGGCACGGGAGTTGACCATTGCAGGCTGGCGTGTTGGTCAGGCCAAAGTAGTGGGAGCCAATATGTGGGGCAAGGTAAAAACAGTGGTGCAAATTGGTGCGATCGCACTCCTGATCTCACCCCTGGCTCAAAGCTATCCGCTCGGTTCTATGGGCCTATTTTGGCTAGCCGTACTCCTGACCTGGTGGTCTGGGCTAATCTATCTAACAGCGTCGTCTCAAAATACCTAGACCCATGAGCGCCGAATCTAGCACTTCCAGCAATCAGTCTAATCAAACCACAGAAGCTCAAGATACCTGGTATGTGGTCAAGCAGGCCAAAGGCCACTGCGATATCATCACCCAGACCGAACTAGGCCAGCTAGAAGCCCCTCAAGCCTGGGGACCATTTTCCAGTCGGTCTGAAGCCATTGCTAAACGAGTAGGCTTGATTCGCTCAGGTAAGTGCCTGCCGCAGTAGCGCTACCTAGTTGACCGTAACACCGCTCACGCTAGCGGCTTCCCGCTGACCTCGAATCATGTCGTTGAGAACCTCAATAGCTTTTTCATACTGAGGATCCTCTAGAGTGCCAATGCGCTCACGATCTTCGCTTAGATATTCCCTCTCTTCATCTGATAGCTCTACGATAAAGTCTGGCTCAATACCCAACGAGTTAATATCGCGACCGCTAGGGGTAATGTACTTAGCAATCGTAACCGCCACACCGGAACCATCGCCCAGACTCTGCACAGACTGCACTAGACCTTTTCCAAAAGTAGTCGTTCCCACCAGCGTAGCTCGGTTGTTGTCTTGCAGCGCTCCAGATAAAATCTCACTGGCGCTGGCCGAACCACCGTCAACTAGAACGACTAAAGGTTTATCGGTTAAAGCGCGACTGCCAGCTACATTCTCATCCACGGTCCCTTCACGGTTAACCGTCGAAACAATGGTGCCATCGTTCAACCACATGCGAGAAATGTCAATACTAGAGTAGAGCAACCCACCAGGGTTAGAACGCAAGTCAAGCACATAGCCAGTTACGTCGCGCATTTCCAGCTCTTGAATAGCTTCGCGCATTTCAGCCGACGCGTTGGCACTAAACTGAGTTAAACGAATGTAGCCCACCCCACCTTCAGCCTCAGGGTGATAGGCGTAGCGGACAGGATGAATTTCAATATTGGCGCGGACCAGGTCAAAATTGATCTCTTCCTCATCGCGAACAACCGTCAGCGTCACCTCAGAATCAACCGGTCCTCGGATCAGATTAACTGCATCGCTGAGGTCCATCCCTTCGGTCGCCTCACCATCAATGCTGACAATCACATCACCAGGACGTAGACCCGCCTCAAATGCAGGCGTATCCTCAATGGGAGAAACGACGACGATCTCCTCTGTTTCTTCATCTTGAGAAATCTGGATCCCGACACCCGTCAATTTTCCAGAGGTATCGATTTGCATATTGCGAAACTCTTGAGGGTCCATAAAGCGAGTATATGGATCGTTTAGAGTATCCAGCATTTCTCGGATAGCTTCGTAAGCTGTGCCGGAATCTGTGTAATCGCGATTGAGATAGTCGTTCCGGACCGCCTGCCAGTCTTGATCGTTAAACGTCTCATCGACGTACTCGTGTTCGATGACCTGCCAGACTTCGTCAATCACCTCTTTGGGGCTCTCTCTAAAGAATGCCTGACTCTGAGACCAGTGAATGCTTGTTCCTGCAACGACAACAGCCATACTGGCCAACGCTGTCGCACCCAAAATCAGGCCATGCTTTTTGGTTGCCATAAGAAAGAGATCCAGAAAACTTAAGACGATACGAACTTGGTTAAACAGTACAAACAGCAAGGGAGAACCCTTGCTAAATTATAGGCCTCACCCACAGAAGTAGAAACAAAGGCGGAAGTTGTGTAAATAGTTAGCCACTTAATATTAGCTATTCAATGCAGCTTAGCAACTCTTCCGGAAAATCGACTAGTCAACTTTAAGAAAGCCCCTTGCATGAGGCTAGTAGATACCAGGAAAAGCGATGGGTATGCACCTAGCTACTAAACCAATCTAACAAACTGAAATGAGCTAAGGATGAAGACCGGCTGAGTTAGTAGCTAAGTGACTGCTGATTAAGGGGATAGGCCAAATTGATTCTTTTGTTAAGGAAGCTTACTGTTCTGGTTCTACCCAGCAGCCGTCGCTTTTGATCAGGTTGATCAATTCTTCTACACCGCTCTCTTCAGGCACCCGTTTGATTTCCTCGCGACCGCGATACAGCGAGATATATCCCGGAGTTTTACCCACATAGCCGTAGTCGGCATCGGCCATTTCTCCAGGCCCGTTAACGATACAGCCCATAACGGCAATATCTAGCCCTGTAAGATGACTTGTGGCTGCCCTGACCTTGTGTAAAACCTCTTCCAAATTAAACAACGTGCGTCCGCAAGACGGACAGGCCACGTATTCCACCATGGTTTTACGTAATCCTAGAGCCTGCAGAATGCTGTAGCACACAGGAATTTCCTTCTCTGGAGCTTCTGTCAGAGAGACGCGAATGGTATCACCGATGCCCTCAGCGAGTAACGTTCCGATACCGGCAGTGGATTTAATCCGGCCATATTCGCCGTCGCCAGCTTCAGTGACCCCTAGATGTAACGGATAGGCCATCCCTAGCTTATCCATACGCCGGACCATCAGCCGATAGGCCGCTAGCATAACGGGTACCCGCGACGCTTTGAGTGAAATCACCAGATTGTGAAAGTTTAGCGATTCACAGATGCGAATAAACTCCAGGGCCGATTCCACCATGCCTTCCGGGGTATCGCCATAGGTAAACAACATACGTTCTGCTAGAGAACCATGGTTAACCCCAATCCGCATAGCCTTATTCTGGTCACGCAGGGAGACCACTAGGGGCTCCAGGGTTTCCTTAATTTTTTTGCCGATGGCGTCAAATTCTGCCTGGGTGTATTCTGTGCGGCTATCGCTGGGCTTTTCAAAAACGTAGAGACCTGGGTTAATTCGCACTTTATCTACATGCTTGGCCACCTCTAGGGCAATTTTCATACCGTTGTGATGCACATCGGCTACCAAAGGTACGTTTTGATAGGCGGTAGTCAGCTTTTCCTTAATGGTTGCCAGGGCCTTGGCATGGGCCATACTGGGAACGGTAACCCGCACAATTTCACAGCCAATTTCGTGCAGACGTCGAATCCCCGCTACTGATCCCTCAATATCTAGGGTGTCTTCATTGATCATCGACTGTACGACTACAGGGGCGCCGCCGCCGATAGTGACGTCACCGACTGGGACTGGACGAGTTTTACGACGAATAATTTTGGTGTCGATCAGTTCGTCAGCACCAGAGTTAGCAGAAGGAGGAGGCGTCAGGGTTTGCATACGTCGAGAACAGATGAAGTGATAGTAGTCGGCAGCAGGTTCAAGTTAAAACCTCGGGCTGTAAAAGCTTTTGTACCCAATATGGGTAAAGCTTCACTGACTATTGTATTTCGCTAGGGTCCCACAAAATGTAAATGGTTACTGGCAGTCTAGGCAACAACATTAGTCTAGACACGAGGGCTCTATGGAGCATTCGGGGGTGTGAATCAGCTGGTTGCTCGCTTGCTCCACAAAACCAGCAGCGGTACATCTTAGAAACCCATTACTTAATTTAACTTCGCAATACACTCCAACACTAGACGCTGATTGATCAGTGAAAATGGCTGAATATCCAAGGTGCGACGAAAGCATTGGATCGCATCTAAATAGTTGCCAACCGATGCGTGGCACAGGCCAAGACCGTGAAGTGCTCCAAAGTGATGTGGAACCAGCTCAAGCGTTTTTTCGCAGTCATTGACAGCCGCCAAGTAGTCGCCCTGCATATAGTGCAGCACCGCCCGTCGGTTCCAGGCTTCAGCAAAGTCCGGCTGACTCAGAATCAGCTCATCAAGAATAGCCTTAGCATCCTCGTTGCGCTCTGCTTCAACCAGGGTTTGGCTCTCAATCAAACGCTTGGCACCCTGAACACCTTTTTGGTGAAACCACATATGCCAGAATTCTCCTGTTGCTTGATTTCGCACAGCTTCATCTGGATCTTTTAATGCCTGCAAAAGGCGATCAATATAGGCAGAATCCATCAGTTAGACAGGTTGATCGAGAGAAATTAACTGTGTTTACGGAAAACCCTCACAGTACTGTGAATAAATTTGGAGGGGACGATAGACAGTGATATACCCTACCGGGGAATGCTAGGGCAAATGCTAATCCAAAGCTGTCGCTGTCAGTCTAGATAGACCTGTGAGGCATAGCTACATAGCTATGGATACTTACAGATTAATCCATGACGCAGATTGTTCGGCTATGAGGATTATCTGCCAGTCGTTTGAACGATGTATGCGCTTTGTGCAGATTGAACGATGTCTGGGTCAGCGCTGACGACAGGTAGTGTTCGTGTTATGTCCCGTACTCCATCTATATAGGATCGGTATCTTTCGTGTCCACGATAATTCAGGTGCGTCCTCAGCAGTTTGTAAAGACCGCTGCACTTGAGCAGATCATGCGACGGGCGCTACGTTATTTAGGGGCTGGCTATTCTATTCATTTAGAAGGGCCAACGGGTATTGGAAAAACTACCCTGGCAGTGGAAACAGCTCACTGTCGGCAGCGTCCCACCAGGCTAATGGTAGGCTGTCACGACCTGACAGTTTCTGATCAGCTGAGGATAGCCTGCGGTGAGGGCTGGACCTTGGTGTATGACGAATTTAATCGCTCTCGTCCTGAATTCAACACGGTATTGCTGTCTACGCTGGAAGAGCGAATTCTAGCGGTAACCGGTGAGCATGGAGTAAAGCACTATCCGGTTCACCCTGAGTTTCGAGTAATTTTTACGTCTAATTCTGAGGAATACTGTGGGGTCTATGGGACCCAGAGTGCGCTGCTTGATCGGCTGGTGACGCTACGTCTGTCTGAGCCCAATATTTTGACACAGCAGCAGCTTTTGGTAGAGCTAGCGGGTATCTCCAGTGAAGCGGCTGCTCTGGTTATTGGTTTGGTCCAGCAGTTTTTTCGGCAAGTCGCTCCAGAAGGGATAGCCAGCTTACGACCAAAGTTGATGATTGCTCAGGTCTGTCATCGGGAAGGTATTCCGGTTTCAGCGGATGATGCTGAGTTTCGTCAGGTTTGTCGCGATGTCCTGCTGTCTCGTTCCTTGCAGTCAGCAACGGATGCTAATGCAGTGCTTTGGGAACTGTTTAATCGTCTATCCAGACGGCTACCAGTCATTGATACAGTTGCATCTCACTGGTCGCTTGAGCAGGTAAGAACCTAGAGCCTGCTGAGAGCCGACTCTAGGTTAAAGAGATTTGTGAAAAAGTCTGGGACTGAATCAGCTTAGGCCGGTACCTGAATTTCTTGACTGCCGGCCAAGCCAAAGGCTGCATGGACGGCTTTGAGGGCATCAATTCCACTATCTTCGGCAACAACACAGCTGATCTTAATTTCAGAGGTGGCAATCATCTTAATGTTGATGTTGTGATCGGCTAGGGCCTGGAACATTTTGGCTGCAGTCCCAGGTTCGGCGATCATCCCGATACCAACGACACTGATCTTTGCGATCTCACTATCCACGATAATTTCACTGCTGCCAAACTCAGTGGCCAAAGACTGCAGCACGTCGCTAGCCATGGCCGCATCGGCCTGGGCTACGGTAAAGGCGATGTCGCGAGTTTGCACACCGTTGTATTGGCGGCAGCGCTGGGCCTGAATAATCATATCCACGCTGATACCACGATCGGCCAGTATTTGGAAGAGCCTGGCAGCCATACCGGGCTGGTCAGGCACATGCCGCAGGGCCAGACGAGCCTGATTGCGGTCTAGGGCCACACCGCGAACGGCAGGTCCGGCAACGGTGGCAGACCCGTCCAGCCGAGCCGGAGACTGATTGAGTTCAAAGGCATTGCAAAGGGCGGCAATGGTGCGATCGCAGTCCGACTCGGCAATGGTACAGCTCACCTTTACCTCAGATGTAGCAATCATTTGAATATTGACCCCTGCTGCCGCCAGCGTGGAAAACATCTTGGCCGCCACACCGGGTCGGCCAATCATCCCGGCCCCGGCAATACTGACTTTAGCAATCTGGGTATCGCTGACCAAAGCGACCGTATCATTCTCGGCTGAGGCACCACGCAGCGACGGAATCAGTGACGATGCCAAAGTTGTGGCCTGGTCTAGCACATCTTTTTCAACCGTAAAGGCAATGTCGTTAAAGTTGCCTTCGTTAATGGATTGAATAATCAGATCGACATTGAGCTGCTGCTGTGCGATCGCACCAAACAGCTGAGCGGCAATCCCAGGCCGGTCAGGCACCCGCAGCAGCCCCAGCTTGGCCTGGTTAGTGTCAAACTCAATCGCATCAACCGGATGCGCCAGCTCTAGACCTTCCAGGGGTCGGGGCTGTCGACTAGGGGCCGTCACTCGAGTGCCCGGCTCATCTGTCCAGCTAGAGCGAACAACCAAGGTGACACCGTAGTTTCGAGCGATTTCTACCGCCCGTGGATGCAACACCTTAGCTCCTAGACTGGCCAGTTCCAACATTTCGTCACAGGTGATGTTGGCCATCAGCTGAGCCGCTGGCACCAGCCGAGGATCGGTCGTCAAAATGCCTGGTACGTCCGTGCAAATTTCACAGGCATCGGCCTGCAGAGCTGCGGCTAAAGCCACCGCCGATGTATCCGACCCGCCGCGACCCAGGGTCGTAATTTCCAAATCTGGCGCATCGCTGATTCCTTGAAACCCAGCCACAACCACTACTTGCCCTTGATCCAAATAGCGCTTGACCCGATCGGTCTTAATTCTCAAAATTCGAGCATGGCTATGGCGAGCCTCCGTCACAATCCCGACCTGGGCCCCCGTCATCGACACCGCCGCCTGACCACGCTCTTGGAGGGCCATACTCAATAGAGCAATGGACACCTGCTCACCGGTAGATAACAGCATGTCCATTTCCCGACGGCTAGGCTGACTAGAAATCTCATCGGCAAGCTTAACCAAACCATCGGTGGTTTTACCCATGGCTGAAACCACAACCACAACGGAGTTACCTGCCTGTACCGTAGCCTGTACCCGCTTAGCCACCGTTTGAATCCGTTCAACGCTGCCTACCGATGTACCACCGTACTTCTGAACGATTAACGCCATAGTCCTGCCCTTTTGAATATGTCTCCCGAATTACCCAAATCATTAGCAATCGGGGAAAGTCTCTAGTTCATCAACCTGGTTAACCAGATTACCCCAACCCAAGTCCCGTCTCAGAAATTGTCAATAGAGACTCTGATAGCTCATTTTTTAGGCGTATTACAGTACAAGGGCAACATGTAAATCTTCTGACATATTACGAAACATCCTTAGAAGTAGGCACGTCTTCAGATATAGGCCGCAGTATCCACAGGCTTTTACGCTGACTAGGGGAATACTTCAAAGTATGAAATCCCCTTGTGAACGGACTATTTCACGGGGACACATGTGAACAAACTTTGAAGAAGACGTTTGTTTAGACGTTCAACCCAGAGTTAGACGATATAAGATTATTAATCATACGTAATAGTTTTTAATGCTATGACAGCAGCCCTTTCTGGTCAGGCTCCTCTAGCCCAAAAGACAACAGCTCAGCAAAACTCCCTACATCACGTGGTGATTGTCGGCGGTGGCTTTGCTGGCCTCTATGCCGCCAAGTCGTTGGGTAAGGCCCCAGTGAGGGTAACGCTCATTGATAAGCGTAATTTTCATCTCTTTCAGCCACTGCTTTACCAGGTGGCCACTGGCGGTCTGTCGGCGGGTGACATTTCATCGCCTCTGCGCTCGGTTTTGAGCCGTCAAAAAAATGTCAAAGTGCTAATGGGTGAGGTGGTCGATATTGACCCCAACGAGCAAAAGCTCACCCTTAAGCGCAATGAAGTTATTAGCTATGACAGCCTGATTTTAGCCACCGGGTCTAGCCACCACTACTTTGGTAACGACCACTGGTCTGATATTGCCCCAGGTATGAAAACAATCGAGGATGCCCTTGAGGTGCGTCGTCGTATATTCCTAGCCTTTGAAGCGGCCGAGAAAGAAACTGACCCTGAGCGCCGTAAGGCTTTGCTGACTTTCCTGGTTGTGGGCGCAGGTCCAACAGGAGTAGAGCTGGCTGGAGCCCTGGCAGAACTGGCCTATGAAACCATCAAAGACGACTTTACAAATATCGATCCTCAAGAAACCAAGATTATTCTGCTAGAGGGGATGGACCGGGTACTGCCCCCCTATCCTGCCGATCTGTCTACTGCGGCCAAGGCTTCACTCGAAAAGCTAGGGGTAGAAGTCCGCACTCAGTCGTTGGTAACCAATATTGACGGCGATACTGTTTCCATTAAGCACGACGGTGAGGTCACCGACATGCAGGCATGTACCGTACTGTGGGCAGCGGGGATTAAGGCCTCTCCCCTGGGTAAGGCGATCTCTGAGAAGACCGGAGCTGAGACTGACCGCATTGGCCGAGTCATTGTGGAGTCTGACCTGAGCGTGCCTAACTACCCCAACCTTTACATTGGAGGTGACCTGGCTCACTTTGCCCATCAGGACGACAAGCCCTTGCCAGGGACTGCTGCCGTGGCAATGGAAATGGGCAGCTACCTAGCTAAAACCATTAAAGCTAAGCTCGCTAAGAAACCGGTAACGGCCTTTAACTACAAGAGCAAGGGCAGCATGGCGGTGATTGGACGCAATGAGGCGGTTGCCGATCTCAACTTTATGAAGCTATCGGGCTTCCCCGCCTGGTTTATCTGGATTTTTGTCCATATCTACTTCCTGATTGAGTTTGATAACAAGTTGCTGGTATTGCTTCAGTGGGGATGGAACTACTTCACCTATCAGCGCGGCGCTCGCTTGATTACCGGCGACGATTCAATTCCGGCGTTGTCTGAAACCGTTATAAATGAGATGGAGACCGAAATTGTCGCCGTCGGCGAAGGCGATAAGAAAAAGGAAATGGTGGAAGCGTAGCCATAGTTTCCGATGTTCCGTAGGGACGCTCCCACGGTTTTAGAAATTATTGGGAAACGATAAGAGGCCAGAGCCATCAGCTCTGGCCTCTATTTTTGTGGGTATACCAAACGGTAGGGCCGCGTTAACACCGTCATGGCCAAAGGGCAGGTTAGCCACAATGGGAATACCCAGATCGCCTAAACGTTCCTGCAGTACTTCTATCGCGCTAAAGCTGGGAATATTTGTCGGTGGGTCACATTGGCTAAAGCGCCCCAGGGCAATACCTGCGATCTGGTCAAATTTGCCCAGCATGCGCCAGTGGGTCAACATCCGGTCTAGACGGTAGGGAGCTTCGGTAACATCTTCAAAAGCCAGAATGGCGTTGGTCAGGTCCGGTTCGTGAGCGGTACCCAGCAAACAGGTAGCCACAGTCAGGTTTGCGGGCAGAAGTCTACCGGTGGCCGTACCGCTAACCCAGCCTTCACCGTCCAGGGGTTCTAAGGTGTGATGTTCGAGCCAGTTAAACAACCGCTGCAGCGACCAGTCGGACTCCTGGCTGATGGTGGTCAGCAAAGGGCCATGAACGCCGCCGCTGTGGCCAGCGCTCCACAGGAGGCTGGTGATATCGGAAAACCCCAGTAGCCACTTATTAACAGCGGGCCACTGCCAGTTTTCTAGCAGCCGAGTACCGCCGTAGCCGCCTCGTACACACAGAATAGCTTTATAGTCGGGGTTGTTGAGGGCCTCAAACAGCTGCTGGCGACGCTGGTTGTCTGTACCGGCTAGATAGCCCCAGCGTTGGTCGTAGGTGGGGCTTAGCTCTAGTTTGTAGCCGCGATCGCACCAAACCTGCACACCCGCTTTAAACTTGGCCGTTTCTCGCAGCGCACCGCTCGGCGCGATCGCATACAGAACATCACCGGGAGTCAGCGGGGCAGGAGGAGCGTAGGCCATAGCAACAGTCAGCAAAATTGCTTTTGATCATGTCACACAACCGGCCTTTCTTAGCTTGGCTCCTTGGGATTGGCTCTTTGCCAAACAGTGACGGTTTCATCCTGGCTGCTGCTGACCAGGGTAGTGCCATCAAAAGCAAGGGCCGTTACCCCCCAACCCTGGGCCAGTTCTGACACACAACGACCGCTAGCTCCCTCATAAACCCGCAGCAGGTTGCCTTCTGTACCCACAGCCAGCAGCCGCGCATCGGGACTGAGGACCAGAGCGGTAATGCTGTCTGACACCGAGCAAAGCTGCTCAGGCGACGCTCGCCCCAGCTGCCAAACATCTACCTGTTGGTCGCTGCCGACGATGATGTAATCGCCGCTGGGGTGGATAGCCAGTTTTTGGCTATTGCCAACAGATAACGTTTCTAGCAAACGCTTTTCGGAGAGCGACCAGATTCGCAGGGTGCGATCGCGGCTAATGCTGGCCAGTCGGCCATTGCTGGCTGCGATCGCACTGACCCAGTCTTGGTGCTGAGTAAACCTGTGGTTGGGTTTGAGCTGCTCTAAATCCCACAGCGTAATGTGTCCACTGCCGTCGCTGACGATTAAGTAGGGAAGAGCAATTGCTAGATCCGTTGGCAGCCAGCCGGGTTGGCTCAACGTCTTTTGAAGACTGCCGCTGGTGAGGTCCCAAAGTTTTACAGTGCCGTCACTGCTGGCACTGTAGAGGGTGTGCCCCTGGGGATGAAACACTAGAGCAGTGATGCGATCGCGATGGGAGCGACCGCTAAGGGTATATATCTCGGCCTCATTGGCCAAATTGCAGACAAGAACCTCACCAGCGGCCGTTCCTAGCGCTAGGGTTGTGCCGTAAAGAGCAAGAGCCGGGGTAATTCCGGGGGTGAGCTGGTAGAGAGGCTGCCAGGAAATTTGGTCAAGGCCAGCCGCAGGAGAAAGAGCGTTGGCTGGAGCCAGAACCTTTTGCAAAGCCCCCGGCAGGGAGGACGGAAAAAGAGAAAGAGCCTTATCTAAAAACGCTGGCAGCGGGGCTGTTTGCAGATCAGAAATGACTTGAGCAGTGCTGGTGTAGCGATTTTCTAGGGAGCGCTCAAGTAACTTATGGAGAACCTTGCTAAGACTACTGGGCAGGGAATCGGCCACTAGCTCGGGCCAGATCCAGCGATTGTCAGCCACGGAATAGAGGTCAAACGGAGTCAGCCCTGTCAACAAATGGATAGCTACTAGTCCCAGGCTGTAGAGATCGCTGGCGTAGACTAACTGGCCAAATGTTTGTTCAGGAGCAGCATAGGCGGCATCGCCTCCGGCGGTGGCGGAGCGCTGGGGAATACGCAGATCAACCAGCACGGGCGGCGTCCCTTGACGAATATTGTCAGGACGTATATCGCCATGGGCCAGACGAAAGCTGTGAATATGCTCCAAGACCGGTAAGAGAGACCGCAGCAGAGACTCTACCTGGGTTGGTGACCAGGGGATTGCCCGAGTCAGGGGCGCAGCGGCAATGTGCTCAAAGACAAAGAACTGGCTGCCTGAGAGTTGCCAACTGTCGATTAGAGCGGGTAGCTGTGGGTGTCGGCCCACCAACTGTAGACGTTTGGTTAAAGTATCAAGCGATTCTTTGGGTGCATAAATCTGCTTGATAACAACGGGATTTGGGGCAGCAGCGAGAATGGTTTGGCCAGATTGACCCTTGCCAAGGATTTGCAGAATTTCGTAACGGGTTTGGTTCACGATTTACAAGCGCGGCAATCTATAGACCGTTGCCCATTGTTCGATATTAAATTTTACCGGTGGGCGGGTACCCGCCTGCTATGTGGGCACAGCCTCACCAGGGCGTAGTCTGACCCATTTGCCAGTGTCTTGCTGAAAGCTATCGCAGCCCACCACATCATATTCGAAGCCAAAATCGCCAGACTGAACGATGCGATCGCCCTCTACACTGACCACCGGCGGGCTAATATTGGCATTAATGGTGGGATTTTGAGCTTCAAAATCGGGGGCTTCGGTCAGGTGTGGCTGCCGATGATTGGTTTCGACCGCGTGGTACGTGGTACAGCGATCGACATAATGACAGTTGATACAGATACACATGGGACGTGCAAGAGCAAGTTTTGCAACTACCTTAGCGCAGCTAAAATAGGGTCAGAGGGATTTGTTTCAAATTGTGCGGTTAGCTTAGCTAGCAATGAGTAGTCTGAAGCAGCATTGCCGATTCTCGGGAGGGGGCGATAGCTAAAAACTCTCTCAAAAATCTAATGTATGACAGCTTTGCTGGAGCGATCTATCTCCTAGATCAGCAGCTTAGAGCAAAAACCTGGAAACAGGCTGCAAAATACGTGGTTACGGGCGACGCAATGTAGGAGAATTGTAAGCCGCACTACTTTTGGAGCTGCATCGTTGAATTTTGTGTCCCCGATGGCGTCTGCCCTGATTCCAACTACTTGGCCTTTTGATAGCCGTCTGCTGCCGGAAACGGCCTGTGTAGTCGGGGGATCCGTTCGAGATGCATTGCTAGAGCGGCAGGCGGACTATTTGGATTTAGATTTTGTTTTGCCCGACGGGGCAGTTGCGATCGCAAGTGACATTGCTCGCCGCTACCGAGCAGGATTTGTCGTCCTAGACGCCGATAATCAAATCGCCCGGGCGGTCTTTGATCAGGCCACCATCGACTTTGCCCAGCAGGTCGGTCCCACCTTAGAAACCGATCTGCAGCGCCGGGACTTTACCATTAACGCCATTGCCTATCATCCCCAGAGCGATCGCCTCATCGACCCGCTCAACGGTATGGCCGATCTGAAGCAGCAAACGCTACGCATGGTCAGCCGTGAGAATCTAGCCGAAGATCCGCTGCGGCTGCTGCGCGCCTATCGTCAGGCGGCCCAGCTAGGATTCACCATCGACAGCAACACCCGCTGCACCATTCGAGAGCTAGCACCGTTGCTAAAAACGATTGCGGCTGAGCGCATTCGCCATGAGTTAGACGCGCTGTTGAGTCAGCCCCATGGAGCCACCTGCTTTCGTATGGCCTGGCAGGACGGCTTGTTTGATGTTTGGCTCCCCCATCTGAGCGCCGAGCATACTGCAAAGCTGGCCATCCTAGAAACGGCTCTAGCCGATTTACCCAACGTCCCCGGTTATCTGGGCCTGCTCCACGGCTGGAAAGATCCGGTGCCCGCCGGTCACTATCGCAGCTGGTTGAAAGCCGCTCGGCTTTCGCAGCTGCTACCGTCCGATGAAGATGCCGCCGGTCGCTGGCTGACGCGCCTGAAGTATAGCCGCAGCGAAGGGCAGGCTATTTTTCGAGTGCTTCAAACCCAGCCCTATTTAGACCGGATGGTTACCCAGGCCGGATATCTGTCTCGTTCAGATCAGTTTTTTCTATTTAAGGTAGCCGGGACGAGTTTCCCGGCAGTATCTCTGGTGGCGCTGTCTTTGGGTATTCCAGCTGAGACCATAGCCGTCCTGGTCAAACGCTATCAGACGGAGAACGATCCGCTGGCTCATCCTTCGCCCCTAGTGAGCGGCAAAGACCTGATGCGCTGGCTCAATCTCAAGTCAGGACCTCACATCGGTCAGCTGATTAGCGCCATTGAAAATGCCCAGGCGACAGGACAGCTCACCAATACAGATGAAGCCCTGGCCTGGGCAAAAGAATGGTTTATACAACAGCAAGAGACGGAGATGCTTCAGTAGCGCTGCTGGTATTGAAACATCAGCAGCGCCGAGCTTCGAACTCTAGGGAGCGTCCAATAGCATGGGGTAACGCCCCCTCTCTTGACGTTAGCGATCGCAGCTATTGCTTGGGACTAACAGCGACGTCGCCACCGGAAACTCTCACCACAAACTCAGTATTGGGTTTCGGATCAGGTGTCTTTTTAGTCTGATTTTTGTTGCCGCTGAGCAGGACAATAGAACCAGCAAGCGTTAAACCTAGAATCATTGATGTATCCATAGGACGATTCTCCTGGGTAGAAAGCTACGAGTAAATACAGTCTTGATCTCCTCCATTACCGATGAAACTCACTATATTTTCGGAGGATTGATTATAATTGGCACTAAATATCCGTATCTAACATCCGTATAACTACGGAGCTTTACCAGCAAGGGTTTCGGGTTTATTTTCTCTTAAGAAGTAGCTACGATCAGTCTTCGACTTTGGTATAGTTGTTTACTGACATGGGCGCTACTTCTGCTGTCGGCATGTTCTGTTCTTTTTTTATCAATGGCGCGTACCCCCACGCTGCGGTTTGATCGCGGAACGTTGATTTTGCACCCGCCACCTCGGGGAAAAGGATGGATCGAGCATGCTATTTGGGATGACCGGATCGAACGGTTTCGGATTCCAGCCCACTGTTACCGCCCGCTGCTAGAAACGCTGCGTCGTGAGCAGATTGCTGTGGACGATAAGGCATCGGACTTTACAGCGCTAGAGCTGTCTGCCCAGCTAACGTTTACCCCCTACGCCCACCAGAGTGAAGCATTGAGCGCATGGCAGCAAAATCGCTGGCAGGGCGTTGTCGTTTTACCCACAGCAGCTGGCAAAACCTATCTAGCACAGCTGGCGCTGCAGGCTATTCCCCGCAGTACGCTGATTACGGTGCCGACGCTGGATTTGATGCACCAGTGGTATGCCCACCTGGAGACCGCCTTTCCCGATGCTGACATTGGTTTACTGGGTGGGGGCAGCCGCGATCTCAGCGATATCTTAGTTGCTACTTATGACAGTGCCGCTATCCATGCCGAGAATTTGGGCAACCGCTACGGTCTGCTGGTGTGTGACGAGTGCCACCACCTACCCAGCGACTTTAATCGAGTGATTGCGGAATATGCGATCGCGCCCTATCGGCTTGGACTAACGGCTACACCTGAACGCGCCGACGGTCGTCATACCGATCTCGATCGGCTGCTAGGACCGGTGGTATATCGTAAAACTGCCGCAGAGCTGTCCGGGCTAGCGCTGGCTCCTTACCAAATTGTGCAGCTAAAAGTTTCTCTTTCAGATATTGAGCGCCGCCGCTACGCAGACCTGATCCAGCGGCGTAACGATTTTTTACAACAGTCTCGCATTTGGCTGGGCAGTCCCGAAGGTTGGAAGCGCTTCGTTGCCGCCAGCGCCCGGTCCCAGGCAGGGCGTCGAGCCATGCTAGCCCACCGTGAAGCCAAAACCATTGCCCTAGGCACCGCTGGTAAGCTCAAAATATTAGAAGACCTACTGGAAAAGCACTACCCAGAGCGCACCATTATTTTTACCAACGACAACGCGACGGTCTATACCATCTCGCAAGATTTTCTTATTCCTGCTATCACCCATCAGACCCCGGTAAAAGAGCGTCGCGAGATCTTACAAAACTTTCGCACAGGAGACTATAAAGCCATTGTTGTCTCCCACGTGCTGAATGAAGGTGTAGACGTCCCTGAGGCTCGCATTGCTATTTTGCTCTCAGGTAGTGGCTCTACCCGAGAGTATATTCAGCGTTTGGGACGAGTCTTACGCAAAGGCGACGGCAACAAATTGGCGCTGCTCTACGAAGTCATTGCAGAAGAGACTACGGAAGAGAATATTGCCCGTCGGCGTAAGCAGACGCCACGTAAGCGAGAACAAGACAATATTTATCGGACTGGTCCGACGCAACTACCTCTGGCAGCAGAATCCGAGCCTGATTGGACATCGGGTGACCTACCCTATTAAATAAAACATCTGCCTTTACGACAGTCGTTTTACTGTAGAGGAAACAACCGGGTTTAGCTTGGGAGTAAGGGTGGTTACTTTACCAGGAATTGCAACCACCGGGTCGGCACTTAAAACATCGATAGGTAAGGTGATGACAACCTCAGTGCCCTTACCTATCTTTGACCGTATCCGAATATTGCCTTGGTGCTGTTGAATAATTCTAAAACAGATACCTAATCCTAAACCTGTACCTGTGCCTACGGATTTGGTAGTAAAAAATGGGTCAAAAATTTTCTTGCGAATATTGCGAGGGATGCCGGGACCTCGATCGGAGATAATGATTTGGACCTGATCTTTTCTGCTCATCCGGGTGATAATTTTTATCTTTTTATGAGCGCAGTTAGCTTCAGCCATGGCGTCTAGGGCATTAACAATAATATTGGTAAATACCTGGTTAAGCTGGGCTGGAAAACAACGAACTAAAGGAAGCTCCCCATATTTTTTAACAACCGTAACCTCATGTTTAAGGCGATGATTTAAGATCAGCAGTGTGCTATCAAGCCCTTCATGGATATCAACATCTTTGACAGTGGCTTCATCTAAACGTGAAAAATTGCGTAACGACTTAACGATTTCATGCACCCGTTCTGCACCTACATCCATAGAACCTAGGAGTTTATCTAGATCGGTGAGTAAAAAGTCGAAATCAATTTCTTCTTGTTTTTTAAGGACTGCTGCGGATGGTTCTGGATATTCAGCTTCATAGGTTTTGATCAAATCTAGTAAGTCTTGAAAATATTCTTTGAGAGGATCAATATTGCATTTGACAAAGCTGATAGGGTTATTAATTTCGTGAGCAATGCCAGCAATCATTTGACCCAGGCTAGACATTTTTTCACTTTGAATCAGCTGGGCCTGGGTGGCTTTCAGCTCATTCAGGGTATTGGACAATTTATGGGTCCGCTTTTGCACCCTAATGTCTAGGGTTTGGGCTGCGACTTCCAGCTCATTGGTATATTGTCCAACCCATTCAATGAGCTGATTTACCGATAGGGCCAAAATACTAATGTCGTCCTGGGTGTTGGCCGGTGCCCGTAAATCAAAGCGGCTTTCTCCGGCGACCTGTTGAGCGATCAGGGTTATATCTTGAATCGGTCTAGCTACTTTCTTTGCTATCCAATATCCCAGGATGATCGTTAGGAGGGCACCCACAGATGCCATCGTCACGATCATTAACCATGTTGTTTGCTTAGCTTGGGTCAGGGACTGCTGAGACGTCAGCAATACTAAGTCAAAACGTTTATCTTCCAACCCTTTGAGGTGAATGGGATGGGCAAAAAACTTTTGATTGTTAATGGTAATGGCTGAGTGATTTCTAGGGGTTGCTAATTGCTCTATCGAGTCCGTGTCGGATGGAAACGTTGAAGCAACGATCACCTCGTTTGAAATGATGATAATTTGTTCTTGAATCGATTGGTTAATTTGAGTTAAAAACTCATCCCCAAGGGGGCTGCCGACTAGAATGCTCCCGATTGTACCCTGATTATCTTCAATGGGTGCTGTACCGATTAAAATAGGTGGCTCGCCACTTTTGGCCCTAATAAAAGCAGTGCTCTCTGGCCCCTGAGTTAACAGGCTCTTCGCTTCTATTGTCTGTGGATCTATGCCTAACTTTTTCGTGTCTTGAATAGTTAGTAGTAATTGATTATTTTGATTAATAATAGTAATTATATTGGCATTTAAAATGCTCTTTAGGGGTGAGATCACCTGCTGAAGCTGAAGTCTGTCTTGATTATAAGTTCCTTGGATAATGGGTTCTTTGATTGATAGTAAATGGGCTTCTTTTTTTAGGGTACTTAGCTCTTGGTCAATCTCTTTTTTTACTAAGGTTGCTAGTTCTGACGCTCGCTTATGCTCACCCTGTTCTAACTTATGGGCTAAAAAATAACCTAATGAGGCCGTACCGACTATCCAAAACCCTAGAAACATTAGGATAAAAGGTACGCTGATTTTTACTGGCAGTGACGCATTTTGATATTTAAGATGGATTTTTTTATAATCTGAGAAACCCATGAACTATAAAGCACTGTGAAGGGAATTTATGTTGAATAAAAGTTGATTTTATTAGTCAATAGTTGTTTGCCTTCTGGTCTTAGTAACGGACTCTAGGTCTGACTTAATTTGATGAATAAAACTATTCGTTTAGAGAGAATAATAAGGATAGGATGTATTAATCTTTTGATGATAAATACTTCTCTATAAAGGTTTAAGGACTAGAGTTTATTTCTTAGGTTCCCATGCTCAAAATAGTTTGTTCAAATTACTATGGTTTTTTGTCTATATTTACCTACGAATAGCTGCTAATTATTTGCCCATCTGTTTTAATAAACGCGGGTAAACCATGGGAATCCGGATTCATGGAGCGACTGCCCACGTTACACTGACTACTAGCGTTCTGTATTAACTAATGACTCTGCTGGCTCTACGGGACATAAGTAAGGATTTTGGCATCAAAGAAATCCTTCGGGAGGGTAGTTTTAGCATTGAGGAAGGGGATCGAGTAGGGCTAATTGGCACCAACGGTTCAGGGAAATCGACGTTGCTAAAGATGGTTGCGGGTTTAGAACCTATCGATAGCGGCGATATTTGGAAAAATGCCAGCAGCAAAATTGTTTATTTGCCCCAGCAGCCGGATCTAGATGAAGAGCGCACTGTGCTGGAGCAGGTATTTGCCGACAGTGGCGACAGTATGGCGCTGGTACGGGAGTACGAGCTAATTTCTGCACGGTTAGCAGAAAACACCGATGATACAGACCGACTGATGGCAATGCTATCCCGGGTATCGCAGCAAATTGATCAAGCCAACGCCTGGGAGCTAGAAACCCAGGCTAAAGTGGTGCTAACCAAGCTGGGAATTGAGGATTTCAGCGCTAAAATTGCAACGCTATCGGGCGGCTATCGGAAACGGGTTGCGATCGCAACTGCCCTGCTTTCTGAACCCGACCTCATCCTCATGGATGAGCCTACCAACCACCTCGATGCCCTGTCTGTAGAGTGGCTTCAGGACTATCTAAGTCGCTATCGCGGTGCCTTGTTTCTCATTACCCACGATCGCTACTTTCTCGACCGCGTCACCAACCGCATTCTTGAAATTGACCGCGGCGACCTGTATTCCTACAGCGGCAACTACAGCTACTACCTAGAGAAAAAGGCAGCCCAAGAAGATGCTGCTGCCAGCTCTCAAAAAAAGCATGCCGGTGTTTTGCGCCGTGAGTTGAAATGGCTGCAGCGGGGTGCCAAAGCACGCAGCACCAAGCAAAGAGCCCGCATTGACCGCATTCGCGATATGCAAAATACCGAGTTCAAGCAGGTCCAAGGAAATGTAGACATTGCCACCGCCGGTCGCCGCATTGGAAAAAAGGTAGTAGAGCTAGAAAATGTGACCAAAGGCTACGACGGCCGCATGCTAATCAAAGACTTCTCTTATCTCTTTACCCCCGACGACCGCATTGGCATTATTGGCCCCAATGGAGTGGGTAAGTCGACGCTAATGAATATCATTACCGGTCTTGAACAGCCCGATTCTGGCACCGTTGAAATCGGCTCTACCATTCATATCGGCTATTTTGACCAGTACTCCGACGATGTCAACATCAACGAAGACCAGCGGGTGATTGACTACCTAAAGGATGTGGCAGAACTGGTTACCACTGCCGATGGGACCGTAATTACCGCCTCCAAAATGCTGGAGCGTTTTCTCTTTCCTCCCGATCAGCAGTACGCACCCATCCATAAACTTTCTGGGGGTGAGCGTCGCCGCTTATTTCTGTTGCGGGTGCTGATGCAGGCCCCCAATGTTTTGATCTTAGACGAGCCTACCAATGACCTGGATGTACAAACTCTAGGGATTTTAGAAGAGTATTTAGAAGGTTTTAACGGCTGTGTCATTGTTGTTTCCCACGACCGGTACTTTCTCGACCGCACCGTTGAGACTATATTTTCCTTTGAGGGGTTAGGCAATCTTAAACAGTATCCTGGCAACTATTCTGTCTATTTAGAGTATAAAGAAAAAGCTGGGCAAGAAAAACTCAAGCAAGAAGCGGCTGTTAAAGCAGCTGAAAAGAAACAGCCTGCTAAGGCTAAAAGTACATCTAAATCTAACAAGATGTCCTATAAAGAAAAGCGCGAATATGCATCCCTAGAAGAGAAGATTCCGGCTCTAGAAGAAGAAAAAGAAACCTTGGAGAAACAGCTATATACGAATCCCCCCAGCGATTACAACGACATGCAGACCCTGTCGCAGCGATTAGCAGATCTAACAACGGAAATTGACACGTCCACAGAACGGTGGATGGAGCTAGCGGAGCTGATGGAATAGCCCGACTAACAAAGGCCATAGTCGCTGATGATGTCTTGGTGTTTGAGAGTTTCTAGAAACGTTGTGGTTATAGGGGGATTAAAAAAGGCGCAGCTGAAGGTGTCATAGGCTGCTATAGCGACCTTGCCTGCCACCTCAAGCTCTAAATGCATAATGTTGCAATCTAGATGTTCCTCAGCTGTAAGTACTTCAATGAGAGCGTCTACCATATTTGCCTCAACGGTTAGAAGATAGCCAACCCCCGCCAGCTGACTGTTGCTACCAGAAAACGGTGAAGCCGATCTATGAATCGGTGTGGCTGAAAATTGGCTAAAATCAAATTCTTCAATTAGCCACAGTGCCAGACGAATCCGATGGCTGGCAAAGGTAGTGGTAATAGATCGAATGAAATCGTCTAAGCGATCGATGTTGGGGTCAAGAAAGCCTGTGTAGGACATTACTGTTTTCTTAAAAATTCCACATCCGGTACAAGCGGATCGTTGACGACGCCCACACCCTCATAGCCCCAGCGATCTATCATCTGCTTGAGCTGTTGACCGCTAATGGGCTCAACGGCAAAACGATTGGCCACTTCAGCCGCATGCTGATTGACATAGCTAAGCGCCTCATAGTCAGCATTAAACAACATCAGAAAACCCTTAGATTCCTGATTGCGAGGCTTTGCGGCGAGATACTGGCCGTCGTGAGTAGAGCGTAATAGGTAATACGACTTGGTAAACATAGAGTGCTGGTATATTTTAGTCCCTACGCTAAAAGGAAAAGCTGTAGTTGCCTATGGCTCTGTAGTGAAGCTTAATTTACAGGCGTACGGCTATAGCGCTGGTCGCACTAGCTAGGACAATTTTTTTAGGCCGATTGCGTCTTGTGTTGCTTACGAGCAAGCTCATAGGGACTGCTTTAACTGCCTAATAGCAATGCTAGTACCTTTTTCATAGGCTTGCTGCCAGCATTGCTCAATTAGCTTTGGTACAGATAAGTTTGGAAAGAAGTGACTCTGTGAGACAGCGTCGTAGCTATCTTCGTTTAGTCGATATATCTGTAGCGCCTTATTCTTCCAAATCCATACCTCCGGAATCTGATAAGGCAGATAGTCTTCAGCAGAAGTAAAGCTGGTGACATCTACTTCAATCACCAGGTCAGGTGGCGGGTCAGTTTGCCAGTCAATGCGCCATTTGCCAACAACCGCCTTCCAGTTTTCGATATAAAAGCAATAGTCCGGTTCGATGCCTCCTTCTTCGGGTAGGTCAATTGTGATCGGCGTGAAGGCTTCATACTCTTGGGCTGTGTGGTCTAGCAGCACCGTTACGATTTGACCCAGTATATGCGCATCACGACCGTATACTGGCAGCGGAGCCATCAGCAAAATCTCTCCGTCACGATATTTTATCCGAGGGATGGACGCATCTCCTCGCTGCTGAGCGAGCTGTTGGTAATCGTCCCAGCTTCCTGGTATGCGTATGACCGTACCGGGTGGAAGCTGGATTTTTTCTGGAGAAACTACGGCATACATAGCGCTAATACCGACCGTTGAACTCACGGAATACGTACATGTTAATCGCGGCCACAACAAAACAGATGACAAAAATCAGTACGCGAATGCCGTAAATAGGTTCATTCATCAGACGACCGTCGGCAAAAATAGGAGTAAATGAGGGCTCTATCTTTGCCATGACGAATCCGGCAATAAAGGCGGTAATCGTAGAGGTGGCCTGGGAGAGATTTTTGAGTTCACTGCTGGTGTTAGGGGCTACCAAGAAACCAACCAGCCAGCCGCCTGCCCAGCCAGAGACAGCAATGAGAAGCGTCTGGGCAAAGCCTGGATCGTTTAGCTCGCCATGGACTCGGTTTGCTAGCCAAACCACAATACCAAAGACAATAAACCCAACCAGCAGACCGCTGTAAGAGCGCATAGGCTGCATGGCTTAGTTCATTTTGGAGAGCTTAATGCGTGGGTCCACAAAGGACAGTGCCAGGTCAGCTAGCAGATTGCCGATAATCAGCATAGTGGCTCCCATCATAAGACTGGCCATAATCAAATACAGGTCCTGGGACTGAACGGCCTGCAGTGTAAGCCTCCCTAGCCCCGGCCAGCCAAAGAAATACTCGGTAATAAACGCACCGCTAAGCAGGCTGGCAAATTCAAACCCTAGCAGCGTGATCAGTGGGTTAATGGCGTTGCGCAGGGCGTGGGTATAGATTACTCGGTCTTCGGAAAGTCCCTTGGCGCGGGCAGTGCGAATATAGTCCTGCCGAAGCACATCGAGCATCTGTCCGCGCATCAGCCGCTGGAGCCCGGCAAAGCTGGTAATACTCAACGCCAGCGTGGGTAAAATCATATGCCATCCGACATCGAGCACCTTGCCTAGCCAGGTGAGGTCGTCGTGGTTAATGCTGGTGCGTCCGCCCACAGGAAATAGCGGTGCCGTCAGCTGGGCAAAGAACAGCAGCAGTAACCCAGTAATCAAAGCGGGGAAACCCTGACCGATATAGCTCAGGACTCGCAGAATCCGATCGGCAAACTTGTTGTGGTTGACGGCGCTGACGATGCCTAGGGGAATTGCGATCGCCCAGGTAACTACAATCGATGCAATAGACAATAGCAGCGTGTTAGGAATTCGCTCAGCCAACACCTCTACCGCCGGACGCTGATAGGCAAAACTCACACCAAAATTAAGTTTGGTTACCACCTGATACAGCCATTGAAAATACTGCTGCCAGATAGGTTTGTTTAGGCCAAACTGTTCTTCAAACTGCTGGATAGTTTCTGGAGAGATCTGCGGATTTTGTCGCTGGGCATCGAGAAAGTCCCCCGGTGCTAGCTGAATAATAAAAAAGCTAAAGGCCGATGCTAAAAGCAGCGTTAGCAATGCCTGCAGAATACGTTTAAGGATATAGAGCGTTGTCTCACTCGTTAACACCTGCTGCACTGTCTGCAGAGGAGAACGCGTTGAAGGGGATGTAGATTCTGCAGTCATGGGTGAAGACATTCAACACTAACTCAGTATGACAGTAGCGTAGTTATGGGAACTCCGTCAGGTAGCTTTTGGCGACCGTTTAGCTCGCTGAGTTCGATCACAAAGCTAAAAGCGGCAATGGTGGCCCCGGTCTGCTGAATCAGCTCTGCTGTAGCGGCGGCAGTCCCCCCCGTTGCCAAGAGGTCATCAACAATCAAAGGACGGTGGGCAGCGCTCAAGGCATCCTGATGAATTTCAAGACTGTCCTGGCCATATTCGAGGTCATAGGAAACCTGATGCACGGCTGCAGGCAGCTTACCTGGCTTACGCACAGGAATAAAGCTCAGACCAAGCTGATACGCCAGGGGCATACCAAAGATAAACCCCCTAGACTCGATACCGATGATGCAGTCTGGCTGATAGGCAACCACCTGTTCTGCCATCAGGTCAATGCTGGCTTTAAGACCGTCAGCATCTTGTAACAGGGTTGTAATGTCTCGAAACAGGATACCTGGTTTGGGAAAATCGGGTATCTCACGGATCAATGTTCGAATATCTGCAGTGGATTTCACGGCAAGGCTGATGCAGGACGGCCTTATTCTATACTGCGTGACCCGATTGTTGAGGTTATCTAAGTTGCCGCTGGCGAACGTGTCGGATTTGGCTTGTCTTCCGGCAGGATTCAAGTAGGATAAGGAGCAGCCAATTTCTTTGCCCACCCGTGAATGATGCTACGCAAACGACAGTTCCTACCAAACGTCGATGTACTGTAACGGTTTCAGCACAAGCCTGGCACGGATCTAAAGCAGCCGCTCAGACAGTGGGATGCGGCAGCATTTCTGAGCTGCTTGAAAAGCTTGGCAATGGTGAGCTAGCCGTAGTCGTCGCCGATGAGATAGGGCCGCCTTTGCAGGATATTCCCGACCCTCAAAGCGCCGGGGCAACATCTGGAGCAGTGACAGGCTGGCCGCTGGATGCGGTTGATGAAAAACAGGCTAATCAGATCAACAGAACAGCCGTTGGGAAAGCGGCTGGCAGGGTTTCCCTGGGCTCACTCTTCAACAGGGTGCCAAAGCTGGTGTTGACAGCTACCTGTGCCGCTTTGATCTTGTTGCCAATTTTATACGTCTTAGACCTACGGCTCTCGGGACTTAAAAAGCAGCAGGCGTCTATTGATCTAGACGATACCGTCACGTTGACCACCGGGGATATAGTCGCAGGCTACGAAGTCACCGATCATATGCGCATTCGCCCCATTCATCCGGTTACGGGAGCTGCTAATGTACCCCACAACGGTGTTGATTTGGCCACCCCTTCCGGCACTCCGGTCTATGCGGTGGGGGTTACTGGCGACCAGGTAACGGTTGACTGCTGGTGGGATGTGGACGGTGGCGGCTGGGTCGCCGACCAAACAACAGAGTCTTTTCCTCAGCTGGTCTTTCAATCGCTACACTTGCTGGAGAATGAATGCCGTTCAGGTCTATTTACTAGCGGCGATGTGATTGCGCTTACCGGGAACAGCGGTCTTGGCTCGGGGGAGCATTACGACTTTCGAGTCAAGGTAGACGGTCGCTATATTGATCCACCCAAGCACCTTGTGGAAGCGGCGATTACGGGAAAGACGCTGTCAGCCGATGGGACACTGGCTGAGTGAGAAAGGTCTAGACGGTCTTAGATCAGCGGCTGGTCGGGACTGCAAACCGTAGACCAAAATTCGATATCTGTACGAGATTCCAGAACACCGATAAGCTGGCTGCGATAGCCGGTCAGTCGTTCGCGCTCTAGCCCTTCGGCGTAGGGAATCAGCTCATCGACGGTGGCCGTTACGCACACCCAGTCCTTGGTCTGGGCTGCTAAGTCCAAACGTGCTTGCAGAGTATCCACTTCTGCCTGAAGAGCGGCGAGACGATCGCGCTTGATGTAATACTCCATATTTGCGATCGCATTAGTCGCATACACATCATCTGGGCGAGCAGCCAAGGCTCGCCGAAAGTTAATCAGCGCTGTTTGATAGTCAAACGTACCGGCATAGGTATACCCCAGGTTCATCGCTTTGGTATAGGCGTCCTCAGCCGCAGAGGGCGCGACCTCCGTCTGGGCTAAGGCCGTTCCCGGCAGCACCATCGCTAATCCTAAAACCCAGACCCATAACCACTGCTTGCTCATAGATTGCTCTAGTCACCTCTGTCGTTTCTGCTTGTTTTCGCTATTGTTACCACGGATTGCGGCAAATCACATCCCAATGAAGCTGCCCTGCTAACGATTCCAACAGTCTTCCCGTCAACAGGATGTCTGCCCAGATGCCCGTCCGAGAAGAATACCCGCAGAAAGGTGTCCGTATTTCATCGTTTCAGATTTGTCAGCAGATCAGATACCTTGTCAGATCGACCGTCAGTTGTTACATTAGTTTACATTAATATAAGTTTACAAAAGACAGTTAGCGGTTTGGGACTCTCTCGGATGTACCAAACCGTCTGCTCGTCGATGTAACCCTATGCAACTTTGCACTAGCGGTTGAGGAATTACTTGTGGAAGCATCTCAGTTGATAGGACGGTATGCCATCGGTCAGCGGCAGTTTGAGCGGACTGATTTGCGAGAGGCACAGCTGTCAGAAGTAGGCTTAAACCAGGTTTGTCTAAACTACGCCGATCTAACCTGGGCCAACCTTAGTCAGGCAAGTCTAGAGCGGGCCAAGCTAGTGGGGGCCATGGTGTGGCGCGCACATCTGAGCTGGGTCAATCTCAAGCAGGCCGACCTGCGTCGTGCTCTAATCCTGCGGAGCTGCTTAACCTTTGCCACTCTGACAGAGGCATCGCTTCAGCAGGCAGATTTGCGACTAAGTGATTTTAGACAGGCCAATTTACAAGGAGCTAACTTGCAAGGAGCCAAGCTTTGCTTTGCAGACTTGAGCGGTGCGGACCTGTCCTACGCAGACTTGAGCGGTGCGGACCTAACTGGAGCGATTCTACAGGATGTCAGCTGGCGCGGTGTGCGTCTTGATGGAGCGATTTCTCAGCCGGTTGAACCGTCTGCACTGGTCTAAGCAGCCTGAAGACTCAAAATTTCTACGACACTACATACGCCCAGCGCCGTATGCACGAAATCTCGGGTGTGGTGACAACGGCGCCGGTGTAGCCATCACAGGGGGTAAAGACCTGCAGCTGCCATCGCTGATCGGCCACTTTGAGTCGAGGACAGGATGTCAGACTTACTTCAATAGCGCTTAAAGATTCACTGATCCCCTGACCGGTCGCCTTTAGATAAGCTTCTTTGCAGGTCCAATACTTTAAAAACAAGGCACTTTTCTGCTCTGATGCAGCTTGGGTAATTGCTATTTGCTCACTGCTAGCCAAGCAGCGTTTGACCAGACCATCAAGGCGATCCATCGGGCGAAGCAGCTCAATATCTAAGCCAACTGTCTGCTGGGCCACACCACACAGCGCGTATTCTCCAGAGTGGGAAAGATTGAACTGGAGAGCGTTGTCACCCTGTAAAAAAGGCTTTCCGTAGGGGCCATAGTCAAAAACGAGGGCGGCAGGGGACTGCTGAGAGTAGCGGGCCAAGATTTGTCGCAAACTGTGACGAGCCGCCGCAAATTTTCGCCGATCGTCAGCAAACCGATAGCGATCAAAGCGCAGGCGCTCATCTTTAGACAGCACATCCAGCTGTATCGGCTGCTTTAGGGAAATACGCCATAGATCTAGGGTGGTTTGGCCTAGGGTTTGATGACAGTCCGGTGGTGCTGATCTCCAAGCATTGTGGTCCGTAGGGTTTTCTAGGGTTCGCGCCACTGCCGTTGTTCCTGTTAGTTATCGATCGGGTGCAAGGCGGGAAGCCTCTGTAAATACCCTTGGTTCGAGTAATACCACGGTGGTGATTATTGGCCCAACGATGCCAACTTAATCGATATTGCGTAAGCGAGCCTACTACTCTAGCGATTAATCATGCCGCGATTTTTTATAAAGGAACCGATAATTTGTTTTTTTAGTAAAGCTCCCTAGGGAGTAAAAAATATTGGATTGGCATATGCCAACATAGAGGCATGTATCAAATTTTATGAATATCACTAGACCCAATTTCTAAGATGTAAACCTCTAGGGCCCAGGCATTATCAAGTGTTTGAGGAAATCGATGGATAGCCGGTAACGCTGAGCTGGGCCCTTCAACACTCTTTTTTATACGTGTCAATCTGAGTATCAAATATTGCTGTTATGGTGCAATCTTTACCTCATGTCAGCACTCAGTTTTCCACACTGGTGGAACTGCTGCGCCATCGGGCTCAAAATCAGCCAAATCAGCGAGCCTACTGCTTTCTAGAGGATGGTAAACGAGAGGGGCTGAGCTATACCTATGCAGAGCTAGACCGTCAGGCGCGAGCGATTGCAGTACAGCTACAGCAGTCGAGGGGAGAGCGCGCACTGCTGCTGTACCCCCAGGGAGCAGAGGTGGTCGCTGCCTTTTGTGGCTGTATGTACTCGGGAGTCATCGCAATTCCGGTGCCTCCACCCGATGCCGGTCGGATGAAACGAACGCTACCTCGCCTTAGGGAAATCATTAAGGATGCAGCCGCCAGTTTGGTGCTGAGTACAGGGCGTATTATTAACCTGATTCGTGATTCGGGGCTGGTGTTTCCTGAATTTGACTCTATGCGATGGATTGATACCACGCAGCTAGATGAGACGCTGGCTGATCAGTGGCAAGATCCTCAGGTGGATAAAGATGTTTTGGCCTACTTGCAATACACTTCTGGGTCCACATCCACACCCAAAGGGGTGATGCTGAGCCACTACAATTTGATTCATCACTCGGCCTATCTGCAGCGAGCCTGTGGCTACAGTGCCGAGAGTACCACGGTTACCTGGATGCCCTATTTCCATGACTATGGTCTGGTAGAGGGTCTGATTCAACCTTTGTACAGCGGGGCGACCTGCTACATTATGGCTCCTCTGGCCTTTGTTAAACGTCCGCTGCGCTGGCTGCAGGCCATTGATAAATATCAAGCGACTCACTCTCAGGCTCCAAACTTTGCCTATGATCTCTGCGTTCGTCGTATTCGTGAATCGCAAAAAGACGGGCTAAATCTCAGCCGCTGGCAGAGCGCGGGCAATGCCGCTGAGCCGATTAACCCCAGAGTGATGCGAGAATTTTATCAGGCATTTAAGGACTGTGGTTTTACCTGGGAGACGTTTTCTCCGGCCTATGGTTTGGCTGAAGCCACGCTGCTGGTGTCGAGTACCCCTGTCGGGACCGCTCCAACAATTCTGTCTTTGGATGCGGCTAGTCTGGAGCGGGGACAGGTACAGCTAGCAGACAGCGGTACCGTTCGTGAAACGGTGAGCTGTGGTGACCTGGTATGTGAGACTCAAGTAGCGATTGTTAATCCCGACACTTTTGAACGTTGTGAACCCGATACGATTGGTGAAGTGTGGACTGCGGATCCGGGTGTGGCCCATGGCTACTGGCAGCGGGATGATGCCACCCGTGATACATTTGCTGCCTATGTCCAGGGGGGAGATGGACCTTTCTTGCGCACAGGCGACCTGGGCTTTTTAAAGGGGGGGCAGCTTTACATCACGGGTCGTATTAAGGACCTGATTATTATTCGAGGGACCAATCATTATCCCCAAGATCTGGAATGGACCGTACAGAATGTGAGCCCGGCGCTACGACCTGACTATGGTGCCTGTTTTTCGGTGATTGAGGATGGGGAGGAACGACTGGTGGTGGTGCAAGAAGTTGAGCGCTCTCAGCAAAAAGGGCTGGATCCGGCTGAGACGATTGCTGAAATTCGGCAGGCGATTTCTGAAACCCATGAGCTGCAAGCCTATGCCATTGCTCTAGTGAAATCGGGCAATGTGCTCAAGACATCCAGCGGTAAAATCCAGCGTCGTGCCTGTCGCGATCGCTTTATAACTGGAGCCCTAGAGGTAATTGCAGACTGGAGTGAAAATCCGGCTTTAACAGCTAAGGTCCGAGGTCTGCACCAGGAGGTTGAATCTCTAGCCAAACGATTGGAAACGACCTAGCCAACGGCCCTTGCTCACATGCTCTGCTTAAGGTGATTGCTCTATGGAACAGCTCAAGCAATATAATCTGGCCCAGCAGCTAGAGGCCGATCTAGGCGATCCGCGCGATCGCACCCAGCGGATGTCCTTTGCTCAAACGGCGGCCATTGATGAATCGGAAGTGTTTCCGGATGCAGAGATCGCCTGGCTCTACGACTATGGGCTGCAGGATTATTACGTGCCCACCAGCAGCGGCGGCCAGTTTACCTCTTTTGAAGAGTTTGTAGCCTTTGTCCGGGTGCTGTCGCGGCGAGATTTAAATATTGCGATCGCATTTACCACCATGTTCTGGTCATTTTTGACCTGGATGGCCGGGACCGAGAGCCAAAAGCAAACCCTTTCCCAGCGCATGCGCCAGGAACACCTGACCATGTGTCTGGCCTATTCCGAAAAAGAACACGGCAGCGATTTGGTGGGCGGTAGCGTCACCGCTACTAAGGTAGACGGTGGCTATCGGCTCAATGGTGAAAAGTGGCCCATCAACCGCGCAACCATTTCTGGATTGACCTACGTACTGGCCCGCACCGATCCAGACGGGGGCAACCGGGGCCTGTCCCTATTTATGGTGGACAAAAGCCAGCTGGACCCCAGTACTTACTACAATTTGCCAAAAATCAAAACCCACGGTATTCGAGCCGCCGATATGAGCGGTATCGGCTTTAGCGACTGCTTTGTTCCCGACAGTATGCTGCTGGGTCCAGAAGGCCACGGCTTAGAGCTAGCTCTAGAAGGATTTCAAATCACCCGGGCGCTGTGTGCCGCATTTTCCCAGGGAGCCGCCGATACCTGTTTGCGGACCACCCTAAACTTTGCTGTTAACCGGCAGGTCTACGGCAAGACCGTCGTGGATATGCCCCACGCGCGTCGCACCCTGACCCATGCCTTTCTCGATATCCTCACCTGCGACTGTGTCAATATTGCAGCGGCGCGCGGATTCCATGTGGTGCCCGAGCAGTTTAGCGTCTGGTCGGCGGTGGACAAGTACTTTGTCCCGGTCACCCTAGAGCAGATGATGAGCGATGTCTCTGTAGTGCTGGGGGCCAGGTTCTACATGCGCGATGAGCATGACTCTGGTGTTTTCCAGAAAATGCTGCGAGATAGCTCCATCATTAGCGTGTTTGATGGCAGCTCGGTGGTTAATCTCCATGCGCTGATCTTACAGCGGCGTCAGCTAGCTAAAGCCCGCAAGCGGCTTAAGCCCGAAAAAATGACCGCGATTTATCAACGGCTGGCCCGTAGTTTCTCCCTAGAGTCGCCTTTGCCGGAATTTGCCCCCCAGAAACTGGAGCTGTTTAGCAGAGGGGCTGACGATATTCCCCAGGGACTGCCGTTGCTAATCGAGGATCTCGAAACAATGCATGGTGATGGGGCTCCAGCCGTATTAACTGATGTGATTGAGCTTACTAAAATCATTTTGGCGCAGCTTGACGCTCAAGATGAGGTAATTGCCCAAAGCGCGTTTGAGCATGGACATGAGCAGTCCTATGAAAGCTTTGAGCTAGCAAAGCAATATTGCCGACTCCATGCAGCGGCAGCCTGTATTTACATGTGGCGCTACAATCGCCAGCATTTGGGGGAATTTTTTAATCAGGGCGAGTGGCTTGTGCTCTGTGTACATCGACTGCTGTCCCACTTTGATGTCCCGCTAAATCCCATCCCGTTGGAGTTCTACGAAAATGTCTTTCAAGAACTCCTAAGGCTTGATCGGGAGGACAAAATGTTCTCCATTGTTCCCTTTCAACTGGCTCGGTCCACGTCCACACCACCTGACACTGAAAATCATGCAACAGCTTCAAAACTCCAGCTCATCTAGTGCTGTTTCTCCAGCTATGGCCATTCAGCAGTGGCTGGTCGCTCAGTTAGCTGAGGTCCTATCGATTGACCCCAGCACCATCGAGGCCCAGCAGCCTCTGACCCGCTATGGTCTAGATTCAATTGATGCGGTGACCCTGGTGGGCGATTTAGAAGATTGGCTGGATTTAGAACTCCCCTCCACACTGCTTTGGGACTATCCGACAGTCGAAAAGGCAGCTAGTTATTTAGTTGAGGAGTTTGACGTCTCGGTGTGACCGTGTCCGTGATTTGGGCACAAACTGAGCAGTCGGGCCATAACTCTAAATCGGAGCAATAAGGTTATGCCAGGGGCCCTTCATGCTCCACATTAAAGGGGGCAACCGGTGAATTTTTCTGAGTTTTCATTTTGGTGGGTGCTCTTGCTGGTGAGCGTGCCGTTTTTTGCGGTGCGCTACGGCTGCAAGTCTTTGGGCTACTGGCCAGATAAGTTAGACAGTGTGGGACTAGCGGTCCTATCCCTCGTTTTATTTGTCAATGCAGATAAGACCAGTTTTGCTGTCTTTGCGTTTGAGATTGTTTTTAACTACCTGATGGTCAAGTGGATGCTTGGCCGTGAGGGCAAGCAGGCTCAGTGGATTGCCACAGCGCTGATTGTATTTGATGTCGCAGTTCTGGCCTATTTCAAATATCTGACATTCTTTGTTGAGGATGTGATCGGTCTAGCGGGGGGCGTTAGCCCTGACTGGCAAGCTGGGTTTCCGCTCCCTATTTTTCAGTCGATTCCACCGGGGGTTTCATTCTATACATTTCAGATGGTGGCCTTTGTCGTCGATTCGCTCAAGGCCCGTCGCAAGCGCCCGATCAAGTTTTTGGACTATGTCAACTTTGTGGCCTTTTTCCCACAGATTGTGGCCGGTCCGATTGAGCGTCGAGGATCGCTGCTGCCTCAAATTCAAGGCTTCAAGTTTAAGTTCACCGCCGCTAATTTTGATTTGGGGCTGCGGTGGCTTTCGCTGGGTCTATTTATGAAACTGGTGCTGGGGGATAACTTGTTTCCCTTTATCCAGGACCTGAGCCCGGTTGCCGATAACGCCTGGCTGGTTTGGTTTAATGCGTTTTTATTTACCTTGCGGATCTATTTTGACTTTGCGGGCTATAGCTTTATGGCGGTGGGGATCGCTCGGGTGCTGGGGATTCGCCTGACCGTTAATTTTCTGGCTCCTTACACCTCCCAGAGTATCAACGAATTCTGGCGTAGATGGCACGTGTCGCTGAGTACCTGGTTCCGTGACTATGTGTTTTTACCGCTGATGGGCAAGCGTAAGAGCTGGGCCCCGTTTTATTTATTTCTGACCTTTACCCTGTCGGGGTTCTGGCACGGAGCGGCCTGGAATTTTTTGATTTGGGGAGCCTACCACGGGGCGCTGCTGCTGCTGCTGCGCTATGCGGGTCGTCCCTTTAGTCGAGCCATGGGCAAGTATGTAAAACGACCTCAAATTGTGTCTTGGGCGATGACTTTTGGGGCAGTGGTGTTAGGCTGTCTATTTTTTATGGAAACCAATATTGGTTTGCTGATGACAAAGCTAACCACCCTGGTTACACCGGGAGCCTATTCCCTGGGCAATCTAGTGGGAGCGTTTGGTCAATTTAGCGCTAACGAACTGGTGGCGCTGGGGTGGGTGATGGTACTAGCCGGTGCATTTTTGCTGCTTGAGCATGTGGCGGTATGGCAGGAACGTCCAGAATATGACCTGCTGCTGCATCCTTGGGTATCAAGATCGCTATTGGGACTCACCATAGTGCTATCGGCCAACATTCCGTCAGAGTTTATTTACTTTGAGTTCTAACCGGCAGGCTTAAAGGCTAAGGACGCAACTATGCAGGCATCAACGGACCCAAAACAAAAGGATCCCCAACCCAAACTATGGACCTGGCTGTTGGCTATCGGCATAGCCTGGACTGTCGGCTATATTTACAACGTTCATCTGGGGGGGGAAGCTCGCTGGCTTAAGGATCTCTATCAAAAAAAAGCGATCGCAGCGAGAGCGATTGAGCCACCTAAGCTGATAGTAACCGGCGGGTCTGGGGCCCACTACACCATCAATTCTGAGATTATTGCCGAAGCGATTGATCGACCGGTTGTGAATTTAGGGATTGACGGTCCGGTGGGGCTCGATGTGATTTTACCGACGATGCTCCAGCATGTGGACCCAGGTGACATTGTGCTGCTGGTGCCTGAATATTTGATTTTGCTTGATGAGGATGGACTGGGGGAGCGCTCAGGAGCGTTTGCGATCGCAACCGGTCAAGGTCTAAATCAGGTGCCCCCAAAGCAGCTGGTGCGCGACTGGATTGGCATTGGCGTGCCCTCACTGCGGGCGCTGGTAAAATCCACCAGCGACCTAATGACGCTGGGCAAATTTAGCGGCTACTATGATGATCCCCTCACCGCAGCCGGGGACCCAACCGTGGACAAACAGCGTCAGGGCGACTGGTGGCAGCTGGCGATCAAACGACCGGCCACAGCCCATGCTATCCAGCGCATTGAACAGTTTCGCACCGAGGTTGAAACCCAGGGTGGTGAGCTGGTACTGTCGCTACCCTGGGTCTACGGTAAAACCAACGAGGAAACCCAGACCAATATTCGCAAGACAGCTGAGGCCCTGGGGGCCATTGCGCCACTGCTCTATGAGCCAGAGACGCTCAATATTCAATCGGATGTCACCATGTTTGCTGATACCCACTACCATTTGACCAGCGCCGGGCGGGAGGTGCGATCGCAGCAGCTGGCCCAACAGCTCCAGGAGATTCTGCCATGACCCTAACTCCTGCAAAATCGTCAGCGCCTGTGAGTTCCGGTTATACGCCCAGAATCGCGATTATAGGCGGCGGCTTTGGCGGGCTGTATACGGCGCTCTATCTGCAAAAGTATCGTCACCTCAAAGACAGCGTCATTACTCTAATCGAACCTCGCGAGCGGTTTCTGTTTACCCCCCTGCTCTATGAAGTCCTCACAGAAGAACTGCTGCTTTGGGAGGTAGCTCCCTACTACCAGACGCTCCTCAAGGGCACCAATATCCAATGGCAGCAGGACTGGGCCGAGCATATCAATCTAGAGCAGCAGAGAGTAGTTCTGCGGCAGGGGACGAAGATCTCCTATGACTTTTTGGTAGTGGCCCCGGGCGCTCAAACTAGACCTTTACCGATTCCAGGCATTGCCGACCACACCCTGACCTTTCGCAGCCTAGACGATGTGGTCACCCTCAAGACCCGACTAGACAGTTTGGCCCAGGTGCCCTATCCAGTGGCCGTTACCGTACTTGGAGCCGGAGCCAGTGGGGTAGAACTGGCCACTAAGGTGGCAGACCGTCTGGGAAAAAAAGGGCAGGTCCGTCTGGTGGATCGAGGTGACGAAATCCTTAAACCCTTCCCCAGAGGACTCCAGCGTCGGGCAATGCGGGCGCTGGCCCAGCGCAATGTAGAGCTGCTGCTCCAGACCGAAGTGATGGCAGTCGGTCCAGATACGATCCAGCTAGACAATATAGAGCTGCCCAGCCATCTCACGCTTTGGGCCACCGGAACTGAACCCGTGCCCTGGATGGGATCACCGGTGAGTACCAATGATGCGGGCCAAGTATGGGTTAGATCGACGCTGCAGCTTAGGGACTACTTTAATGTTTTTGTCGTGGGGGATATCGCTGTGCAAAAGCAGTCGGTTCCCAACACGGCTCAAGCGGCTTACCAGGCGGCGGCCTCAGTGGCTAAAAATCTAGCCAAGATGACCCAGCAGCGACAGCCCACGAATTTTCGCTACCTCCATTTGGGAGACATGATCACCCTGGGGCGTGGCACCGGCGGTGTCTGGAGTTTTGGTATTAGTCTAGGGGGCAGGCTCGGCGGAATTATTCGACGAGCGGTGTATATTCATCGCATGCCCACAAATCGTCACCGACTCAAGGTGGCCCGGCGGGCGCTGGCTGAAGTAGGTCGAGCGCTTTGGCCCTTTAAGTAGCTCTGATCGACCTTCACTCGCGCTGTCCCATGTTTGCTTCCTGGCTCAAACCCCTTGAACGTCGTTATGGTCTAGACCTGCGGTCCCTGGCACTGCTGCGCATGGGGCTGGCGTTAATTATTTTGAGCGACCTGTGGTTTCGGCGTGGGGATTTGCTGGCCCACTATAGCGACCAGGGCGTTGTGCCTCGCAGCCTATTGGGGGAGCTGTGGCAGCCTGCCTACTGGTCAATCCACGCGCTGAGCGGCGCGGTGTGGTGGCAGGGGGTGTGCTTTGCGATCGCAACCTTTAGCGCCTTGCTGATGCTCATCGGCTACCGTACCCGCTGGGCAACGGTGGTCTCCTGGGTGATGGTGATTTCCCTTCACAACCGCAATCCCCTATTGGTCTTTGCTGCTGATGATGTGATGCGGGCCATGCTCTTCTGGGCCATGTTTTTACCCCTGGGTAGCAGCTACTCTGTCGATCAGGCCCTGAATACGTCATCCATCGTCCAGCCAAAACGTATCCTGACTGGAGCCACCTTGGGTCTGATGGTGCAGCAGTGCTACATCTATATGTTCTCAGCTCTTTTTAAAACAACAAGCGCCGACTGGTGGCCCGATGGTACCGCCGTCTACTACTCCCTCAGCTTTGATCAGTATGTCACCCCCATCGGCAGCTTTCTACTGCACTTAGGGCCTTTACTGATGGTCTTTACCCTGGTGACCCTGCTTTTAGAATGGGTGGGACCGCTACTGCTATGGAGCCCGATCAAAACCGACCTGTGTCGGATGGTGGCCATTGTTATCTTTATTCTGCTGCACCTGGGCTTTGGGCTGACGTTAAATCTCGGCATCTTTCCTGCCCTGAGCTGTTTTACCTGGCTGGCTTTTATCCCCACTTCAGTCTGGGATCGTTGGGCAAAGCGGGCGTTTACCCCCAAGCAGCTGGGGCTAAAAATCTATTACGACGCCGACTGTGGCTTTTGCAAAAAGGTTGTCCATCTGCTGCGTACATTTTTAGTGCTGCCGCGCCGGGTGCCCCTACAGACAGCCCAGAGCGATCCGATCATCCAAACAGCCATGGAAACCCAAAACTCCTGGGTGATTGTAGACTGGCGGGGCCAACACCATTACAAATGGCAGGGGATTGCCTATGTTGTCAGCCTGTCTCCCGTATTTCGGCCTCTAGCAAAAGTGCTGCGCTGGTCGCCGCTAATGGCAATAGGAACCCGCTTCTACGAAGCTATCGCCAACAACCGTCGACTTGCCGGTAACTTTACCAAGCCGCTTAAATACCAGTCGTTTACAGTGCGACCCACCAGCTGGCTGAGCTTAGTGACGCTGTTCATTCTGATGCTGATTACCCTTTGGAATCTGCGCAGTATTACCACCCACTATGCCTTTGTCGATGACCCATCGCTAGCACCGCTACGCCGCATCACCCACAGCCGCACATTACAAAAGCTAGCCCCGCTGTCGCAGGCCACCCGTCTTGACCAGTCCTGGAGTATTTTTTCCCCAGGACCGCCCAAAGATGACGGCTGGTACGTAGGAGTGGGGACGACCATCAGCGGCGAGGCAATCAACATTTTGCAGTCTGGCGATATTAGCTTTGACAAACCGAGTCTCAAGCAGCGCGCTCAGCTTTACGACAATATGCAGTGGCGCACCTACTTTATCAACCTGGGTCGTCAGAAAGGGCAGCTAAGCTGGAATAGCTTTGGCCAGTATTTGTGCGCACGTCATGACCGCCTGCAAACGGCTCAGCTACTGTTTGTAGATGAGCGCACGACGGCTCCGGGCATTCCCCAGACAGCAAGCCAGCAAGAACTTTTTAAGCATCAGTGCGCGCCTTCATAGATTTGAACCGCCGTGCCAATAAGTTGAATTTTGCAGGGGACTTTTTTCGAGCGGTTCCGGTTGATACTCCGGTTGATACTATAGTGCTGATATTCCAGAGCACCCACTCCCATGCAGCTTCGGGCCTTTTTTCGCAACGCAGGACAGTGGCTTTTTAAGTCACCAGATCAATCGCTTGAGCAGGCATACGAAGCTGCACTAACGATCAAAAAAATAGAAGACGATTATTTTGATGGGCAGCCCATTGACCAGGGTAATAGCGAATATGGAGATAGCGCCTATCGCTACATTCAAGGAGAGGTCAAACGTAATATCCTGCTGATCCAGCAGCGGATGGCGGCCTTTGAAGCAGCTCGCTCCAATCTGCCCCAGGGACTACAGATGGAAGTGCAGTCCTATGACGATCAGCAAGATGAATACACGCTAGATTTAATTGATCAATCCGCCATTATTTTTAAGAAACTGCGGTTTATTGATGAGATTTTAGACCGCTACGAAACTCTATCGGGTCAGCTAACAGCCGCCAGAACTGCCGGTGCCAAGTCAAACAGTAGCCCCAAAAAAGGTCGAGCCGGGTTAGCCGCCCCCAGCGGTATACTACCGCGCTCTATTTTGCGGACGGTGGACCGAGTCAAGCAGGACCTCGATCCTCAAGCCGAATCCGATGTTCTCAAAAGCTTTCATAAGTCCCAGGGGAAAACCAAAATTGCCCTGCGGTTTGTGCTGCTGCTAATCATTGTACCTCTGCTGACTCAGCAGCTAACCAAGCACTTTGCGGTGGGTCCTGTGGTGGATTACATGCGCCAAACAACCGAGGCTGAGGTGTTTCTCAACGATGAGATGGAAGAAGAAGCACTCCATGAGCTACAACAGTTTGAAGAGCGGCTGCGATTTGAAGTGATCTTGGGTAAGGTAGCGGCCCTGAGCGAAGCTCAGCTAGAGGAACAGGTACTGGATAAAGCCTTAGATATTGAAGAGGAGTATCGTCAGCGCAGCGCCGATTCCGTCAAAAATGTCTTTGCAGATATGTTTGCCGTGCTGGCTTTTTCGCTGCTGTTGAGGACCTGTAAACGCCAGGTCGCCACCCTTAAAGCCTTTATTGATGAGATTGTTTATGGGCTAAGCGACAGTGCTAAAGCCTTTATCATCATTCTCTTTACCGATATGTTTGTGGGGTTTCACTCGCCCCACGGCTGGGAAGTTTTGCTAGAAGGGCTGTCGCGACATTTAGGATTTCCGGCCAACCGCGATTTCATCTTTCTATTTATTGCGACGTTTCCAGTCATCTTAGATACGGTATTTAAGTATTGGATTTTTCGCTATCTCAACCGAATTTCTCCATCTGCTGTGGCTACCTATAAAAATATGAATGAATAAGCGACTTTCTAGAATCTTGATAAGAAAAATTGCCCGGTGTAGTTGCATCCGGTAGAAAACCCACTAAACTGACCAATTAGTCCCGGCAAAAGGAGCCCACCCAATGAGCACACCCGGCCCCCCGTTAGGCGCACGCTACACCGTATTGCGAGAACTCGGAGAAGGGGGATTTGGTCGCACCTATTTAGCCGAAGATTTACATCGGTTTAAAGAGCCCTGTGTGCTCAAGGAATTTGTCCCTCAAATTGAGGATCCCAATCTGCTGGCTAAGGCTCAAGAGCTGTTTGAGCGAGAAGCCAAAATCCTATATCAGCTAGAGCATGCACAGATTCCCAAATTTCGTGAGCTGATGCGAGAGGGAGAGCAGCTCTTTCTAGTACAAGACTATGTGGAAGGGACGACCTATCGCAGTCTGTTGCAAAGTCGTCAAGACCACGGCGGACACTTTAGTGAAACTGAAATTACCCAGTTGCTTTACCAGCTGCTACCGGTGCTGGACTATATCCACGACTTAGATATTATTCATCGCGATATTTCGCCTGAGAATTTGATTCTACGGGCTCAAGATGGCAAACCAGTTTTGATCGATTTTGGTAGCGTCAAACAAATTGCAGCCACCGTAGAGCAGGAGCTATCGGCTGAATCAAGTAAGACTCGCATCGGTAAGGCTGGCTATGTGCCACCAGAACAGTTTCGGACGGGGTCGGTAGACGCTACCAGCGACCTCTATGGACTAGCAGCAACCCTGGTGGTGCTTGCAACCGGCAGAGAGCCCCAGGAATTAAATGACATGTACGATAACTCCTGGAACTGGGAGCGCTTTGTCAGCCTTGGGGAACCCATTAACCAAATTCTTAAAAAGATGCTGGCATCGTCTCCGGCTGAGCGCTATCCATCAGCAGCAGCGGTGATGCAGGCCCTCCAGGGAAGAAAAGAAAATCCTGAGGAGCAAGCGCTGAGTGCCGTCGCACCAGGCGCTCCGGTCATCAACGATAACGGTGTAGTGGCGACCGCTGACGATGGTGAGATCTATACCGCTGAAGCAACTCAGGTGGCGGCACCTTTACCTGAAGCGACCACCATGACCTCTGCTAGTGTTAGTCCTGTGCGTCAGGGAGGCAAGGATAGTCTTTTTCAGGCGGTGATTGGGCTACTGGCTCTGCTGGGGGTCAGCAGTCTTTTGATTGCCGTTTTGTTTGGCGTGGGCATACGGCTACCCTTTGGCGGTGGAGACAGACCCGTCGATCCGGTCGAGGAGACCGATGGGGTCGGGCTTACGCCTGACGAACTGGCTCGTAAGCAGGAACTGGCACAGCGTCGCGAATCCTTGGGAGTCAATGAAGCCTGGCTCAATCAGTGGATCAATCAGCGCTTCTATGAGCAGTATCCCAACTTACAGGGGCGTCCTTTAACCTCAGCAGCGGAGGACGCGCCTTTGCGGCTGCGCTGGGACAATCTGGCCATGGAAGCACTCGATACGCTACAGGCAAATTTGAGTATGCCAGCCCGGCGCGGTTTGGGAGCCTATGGTGCTGACGACCGTGAAAGCTGGCGGAATACGGTGAATCAGCTCAATGTTAGCAGCCGTGCGTTAGAAGACCTGGCCGATGCAAAATTTACGACCATCTTTCCCCAAGAGCAGCAGGATAATCTGTTGGACAGACCGGTGGGGCAGGTATGGTACGCCCTGGCTCAGGACAGTGTGGAAGATTTGAGCGGCGGAGAAGCACTTGAAACGGTTGAATTTGAGCCGGGGTCGTTTAGAGAGCGGCTGACTGGACAGCTGGCACCGGGACAGGGGCGGGTGTTTGTTTTGAATTTACAGGAGGGCCAGAACCTCCGCGTTAATTTGCAGGCCCCTGAAAACAGCACGCTGATGTCGCTTTATCTGCCGGTACCGTCGCAACAGGAGCCTTTTTTGCTGTCTGATTCGTCGGAAACGGTGTGGTCAGGACGATTAACTCAAACGGGATATTACGAAATTGCGATCGCATCTCAATCACCAAACCCCATCAACTATGCCCTGAGTATGGCAGTAGACAATATTAGAAATACGGCTCCCCCTGAGGAAGAGACGCCTACCGAGCCCACCGACGAAACAGCCGAGGACGAAACCCCCGCAGAGCCTCCCGCTGACGATACGGCCCCGCCTGCCGTGGAAGACGAAGATAGTGCGTCAGAACCCGCCGAAACCCCTGAGGACGGAGTCGCGTTTTGATCTGCCTTTATCCCAGCTCTTTGACAAAGGGTTGGAGCACATCAATAAATTCAGCCGTTGACTCATAGGGCAGCACGTTGCGACCAGGGATAGCAACGCCGCGAGCGTTGGCAAAGTGATGGATGTAGCTGTCCAGCCGCTTTTGCCCAGTCGTGTCCTGGGCGGTGCGGTCAATAGTAGAGGCAGATTCGCCCATAATGACAAGAATCGGCTGCTGGATAGATGAGATCGCGCCGCCATAGTCCTGTCGCCAAAACCCGGCCAAAAACGAAAACACCGCATAGCGAGTGGCCATATCCCGCGAGCCCTGGTGCAGCATCGCCAGCCAGGCATCGGTGACGTCTTCCGGACAATCAAATAGCTGCCGCTCAGAAAACGACCTCAGAAATTTCTGAGTGCGTGCGTACTGATAAAACAGCCAGCCCAATGGCGACGCAAATAGCGACCAGTTTAGCTGTGGCCGACTGGCGAGTTCTGTAATTAGCTTCCAGGCCGGTGGGCCCGACAAGGCCGCTCCGACTATATCTTGGGTCATAGTTTTATCTGCCATCAGCTCTAACGCCACCGGCAGCAGCGCCCCCTGCACTACAATAATCACCGGCTGGCGGATCACTTCTTTGATTAAGCCGTGAAGCTGTTCTGCCCAGTCTTTGGGATAGTAAGGACGGCGAGGCAGATCGCTTTTGCCACAGCCCAGCAGGTCTGGAACGTATACTGGACGGTCGGAATACTGAGCCACAAACGGGTGCCAAAACTGCCCGGCCAGTCCCACGCCAATGGGATGAATCAACAGCAGCGGCGTTCCTTGAGCATCGGCATTATGCACCTCATAGGCGCAGGTGTACTGTTGCCAGCGATAGCTTGCCATAGACGTTCCCCGTAGAGCCAGCGCTTATTTTATCGCCTACGATGGAGCATAGCCACGCAGTCTCGAATGTCCGCCCGATACCAAAGCTACTAGACGAAGATCTCATCAGAATTTTGGTATTTTAGAAAGCTAGCGTTGCCGGCTCCAAATCGCTCAAGTCTCTAAATCAGCAATCGTAAACAATCTGCTTGTGCTTGCTGACAATCAGGTGGCATTAGTAGTTCATCACCAAAATCTCGTCTACTTTGCCGCGCTTGGTGGCTTTTGAATTAATCGCTCGGGTCGCTCTGACACATACGCAGCGATAGTCCCGGTACAGGTCCTGAATAAAGTCTGTAGAGGCGTTGCTAAGCAGCACTTTGCAATCTCGCCGGGTGAGGTCATCTACAACGGTCTTTAGTCGCTGTTGCTCGGTGCGGTCAAACCCATTTCTGTTGTAGCTGGTAAACGACGATGTGGTTGATACTGGGTCGTAGGGGGGGTCAAAGTAAACAAAGTCATGATGACCGGCGGTGGCCACTGTTGTGGCAAAGTCCGCCTGCTGGATAGTGACATTTGCCTGGTTTAGATACTGACTGACGTTTCTTAAGACAGTCTCGTCAACAATGGTGGGATTTTTGTAGCGGCCAAAGGGAGCATTAAACTGTCCTTTTGAGTTCACTCGAAAGAGACCGTTGTAGCAGGTTTTGTTAAGAAAGATAATGCGAGCGGCTCGCTGCACTCTAGTTTTATCGGCAAAGGCGGCCTCTCGATCCCAGCCTCGTACTGTATAAAAGTATGTCTTTTCGTTACGATGCTGCTGAAGATGCTCAATCAAATCGTCAACGGAGTCTTTGACCACCTGGTAGCAGTTGATGAGCTCGGGGTTGCGATCGCTAATCGTCGCCCTCTCCGGCTGTAGCGTTAATAAAAGCGCCCCACCCCCAATAAATGGCTCATAATAATGACCGTAGCCAGACGGCACATACTTCAGCAGTTCAGGTACCAGCTGCCGTTTACCCCCGGCCCACTTTAAAAACGGACGGAGAGCGAGTGGGGAAGAAAGTTGAACCATAAACTCTTAAGAATTTTCCCCTCAGGAGAATCGAGTACCTACGGTAGGATGAATAAGGCTTTTAATAATATTAAAAACTGCTGGCCAGCAAAGCGCCGATCAGCAAAAATTTAGACGATGCAAGTTTAGACGATGCAAGAATTTTTTTCCAATGTATCGCGGTATCCCCGCTACTTTATTACATTTACCCTGGGCGTACTCTACAGTGCTGTTAAGCCGCTGCTACCGCTGTTCGAAAACCGCACCACAGCCATTGCGCTGGTTGGAGCCGTAGTCGCTGGCTTTATATTTCTAAGCTTTACTCTACGGGCCATGCTGGGATTGGCATAAGGGTTTAGTCAGGTCAAATCACTAGCTAGACAAGGAGAAGACGATGGCAACCAGTCGTCGAGTAGCGCGGGTATCCGCATCGATTAAACGTGAAATTAGCCAGATGCTAGTGTCAGACATCAAGGATGACCGTGTTGGGGCTGGTATGGTCAGCGTCACCGCGGTAGATGTCTCCGGCGATCTGCAGCACGCCAAAGTATTTGTCAGCATCTATGGCACCGAAGAAGCCAAGGTAGAAACCATGGCCGGACTTGCTGCTGCCACCTCCTATGTGCGCGGTGAGCTGGGGCGGCGGATGCGCCTCAGACGCACGCCAGAAATCATCTTTAAAGAAGATGTCTCATTTGAGCAAGGAACCCAGGTACTCAACCTGCTAAGTCAGCTAAAACACGAGCGCGGCAGCGACGAAGACGGAATTCCGACGGTGGTACCCAGTGCTATCGACGATGAGGAATAGAGTTTAGTTCAAGCACTACGGCACCGCAGCTTTCTCAATGCTAAAGCCCATTCTGCCTGACCCAGATAGCCTGTCGCTATCTCAGCTGGTTGCTCAGATGATTGTTGTCCGTACAACCGGGCACCTGTTTGACCACGAGATTGAATATCCGGTTTGGGAGGCTACCCAAACCCAGCTGGAACACTACATTGGCGAACTGGGTGTCGGCGGTGTAATTTTGCTGGGGGGGAGCGGGGCCGAAGTGGCTCTACGTACGCAGGCGCTGCAGGCCATGGCAGAGATTCCCCTCTTAATGGCTGCCGATATTGAAGAAGGCGTAGGTCAGCGCTTTAGCGGTGCTACCTGGTTTCCACCGCCGATGGCCCTGGGGGAAATTGCTTACACAGATCTGGAGCTAGCAAAAACCTATGCTCATCAGTTTGGTCAGCACACCGCCTGTGAAGCCATGGCCATTGGTCTTAACTGGGTGCTAGCGCCGGTCGTAGATGTCAATAATAATTCGGCAAATCCAGTTATTAATGTGCGAGCCTTTGGAGAAACGCCGGAGATTGTTACTCAGCTTACTCAGGCATTTATTCGAGGGACCCAGACATATCCGGTGCTGACAACGGTCAAGCATTTTCCTGGCCACGGGGATACCTCTATCGACTCCCATCTCAGTCTGCCGATCATTGACCATAGTTTAAGTCGGTTGGACCAGGTGGAGCTGGCACCGTTTAAAGCTGCGATCGCACAGCCCATAGATGCGGTGATGACGGCCCACATCTGCTTGAGCGCTCTAGATCGAACTTACCCGGCCACCCTATCAAAGCCGATTTTGACCGGGCTATTACGTCAGGATCTAGGGTTCGAGGGTCTGATTGTCACAGATGCACTGGTCATGGGGGCCATTACTAAAACCTATGGGGCCTATGAAGCCGCCGTGCTAGCGGTAGAGGCGGGGGCCGATGTGATCCTAATGCCTGCAGATGTAGAAGGCTGTATTCAGGCAATTTGTGAGGCGGTACGGGTAGGGCGCTTGACCCAAAAGCAAATTCGGTCGTCAGTGGAACGGATCTGGCGAGCAAAGCATAAAGTATCTGGTCCCCTAGACGCGGGACCATCCTGTCATAATTGGGAACCGGCAGAACCGGCCACTCAGGTACAGCAGCTGGCACAGCCATCAGCATTAGGACTAGCAAGATCTATACTGCAGGCATCTGCTCGACAGACAATTAGCTTTAGCCCCAAAGGCCCTGGACAAAATCTGATTTTGGTAGATGACGTCTTAAGCTGTCGATATCTGCCCAGAACAGCTCCAGCCATTACGCAACCAGCGGGGTGGGGATATGAGCTAACCCTGTTGGATAGCCGAGCGTCATCATTACTAAAGATGGGCCTGCCTACGCTGGTGCAGTTATTTATTCGAGGCAATCCGTTTCGCAGCGGTCAGAATCTCGTGCAGCTGGCGCGTAAGTATTTAGAAACGCTGACGGCTACCGGTGATTTACAGGCGATGATTCTCTACGGCAGTCCTTATGTGTTGGAGCAGCTATCGCTACCGGAGAATATGCCTTGGGTGTTCACCTATGGACAGATGCCGATAGCTCAAACTTTAGCAATAGCGACTCTAGCTGGTGAAACTGTTGTTACTGGGGCTGTAAATCACAGTTTTACAGATTGATTTTTAGAGATAGAGATTTTATGAGATGCCAAAATTAATGCTGGAGCGGCGTTCCACAGGACGTCTAGTGTATCCAATTCTTTAGTAGTTGAAACGGGTTGACACGTCAGCATTAGTAGAAAAGTCTCCTGTAATCTGTTTGATAATAAGCTAATACTCTCTCTTTTTATTTTTTTAGAGAGACATAGCCAGCAGCCCATCCTAAATTTGCAATAGCGGGTGCGATCTATCTTTAGAGAGACGGATTTCAGCTCGTTATCTGGAACTATAAATAAAATATAAAATCCATTATGCATTTGGCAACGTGACAGCCTAAGCTACCGATTTGAAAAAAATAGTATAAAACCTGCTTTTGGTTAGCGTTTGGCCATACTCATAGGGAATCCGTTTATGGATACTGATAGCTTGAGACTGCTGTGGCGAATTATCAGTAATTTGTCACCAGACAGCCTGATGGGGATGACCCACGAAGAACTCACTCAGGCTCTACTACAACAGCTGGGTGAACAGCACCCGTTAGGCGACCATGACTGGTCAAATCTAACCACCTATTTGAGACATAAAGAACATCTGATTCGGGAGCTGTTTTGCGAATAGCTGACTAGGACAAACTGCTATCTTTTGGCCAGGTAAAGGCAAATGTGCTGCCTTTATCTAGCTCTGACACCAGAGTGATTTCTCCACCCTGGCTTTCTACTAATTTTTTGACAATACTCAGGCCGATGCCAGTGCTCTCAATGGTGTCACGGCTGGCCAGCGTCTGAAACACTCCAAAGATACGGTCGTGATACTCAGCGGCAATACCCGGCCCGTCGTCAGCAACGGCAAACTCCACCATAGAATCCATATCCTTGACTGAGATAATAATGTGTCCGTCAGGACGATGATGATATTTGATGGCGTTGTTAATTAAATTGGTGAGCACCTGCTGGAGCAAAATCTTTTCAGTGTTGAGGGTAAACTCTGAAGTGGGCAGAGTGACTTGCATGGTCTCAGGAACGGCCAGGGCATCAACAATATCTTGTAGCAGCTGAGCCGTGCTCAGAGGAAGGGTTTCGATACTTTGTCTGCCCGCTCGTGAGTACTGTAGCAGTCCGTCAATAAAGCCTTCTAGCCGCTTTACCCGCGTCTTCATCAGCGATAGCTGCTGCTGATTGTCGGGTGGGATTTGCTCACCGAGATCTTCTTGCAGCCACTGGGCTAGATTAGCAATAGCTCGCAGCGGCGCTTTGAGATCGTGGGACGCGACATAGGCAAACTCATCTAGCTCTTGATTGCGAGATTTGAGCATCTTGCTGGCTTTTTGCAAGCGACGATTAGCGGTTGCTAGATCTACGGCTCGCTTCTGTAGCTTTGAAATCAGCTTATTTTGCTGAATAGCGATCGCAATCTGAACCGACAGATCTTCTAGTAGACTAAGCTCGGTGGTTTGCCACTCTCGGGTTTCACGACAGTGATGGGCAACTAGCAGCCCCCAGAGCTTAGCCGTCGAATGTTTGGCTTTTTCGGTAGGCTGTAGCAGAATCGGGACAACCAGGTTGGCCTTGACCTGAAACTGTTCTAATAGCTCGATATGACAATCGGTAAGGTCCGTTTTATAAATATCGGCAATGACCGTCTTATGGCCGTTGAGATATCGTTCAGCCCCCTGATCTCTAAAACAGGTGTCGTTGATTTTAGCGCCTAGGCCAACGCGTAAGTTGGGTAAAACAGACTCGGCTACGACCCAACCGGTCATATCAGCATTAAATTTGTATACCAGGGTGCGATCGCACTTCAGCAGCTCCCTCACTCCGTCAACGGCAATATTTAAGCTCGTCTCTAAATCGAGCGACTGACTAATCCGCAGCGAAATGCTGGCCATGAGCTGCTGCTGCTGCTGCTGCCGAGCAATCGTTTTTTGTAACTCCTGCTGGGCCAGCGCCCGACGCACTGTTTGAATCAGCCGCTTATCATCCAGGTTGCCCTTAACTAAATAGTCCAGGACTCCCATTTTCATAGCTTCCACCGCCACCTGCTCATTGCCCTGTCCGGTCAGCATGATCACAGCAGGCAGCGTTTGACGGGTTTCTGCCAGGGTTTGCAAAAATTCGATGCCGTCAATATCCGGTAGTCGATAGTCCAGCAGAATCACGTCAGGCTGATACTTCTGCCACATCTCCAGCCCGTGCTCACCACAGTCGCTCAACAAAATAGAGCAGCCAAAAATATCAGACCGACTCAAATATCGTTCGTAGGTAACCCGGTCAGACTCAGAGTCATCAATCACCAGAACGTTACAGCTTTGTCCAGAATTTTGACAGGTAATCGGTTCAGCCGTGGGTGAGCCAGTCATAATGCCATTTCACAGGACATGGACAAACAAAGCGCAAGCATTAGTTAAAATGCTTTGAAAAAATACATATTTCATTAATGAATAGATTGTACCTAAACCGAACCAGGTAGTACAGCGACTTGATACCAATAGTCGATAAATAGTCTGATGGAAGATTTTAGATGCTCAATATTCGTAGGCTTCAGCATGTAGCTGTTGACCCCACAGCGATAGCACTCCTCAATATCTCTGGGATTTGAAGACGTCGTCATCACAACGATAGGAATAGTCTTGAGTTTTTTATCTTGCTTGATTTGGTTTAGCACTTCTCGCCCGTCGGTTCCCGGCAAGTTTAGGTCTAATAGAATTATGCCGGGCAGTTCCGCTAGGGGAGAATCGGCATACGGACCTGCTTGATACAAAAAATCCAGCGCATCGTCGCCGTCTATACAGCGTACGGTGGGCACTTCGAACTGACAGGTTCTACGCATAATGCGATTGAGGGCTTCAAAGTCCTCATCGCTGTCTTCTACGACCAGTAGCGTTGGATAAGGTGTATCGCTCATCAATTCAATTTTCTAGTGTGAAATAAAAAGTGCTCCCCTTACCATAAGCTGAATCCACCCAGATATGTCCACCGTGACGTTCTATGATTTTCTTAACAATAGTTAATCCGGCCCCAGTCCCGCCGCCGTAACGTCCAGGTGCGTGCAGTCGCTTAAATATGCGAAAAACGGAGTCTAGATGCTTGGCGCGAATGCCGATACCGTTATCTTTGACATAGAACACGGTTTGGGTAATGCCTTTAGGGATTGGGATGGTGGTATCGCCAGGGTCTACAAACCCAATTTCGACGCGCTTTTCGTCCTTGTTGTTGTATTTGATGGCATTGCTAAGCAGATTGGTAAATAGCTCGATAATCTGGGTGCGATCGCCCATCGTCGCTGGCAGCGACTGCGGCACCTCAAAGCTCACTGGCTCAGCCTTACTTATCTTCAATACGTCAATAACGCCTTTAATCAAGTCGTTGAGGTCAACCGGTTCTAGCAAAAGCTCCGCTCGCCCCAGCCTTGAATAGTGCAGCAGCGAATTGATCAGGTCCTCCATCCGCTGGGTCAATCGCATTAGGGTTTGTAGCTTGCTGCTGCCGTCTTCTCCTAAGATCTCGCCGTAGTCTTCAATCAGAAAACTAGAGTAGTTGTGAATCCCTCTAAGGGGTTCTTTGAGATCGTGGGAGGCCACATAGGCAAAGGCATCTAGCTCTACGTTGCTACGCTCTAGCTCTGAATTAACCTGGGCCAGCTCATCGGCTTTTTTAAGCACTAGACCAATGATGGCGCTGCGCAGCTCTATGGCAGCTTCGGTTTCGCAGGGTTTCCAGGGAAGTGAGTGCTGTCGTACGGTCTCTTTCCACAGTTCGAACGACTGCCGAGGCGATATGCGCTGCTGTCCGTTCTCGTCGGCCTCAAACGGTTTGTTGGGGTTACCAGCCCAGCTGATAGTTTGCACCACTTCAGGACGAAACCACAGAATATAGATTTTCTGAGTCTTAGAAATAGCCAGCGCTAGCAGACCTTTGATACCGCTCTCAAAATCAGCAGCTGGAGGATAGGTCTGGCTGAGGGTGGCTGTTTGGTAGATAACACTTTGGTCAAACTGTTTACTTAGCCACTCCACTAGCTCACTCACCTCAGTCTGGGTGGGGGTTTGACCCAATAGGGTAATGTTACTCTGCTCACAATAGGCCACGCCGGTAGCCCCAGTTAGCTCAATTAAAGACTGAGCGTGGTTAGTCAGGCCCTGTAGCAGGCTGTCGCTGGTGGTCAGCGCTGTAACAAAATCGGTTTGAAGCGTTTTCAGCCGAATTTGATAGTCAGCGTCCTCACTGTCTTGTCGAGAAGCAAGTTCTAGCGATACCACCTGCCCTAAAAATTCACAGATGGTACGCACCTCATAGGAAAGCTTACGGGGACTATTGTGGTGGCAGACAATCATGCCCCAGAGCTTATGTTCACAAATTAAGGAGATGGATGCCGACGCTTGCACCCCCATGTTGTTTAAATATTCGGTGTGTAGAGGCGACACGCTGCGCAATGTGGCCAAACTCATGTCTAAAGCCCTATCTTTAGACGTCTCGCCCTCGGACACAAGGGGGACGGGGGTGTAACGTGCGTCTGGAATCAAACGCAGCGGATTGAGCAGATATAGATACTTTGCTTGCTCAGGAATGTCGGTAGCGGGATAGTACAGCCCTAAAAAGGGAGTCATGCCTGCCTCGTGGGTCTCAGCAATAACGCTACCGGCACCGTCATTGTCAAAGCGGTATACCATCACCCGATCGAAGTTGGTAATGTGCTTGACTTCTTCAACGGCGATCTGACACAGTTCAGCGAGAGTTTGGGTCCGCTGTAGACGACTGACAGGCCGCTTAACTAGACTATAAAAGTCAAAAAAGCTGACTGCAGCCGACGTCTCCTCGGTTTCTAGCTCCAGGATTATAGTCTGGTTAGTTTTATGGACGATGGCTGAAAACAGCTGTTGGTGCCCCTCCACCGTTAGCTCCAGCCGCAGTGGGTTAACCGATTCAAAGTCTTCTTGAAGGGTGCTGTGCAGCTGGCGAATTTGCGCGTCTGTCAATAGTGTCGATAGCGGCTGCCCTAGCAGCGTGTCTGGCGTTCGGCCTAAATAGATCTCTGTATTTTGACTGACTTGGGTAATGAGCCAGTCTGGCTGAGACAGGGCGAGCAAAACGCCGTGGGGTTGGATAGCGTTAGGGATATGGATGGGCTCGCGATCGCAGTTGGTCAGATCGGCGTTTTCTAAAGCCGAGTCTGTGATGGTTGCGATCGCAGCCTTAGTCTGGGCAATAAAATCCGATGCGGTCATTTGAGATGGAGGCAGGCTATGCAATCCTGCTGAGTCAGCTGTCAAATTCTAACCTGGGGACTATTCATCGGCTAGAAAGAAGACACGGATCACTCTTTAGCGTGCGTCAAAGCACCCCCCAGTTAGATCTCTATTATGAGTCAAAAAATACCGTGAGGTATTGTGTAAAAAGACAGAAGACAATTGCTGCCTATCCCACTTTTTTTGAGGCACCACCCAAGCACCTATCAGGAGCCATAGGGGCGCTACACCCCTCGCAGCGTCTCGTAGTGGAGCTGAAACCAGTCATAGGTTTTAGCAATACCGTCCCTGAGAGAGGTTTGGGCCTGCCAGCCTAAATGAGTCAGCTTCGAGGCATCCATCAGTTTGCGCGGTGTGCCATCGGGCTTACTGGTATCAAAAACAATATCGCCGTCATAGCCAACAACTTCTTTTAGTGTGAGAGCCAGCTCTTTAATGGAGACTTCTTTACTACTGCCAATGTTGACAAAGTCGATACCGTCGTAATGGTCCATCAAAAACAGCAGACCGTCAGCTAGGTCGTCCACATAGAGAAACTCTCTTAAGGGGCTGCCGCTGCCCCATACCTCCGCTGTAGGCTGGCGATTTAGCTTAGCTTCGTGAAACTTACGCATCAGCGCCGGCAGCACGTGAGAATTGGCCAGGTCAAAATTGTCGTTAAGCCCGTATAGGTTGGTGGGCATGGCGGAGATAAAGTTAGCGCCATACTGACGACAGTAGTTTTCACACAGCTTTAGTCCGGCGATTTTTGCGATCGCATAGGGCTCATTGGTCGCCTCTAAAAGCCCCGTTAGCAAATGCTCTTCTTTCATCGGCTGGGGTGCAAGCTTAGGGTAAATACAAGAAGACCCCAGGAACAATAGCTTTTTAACACCGGACTTGTAGGCGCTGTGGATCACATTGGCCTCAATCATCAGATTGTCATAGAGAAAAGATGCCCGGTAGGTGTTGTTGGCGTGAATCCCACCCACTTTGGCCGCAGCTAGAAAAACATAATCAGGACGGGCCGCTTCAAAAAATGCTTCCACATCGGCCTGACGGCACAGGTCAAGTTCCTTGCTGCTTTTAACAATTAGATTAGTATAGCCCCGGTCTTTGAGCGCCCGAACAATAGCGCTACCAACAAGGCCATTATGACCAGCGACATAGATCTTGGCGTTAGTTTCCATAATGGTGACGTCTATGGGGAATGAATAATAATGTCTTCATTTTAAGGCTGCCCTTAGTATCTGTACGGATTTAGGTAAGGATCGGTAATACCTCTGAGACCGATCGACTACGTAGACTAAAGACAGGCACCCGGTTAGCTTTCTTTAACGTTCATACAAAATAGTTGGGATTCAGCATACTTTTTAAAAAAGACGGGTATTGGGTAGCCCTTAGCGTTTTGGAGAAGACGGGGAATAAAGCCCCTATGCTGACTCTGAATAATTTGCTTTGCCAAAGAAGCGAATGGCTAAAGCAGGTGGTGACGAAAAAACGATTTAAACTTAAAAGTCCGTATAGTCTTCTTGTTGTAGAAAACCATACGGACTTTGTTGGCTGTTGCTATAGAAATAACAACCCTAAGACAACAACTTTAGTACTTATAGCTGTCAGTCTTGAAGGGGCCTGCAACCGGCACATTAATGTAGTCGGCCTGATTGTCGGTGAGCTTAGTGATGACGCCACCAAAGCCTTCCACCATGTAGCGGGCAACTTCTTCATCCAGGTGCTTGGGTAGCACTTCAACGGTGATAGCGGCTGACTTTTCAGACTCTGCTAGGTCGGCAAATTTTTTCTCATACAAGAACATTTGAGCCAGCACCTGGTTGGCAAAGGAACCATCCATAATCCGAGAGGGGTGACCAGTGGCATTACCCAGGTTTACTAGACGACCTTCTGCCAGCAGCAGCAAGAAGTCTTTGGGGTCATCGCTACGATAAACCTTGTGTACCTGAGGCTTCACCTCTTCCCACTGCCAGGTCTTACGCATGTAGGCGGTATCGATTTCGTTGTCAAAGTGACCGATGTTGCACACCACTGCACCAGGCTTAAGGGCAGCTAGCATATTGGCATCGCACACGTTGAAGTTGCCGGTAGCCGTCACCAGCAGATCGGTGTGGGCCAGCAGCTCTTTATTGATGCTGTCGACCGTGCTGTCGTTAATACCGTTGAGGTAAGGTGAAACGACCTCAAAGCCGTCCATACATGCCTGCATCGCACAGATGGGGTCGACTTCAGTGACCTTAACGATCATGCCTTCTTGCTGCAGTGAGGCCACCGAGCCTTTACCCACGTCGCCATAGCCAATGACCAGAGCTTTCTTACCGGCCATCAGGTGGTCGGTGCCGCGCTTAATGGCGTCGTTTAGACTGTGACGGCAGCCGTACTTGTTGTCGTTTTTGGCTTTAGTTACTGAGTCATTGACGTTGATGGCGGGAATCTTGAGTTCTCCCTTGGCCATCATTTCATAGAGGCGGTGAACGCCTGTAGTGGTCTCTTCAGTCACACCGTGGATGCTGGTGAGCATTTCAGGATACTGTTCGTGGATATGACCGGTGAGGTCGCCACCGTCATCTAAGATCATGTTGGCATCCCACAGCTTGCCTTCAGGCGTGCGGCAGGTTTGCTCAATACACCACATGTACTCTTCTTCGGTCTCTCCTTTCCAGGCAAAGACAGGTACACCGGCTTCTGCAATGGCGGCGGCGGCGTGGTCCTGGGTGGAGAAAATGTTGCAAGACGACCAGCGCACTTCAGCGCCGAGTTCAATCAGGGTCTCGATGAGCACCGCCGTTTGGATGGTCATGTGGATACAGCCGATGATCTTGGCTCCAGCCAAGGGCTTGGTTTGACTATACTTTTGGCGAATAGTCATGAGAGCTGGCATTTCACCTTCTGCGATCGCAATTTCCTTACGACCCCAGCTAGCCAGGCTAATATCAGCGACCTTATAGTCTCGTGTTAGTAAATTTGCGCTCATGGATTCCTTGATATGTTGAGTATTATCTATTATCTGACTCCACAGTTCATTATGCAGTCAGATAATTTTCTGTGCATCCAAATGATTGGATAGTGGCTCTAAAGAGACTACTGTAAGACATCTGGAGATCGATTCAGGCTCTAGATTAGCGATCGCACTGCCGCCCTTTTAGACTAGCAACAGTATCAACTTCTACAGCACTGCTTTCAGCTGCTCGGCCTTGTCAGTTTTCTCCCAAGTAAAGTCAGGCAGCTCGCGACCAAAGTGACCATAGGCAGCGGTAGGACCATAGATAGGCCGACGTAGGTCAAGCATATCAATCAATCCCTGAGGACGTAGATCAAAATGTTCGCTGACCAGCTTGGCAATTTTGTCGTCGTCAATTATTCCTGTACCAAAGGTATTAATAGAAATCGACGTCGGCTCGGCCACACCAATGGCATAGGAAACCTGAATTTCACACAGGTCAGCAAGACCCGCAGCCACAATATTTTTAGCGACATAGCGACCGGCATAGGCAGCCGAACGGTCCACCTTAGACGGGTCTTTCCCAGAGAACGCACCGCCGCCGTGGCGAGCCATACCACCGTAGGTATCCACAATAATTTTACGCCCGGTCAGCCCGCAGTCGCCCACCGGGCCACCGATAATAAACTGTCCTGTGGGATTAATGTGGTACTGAGTCCCCGCGTGGAGCCACTGGTGGGGGAGCACGGGCTTAATAATCTCCTCCATAACCGCATCACGAATGTCACCGAGAGTGATATCCGGGTCGTGCTGGGTGGATAGAACAATAGCGTCAATGGCAACAGGTTTACCATCTTCATACCGCAGAGTTACCTGACTCTTGGCATCGGGACGTAGCCAGCTAAGTTTGCCGCTTTTACGCAGCTCGGCCTGACGCTCTACCAGCCGGTGAGAATAGTAAATAGGAGCCGGCATCAGGACGTCTGTTTCATTGGTAGCATAGCCAAACATCAGACCCTGGTCGCCTGCTCCTAGATCTTTGTCTGCAGCTTCGTCTACGCCCATGGCGATATCAGAAGACTGCTTACCGATGGCATTAACAACGGCACAGGATGCGCCGTCAAAGCCGACATCGGAGCTGTTGTAGCCAATATTGAGAATGACGTCTCGAACAATGTCCTCCAGGTCAACGTATGTGCTGGTGCGAACTTCACCTGCAATAATCGCCATACCGGTTTTTACCATGGTTTCCACGGCAACACGGGAATGGATATCATCTTTGAGCAGGGCATCTAGAATGGCATCAGAAATTTGGTCGGCCATCTTATCGGGATGGCCTTCTGATACTGATTCTGATGTAAATGTGCTGTATAAACTCATGGCAAGTGCTAGTCACAGATAAATGGGATCGCCTAGAGCAAGTAGTAGGCTTAGTAGATTATCTACAATAATTGATGGCAATCCAACCATTCCAAATTAAGTCTAATGGGCTGGGTTTGGAATGGGACAGATGGTTTTTGGGACGTGGTTATTATTGGCCTTGTTCCAGGTTTTTAGCGTCTTTTGGCCTGTTTTACAGCGATGTCAGTGATCTGTGTCTTAGCAGCTCGATTGAAATTGAGGCTGAGATTGTATTGGCACAAGCCGAATATCGATTGTATTAATATCTACTATTGAATTCTTTCACCTGAAAGTTGTTACAGACACCAAATTAAAAAGCGCCACTCATTCTCTGCTGTGTCACTATGCTCGGCGGCTGCGAGTTAAGAAGTTGTTTTCGAATCAGAGACTTATTATCTCGAAACTGAGATATGTGTGGATGCATCTGAGACGTATTACTGAGGCAGGTAATAGAGTCTTTGAGAACTCCGGCTCCATATTGGATATTCGCATCGTGCGCATGACAGCTTTTGTTGCTGCTTGACTCTTCGATCTGGGCCTGATAGCCTACTGGATAAGCAACTGACTCTAGTTGTTTTCCGCACCCAAAAATTTAGCTGCGCGAGATGGAAGTGCTGGCACACGACCACCTCGCTAACCCCTCGACTGTCTAGACCAGTCGGTTGGCTGTGAGCATTTTACAGCCACCCTGAGTTTAGTTGCAGGGTGGCTGAGTTTTTGGGGGCCTTTCCTCCGTCGTTTTGCAGCCTGAGCTGCCCACTAGTAAAAGGAAAACGCCCCTATGACTTTTCAAAATCAGACACCCCAGGTGTCGCCTGCTTTGCCTGCTGATTTTTCGCTGCCGTCAGGCCCTAGCAGCAGTATCCGTCATATTTTGCTCGGTCATCCTGGCCATATCCGTCAGACTATCCATCTGCTACACAATCTGCGCTACGTAGAAACCAGTCAATGGAGTCCTTTGATTGAAGTGCCGGAGCAGCGACTAATTCTGAGACCCGCTGCAGATGAGGTGATTAGTATGCTGGTCAGGCGGTTGTAGACGAGCTATGGGGTGCTCAGGTTGAGATCGGGCACCCCTATTGGCATTAGGAAGAAGATCGTACGGGTGGGTTAGGATCTAAGCTAGAGCCAGTACGGCCAGTGAGGAGCCACAGCCAGCTACGGGCAACGTCTCGAAGAATCTTGTGATGAGGTTCTAGAGGGCGATTAGACGGGACCGTAACGGGAGTATAAGCGATACCGCGACTGCCAAGTATCCAAAATGCGATCGCTGTAGCACGAGACATATGGAAGTCTGATGTTACAAGGTATATATGAGTAATCTTCTCATTTTTCAGTTTTCCAGCAATTGTTGTGAAATTGGTCACTGTATCAGTCGCTTCATAGTCAAGATGTATTCTTGCTAAAGATATTCCTTCTTCTAAGAAGATCTCTTGAGCTTGGGATGATGGCAGCCCGCTTGAGACCCAAATTTCAAGTGATGGGTTTTCTGTAGCAAGCTTTGCTGCTGTAGGTTCGCGTCTATGGTCACCGCCAAGTACTAATGCAGCTTGAGGAAGAGCTGAGTAAAAGCTAATCAAAACAAGTCTTAGTTTTATCAGGAAAGCAGCAGTAGTAACAAGTATGATTACAGCTACAAAGCTATAGCAGAACCAAGTTGAAACCATTCTTAGAACCTGCTGAGCAGGTCCCTTGGCTCGTTTCGACATTGCTTCGATGATCAATAATATTTCCTAAAAAAGCTAGTTAACTTACCAATGATGACTTACTTGAGTTATTAGCTTTTGCGTACTTCTAAAATCTCTTCACGTGTGCTAAGGATCGATAAATGATATGTGAAGAACTCAGTAGCCACATTTGGCAGCATACTCAGGAAAGCTTCTTTAATATAGAAATCGAGAAGTCCTTTTTTGCCTTGCTGAAAAGTATAGATCTCCTTCGAAGGGTTAGTTATTCTTTGCTTTAAGACCTTAAGATTACATGTTTGCACCAACCGTCTGAAGGTTTTGGGAGAATAAAAATTTATATGACCTACTTTATCGGGAGTAAAATCCTGAGGTAAACGTACTGTATCTTCTAAAGGCACTTCTAAATATACATATTTCGCAATGCGGCACGCTTCAGCAAGCAACTTTCTAGGATACTCAACATGTTCTACAACATGACTCAAGATAGCCAAATCGAACTCTTGATCTGAATACGGGGTAGTGTAACCATCAAATACTGCACATTCTCTCAACTGAGAAATATCTCGATTTTTTATTACATCTACACCAGTTTCAGAAATATCTAAAGCATAAAAATTATTTGCGAAGCTGAGTTCAGATAATCTCTTCAGAATTGCGCCATCTCCAGCGCCAATCTCAACTAAGGAGTTAACAGATAAACCACGACAAAGAGAAATAATATTATCAGCTTTATCTAAAGCCCCCAACCAACGCCACTTTGATTCACCATTTTGGTAATAGTCTTTGTAATTTTCCTGTAAATCAACGCTGACACTTAAATCACTCATAGCTATGCTCCAGTATTGGAATGCAATATAATGGAAACCATGTAAGGCAATCAATCAATTAATCAATTAGATTGAAATAGATGCTTTTGTAACTTCCCCTTCTTGGGTAACAATTTGCTGATAGAAATTAAATAGTTTTTGGGCAACTTTTTTCCAAGTATAGTTTTCGAAAATGAATTTTTGAGATACATTTGCTATTTGTTTTGCCTTATCTGAATTATGTAAGCACTCTAAGAGCGCATCACCTATGCAATCGGCATTTGTTTTCACCACATAAGCAGCCTTTGCAGTACGTGCCTCAGGAAAATTACAGTTTTCAGTAATGATACAAGGCAACCCAGCTGCCATTCCTTCAAGCACAGACATGCTGAAACCTTCTGAATATGAAGGTGATACATATAGATCTGCAGCGGCTAATGCAGCATATTTTACAGAACCCGAGAGCATGCCAGTAAAGGTCACAGCATCTAAACAATCTGCCTTTGCAAAATAACTCTGGGCTACAGGCATAAAGCCAATGCTATCGGGACCAGCAATTACTAGGCGGGTATCAGGAAAGGCTGCATTGACCCTGGCAAAGGCAGGTGCTAACAGGTCCAATCCCTTCTTAGGATCAATACGTCCAAGAAAAAGAACAAGTCTCTGATTTCGAAGGTGAGGAAATTTTTGATGGAAAAGCTCAGCGTCCGGCAACTGTTCAAATTTATACTTATGGATACCATTTGGAATCATTATGCTGTGTGCATAGCCTAACTTAGCGACCTGTTCGGCTTCGGATGTGGACAACGTTTGAATTACACTCGCACGATTAAGGAATGGTTGTTCCAAACGCTGATAGTAGAAACGCTTTTTCCAGGCTTTATAAGATAACGCCCAAGGGTCAAGCATTCCATGAGGTGTCATCACATAGGGAACTCGATGGAATCGGCAAAGGGCATGGGTCAATGAAATCAGGGGTGAAAAAAGAGTGTGAGTATGAACAATGTCATACTCTTTGACGTGTCGATTTAGCCATAGCAATAGCTTTGAGCTAAAGACTAGATCACTTCGATGCCAAGAAGGAAAATATTTCAATCTATAGTTGTCTTGGGTCAGCCATGTCTGCAGCTGGACATCCAACACTTCACCATCGTTAGCATTACTAGAGATGACATCCACACTAAGATCTAGCTTAGCTAAGCTTTGCGCTAACTCCAGAACGACCTTTGAGGTACCACCATATGAAGTACCAAGATATGGGCTGACAAAAAGAACTTTCATACTATGAAGGTGCTAGCGCTAATGAGACAGTGCATATTCGACAGCTTGTTTTAGACCTTTGGCAAAGTAGTCAGGAGAAAAGTTTTGGATATGAGCTAGTGCGGCTGCACTCATTTTTTCTAGGTCAACTGACTGTGAAGTAATCTTCAACATAAGATCTGTTAATTGCTTCTGGTTATTTGGATCGAAACCAAACCCGTTAATTCCCTCAATAACTAGATCTTCAAAGCAGCCGCATTGGTTGGAAACAATTACAGGTAGCCCAGCAGCCATTGCTTCGTTGACTACTAATCCCCATTGTTCTTGGATACTGGCATGAATGAAACAGGTGGCGTGGGCAAAGTAGGGTAGTAAATCTTGTTGCTGAAGAAAACCAGGAAGATAGACACTATCTTGAATATTGAGCTTATGTATTGTTTCTTCTAACTCAGAGCGTAATGGTCCATCACCAGACAGTACTAAACTCTGAGCTTGTGTTCCAACAGCCTGCCGATAAGCGGCATACGCTTCAAGTAATACAAAAAGGTTTTTCTTGGGAATAAAGCGGTTAATAGTCAGAAAAAAGGACTTATTTAAAGGAGTTGATAGGTAGCTAATGTTATTGGGATGGAAGGTATCGTTCCCAACGACGTTATATCCAGTAAAAACGCTATCGCAGGATTTTCCTAGTTTGAGTAAATAATGCTTTTGTGGTTTACCTCCCACTAAAGCTGCGTTGAAAGCTCTCAATATCTGACGCTTTAGATATTCTGTCTTAGCAGAGCGGGGAGCATCATCTTCTTTCGATGCGGACATCAGAACTGTAGACTTACGGTTCCATAAACTCCAAGCTAATATAGCCAACATCGCTGGATGAGAGTAGCCAGCGATAGCTATAACATCAGGATTGAGACTATGCATTTTTCCCAAAGACTTTCTAATCAGGGTAAATAAAGAAACCTCTTCAAGAGGCTGATCTTCTAATATTGAACATAAATTAACGGGATAACTCTTGGGATCAGCTTTCCATTGGTACTTATGCTGAGAACGAGCGAGCTCTATGCCAAATATTTCCCAGTTTGAGAGATTACAAAGCTCTTGAAATGCTTCTAACCGAGACATATGGTAAGGACCATAATTTTCAAATAGAACCGAGACCTTAACCATAAGGACGAAAGCTGAAGTTATCTACCTGAAACGCTTATGGGGTTGCACAAGTATAAATCTAACGAATGCATAGGCTGCAACCATGCCTGATGTATAGGCAAATGCTGACATGGCAGCCCCTCTTAACCAAAGAAGTGATAACCCTATTAAAGTTGGATACAGAATGAAATACATTGGCTCAGGCTGAACATAAAAATCTACCTGGCTGAAAGAATCATTTGACATTCGCTGATACAGATAATCTAAGTATCCAAATAACCATCCCATTAAAAAGCAACCAATTATAACTGCAAGGATATTGAAATCTATGTACAGCTCTTCAATATATGGAGATGACAAATTAGTATTATGAACAGTAACGAAAGTCCTCAAATGTTCATCTGCAATATAAGCACCGGTAGATATAGGTTTGTCAGCCCATATGCTTCTAGGTACCCAAAATAGAACCGCACCTAATAATTGTCGTCCCCATGTATTTCCATTTGCATCTACATAATCAATCGCATGAACAAAATTTTCGTAAGCATCGTAATGTCCCACGAAGAAGCTATTAGGACTAAACTCAAAATTTATATTTACATCAATCAATGAGCTTGCATGTCTAAATCCATCCAAAATGCTAGAACCAAGTAATCCGAATAATAGTATTGCCAAGTATAAGTAAGATTTCTTCTTGTTTGGTCTAATTAAGGTGATTGTGATGGCTAAGTAAACTGTAAAGGCATAAAAACGTGCTATACCCAGAGGAAAATTCAGCAAAAGTGTAAGGAATATAGAACAACCTATTAATAAAAGATTAAAGAAGTACTGCTGCCGTCCAAAGCGAAATTTATAGAATGAAAAAAGTAATAGGACTAATGGCAGAGGTCTTCCAAAATACTGAGATATTAAACCTAGAGGGCCCCATCCGCCAACGGCTCTTGTCACTCCACTACCACTTCTGAGAAATAACGAATTTAGTCCTGACTGATAAATTACAAAACCGGCAAACAAAGAAACCAGAAGAATTAAAAAGACAAATCCTTTATTAGAAATAGAGCAAGTTTGATGCTGTTGCTTCTTTTTTCTATTAATTAGTTTTCTTAAATATCTTTTTGATCTAACTTTAGAGAGCTTATACCCACAACAAAAAAATATTGATGCATATAATATTAATATATTTGCGTACAGTAGATTTTGATAACTAGATAAAAATAGCCATCGACCTAATACATATTGTGCTAGCGGAACCAAACCAAAAAATATAGAGTTAAAGAAGAAAAAAGTAACCCTTAGAGATATACCATCTTTCGATAAAGATAGTGCTAAAAGAGAAATATTGATAACCGAATTAATAATAAAAGAGACGACAACTATAGGTGAGCTATTTCCTAAAGACAATGAGTTCGTAAAAATGAAAACTATGGCTAAAATTATTGCAAGTATAGATAGCCATCTTAGGAGGTTATCAATAGAAGTTTTTTTATTGGATGAACGCATGTTTCTCAAGAGTGAATTACAACCGGTAAAACCAATAAATTACTCTAAATATGCCTTTAGAGAACGAATGGACTTACTTAAGAACAATGCTCTACTAGTTTAGAATAAAGTCTCCTTTGATGAGCAGTCCTAAATAACCTATTAAAAATAAAAGAAGGTTTTGATTTTGCAAGAACAGAAGATAGCACTCTCTTGAGCTTATATTCTATACCATGAATATTAATATCCAACACATTCTTGAATATTGCTGCATACTCCTGTCTCCCTAGTTCTTGATAGTTCGAAGACTTTGCTAATGGTTGGATTCTAAAACATCCAATAAAGTAAGGTATATAACTAACTTTGTTGTCTTTGTGTATATTTAAGAATAGCTCATACTCCATGGAATAAAACCATTTTGGATTGATTCCTCCCGATTTTATATAGGCATCTCTAGTGTAAAAGACAGAGCCTTGAAAAATACTAGAGGCTCCGTATAAATAATATTTAAAGTTTGGATCTGGAATTAAACACCTTTTAAATTTTGAACTTTCGTTAATTAAAAATGAATTACCAAAAACTAACCCTAAGTCAGAATTTTCTCTAAATGTATCGGCAACTTTGAATAAAGAACGATCACATAGTATGTCATCAGAATTTATCCAAGACAGTATGTGACCAGTAGACCTTTTAAATCCTCGAAAAATTGCATCCGCTTGACCATCGTCAGGTTTGGAACACCAATAGTCTATATACCTACTATATTTTTCAATGATTTCTACACTACCGTCTGTAGATCCGCCATCCATAATGATATATTCAAGATTAGGATAGCCTTGACCAATAACAGATTGAATTGTTTGCTCCAAATACCGAGATTGATTGAAGGAGGGGGTTACTATAGTAATCTTGGGATAATGCATGAAAGCGCTACCTAATTGAGAAAAGATAGATTTAATACTTATTAAAATGCCATCATCAGTTTTATATACATTTCATTGATATATCCACTTGCTTATATCCAACTTTTCAATTCTGCTCTTTGAAAAACATCAAGCTTTCCACCTTCTGTACAGTTAACAACTTTTTTATCATGAGCCTCAAACATATCTCTGGCTCTACAATAAAACATTTCACTCATTACTAAATCGGGCAGCTGCCATTTGACTCCACCTGAAAAATAGTTGGGATCAAAATGATTTTCATCTTTCTCTTCTGCAGTCACTACAGCGTTAGCAGGGCCTTTAGAAGCAAAGTTATGATCGCAGCCAATCAAGGCAACTTCGTCAAATCCCATATGAAACGCTAGCTGCATTGCAACATATGTAACTGTAAAACCAGGATTTAAGCTTATTGAGCAATCTTTGGCAAATTTATTTTGTTGTGCTAAGTGCAAGAACGCTACGTTTTCTCTTGAAGATATAGATTTGGTAGCAATACTGTTTATAAACAGTGGAATATCTGTAGAGTTATAAAACTCTTTGGTTTGCTGGATTACGAAAGGATTAACAGCTACTATACAAGATGGTCGGAAATCGGATTTGTCAAATAGCAGGTGGATTTTGTTTAATCCAAATACAAAAATATCTTCCAGTAAAGATAAGTCACTCTTGAGAAGACTTGGTCCATTACAGGCTATAACAGCCTTTTGACCTGAATATTTATTTCTCCAAGACTGAAGTTTTTTTCGAGAACGCCAAGACTCAGGATTTATATCCCACTTAAGGCGATTCCACATTTCAAACGCACCATATCGATATGGATTCACTTGAGCACGTTGTTGCATTAGTGCAGGATTTGGAGACATATCAAAGCCCTTTAACAAGAGTAAAGATTGGAAAAAACGCGCATACAGAGTAAGAGAGCATTACAGCAAATGGTATCAGTAGCGTTTTCCTTTCAAAGATCCAAAATTTAAGGTCATATTCTCGATAGGAGTAACTAGCACAGTACCAGGCATAAAAAGATAGGTAGCTTATTAGTAAAGCTATCGGAAATGCATATACTTCAACATATTTGAATAAAATCAGACTTAATATTAAATAGATGCTGCCAGAAATACCGTTGGCAATATGCCAAATAATATGGTTTGTAATGCTATACAACTGAATATGCATAGCACCATAGCGCTCGATAAATACTGCAAGCCCCATCAAACTCCACAGGACACTATTTGGAAAATCTGCGTTGCTTCCAATTAGCTGTAAAAGTGGCTTAGAAAATAATCCTAGCCCAACAAATCCTAAAGCATAGGATAAATAAGACAGTTTCATGCCTCGCTGAGCCATATAAACTAACTTCTGAATTTCACCCTGAGCTCTTAACGTTGTAAGCATAGGCAGCTTGCTGTAAAACGGAGCTTGAGAAAAGCTACTGATAAGTTGAATAAATCGAAGCCCTAACAAGTAAGAAGCTACGTTTGAAACTGAGCCAAATTGGGCATACATCACTCCACTTAGCTGTACCAAACCATAGCTCATCAAAGCACCTAGCCCACTACGCCATGCACTCGGCCACACTGCAGACATAATATGTGTATCCGTATTGTTCCAGCGAAATGCTTTGAACCGCTTTTCAAATAGATACCTGCACAAAAATCGATTGCGTAATATATTGAGTACTCGCCAACTTTGGTTAGCAAGTACTAGACCCAGCAAACCGCCATTAAATAACAACACCAGAAAACTAGTGAAGATAGCTCCTAGGGATGTAATAATTTCCCAGCGCCCTAATAACGCAACTTGATTAAGTCCTCGTAGATAGCTAGCGTATAAATTTCCCAGCAGTGAAACTGTTGATACACATAGAATGGTTCCCCATGCAGTCCACGCTATGATAGGAGTCTCAGTGGCACTGATGGGCTTAGTTAAACTCCAGCTCCCTAGTAAAATAAGACATGGAACTGAGATGAGAGTCAAACGAATATAAACTACTCGCATTGTTGAGCAAATGCGTTCAATCGTTTCCCAGTTTGTTTCTGCTTTTATAGTAAGTAATTTCCGTTTTCTTAGATCGTCTAGATCTTCTGCTTCAACGCCTCCCCTAGCATAGGCAATTACCCTAGTAAATGTGGGACTAAACCCCATATCTACCAAACTTTGCAAACTAATAATGGTGCTAAATAAATACCACAGCGCAATCTCAGCGGTGGTTAGACGAGTAAGTACTAGAGGCAGAACAATAATAAGGCTCAAAGAACGACTTAAAAAACCTCCCCACGTCATCAGCGTGGGAGAATTCCAAATTTTCTGTAGTAAAGATAGTATTTTTCTCTGCACTATTGCTTAAGGTAAGTTGTTATGCCGAGAAGAGGTTAACTCCTCGCTGTATGTATTCGTTACGCTGAAGCGCTCAGCCAGATTTGCCTTATTTTTTAGCTGATTAAGGCAACTGTAATAGTGCCTTATAGACTTCAGTAAAGAAACTGGGTTTAGTTCACCAAAAGACTGCATTACTTTCAGAGCCTGGGGAGCTAGTTCAGAATGCTTTGCTGCATGGATAATATGCTCATTTTCATACAGAGTGCGGCTTCTTTCCGTTGGAGGGTACATAACTGGCAAACGATTGTTTAAATCTTTTGCTATGATGTTGACCCCATTCCACCATCCCTTTCGTGCTTTTTCTTCCTCTTCAGGAGTCATGTTACCAGGATGACATTTTGTATAGGCTTCGAATACTAACTTGAACTCAGGATGGGTCACTAAAAAGTCCCGATTAGCCTGCCTAACGTGACGGTAGTTACAGTCATCAATGATGATGGTTGCCTCTTCATGTAAGTAGGGTAATGCCAACTCTAAACACATCAATTGACTACGGTAGTCATGGGGGCCATCCACAAAATAGAGTCCTACCTTTCGATTGTTAGTATGAGAATCTAAAGCCTCTAAAGCATCTTCATAATCTTCATTGATCAGTACCTTATTACTAATCCCAAGCTTTTCTGCTCGATAATTAACAATTCCTAAATTCTCCCCCTTTGGATCAAACTGAGAAAAATTATCGATACCATAACAGGTTAACTTTGGACATGAGTTGGCAACTGATAAAAGAGTCAGTCCTTGAAAAACACCAACTTCTAAATAACAAGCTTCTGGATCTCTTTCATATAAAGTAGCTAATCGCTGCAAGCTTCCCATCAACATATTCCCTGAATATCCACTCAAGATATCAGAGCTGTTATCCATCAAAAGTCCTTCGGATTCGGCTATTCGAATAGCATTCAAAATTTCGTTTAACATAATGTTTCTTAGTAGTTATTACTCATTAGGATATTGCGGAAGTGTCTAGACAGGGTCGTGCAGTCTAGCATCAATTCCTCCACAAATATTCAAAACCTCACCGGTCATAAAATTAGACATTCCAGAAACAAGAAAAACAGCTACATCAGCTATTTCTTCAGTTCTTGCAATCCTATTCATCGGATGCATGCTCGCTAGATTTTTCAAAGCATTCTTATCTCCTTCAAACCCAGCTAACAACATTGGCGTTTCTACCGCTGCCGGACAGATAGCATTCACTCGTATACGTGGCCCCAAATCCACCGCCAAACTTTTCGTCAAGCCAACCAGTGCTGCTTTACTAGTGGCGTAACACACAAACTCAGGCTTGGTTAACTGAGCATGAATACTCGCTATATTTACCACAGCACCCGAAGCCTTCTCTAGCTCCGGCAATAACTGCTGAGTCAGCAAAAAAGGAGCAACCAAATTGACATCTAAGGATGTGTGCCAGTCTCCAACTGTGAGATCATCTGTTGCTTTCACGATCTGAATTGCTGCATTGTTGATTAATGCATTCAACTCTCGCCCTTGAAGAGCATCGCGAATCTCTTGCATGATTTGGTCTCGATAGGTTGAAACTTGGCAAAACTGCTCTAAATCTGCTTGCACAAAATCATCACAGACCACATTATTGGCCCCTATCCGATCAGAGGCCACCACAAAATAATCCTTATCCTTAAAAACCTGACAGAGTGATCGACCAATACCACCCACAGCCCCAGTAATAAAAACAGTCTGAGCCATAGTCTTACTCTTATTTAATACCTAGGAATCCAAACAACAGCTCTATAGCTTTATCACTGGCCCGTCTAACTGCATCAACCGTATTAGACGAATTGTGAGTTCCAAATATACAGTTTTCAAAATTCCTCAGTTCTGAAGTCACCGGCAAAGGTTCGTCTTCAAATACATCCAGAGCAACAGAGTGGACTTGGCCTGACCTCAAATGTTCAATGAGAGCAACTTCATCAATTAGTGGACCCCTGGCTACATTGATAATACGGACTCCAGCTTTTGTTCTCGCTAAAATATTACTATTCACCATATGCCGATTCTCGTCAGTAAGGGCGCAGGTGACTATAATAAAGTCCGCTTCATCTAAGCGTTCAGGCCAAGTTGCAACGCCAACCGTTTCAAGTTCTTTCACAGGTTGATAGTACGGATCATAAGTAATCACTTTCATATCGGCCGCTAACAAACGCTTTGCCGTATTACGCCCAATATCACCAAATCCTATTAAGGCAACTGTTTTAGCTGCCAATGAAATACCAGCAGGTTTGAGCCACTGTCCTTCTCTAACAGCGCGATCGATCTTAAACGTCTGCCTTGCTAAAGCAATGACATATCCCATGGCAATGTCTGCCACTTCAGCACCAAACATTCGTGGAGTATTAGAAACAGGAACGTCTAAGGCTTTAGCAGCAGCAAAGTCTACGTTGTCTACACCTACACCCCATTTCACAGCCGCCTTCAAATTTCCAGCTCTACCAGCCTTAAATACCTCCTCATTAGCTGGATCATCACCGATAATCCAACCATCAAACTTAGGTACTAATATTTTTAACTCATCGACGGAAAGAGTTTGCACAACCTGTGGGCAATAGATTTCAATCCCTTTTGCAGCGAATAGCGGCTTGAATTCATCCATTAGCCCCAACATTGGGGGACAAGTCACAAGAACCTTCATTTTCGTGATTAACCTACTTGATTTTTTGGATTATCATCAACATATTGAGCAAGTGCTTCAGCTAAAGTCCAATCAACTTGGTCATCGATATCGATAGACTCTAATTTAGGTGTCTCAAACATAATGGGTTGTTGACCGATGCGGGCTTGTGTTTTCGCAAAACTATCAGTTGTGAAAATGTAGAGATTTGAGTTTTCCTCAAACCAAGGTTCTAGGTCTTGGGTCCTAATCAAATTGTTAGGATCATGGTTCACGGCAGAACCATCTTGACGATAAAACCTTGTTTGCCAACGGTTTACAGAAAAAAGAGAATCAGCTGTACCCTTATTGACAGCATCTAGAAATTCGTTTAATGCATTGCTAATAGTAGTCGAACGTAGTAGAGGATTCGTCGTATGAGTCATCAGATAAACATCAGCTGAAACATTCGAAATATCATCGGCTAACACCTTATTCATACTGACAAAATCACCACAAATTTCGGGCTTACGATCTCGGATTAATACTCGCTTAGTATCTACTAAACCTTGCTCTGCTAAGATTGCTCTAGCGTCTGTATTGATTACCACCTGCTCAATTTCGGACAACTCTAGTAATGAGTCTAGAATCCAACGAAATAAAGGCTGACCATTCAAAGGTTTGAAGTTTTTCCCCCTAACCCGTTCGCTATTTGCTTTCATAGGTAATAGGGCTACAATTTTTGGCTTAGCAGTTGTCATGCGTATTATTCTGGCAGGATCTGATTAAGTACGAAATTAGCTTTTAAGTCTCAGACGGTTAATGTTTGTTTGATTTTACTCATGGCTCGATCTACAAAAGTCTGGCTCTTAATGAGTTTTTCAGAACCCTTAGGAGCATAAACTTTGCAAATTAATTCAATAATTTCTTTTTCAGTTGATGAGCGTGGCGCCTTTCTTATAAATAAGTAATCAGCTTGTGAGAGGAAGGAGTTTTTGTATCCGGTCCAACCTGCCACCTCAAAACCCAAGCTATCTAGAAACGCTTTAACCTTATCTTCCAATACCATATTTTTATAGAGTGGATAACGAAAAAGCTCTAACTCTAGACCGAGACAATCATTCTCTAAGTACTTTCTGGCACCATCTAATACGAAAAATTCACCACTTTGCGTATCACTCTTTAGAAAGTGAAACTGAGTATGTCTACCACGTTGCTTATCTAACTCATGCAAGATAGTATCAAGTTTTTTAACTTCGCATGGAAACTGTTTGACTTCAGCACTTCTATCAAACCATGTTGAGTTCAGACTCTCATTGCCCTGGATTTTTAGATCTTCGAAATTCTCTTTTACCCATTGAAAATTCTGTGTCAGTAATGATGAACCAGTTCCGTTTTCTCCATAAACATGAAACTGTTCGGTACCATCAAAATTCCATACTGCACAGTTGTACTGTATTTTCTCACCCTCTAATATAGGAACTTCATTGGGTTCAAAGGCTAAAGTAGTACCCACTTTGTTAACATGGTTGCGCCAAGGCAAGTCAAAACCACCAACAGCGCCAATATCGATAACGTTAATTTGACTCATATTTTTTTGAGTTACCTATTCAGATAGACCTTCCGTATATTTCAGAATTACTCTGGCAGGGACCCCCTCAATCCCTTTTAATTTCAGAGGAAGACAAAATAGTTCATAATGACCAGTCTCCACTTGGCTTAAGTCAAGTCCTTCAGTGATAGATTCTTCTCAAATCGAATACTAGGACTACCGGACCAAACTGACAACTCCTCTGATACACTCACTGACACATCAACGTAGCTCACTGACTTTTGCCTCATGTGGTAAAGACTTTGTGTAGTCTACAGCGTCTCTCAAAGGCTCAACTTGATCTCCTCGATTTAGATTTCGAGGATAATAAAACGTATTTCGAACTTGCTGAAGTGCCTGATTATGCTGACAGAAACCTTGATATGTTCCCCAAAACTGCATCAATCGAAAGATAGGAATTGAAAAGAGATTTTCAAGGAATTTCTTATCCAGGACAGCATGATAATAATCAGATACTAGATTTGCAAAGAAGAGTCGTAAAAAATCTAATATGCTGAAGCTTTCCTGCAGAAAAATTCGTTTAAAGGCAATGGCTTCTCGCCGATAGCGGTTATATATTTTTCCTGCAGGTTCATCATGTACATGGACAATAACTGCTTTTGCAGAATAAGCAATGCAATACCCTAGACTTTGCATTTTATTGGACCAAGCTAAATCTTCTAAACCTGTCAATTTTTCATCGTAGGGATTGTCTTGCCACAAAGTTTTTCTGATAGCAGCATTAGCATTATTGCAAAATGGATGAGACTGATTAAAATTTGATTCGTCGGGAAACCATTTTGAGAAAATTTGCTGTTCTGAATATTTAGTAACTTCGTTCCCCGTCTGCTTACCGTAAACCAATGCAACCTGAGGAGTTTCAAAGGGCTGAATCAGATTCTTCAACCAATCCCTATAGAGAGGATAAACGTGGGCACTAACAATTACTAGATATTCTCCCTGAGCTTCTTTACATCCTAAATTCAGAGAGCGCCCAAAGGAAAATTCTTCTGGAGCTATGGAAACTATTTTTATAGGGTATCTAGATGCAATGGCCACTGTCGCATCGGTTGACCCAGAATCTACAAGAATAATCTCATAATCCTGATAGGTCTGTTGAGTGATGCCAGTCAATAGCTTTCCGATATGCTTTTCTTCGTTATAGCATCGAATAATGATAGAGACTTTAGTCATTTGAATCCTCAGATAGCTCAATGAATTTGGGAAATTTTATAAATCTCTGAAGAGGTTTGAACTAAAAGTCTTATCAAAAATAAGAGGTTGAAAGTATATGCTCATATTTATCTGCAATCACTTTAGGCGTATAGTCAAACTCCACTTTTCTTCTTCCTTGAATTCCAACTTTTTGAGCTAAATTAGTATTAGTCTCAAGAATTTTTAAATAGTTCGCTAGCTCCTGGCCTTCTCCATTTTCAAAGGTAGAGCCACAATCACTTTCTTTGATTAATTCCTCTAAATAAGTCCCTCGCGGGCAAATTACAGCAATCGGCCTTCCTGCTGCTAGTGCCGGATATAGCTTACTCGGAGCTACCAAACTCTCCATCCCTTCACTCACACTCACTAACGACACATCACATGCCGTCATCGAATACGGGATATCCTTCTTATCTTGATAAGGCAAAAACAAAAAGTTTTTCTCTAACCCTTCTACTTTCACATCTTCAATCAGCTTTTCACGCTTTGCGCCGCCCCCAATACATACAAACTTAATCGGTTCATCCCGCAGCAGTTTCGCCGCCTCAAAGATTGTCTTAATATCATGACAGCGGCCCATATTCCCCGAATACAGCACCGTAAACGTATCCACCAGGCCGTGCTTGTGGGCAAACCAATTGTCTTTTTTCTCAATAGGTTTGATTAAATCTGGATCTGCCCAGCTGTGAATTACTTCAATACGATCCGCAATATCCGGGCAGTGACCCACAATGCGAGCCTTCATCGCAGGACTTAGCACAATTAACGACTGCGCCCGTAGCCATACCCGCTGATTCAGCCACCGCCACAGCCGTGAAATTGGATGATTATAATCCACCACACCTAGCTCAATAGCAATGTCTGGATACAGGTCGTACAAGATCACCACGTAGGATGTATTGAATAACAGACTAATAAAATATCCGACAATCGGTAAAAACGGAGGAGCCGTTGTCAACAGCAAAACTCTGTCCTTTCTCCATCCGTGGCGCAGCAAATGCAAAAACGCTCGAACCGCAAATAGTAGCCCGTTAATCGCCTTGCCTCGAATGCGGGTGGGCCATAGCTGTGCTAATCGCGACCGATGGATCTCTAAATTATCCGCCGATTCATGATGGGGCGCTGTCGGCTCACCATAAGCATATCCAGGCTGGCCAGTAAATACTTCCACCGGCATTCCTTGACTAGCCAGCTGTCTCATCAGCTCATCTAATAACTGACCCGTCGCCGCATAGTCCGGTGCAAAAAACTGGGTTACCAGCTTTACTGTTTGCTGAGTTGCACCAGTCTGAGATTGCTCAATTTTGTAGGCGGTCTTAGAGGGGGTATCTAGTTTGCCAATGACCATAAAATGAGGGAACTAATGAACAAAAAGTAGTAGATGTTTGATGCATATTCAAGCGTTCAACACTGTTTAAGAGATTTGGGTTAGCTGCCACGCCCGCCAGGAGGTTAATCCTAAAATAGGAGTTGCGATGACAATGGCCAATACCCCATAGGGAATAGGTGCTAACGTAAATGCCCAGCTGCCAATCCATAGACTGAGTGCGTAAATAAATAACACCACCCAGCGATGGGGTAACCCTACCTGAAGTAACCGATGGTGTAAATGACTTTTGTCAGCTTCAAAAGGAGATTTTCGACGCAGCAGCCGAGAAACAATCACTAACGCCATATCAAAAATCGGCACTGCTAATACAATCAGCGGAATCGTAATAGCGGTCGCCCCTTTGACTAAGCCGGTAATGCTGATCACCGCCAGCATAAAGCCAATAAAATAAGAGCCTCCATCTCCCATAAAGATGCAGGCCGGATTAAAGTTGTATACCAAGAAACCACAGAGGCTGCCGACTAAACACATAGCCAACAGTGCAACGGAGGGCTCTCCGATAAATAAGCAGATACCGACCGTAATCAATGCGGCAATGGCGCTCACTCCAGACGCTAATCCATCTAGACCATCGAGCCAGTTGATGGCATTGACCATGCCGACAATCCAAATCAGGGTAATGGGCAAACTTAGCCATGCCAGGTGAATCAGCCCAACGCTGGGTACCGTAATGACGTCAATGCGGATGCCGCACTGCCATACGAGAGCCGCGATCGCAAACTGACATATCAGTCTCAACCTGGGGGACAGCGAAAATAAATCATCTAAAAACCCAAGGACAAAATAGCCGCTGCCCCACAGCAGCATCACTAATATCTCTTGACGATCTGTGGGCTGCAGCGAATCGAACCCGCCTAGCTGCCAGAGAAAAAGAGCCGATATCAGGGTGCCAATAAAGATGCAAAGTCCCCCCAGCCGAACGATGGGAAGCTGATGAACTTTGCGATCGCACGGCACATCCACATGTCCGGCATGGGTAGCAATTTCTCTCACAATAGGAACACTGGCTAACACCACAGAAAATGCACTAACAAATGCTAATCCATAAAAGATACATTCAGTCACCAACAACAATGCCGATATATCAAGCATCACACTAATGCCACAGCAGGTCCAAAAACAGACGTGATCGATATTCAGCTAAAGAACAAATTCTAGAATTGCCTTAAAGACTACAGATTCAAGATATGACGTAGATTATCTCAAACAGAGCACAGCGCGAGTCCCTCAATTTGCCTTTTGCTTAGACATTGTCTCAATCAAAACCTAGGGGTGTTCTCAACAAAAACGCCTTAGTTCTCAATCCAGACAAGCTTTAAATAATGGCAGACGCATCGACTAAATTTGATGCATTTTCAAACAAACACGAAAACTGTTGCCAAACTCGACTCAATCCCAACCATTGTAAAGAGAAGATGTATGAGATTTAGAACAGCTCCGCATAACCCCTTCTAACCCCCCCATAACGTCTCAGGACTAATTATTGTTTAAAACAGAATTGAAACAATTTAATACCGAACATAGATGCTTTCTACACAAACGTCCTTATCAGACAGCCCCGGCTAATTACCCGTCGCTAACCCGCAGACGATTTTCTCCGACTATTTAACCAGGCCAGTCCTGCAACTGTCGCAAATCCAACCATGACAGACGGTTCAGGTACAGAAACTTCGCCCGAGGGGGCATCAAGTGTGACCCGATAGTTGCCAGTAAAAGATGCTGTACCATCGCTAGAAACAACTCCTGATACTGCCGGTGCTTCGCCGATGCTGTACAAAAAGCCCGACTCACCCTGGTAGTCATAGGCAACAACTTCACTAGCAACAAGGGGCGGCAGCGGCGGCAGCGGCAAAAAAGCACCCAGACCCAAGCGTTCAAGCGCAATGTCAATTAAAGAATTAAGCTCGAAAAAACCGGCCAGGTCAATTTCTACGTCCCCGTTATCAAGCTCACCCACAGATGCGATATTTGGATCGCTCAGACGAGCGTCTGCATCCACTGCGTCAAAAGCAGACCGAAGACTCTCTCGGGTAAACCCGCTGCCCAACGATTCAATGTCGGCCCCATAGGCGGCCCAAGCATCATCAAACCAGATATCTGCTAGCCCACTATCCCAGTCAGCCTGGGTGATGCTGCTCAAATTGAGAGTTCCGCCACCTAATTCTAGGGTGAGTCCCCCCTGCAGCCCGTCTAGCCCGCCGTCGGTTTCACCTAGTTCAATGTTGCCAATACCGTTGAGGGCGTCGGCTGCAGTGCCACCGGGGGCCACTACTCCCGGTGCGATCTGATTAAAAATTTCAACGGTGCCTGATGTCGTTTGAGCGGTAGCAGGAAGAGCGGCCAGGACTAACAGTCCGACCGTTATAGAGAGGCTATTAAAAAGATCTTTCATTGCGCTATCTAAGGCAATTACAGGACAAATGACACTGAAAATTAAGAACTGCTTGTCAAAAACTTTCTAACTGTCTGCGCTGTTAATTTAGAGTACGACTCGACCGATGGATTAGGAGATATGCCTAACCGTAAGCGTCCAAATCGTAGCGAAAAACCAAACGTCAGGCTTTCTCTTAGAAAGGTCTAACTCCGCCTTAAATACACCCTGAAAAAGTGTCATTTATGCCTGTGAGGGCCCTAGCCAGCCATCAAACGGACTAGTTAAGTGCCTGTAAGGAGTACGGAGAAAGTTATAGCTGTCCGGAATCTACTTAGAAATTTGGATCACACAGGGAACTGAGCCGGTTAAACCGACCGTATTTTTAGGTATATGCTGCAGGACATATACCCGGCTATTCAAGCGAAACCACGGGTTCCGCTTGCTTTGCAATTATGCTATCCATCCGCTAATTTTCATCCCGATGAAAGTAACTATCTTTAAGATAACTTTATAATACAAAGCCAGCCTTTACAAAAGTAGCAGGCAGTGGGTACAACCTAAGCCAGGTCAGGACTGTCTCTAAAACAGTCTCCAGGTTTGAACGTAAATTAGAACAGTTTTTTGGAGCTAACGCCTGTGGCTCACTGCAAAATTAGGCCGATAGCCGCTTGACCCCTCAGCACAATTGCTTAACCTCTTAAAGACTGATTACTCAAAGGATGGACCTGTCTAGTAAGAACCTCATCAGGTGTTCAAAACAAGACTAGCGCCCATCTGACAGCTACATGGGCCAAAGGTTTATACAATTTTGATTCAAATTAAAGATTTGATGAAGTTTGATCGTTTTTTGAATTTTTTGTTCGTACTACGGGTATTGCAATCTCTATGCCATCGGTCAGACGATAAACGGCTAACGTCACGCTAGACTTGGTCGACAGCAGACCGCTTGTTTGGAAAATTCCAGCAAAGGTATCGGTATCTGTATATCCGGTATGACTCAGCTGTTGACCAGGGTGCAGCTGTGTGCTTATCTAATTGACTAAATATGGCTCTAACGTATTTTTTGCTGTTTTTTAAGTAGTCGGCCGCTGTGCGGGTAGGCTATCTGTCTATAGGTTCCTTGTTTACTTTTGAAAGGGCTTCCAGGTCACAAATTGTCAGCCCCACCTGTTAGACCAACGCTGTGCTCCTCTTGCATTTACAGCCCCTAAACCGTCACTAAGCCCTATGGATAATTCGACGACGAGTAGCCTAGTCAATGAGGGACAGTACAGAGGATTTCCTCAACTACCGTGGGATGATGATGAGCTGGATCTAAAACAGCTGATAACGGTATTGCGGCGACGAGCCTGGCTGATAGGCGCGATCGCAGCTGGCGTTATGGTCACCGTTATTCTCAATACCGTTCGCCAGGAACCAGTCTATGAGGGTAGCTTTCAGGTTCTAGTAGAACCGGTCAACGCCGACAACAAAATTCAAGACTTTAGTGAGCTGTTGGGCGACAATGCCCCTTCGCCCTCATCGGGGTTGGACTATGAAACCCAGGTCCAGGTGCTCCGCAGCCCCAGGCTGATTGAACAAGTTTTAACCCAGCTTAGAGCCACTCAGCCAGCGGTGGACCCGGCCATAGACTACGAGACACTGCTAGAAAATCTCACCATTCGACGCGTCAATGAGACCAAGATCATTGAGGTGCTGTACCAGGGACAAGACCCAGAGACGATTCAACAAACCCTGGATGTGCTGGCTGACGTTTATTTAGACTACAGCCTGAGAGAACGGCAGACTAACCTGCGCCAGGGAATTCAATTTGTTAACAAACAGCTGCCCGAGCTGCAGGGACGCGTTGACCAGCTCCAGAGCGAGCTAGAAACATTTCGCAAGGTCAACAACTTTATCGACCCGACTACTCAAAATGCTCAGATTGTCAGTCAGTCTGATGTGTTGAGCACCCAGCGTTTAGATATTGACCGACAGCTGGCCCAGGCTAGAACGGCCTATGAGCTGCTGGATGGCGCAGGAGGAGAAGCGGCACTGCAAAATGCAGAGGTTTATCAGCAGCTGATTGCAGATCTGCGGGAGATTGAAGCTGAAATTGCGGCTAATCTGACTCGTTTTCAGCCCAGCAGTCTGAGAATTCAGGTCCTCCAAGAACAGCGAGAGCGACTGTTGCCGGTTCTAGCCGCAGAAGCACAGCGGGTCATCGGCGCTAGAACCGCCGGGGCCATCAATGATATTCAAGTACTAGAAACCCAAAGCCAGACGCTGGCCCAGGCGGAAAATCAGCTGCAGAGTACGCTCACCGAGCTGCCCACTTTAGCGCGCGAGTATAGCGACCTGCAGCGCGAGCTAGAAATTGCTGTCCGGGCTCTTAGCCGCTTTTTAGAAACTCGGGAAACCTTGCAAATCGAGGCTGCTCAAACGGAGATTCCGTGGGAGCTGATTGAGGCGCCCATAGAACCCACCGACCCGATTGCCCCCAGTGTGAAACGAAGTCTGCTGTTGGGGGCCGTAGCCAGTGTGCTGCTGGGGGTGGGGACAGCCCTGCTGTTAGAGAAACTTGATAGCGTCTGTCGGACGGTGGATGAGCTCAAAGGCACCCTGAAGCTGCCGCTGCTGGGAGTTGTACCCTACCAGCAAGAATTTGACGATAGCGCAGACAGCGATTCCCCTGACTGGCTGAGTCGCTTAAACGTTAGTCACCTGGTCCCGTTTAAACCAGGAGTTAACGGCCATTACGGCTATGGCAGTTCGCAGTTTTTAGAGGCAATGCGGCTGCTGCAGACCAATCTGTTGCTGTTGGGGGCAGAGCGACCGATTCAGTCGATTGTAATGAGTTCATCGGTGCCCGGTGAAGGTAAATCTACAGTGGCGCGGCATCTGGCTCAGACGGCTGCAACCATGGGTAAACGGGTGCTGCTGGTGGATGCGGATATGCGTCGGCCTGTGATTGAAAAGCGTTTGGGTCTAGACCACAGCCAGGGGCTTAGCGACCTGCTGTCTGGCAATGCTGAAAAGTCTGAGGTGATCCAGCGGGCCATGCCGTTTGTGGAGTTTTACACAATCACAGCCGGCAGCATTCCGCCCGATCCGGTCAAGCTGCTGTCATCTAGACGCATGCAGCAGCTGATGACTGAATTAGAACAAGATTTTGATCTGATTATCTATGATTCGCCACCATTGGTAGGGCTGGCAGATACGACGCTGATAGCACCCCATACCGACGGGGTGATTCTGGTGGCGCGCATTCATAAATGCGATCGCGACGTCCTAGGCTATGTCACAGAAAATATTCACTTTTCTAAGATTCCAGTTTTGGGCATGGTGGCCAATGGCGTTATTCCCGATGGCAAGAGTTACAAATACTATGCCTATGGCTATGAAACCTCAGCCATCGACACCCCCCACGGTCAGCCGGACCCTTCCCAAAATGGCGGGCCGCCTGCTGCAAAGGCCCCGCAGAATGGCGGCACCTCTGGCGCAAAACAGGGGCTAAATTTAGCCGATTTTTCTAAGTATCGTAAATAGTGACGGCTGGTTTGCCGTAGCCGCTATTTATTATTTGATATCTGACCGTTCTTTACAGCTGAGGCCATCCATTTAAAGCTGCCGTGAAAACACAGTAATGCAAGTTCTAAGAGAACATCTTGAACTGTAAACCTTCAAAGATTTCCGGATAAGTCGCAAAAATGATAGCAGTGTTTCTAGGGGAATTTGTCATCAGTATAATTTGAGCATCGTTGGCTGCGTTAGACCAGCGTCATGGGTAAACCGGTCTGTCAACAATGTCCTGCCCAAGCTCGTACCAATAAGAGGATAACCTGGGTTGAACAACGCCCGCTATGAGCTATTTAAACCCTAGGTAGAGACACGTTTTGTTGTTCCTATGCTTTTATAGCTTCTGTTTATCACGCTTACAGGTTTGTCACAATGATCCAGTTCGACCGATTTTCTCACGTAGTTCGTATGGTTATGGGCTCCGCTGTTGCCATGGGGACCATGCTAGGAGGTAGCGCTGTCCTGGCCTCCTCACCGCCGCTGCCGCCCTTGCCCTACGCCAGTCCCGCCACGCTACAAGATAGCTATTTGCTCGGTCCTGGAGATTTAATCACCATCGAAGTGTTCAACGTGCCTGAGTACAGCGGTGAGCAGCGCGTTTTGGCCAACGGCAACATTAATTTGCCTGCGGTGGGTCAGCTATCGGTGAATGGCCTCAGTCTGGCCCAGGCAGAAGCTGCCATCAGTGAAAAATATCGCTCAGAAGTTCGCTACCCGGAAATTACTGTCAATCTGTTAACACCACGACAGCTGCGTATTGCCCTCACAGGAGAAATTCATGCGCCGGGGCTATACACCATGTCGGTGGGCGAGACCGGTCAGTTCCCCAGTTTAGTAGAAGCAATCAAACTGGCTGGAGGCATTACCCAGGCCGCCGATTTGCAGCAAATAGAAATCCGTCGTCAGGTGGAAAATGGTGGTACCCAGCGAGTGGTGAGCAATCTGTCGGCGCTGCTAGGTCAAGGAGACCTCAATCAAGACTTTCCCCTGCGAGATGGCGACTCGATTACCATTGCTCAAGCTAGCGAGATCGATCTGCAGGACTCAAGACAGATTGCCCTATCCAATATTGCCACCGATGCCCAAGAAGCTATTAGCGTTGCCATTGTGGGTGAGGTCTTTCGTCCAGGGACCTACAACTATGCGTCAAGACCCACCTCTAGCCAGACTGTCGTGGGTAACAACGCCGATGCCAACACCGTACAGCAGCCAGGGCGACTGACCGTGACTCGGGCCTTACGGTTAGCTGGTGGCATCAAACCGCTAGCTGACCTGCGTCGGGTCGAAGTCAAACGCGTTACCCGTTCAGGTGAAGACCGGACGATTTCTCTTGATTTATGGCAGCTGGTGGAAGCAGGCGACAGACAGCAGGATTTGATTTTGCAAGAGGGAGACACCATTGTGGTCCCCACTGCTGTGGCGGCTAGCCCAGAAGACATCAGTTTGCTAACGGCCACCAATCTCTCACCTGACGCAATTAGCGTCAATGTTGTTGGCGAAGTAGAAAACCCCGGTCCTGTTTCGGTGGCTGCTAACACCACCCTAAATCAGGCCGTGCTGGCGGCGGGGGGATTTAACACCCGCGCTAAACAAACGGTGGCGTTAATTCGGCTCAATCCCAACGGCAGTGTAACTCAACAGTCGTTTGATGTGGATTTGACCCAGGGCTTAGATCCTGACGGCAACCCGATTGTGCAGCACAACGATATTGTCGTTGTCGATCCAAACGCAATCGGTCGCATCTCAGATGGATTGAGTAATTTTCTCAGTCCTTTCCTCCAGATTTTGCCCTTTAGCCGCTTCTTTTAACAAAACGCTAGCTGTCTTTGGCACCGAGTCTCCTGGGCGCGCAAAGCCCGGTATTTCTTTATTCCTAATCGTCTCTATTTAAGCTTCCCTATGGATAATTTCGCCACAGCCAACGGCGCGTCGGCTCATGGTTTGACAGTACCTCAGCTCCCGCAGATGCCCTGGGCTAAGGATGACGACGAGCTGGATCTCGCCCAGCTGCTCACGGTGCTGCGCCGCCGCTCGTTGGTGATTACCGGTGTAGCAGCGGGGGTCATGGGTACGGTGATGTTTAATACCCTGCGCCAGGAGCCGGTCTATGAGGGCAACTTTGAAGTACTGGTGGAGCCGGTTAATGCGGATGATAGTTTCTCAGACCTGAGTGGGCTGTTGGCCGATACGGCTCCGGCTAAGCAATCGGGGCTCGACTATGAGACCCAGGTGCAGGTGCTCCGCAGTCCGGAACTGATTACTCAGGTGCTCACAGAGCTCAAATCAGTCGATCCTGACCTAGACTATGAGAGTCTGTTAAAAAATCTCACCATCAGACGAGTGGGAGAAACCAAGATTATTGAGGTGAGCTATCGAGGGAACGACCCGGTTAAAATCCAGGCTACCTTAGATGCGCTCTCAGCGGTTTATCTTAAGTACAGCTTAGATGAGCGGCAGACCAACCTGCGTCAGGGAATTCAGTTTGTTAATCGCCAGATGCCGGAGCTGCAGGAGCGGGTAGGGGAGATTCAAACTCAGCTAGAGAGGTTTCGACGCAGCTACAATTTTATTGACCCGGCTACTCAAAATCAGCAGATTACCGCCCAGGCTCAACAGCTTAACTCCCAGCGCTTGGAGATCGACCGACAGCTGGCTCAGGCTCGCGCTAGCTATGAGCTGCTACTGGCAGAGGGCGGTCAGGAAGTGGCGTTGCAAAATGCGCCGGTCTATCAGCAGCTGATTCAAGAGCTGCGAGGGGTAGAAACAGAAATTGCAACTGAGCTAACTCGCTTTCAGCCAGGAAGTTTGGCGATTCAGGTGCTGCAAGAAAAGCGCGATCGCATCCTACCGGTGCTGGATACTGAGGCGCAGCGAGTATTAGAGGCCAAGTACACCGAAGCTGAAAACAATATTGAACTGCTAGAGACCCAGAATCAAACCATTGCGATCGCAGAAGCACAGCTGCAAAATACCCTGACCCAGCTTCCCACCCTGGCCCGAGAGTATAGCGATCTGCAGCGGGAGTTAGATATTGCAGTGGGGGCCCTCAATCGGTTTCTAGAAACGCGAGAAACGCTGCAAATTGAGGCCGCCCAAACCGAGATTCCATGGGAGCTAATCGAAGCGCCCCTACAGCCCGATGAACCGATTTCTCCCAATGTTCAACGCAGTCTCATTTTGGGTGTGGTTGCCAGTTTGCTGGTGAGCGTCGGAGCCGCGCTGCTGTTAGAAAAATTAGACACGGTGTGCCGCACCGTCGAAGACGTTAAAGGAATCGCCAAGCTGCCCCTATTGGGGACAATTCCATATCAGCTGGGCGTGGATAGCGCACCGGTTAAAGCGCGGGGCATCGGCAGCTGGCTCCAGCAGCAGGTGAGCACGCCACCGATGTTTCCCACCCAGGGATACTACGGCTATGGGGGCTCACAGTTTTTAGAATCTATGCGGCTGCTGCAAACCAATCTCATGCTGATGGGGGCAGACCGGCAGATTCGCTCCATTATCATTAGCTCCTCCATGGCGGGAGAAGGCAAATCGACGGTTGCTCAGCACCTGGCTCAAACCGCTGCCACCATGGGCAAACGGGTGTTGCTGGTGGATACAGACCTGCGGCGACCCACCATCCATAAACGGCTAGACATACCCAACGATAAAGGTCTCAGCGATCTGCTGTCCGGCAATGCGAACGGAGCTAGGGTGCTTCATAGAGCTATGCCGTTTGTCGAATACTTTGCCATCACCGCAGGCACCCCGCCGCCCGACCCGGTGAAGCTGCTATCGTCTAGGCGGATGCGACTACTGATGCAGCGTTTGGAGAAAAAGTTTGACCTGGTCATTTATGACACGCCCCCGCTGGTGGGGTTGGCCGATGCCACCCTGATTGCCCCCCATACTGACGGAGTGGTGCTGGTGTCGCGGGTGAATTATTGCGATCGCAATATTTTGCAGCATGCCATGGACAACTTAAACTTTGCCAAAGTGCCCGTCCTGGGTCTGGTGGCCAACGGCGTTTCCACCCGCGATGGCTATAAATACTATTCCTATGGGTATGAGACTCCACCTGAGCCGCCGACCGCCCCCGTACTGACAGCACCTGAGCCCAAAATCCCAGCAGCGGTTGCCCATACCAATGGCGGCACCTCTAAAAAAAGCGGGTTGACTATGGCTGACTTTTTAAAAGTGAGCAAGTAGACTTTCGTGCTCACAGTAGCGACAGCTGTTCAAATCCGATGGTTTGCACCGGGACTAAATTTGCGATCGCTACCCCCAGCAGTCTGACTTGGGGCTGCGGTTCTAAATGATGCTTAAGTAACGACTGGGCCAGGGGTTCCATATCCGCCGCCTGCTGCATGGGGATATCTACCGTGCGACTGCGGGTAATTTGGCGATAGTCGGCATACTTGATTTTAAGGGTGAGGGTATAGCCCATTTTTTTAGCCTTGAGCAGTCTGGTTTCCACCTCCTCAACAATGGTGGTCAGCGCTGTGGCCATGGTCTCTAAGGTGCGCAGATCCTCGGTAAAGCTGCGTTCTGCCCCCACAGATTTACGAATGCGATTGGGGTCAACCCGACGATTATCCTGAGCGTTGGCCACCCGAAAATAGTGGCTGCCCACTTTCCCAAACTGGGCAACGAGATCCGATTCACTCCAGCGCTGCAGATCGGCTCCGGTGGTAATCCCCAGCTGGTTCATTTTGCGAGCCGTGGCGGGACCAATCCCGTGAAACTTTTCGATGGGCAGCGTCGCGATAAACGCCATCGCCTCTGCTGGCAAAATGACGTACAGCCCGTCAGGCTTATTTACATCCGAGGCCATTTTGGCCAGAAATTTGTTGATCGAGACACCGGCAGACGCGGTTAGCTGAGTCGCGTCAGTAATGCGCTGTTTGATGGTTTTGGCGGTTGCGATCGCAGACTCACAGCCGGTCACATCTAAATAAGCTTCATCTAACGACAGCGGTTCCACCAGATCGGTATAGTCTCGAAAGATGGCCCGAATCTGTTCTGATACAGCTCGATACACATCAAACCGGGGACGAGCAAAGATTACCTGGGGACATCGCTGTACCGCTATTCGTGACGGCATAGCTGAATGAATACCAAAGCGTCGAGCTTCATAGCTAGCGGCGGCCACGGCCCCTCGCTGTTCTGGACGACCACCGACGACCACGGGTCTGTGGCGATACTCACTATGGTCGCGCTGCTCAATGGATGCGTAAAAAGCATCCATGTCAATGTGGAGAATTTTACGAGAGTCGGTGGCCGCCATGGATTTTTAAGCGACGAGCATTACATTATAGCAACTACGACCGGGGCCGCAGTAGAGTATTGGCTGAAATTCTAAAGTGGCTACTGCCACTAGGGAGAATAAAAAAGGGAATGGCTATACTCAACCCGTTGTTGTAGTGCTCCTCATAGCAAGAATCAGTACATATAACGTCTGTGGACGGAGCCTAAGTTTGTTTCCTGAGTGACTAGTTACAAAAAAGACTCGGTGGTGGGTTACGGGTGCAGATTCTCAGTGGTTGGTTTGAGCCTATATAGCTTGGTGCCCATAGTTTATGCCATAGGTAATCGCTAGAACTCTTAAGTTTCAGCAGCTATGAGCACAGCAAACTGCGAAATGCATTCCGCAGTTTGCTATAGACAGCCAAGACTGAGCCAAACGGGTGCAGATGCGCAGCATTTGGCGATCAGACTTACAAAAATCACCATGAGTTACAAAGCTTTGACGCTAGGCACCTTAACGGCACTAGCATCCGTTTTCTATGGCGATCTCGCCCTGGCCGACCCGTTAGAGGATCTGTCTTTAGATGTCTCCGGCGAGACCACCATCAACGGCATTACCGCCAGAATGACCCAGGGTATCAATCCTGATAATACGGCAGGTACTTTAGGCGCATTCTCTGAATTTTATGGCGACAAGACGGCCACGATCGATTTCAACTCAGCCGCGACTCCGGTGGGTGAAAATCGCTACACGTTTGGCAATGAGCTGGCGACCTACACGTTTGATCAAGCAATCAAGACGGTTCCCGGTAAAGCCACTGGCGTCTTTAACAATCGCTGGGCACCCACCGGTGCCAATGGCGAAAAAAATACATCAGACTATCTAGCGGTCTTTCAAGGCAACTCCGTCACTATCGATCTAGCTGAGGAGCTTAACTACTTTGGGCTAGGTTGGGGCGCTATCAGCGTGGGTAACCAGGTGTCATTTTGGCAGGACAGCACTCCTGTTAGCACCTTTACCTACGAAGACGTGAATCCGCTGGCTCCCATCAAATCTGACCATCAAAAGAATGAAGGTAACGGCTATCTCCATTTCTACGCCAGCGACCAGAACAGCACGTTTGATCGAATTGTTATTGCCCAGCTGGACAAGGGCGGGATTGAAACCGACAACCATTCTTTCCACGTAGGCGATGATGCTTTTGATTTTGACCAGGAGACCGAAGATCCGGAGAGTGTCCCTGAACCTACAGCGATGCTGGGTCTAGTCGCCGTTGGGGCCGTGATGTTTAGCCGCAAAAAATAGTCTGCCGCTGGTAGAAAATATAGTCAGTCTCTTCTAAACGGCTCGAAGAGACTGGTTGTTTACCACAGACGCCGATCGGCTGGACTTGTGTTCTGACGCGCCTGTTTGTACCTATCCAAGGACTGTTTAGCCAACATAATCAGCTGACTAAATTCAGTACAGGCTTGAGAGACTGGCTGAATGCCTGTTCCCGGAGTGCGAGAAAACCGCCGAATACTGCCAGTTTGGTCGTTGCATACCTGACTCACCCGCCGCAGATTATCCGCAAGGCTAGCGTCCGGGTCCAGGTCGAACTCGTCTCCGTAGGTATCAAAAAAGTCTTGGAAGAATTCAGATAGACTGACAAAATCTCCGTCGGCGGTTCTAAAGATCTCTTCTCCCAGTAGACCGGTATTGTCTGACTGATTCGGTCCGGTTACATCCGATAGATTTGGCCCGGTAATATCGGATAGATTGGGTCCGGTTATATCAGACTGGTTGGTCTGGGCAAATCCGTTTAGGGGAATGCCTGCGGTTGCGATCGCAGCCACACTGCCTAAAATAATGGGCCAAAACGTCTTATTGAATTTAAGTGACAATAGCATGTTGAGTCTGAACCTCTCTAGTTATTTGGACTGGTAGTTCTCTGAATCGGTATCTAAAGCTCAAAAGAAACACCCGCACCCATCACAAAGCGAGCCCCGTCTCCCGCACCGGCAATATCTCGCACGGCAGGTAGCAGCACCAGCGGTAAATTCTTAAATGGGACAACAGAGAGTCCAGCAGCTAAATCCTGCCCGGTCCACTCGACAATGGCACTGACGGGTTCTGCCACCCGCACGGCCATGCTGCCAAACACGCCTACCGTATCGCGGTCATCAAAAACATCGTCTTCGGTTCGAAAGCGACCGCTGCCCACACCTGCTGTGAGGGCAATCCGACTTAAGGGCTGCTGGATATTTTCTCGGGTACGAATCAAATGAGAAACAGAGCCATAGATCGAATCTTCAAAGTCTACAAACCCAGTGGTGGCAAACCCTTCCCACCCCAGGGCCACTGACCACTCATCGGCCAGTCGCTTATGCAGTTTGGCATTAAAGCCTCCGGTACCAAAGTCTCGACTGCCGCCAAAGCTGGCTACCGTATACGAGAGCTGAACCCCTATATTTTCGCGAGCATCGCCCAGGCCAATCCCGACGACAACGCCGCCATCGTCCTGGTTACCAAAGCGGGTTCTTTCTTGATAGCCCACTCCTACAAATCCAGTAAAGTTATCAGCACCAAATCCCGACGGGTTAGAAATCGTAATGGCCGGAGAGCTGCGATAGGGCGTTGAAGCATCAAGACTGGCAGGCTCTGCTTCAATCAACAGCTGCTCAATAACCTGCTGTTCTTGAGGCCGTGGGGTTAACGGTGGCTCAATCGGCAGCTGGGCGATGATCGCGCTGTCTGCCTCAGAATCTAGACTCTGCTCTAAGGTAGCCTCAGTAGCCTCAATCTTGCCCTCAAGGGCAGCCGTCGGTGCTGTAGCCGCTAGCTGGGGCTGCGCTGACTCGACCGGTGATACAGCCGGTGGCTGACTCACAGAGACAGGGGTAGGCGCATCGCGTTCAACGGGCTCTACTAGAGTCTCTGGGCGATTTAGTGAGCCAGCCGGTGATAACTCAGCGGACAGAGCTGTAGAAACCGATAGATCAGGAATATCTCTGCTCTGGGAGATACTACTCTGGGAAACAGATGGGGCAACAAATTCTGGCTGCGCGTTGTTGCTATCTGGGGCGATTCCCTGGGCATTAGCAGCAACGGTAGCACTGGCAATTTCTGTTACATCAATGTGCTCAGTGGCATTCACATCGGTTGCCCGATCGTCGGGAGAACTGTCGGGGGCAGCATTGAGTTCACTTGCTTGAATATGGCCTAAATTGGCTGAAGAGTAGGTAGCAAGAAGTGTAGCGCAGCCAAGTAGGGCTTTATTGGAGGGCTTGGACACAGTTTAGTTTCTCTAGCAAATATATTGATGATGTTCAAAACATGACAGTAGACACCCAATCGTCAAACTGATCGTGTTGGCCCCATGGGTTGGGGCAGCTTGTATGTCTTAAAAGTGTTTGGCTAGTGACGCGCAAATGCCCATGGGGCTCTCTGCTGTATCTTCCTTGAAATTTTCAGATAGGATTTACGGAAGTCGGGAGGGTTCTAAACAAGCCTTGATAAATAAGATAGAGATTATGTGTAACTTCTGCTGCCAAAAAACATAGCCGCAGGAGAAGATACTTTCTCCTGCGGCTAAAAGTAGAGCGGTTCTATGGGCTGGGCTACTGCGGTGTGGGCAAGAAATTCGTCTCTAACTGTTAGAGTTCGTCCCACTGCAGATGACCACCAATCCGAATAATAAAGTCATCGTAGTCATAGTCTGTGTTGGTGCTGCCGACTAAAACCGAGCCAGTATCTTCCCACCGTAGCAGCAGCCCACCGTTGATGACATCTTCTATGGGCCCCTCAAACCGAGCATAGTCACGATTGTCTGCATTTTGGCTACTGGTTGAATACAGCGTCCCTGCTGGCTGACCGTTAAATGCAGACTCCAGATAAAAGCTGTAGGAGGTATTAGCCGCAAAGCGAAACTCTCCTAGGGGCTGAGGAACTGTTATACCAGGGGACCCGTAAAAGTCACTGCGATTTTGGGGACCGGTATCATCCTGGTAGCTTGAGGGTCTGTCGAGCGGTTGAGGATTATCCGACTCTCTAACTTCGCTGTAGAGAGGAAATTTTTCTCCGGTTTCCAGGTTGACGATGCCAAACACCGAGCGATAGCCGCCGTTGGATTCTAAAAATTCAAACTCTACAATAGTATCGACGGCTAATCGAATTCCTTGATTGCCAAAGAGTTCTTGTGCTTGTACTGCAGCGGGGGCTAGTACAGCGGCTGTCATCGCCGAGCCGAGGGCCGTCTGACGTAGAACATCAAAAAATCTGCTCATTGCTTAAATTCTGTTGTTGACCAAAGTTAGTTACCAAATACGCCGCTCAACGCTAGCAGGCTGACGTCCGGACTGGTTGGATTGATCCAGCGCCTCTTGAGCGACTCGAATCAGACGTCCTAGTTCGGCACAGGCGGGAGATATTGCAACGTCGGGGCCCGGATCGCGAGCAAATCGTCGAATGGTGTCCTGCTCTGAGCAGGCTAGCTTTGCTTGTCTTAACTGCTCTGCTAGGCTGGCATCAGGATCAATCCCTAGCGCTTCACCAAATTCATCAAAAAAGTCTTGAAAGCTGTTAATAACCGACTCTCCTAACAGACCGGTATTGTCCGACTGGTTAGGCCCGGTCACGTCGGATAGGTTAGGCCCGGTCACGTCGGATAGATTAGGTCCGGTCACATCGGACTGGTTTTGGGCCAACCCGATTGATGGAGAAAGCGCGATCGCAACCACACTACTTAGCAAAATCTTCCAAGGGGTACCCGATGGTAGTGACAATGTCATTTTGAGTCCAACCTCCTGATTGTTAACGACTAAAACTGTTGACTATCAAATTAAAACGGCTGTCCTTTTTCCTAGACGAGCAGAGACCGCAGAGCGGCTCAAAGCTGGAACGAGACACCGGCTCCGACAACAAAGCGAGAGCCGTCTCCCGCACCGGTAATATCTCTAACGGCAGGCAGCAGCACCAGCGGTAAATCCCTAAATGGCGTAATCGACAATCCAGCCGCCAGGTCCTGCCCCGTCCATTCCACAATGGCACTGACCGGTTCTACCACCCGCACGGCCACGCTGCCAAAGACACCGACGCTATCGCGGTCATCAAAAACATCATCTTCTGTACGAAAACGCCCGTTGCCCACTCCGGCTGTCACAGCAACCCGGCTAAGCGGTTGAGCAATACTGTCTCGAGTGCGGACCAAATAAGAAACAGACCCATAGATCGAGTCTTCAAAATCCACAAAGCCAGTAGTTGCAAACCCTTCCCATCCCAGAGCCACAGACAAATCGTCGGCTAGCCGCTTGTGTACCTTGGCATTAAAGCCTCCTGTCCCAAAGTCTCGACTCCCGCCAAAGCTAGCAACCGTATACGAAAGCTGGACCCCCACATTTTCACGAGCATCTCCTAAACCGATACCCACGACCATGCCACCATCATCTTCGTTACCAAAACGAGTTCTCTCCTGGTAGCCCACACCTACAAAAGCCGTAAAGTTATCCGCTCCAAAACCGGATGGATTAGAAATCGTAATCGCTGGAGAACTGCGATAGGGAGCAGCTGTGGGTATCTCCGCTTGATCAATCTCTCGGATAAGCTCGTCGATTTCCGCCTGATTAGGCGTATCCGGATTTAAAAGGGGCGGTTCTAAAGGGAGCTGAGCCATTTCAGTCGGTCCAGAGCCGGTGGCCTCAGCGCTACCGACACTATTTACTGCTGCTGTCTCAGGTCGGAGGACAACACTTCTAGGGAAGGCTCCGTCGGGCATTGCGGCCGTCGGTGCTGTTGTTTGCAGCGGCTGCGATCGAGTTTGCTGTAGCGGTGTCGCCGCATCCGATACCCTGGCATTTCTGACGGTCTGCCGCGTAGCCGGAGCTATCACCCGCGCCGTTGGCAGCGCCGCTACCGGTATATCAACGGCGGGTCTGGGAGCTGGAGGATTTGCGATCGCTGTCTCCGCAGGCGATGCAGTCTCCCCAAGATTCGCTACAGGTTCAGATACGGCCTCCACCGCATTCACCTCCTCCGAGCGTAAACTATCCGATGGCTCACTAGCCGTCGGTTCTAAACGTTCTGGCTCAGAGGGCTCGGTGACAGACTGTCCATCCGCTCGGACGGCAGAATGTTGCAACGGCAGTGCTGCTGGCGGCTCAATTTCCTCGGTCGGTCGCAGCTGAGCAGCTGTCTCTACGGGCGTTGCCACGTCTTGGGACCGAACTGCCTCGGGTAGTGGCTTAGTTGCAGTAGCCACTAGATGCTCTAGCTTAGCGGCCCTATCATCGGTTCGAACTGGCATGCTCGGGCTAGCTGCTGCTGGCATAGCCGACACTGGCGTATATGCAGGCCCAGGCTCTAGAACAGACACTTCAGCGGGCGCTTCTGGCTCCGTCTGTGGTGCCGCCTCGGACACTGTTTCTAGAGAAGATTGAGAGCTAAACCCAGGCAGCTGAATATTCTTTTCAGGAACAATATTGTTGGCATGGGCCGCCGCCGCCCCAGCGACATCGGACTGTTTATCAGCAGCCCCATCAGGGATACTGTCACTGACTGATGGCTCAGGGTTAGCAAGATTTAATTCATTAGCACTTGCCTGTCCTAAATTCGTTGAGGCAAATGCAGCAAACAGAGTTACCCAACCTATTAGGACTTTATTAGAGGGCTTGATCACAGATTTACTCCTCTCACTAACCACTTATGGATGTTCTAAAATACGACAGTTGGACAGCCATTTGACAAATATATCCATTGGATTTGATTGACTGTAGTAACTGTCCCACAAACGTTCTAGTAATTTTTAGCAGTGCAATATAAGACTAAAAAGCGATCACTCATTTAGTCACTAAACTAGACGCATCCCAACTACACTGCCCAAATCTTATAGAGACGATAGCAACAAATCCAAATACTTTGATAAATGAAAATCTCCGATTATTAATGGTTTATAAATAGCACCAAATAGCATAAGCGGGAAGAAGATTTAAATCTTCTTCCCGCTTGCGAAATCTAGACGGTGTCATCGATTAGTCTTGTAAAATTCGATGCATGACGCCAGATTCTCGGTACCGATCCGAGCTGTTCTTTAGAGACTGTCGTTAAAGCCTAAACCTTCTTTAGCCAGCTAAACATAGCCCGCAGGTCCTTACCCACTTCTTCAATGGGGTGCTCGGCTTCACGGCGACGAATGGCATTAAAGCCAGGATTTCCAGACTGACTTTCTAAGACAAATTCACGGGCAAATTGACCCGTTTGGATCTCTTTGAGAATCTGCTTCATCTCTTTTTTAGTGTCCTCGGTAATGATGCGTGGTCCCCGAGTGTAGTCACCGTACTCAGCCGTATTGGTGATACTGTAACGCATGTTGGCCAGCCCTCCTTCTACCACCAGGTCAACAATTAGTTTAACTTCGTGGAGACACTCAAAATAGGCCAGCTCAGGCTGATACCCAGCTTCGATCAGAGTTTCGAATCCAGCTTTGATCAGTTCGCTGAGACCGCCGCACAAAACGACTTGTTCACCAAACAGATCGGTTTCGGTTTCTTCGCGGAAGGTCGTTTCTAGAATACCGGCCCGAGTGCCGCCAATGCCTTTGGCATAGGCCATGGCCATATCGCGACCTTTACCAGACGCATCTTGATAAACCGCAAACAGAGCCGGGACACCCTGGCCCTGTTCATAGGTACGACGCACTAGATGACCGGGGCCTTTGGGGGCAATCATGACTACATCCACATCCTCAGGAGGCACAATCTGAGCGAAGTTGATATTAAAGCCGTGGGCAAACGCCAGGACGTTACCTGCCGAGAGGTTGGGAGCAATGCTGTCTTTGTAGACGCTCTTTTGTACTTCGTCAGGCAGCAAAATCATGATCAGGTCTGCTGCTGCTGCTGCGTCTGAGACAGACTTGACGGCGAGTCCTTCGGCTTCGGCTTTGGCTTTAGACCGGCTACCCTCATATAGACCGACGACGACGTTGACGCCGCTGTCTTTGAGGTTGAGGGCGTGGGCATGCCCTTGGGAACCATAGCCGATGATGGCAACGGTTTTTCCGTTGAGTAAATCTAGATTTGCATCACTGTCGTAGTACATCTGGGCCATGGAAAAGCTCTCCTTGATTTGTGGCTGTAGATAGCCAAACTAGTTGTCCGTCCAGCATGCGATATGCGATACACGGAACACCATTGTGCAGCCTTCGATCCTACCAAACCATTTGCCGATGTCAGCATCTATACCCATACTCTTTAGAGATGTGTGGTCAAACCCAGACGCTATAGTGGAAGCATACAAACTTACCAGTCACAATTTTCATGGCAGAAACTCTGCAGGCCAATAGGATAACCCTTGTCCAACTGGCTGAGGACTTTGGTCTCGTTGCCAATACGGCTGAAGCAGCCTTTCTGGAATGGCAGGAGAGTACGGCTGAGCTAACTGCCCGTGAAATGGAGACAGTAGAAGAAATCAAACAGGAGTACTTGCATCTAGCCAGGTACGACTTGCTCGAACCCGTCGTCAAATTGGTTGTTTTATCCCCTCTCCTAAAACTGGCTGGGTTTTATCGTCCGCCGTTTTATATCGCTGCGGAAAAATCCATCGATTTAATTTCTCAGGATGGCGACCTAACGGTACGAGGGCAAATTGATATTTTGGTTTTTCAGCCTAAGTTTTGGGTCATCTTAATTGAGGCTAAACGCAGCTACTACTCTTTGAGAGCCGCGATTCCTCAAACCCTGGCCTATATGATGGGACAGGCTCAGCCCGTGAGCTTTGGATTTGTCACTAACGGTAATGAATTTCAATTTCTAAAACTAGTCCACCAAAATAGCTGGGAATACAGTCTATCCCACACATTTTCATTGGACCGTCATGACGACCTACAGCAGGTTATTCGTATCCTGAGACATTTGGGACAATTAGCTAAAGTAGCTTAGGAATCTGAACTCTAGATTTCCGGTGTCTTATCATGCCAGGGAGTAGCGTTCTCATAAGCCGAGGCCACCTCAAACAGGGTGTCTTCTCGCAGGGCATTGCCGATGAGCTGCAGACCGATGGGCAGCCCCGCCTGGTCAAACCCGCAGGGCAAACTGATTCCTGGTAAACCGGCCAGATTGACTGTAATGGTCATCAGGTCAGACAGATACATGCTGAGGGGGTCGTCAACCTTTTCGCCAGCCTTAAATGCTGTGCTGGGTACCGTTGGTGTGAGCAGCACATCTACATCTTTAAAGGCGGCTTCAAAATCTTGCTTAATTAGGGTGCGGACCTTTTGGGCCTGGAGATAGTAGGCGTCGTAGTAGCCAGCAGAAAGAGCATAGGTGCCAATCATGATGCGGCGTTTTACCTCAGCTCCAAAGCCTTCGGCCCGGGTCTGCTTGTACATAGACAGCAGGTTATCGGTATCAGCGCGCTGACCGTAACGTACACCGTCGTAGCGGGCCAGGTTTGATGAAGCCTCGCAGGGCGCGATGATGTAGTAGGTGGGGAGACCATATTTAAAGTTTGGACAGGAAATTTCAACAATCTCTGCGCCCAGTTGCTTCATTTGCTCGATGGCAGCGTCCATGGCTTTGGCCACATCACCGTCTACACCGTCACCAAAGGTTTCTTTGACGAGACCAATACGCTTGCCCTTAAGATCTGTTTTGAGATGCTGGGTGTAGTCAGGAATTTTGACGTTGAGGCTGGTGGCATCTTTGGTATCGTGCCCTGCGATCGCACCCAGCAAAATCGCCGTATCTTCCACCGTGCGACTAAAAGGACCAATTTGATCCAGCGATGAGGCAAAGGCAACCAGCCCAAACCGAGACACCAGCCCGTAGGTGGGTTTCATTCCCACCACGCCACAGTAGGACGCTGGCTGCCGAATGGATCCCCCTGTATCAGACCCTAGGGCAATGGGAGCCTGGTCCGCCGCCACCGCCGCTGCCGAGCCGCCAGAAGAGCCGCCAGGAACGCAGCTGGTGTCCCAGGGATTAGCTGTAAGCTGATAGGCCGAGTTTTCAGTGGAGCTGCCCATGGCAAACTCGTCCATATTGGTCTTACCCAAAAAAATTGCTCCAGCTGCCGCCAGTCGCTGGGTGACCGTCGATTCGTACGGGGGAATAAACCCGTCTAAAATTTTGGAGGCACAGGTGGTGCGAATCCCCTTGGTGCAAAGATTGTCTTTCAAGGCGATGGGAATTCCCGCCAAAGGACCTAAGGACGTCCCGGCTGCGATCGCAGCGTCTACCTGCTCTGCTTGAGCTAGGGCCTTGTCAGCCGTTACCGCTAAAAAACTATGGAGTTTGGGCTCTAGGGCCTGCAGCCGATCTAAATAATCCTGGGTAATTTCAACCGCGGTACGCTCTTTTTGGGTGAGCTGTTGCTGCAGCTTGCGGATGACTGACATTCGCGCTCCTTCAGTATGCCTAGCAATTCCAGCCTAACAGTATAGGTGGGAATGGCCACGATGGTGACGGCAGGGCCTAGCCAATCAGCCTTATTCGCTACCCAATCGAGCTGCAGGCGTTAAGTTTTCGGGTTAAAGGTTAAAACAGATGAAGAATGAAAAATATTGTATTTATCTTTCAGGGACAGCCCCACCTGGCAAGCGGGCGCTAGAAACCACCCCTCATCCGATGGTGAGTCGTTAACAAACACGACACAAATTGGCTCAATCACAGAAATGTTTTTAGGGAAATGTGTAGCTCGGTACAATCTTTCCTATTATTTTTCTATTAACTTTTTAAGTAGCACCACTGAGTGTATTTCGTAACTAAGGAATCTCAAATCGCCCTTGTTACTACAGACATGACTAGTTTCCTGATCGTCTAGCGCTTTTGTTATTCCTGGCTCATACGCTCCTATGATCCTTTTTCGTTCTACGGCTAAACCTATCTGGCGCCGAGCCTGGCTGCGTTTACTTCTGCTGTCTGGCGGCACAGCTGGGCTGTTGGCGTTATTGGCTCCCCAACAGCCGACGGCGCTTGGGGCTAGGGCATGGCGATCTTTGAGCGCGGCGACTTCTAGCGAATATCCAGAGGCTGAAGTATTTAATCAGACAGATCCGCAGTCTGAGCCGCTGCATCAGGTCAATACCGACGGTATCATCAGACCCTATATTGCACTGACTCAGCTTAGCTCCGAGCTGACCCAGCGAGCGCTGCAAAGGCAGCTGACGACAAGCTACGGTCGTGCGATCGCATTGGCCCAAGAAGCAATGGCGCTACGGCAGCAGGGCACCAGTCTGGAGCTGAGCCAGCAAGAAAAGGCCCTGTGGCAAACCGCTATTCGTACCCTAGAGTCTGTCGATAGCGAATCTCCCCAATATTCTCAGGCCCAGGCCAAGCTCAAGGAATATGGCACTATTGCCACCGTTGTTAACCACCGCATCAATCAGGAAAAATCCAGTTTTCTAGCCTCTATTGCTGCTGCCCAGGGCAATCCTAACGCCGTGCGTATTTCCCTATGTCAGCTAGGGACAGAAGAATGTCGCTCGTTTCGTGGAGATGTACCGCCAACGAGTCTAGCCAGCCTGGTTAAGCTGCCAATTGCCGTGGCGCTGATGCATCAGGTTAGCCAGGGCAAAGCCAGTCTAGATGAGCAAGTTTATATTGATCCTGGCAACTTTACCGAAAATGCCCAGGGGGCCAAAATCTTTGTTGATAAGACCTATACCCTCCGCGAGGTGATGGTGCGAATGATTACTGAAAGTAATAACATCGCTACCAACCAGCTGGTGGACTATATGGGCTATGACACCATCAACGCGGCCCTCAAAGCCGAAGGATTCTCTAAAACTGTAGTCGGTCATAAGCTTGTGGGCAGCAGTATCTATCCTAAAAGCATGGGCGGCGGCCGCAACCGCAGCACCGCTGATGAGCTAACTCAGATGATGATGCGCATCTATAGCTTTACCAAAGAGAGCGATGAAGAGATTCTCAATGCGCTGGTGGGGCAGTACGACCTGGACTTTGGCTACCGGGCTTTGGTTAAAGAAAAACCCGATATTTTTTGGATCGGTGAAAAAACCGGTCAAAATTCATCCGTCATTGGCAGCACGGTTGCTTTCAAGGTGGGAGAAGAGCGCTACGTTATGACTGTAACCATTGATAAAAGTGCAAACCAGGGTAGACTGCGACAAATCATTCGAGATGTAGCTCGCCACGTACTAGAGCAGGGAGCGCTGGACCAGCAACAGGCTCCTAAAGTAGCCCAGCGCCTGTAGCAGACACGCTAACAGAGCCAGTTATCATCAATTTCACCTACGAGGAACGCTGATTTTAGGTATAAAGTCGGCTGTTTCTATTTGACCATTTTTCCGGCGGTGCCACTGCTGGGGCAACAGCCGCTGCCGCTCAACACTGTATATTGGCTCACCTTATAGCCCTGATAGGCAGAGATAGGGGAGATGGTCAATAGGCGCGTATCTCAGGGCACAAAGCAAAAATAAATTGCTTCAACCTCTTGTCAAGGATTAGATACACCCTCAAACTAGTATCAAATTGCCGTTGCCGATCCTCAGTATGGGGGCACCTGTGAAGTCCGGGATGAGAACTCGACCGATCGATTCATTCCCTCAATCAGCAACGGCAACGAACTAAAAAAACTGCGCTAGTGAGACGGTCTTGTGAAAAGAGTACTTTCAATTATTCTCGGCGGCGGTGCTGGCACTCGCCTTTACCCTTTAACTAAGTTTCGTGCAAAGCCCGCAGTTCCTTTGGCCGGTAAATATCGATTGATTGATATTCCCGTTAGTAACTGTATTAACTCAGAGATCTTAAAAATATACGTCCTCACGCAGTTTAATTCCGCCTCGCTCAATCGCCATATTACGCGCGCCTACAATTTTTCGCAGTTTAGTGATGGTTTTGTTGAGGTGTTGGCCGCTCAGCAAACTCCAGAAAGTCCCAGCTGGTTTCAGGGCACAGCCGATGCCGTGCGTAAGTATCTCTGGCTGTTTGAAAGCTGGGATGTGGATGAAATTATTATCCTGTCCGGCGACCATCTCTATCGCATGGACTACAGTCTGTTTGTGGAACGCCATCGCAGTACAGGAGCCGATGTCACCCTCTCAGTTGTGCCCGTAGGCTACAAGGTAGCGTCCAGCTTTGGTTTGATGAAAATCGATCAGGCCGGTCGCATTATTGACTTTAACGAAAAGCCTAAAGGCGATGCCCTTGAGTCGATGAAGGTGGATACAACAACGCTAGGTCTAGACCCTGAGCAGGCTAAAGATAAGCCCTTTATTGCCTCTATGGGTATCTATGTGTTTAACAAACAGACCCTGATTGACCTCCTGCGTCGTTCTCCTGAACAAACTGATTTTGGTAAGGAGATTATTCCGGGGGCGGCTCGTGACCATAACATTCAGGCATATCTATTTGATGACTATTGGGAAGACATTGGTACGATTGAAGCCTTCTTTCACTCCAATCTGGCGCTGACTCAGCAGCCCGCTCCACCGTTTAATTTTTACGATGAGGACGCTCCGATCTATACTCGGGCCCGCTATCTGCCCCCCAGCAAAGTACTCGATTCTAAAATTACTGAGTCAATTATTGGCGATGGCTGCATTATTAATCGGTGCAGCATCCATCGTACGGTGATTGGATTGCGCCAGCGAATCGGTGCCAATTGCGAAATTGAAGATGCGCTGCTGATGGGGTCTGACTACTATGAGTCCGCCTCCGAAAGCCATCAGCATCTCACCCGTGGCAAAGTCCCGGTGGGTATTGGCGAAGGCACCGTTATCAAACAGGCCATTGTTGATAAAAATGCGCGCATTGGTCGCAATGTAAAAATCGTCAATAAAGAGAACATCCAAGAAGCCGAACGCGAAGATCTTGGTTTCTACATCCGCAGCGGTATCGTTGTTGTGCTTAAGAATGCGGTGATTCCTGACGGCATGATTATCTAACCGTCAGGGGCGCGGTTTAACTGATTTGTGAAGGGCTCCTATGGCCGGGAGCCCTTTTTAGTGCGATCGCTAATGGAGCACAGCCAATGTTCTTAGGATCGGCCATGCCCTGTTATCCATGTCGTTATCAAATCTTGGGTCTATTCTGGTAGTAAGGCGTCTGTATGTTTTTTGCTCTCTGTCTGTATGGATTTTCGCGAAAGCCTAAAAATGGCGGTCAAGACGCTAACGGCCAGTAAGCTGCGCAGCGGTCTGACCATGCTGGGTATCATCATCGGCAACGCATCGGTCATCTCCATGGTGGGTTTAGGAGAAGGGGGTCGCCGCTATATCAATGAGCAGCTCCAGAGCCTGGGCCCAAACATTTTGTTTATTGTGCCGGGGAACCGAGAAACTCGCGAACTGGGCGGGTTGGAAATTACTCGCAACCTTGTCCTAGCAGATGCTGAGGCAATCGCACAGCAGGTGCCCTCTGTGATTGACGTGGCTGCTGAAAACACCACACCGGGGCTAATCAACTATCGTAATCGCAATGCCAATGCCAGCGTCATTGGTACCAATCCCGCTTTTATTACGGTGCGTAATTTCACCACCGAGCAGGGCCGGTTTATCTCTGGGTTAGACATGCAGCGCACCAGCGCAGTTGCCGTCTTGGGCAATTCTTTAGCCGAACGGCTGTTTGAAGAACAGGTGCCGCTGGGGCAGTCAGTTCGCATCAATAATGTGGCGTTTGAAGTGGTAGGTGTACTGGCGGTGCAGGGGTCTAATCTGGGTGTGAACTACGACGATGCCATCATGGTTCCCCTGACCACCCAGGCTAGCCGCATTGTAGGCCGCACCTCCCCCTATGGCATTGAGGTAGGGTTTATTTCAGCCACGGCTCGCGATGCGGAGAGTATGCAAACCGCAGAGTTTCAGATTACTAATTTGTTACGGCTGCGCCATGGCATTGTCGATCCAAAAGAGGACGACTTTTTTATTCAAAACCAGGACACGCTGCTCAGTATTGCCGATACGATTACCGGGGCGCTGACGCTGATGCTGGCTGCGATCGCAAGTATTTCCCTACTCGTGGGCGGGATTGGCATCATGAATATCATGCTGGTGTCGGTGCGCGAACGCACCCAGGAAATTGGCTTACGCAAAGCCATTGGCGCATCTCAAAGCGACATTTTGATCCAGTTTTTGATTGAAGCCATTATTCTGTCTGCCGCTGGCGGTATGGTAGGCACTCTGCTAGGCATTAGCGGCATTGGTCTCCTGAGTTTGCTCACACCGTTTGAAGCCTCGGCTTCGGTCGGTGTGATTGTTGTCGCCGTGGGCGTTTCTGGTAGTATCGGGCTCTTCTTTGGGGTGATTCCAGCGCGTCAGGCCGCTAAATTAGACCCGATTGTGGCGCTTCGAAGTATTTAGCCGGTAGCCCGTAGCTTAAAACCAGTTAATCACCCATTATTTCAGATGCCCTCAGTTATCGACCTCCACCATATTTCCAAGGTTTACGGCAGCGGTAATACCGAAGTCAAAGCCCTGTGGGACGTAAGCTTAAGCATTAACCAAGGGGACTACTGCTCCATTATGGGACCCTCAGGGTCGGGTAAATCCACTGCGATGAACGTGATTGGCTGCTTAGATCGCCCGACGGCAGGCCAGTATTTCTTTGACGGTCAGGACGTAGCCCAGCTAGAAGATGACACGCTAGCTGTCATTCGCAATCGCAACATTGGGTTTGTCTTTCAGCAGTTTCATTTGCTGCCCCAGCTGAGCGCCCTAGACAATGTGGCTTTGCCGATGGTGTACGGTGGCACCGCCGCTGCCGAGCGTCGCGATCGCGCGGCCCATGCGTTAGAGCGAGTAGGGCTGGGCAACCGCACCCACAATAAACCCAGTCAGCTGTCGGGGGGACAGCAGCAGCGAGTGGCCATTGCCCGAGCCATCGTCAATCGACCGCTGTTGCTTCTAGCCGATGAGCCTACCGGAGCGCTGGATACCACCACCACCGAAGAGGTGATGAAGATTTTTGAGGAACTCAATCAGGGGGGAATCACGGTTGTTATGGTTACCCACGAGCCCGCAGTGGCCCGATTGACCAAACGCATTGTCTGGTTCCGAGATGGTCAGGTGATCCACACCCATATGAGCCCTGAAGATGTGAGCTATGGGGCCCTAGTGGAGTAGGAAAAATTACTGACACACCCACGTAACATTACTGAAGTTAGGTGGTAGGCTGAGCCTGTCGAAGTCTTAATCCGGTTCGACGAGTCGAGAGGAGGATCCTGAATGAACCTAGGTCACCGCTATGGGGTACCACTGCTGATTGCCCTGAGTTTAAGCGCGGCTAAACCTGTCGCTGCTGAGCAGTTTCGCAATGCTGAAACCGCTTTAGAGCAAGGGGTGATTTATGTCCAGCAGGGACAGCTAGAAGATGCGATCGCAGCGTTTCAAAGCGCTATTAACCTCGACCCTACCCTGGCTGTTGCCCACTATAATTTGGGGCTAGCCTATCGCGAACAGCAGCAGATGCAGGCTGCCGCCGATGCCTTTTGGCAGGCAACCCAGGCTGACAGTGAATTCACCATGGCCTATGTCAATTTAGGAGCCGCATTGCTAGACGGTGGCAACCTAGAGCAGGCCGAAAGCTATCTTCAGCGAGCCGTTACCCTAGAGCCTCAGCTGGGCATTGGTCACTACAATCTTGGACTGGTACAGCGCCGTCAGGGAAAGTTGCCAGCGGCGCTAGAGTCTTTTTTAGCCGCCGTCACCCATAGCCCCCAGGCTCCCGAAGTTCATTATCAAATTGGTCTGATCTATCTTCAGCAGAATCAGCTAGACGGAGCCGTACAGGCCCTTGAAACCGCTATCGCCCTTGATAGCAACTATCCTGAAGCCCATTACAATCTTGGTATTACCCAGTTTGGTCGCGGCGAATCAGCCCTAGCGCTAGAGCATTTTGACCGCGCCATTCAGCTCTATCCCGACTTTGGCCACGCCTACTATTCCAAAGGGCTCGCCCTAGCCGAGCTGGGCCGTACCGACGAAGCCGAACAGATACTTCAACAGGCCCTCAAGCTCTATATCAATCAGGGTCGGACTCAGTGGGTGACAAACACCCAGGCTCAGCTAGAGCGCATTCGCCAGTAGGAGCTAACCGAGTCCTCCATTTTGCGACATTAGCTAAAGAAATCTAGTTCAAACGCTCGTGGCTGGCCGCTTTCTAGGAGCGCCAAATTGCTCTTGAGCTGCCGCCAAACCAGACCTGCACTTAAAAATGTTAGGGGTGCTGCAACTGCATAGGATAGCCAGGTAGGGGTGCCAAAGCAGCCGAGACCTGAGGCTAGGAAAATAGCCGTTCCCGTGCAAATACCCAAAAAGGGCAGCTGGATATTAATGCCTCCCAGTTTGGAAACCACTGCTGAAGAGCGGGTTTTGCGCCAGGCTTCGACAATATCTTTTAGAACAGCGCTAAAGGCCGCTCCTGATGTTACTGCAATAAATAGACCCGCCACCATAAAGAAATAGGGAGGTGTAAACCAGTAGTAATACGTCATACCTGGGTAGTAGGGCTCTATGTGTAAAGTTGTGTTAATGACATTATTACACGCCTGGTGTTAACGCCTAGCGCTTCGTCCCCGTTATCGATAGGCTATAGCTACTGACGGCTACCCCGTCGGCAGTAGGCTAACGCGACGGGTGGAGACTTGTGGCTCAACATCTGTCTTAGCCTGATAGAGACTAATGTATCGGCCGTCTAGTTTTTGTTGCACTATGTCCCAGGCATCAATCGGTGTTGCTGTTGTTGGCACAGGGTTTGGCCAGAAAATCCATATTCCCGGTCTACAGACCCATCATCGTACTGAGGTAGTTGCGGTTTATCATCGCGATCGCACCCAGGCCGAAGCCATTGCCAAACGCCATGGTATTGCCCATGCCTGCGACATCATTGAGGCGGTTGTAGCCCTGCCCCAGGTAGAAGCCGTCAGTGTGGCAACTCCGCCCTTTACTCACTACGCCATGGCAGCGGCAGTGCTTAAAGCAGGCAAACATCTGCTGCTCGAAAAACCTACCGCGCTTAACGTGCAAGAGGCCCAGCAGCTCCATACCCTGGCCCAGCAGCAGCAGGTAGCGGCTGTAATGGACTTTGAATTTCGATTTATCCCGGCCTGGCAGCGACTGGCAGAACTCCTTCAGGAAAACTACGTCGGACAAAAGCGCCTGATTAAAATTGACTGGATTGCTGGTAGTCGAGCCAATCCCGAGCGAGCCTGGAATTGGTATGCCCAAAAAGAGCGAGGTGGCGGCGCCTTAGGCTCCATTGGCTCCCATATGTTTGACTATGTAAGCTGGCTGTTTGGCCCCATTAAACGCCTGTCTGCCAACCTCAGTACGACTATTACCCAACGTCCGGACCCATCCGGTCAATACAGACCCGTCGATTCCGACGATACCTGCAGCATTACCCTTGAGCTAGTCGACGGGACTCCTGTACAGGTAACCCTGAGCGCCGTTTCTCTAGCCGGTCGCGGTCATTGGGTCGAAGTTTATGGGGAAAAAGGTACTCTTGTCCTGGGTAACGCCAATCAAAAAGACTATATCCACGGCTTCACTCTCTCTGGCAGCCAGGCGGGTGCCCCCCTGCAGCAGCTTGATATTCCCGAGCGTCTGGCATTTCCCACGGTCTACGATGACGGTCGTCTTGCTCCCTTTATTCGAGTTGTAGACCATTGGGTATGCTCCATCGAGCAGCAAAGCGGTGCGCAAACGCCGGCTCCCTCTCTGGCAGAAGGGGTGTACTCACAGCGACTCATGGATCTAACCCACCAGGCCCACAGCCAGCAGACTTGGGTAGTCGTCCCTCAGTAAATTCCTTGAGAAAATAGAATGCAGCGGTATCAAAAGTTGCTGAAAAATTGACAGTCTCGGATAAATTGCGTAGACACTCAGGTATAAAGTAGCTGGACAGGACTGTTCAGGGCATTTGACTATAGCAAGGACACACACCATCTAAGACTGATGCCGTCCCCTCCTAGCCGCCACTAACCAGTGACATCTCTAGTTCTATAGTGTTCTGAGTAATGTACATTAGGGAGGCATATTCAGTCAGTGATGCAGTGCACCTTAGGGATATAGCTCGTCCACAGTCATGTCGTCACAACAATTTCCTATCGCCTCTCTAAAAAAACTGAGACGCTCTCTTAAACAGCAGCTGGTTTTGCCAGAATGCGAGCATATTCCCAGCCCGCTTTTGGCTGAGGAAATGCCCGAACCTGACTCCCTTGCCAGTTTGAGTAATCTATTTCGCAAAGGCGGAATTACCCACACCGAAGGCTCCACTCCCAATGTGAACGGTCGTTGGTTTCTGAGTACCATCGATGCTGGTGCCGCCCTCAAATATTTGCCTGGTATCGGTCTTAAACCTAACTACTGCCTGGTTACCTACCTTTACCGTATCCGCCGGTCAAATCAGCATCACGGCGGCGGTGTTACCTGGGCAATCTCCAGTCAGCTAGGCACCACCTCCCATCTAGAATTAGCTTTAGCAACAGCGGGCGACCACAGTATTCCACCCTGCCCAGAGGGTGCTCTGCAAAACTATATGACAGCAGTCACCGGAAATCTGACTGCTGGCTCTTTTCTCACAGCATCACTGCTGCAGCGGGAGCTACAAGAGTTTGGGCGCTGTGGCAAATTCCATCGTTGGGAGTACCATCACCTAATCGGGAAAGTGCCATCCCAGAGACGCTGGCGCTGGCGGATGGCGGAGCCCCATAATTTATCGCCAACGGTTCACAGCCTGCCCAATGGAAAAATAGCGGTGGAGTTTTACACCTGCCGCACAACTTACCCAGTAAGTATCTTCCGCCACATAGACCGATACTCGCCCAATAGCTACGTTGCTAAAGCGAGGAACCAGTCAGTTGCCTCTGTCATGAAGGACGCCGTTTAGCGTAAGAAACTACTGATAAACCACAGCAGAGTCATGGTGACCATGGCAACCAGCGCATTAACTCGCTCTGGAGACAGTCCTAGACTTTGCTGACCCACCAGAGTAATCGCTAGAAGCCCCAATAAGACGCCGACCAAAAGCCCGCCTGCTGCAAATGCAAAAGAGCGCCAAAACTTATGCTCCTTGCGATTGAGAAAGAAAATGGTGGCTGCCACGGAAAAGCCCAGCGCGGTGGCTGCACTATTGACCGTAAACCAGGCCAGCGCCGCTAGCGCCAAAAATACAACGGAAGGCCACAAGATATCATCTCGGCTGGGAGTATCCAGCCAATCCTGGAGCCAGCCTGGAGTCTGAGGGGCAGGCAGAGATAGTTTGGGAGCCGACGCTGATACTTCTGATGCTTTTTCTGCAAACCGAATCCGATCGGGCACTTTGATCTTGCCCTCCTGTCGCATTCGTAACCGCTCCATCAGGATGGCGTCGTAGGCCGCTTCAATAGCTTCTTTTTGCTGGGGATCGCTTTTACACTCGTCTAGGAGGCGTTTGCGAGCCACCTGGACCTCTTCAAAAGAGGACGATTCATCCAATCCCAACGTTTTATAGTTGCTCTCATTCATGTCGACACCTGGTATGTACGGTGGCCATTACGACGATTACAAAGATGATACGACGTATACCCCTCTGGCAAATAGTGCGATGTACATCACAAACACTGCTGCCCATAATACCTATCAGTTTAACCACCCTGGCAAAAAAACAGGCTGAGGATAACAGAAATGTCAGATAACTTTTTAGAAGTTTCTTGGTTTCCCATGACCCTCTCCTTATAATTACTGGCAGCTAAATATGCGTCATATCCATGGAGGAGCCATTAGAGCAGGCTTGCTAATGCCGGATCGTGTACTAATCGTCCAGCTGCATGTATTTCAATAAATAATAACCGTATATTTCAATAAATATAGATATGACACTTGAATGTGCCGATTAACCAGCTGTTTTTAACAGAATTCTTTGATAAGGTGTGGAAGCTCTGTAAAACTTTTCTGAAGTTATTGAAAACTTGTGAAATAGGACTTTAGATATGCCCGTACGGGCAGTCTAATGCCAAGTAGGATTTGTGCCGTTGCTGATTGAGTAGGAATGATCAACTTAGGTGGGATGCCGCTTGTCACCCGTCCTTAGATTCAAACTACTCGGCTACTAGTAACGCCAAAATTATTTTTACCTTTTTACCTAGACTCGTATTTTTTTTGGTGTAAGGATTATGACCACGGCCTCTGCCAAAATTTTAGTTGTTGACGATGACCCAGCTATCCGGAATCTTATTCATCGCTTTTTAGCCAAGCAGACCTACGAGATGGAATCTGCTGAAGATGGCAAACATGCCTTGGCCGTGTTTGAGCAGTTCAATCCCGATTTAGTCATTTTGGATGTCAATCTGCCCGATGCCAATGGCTATGACCTGTGTAAGGAAATGCAGTCACGGACCGGTGTCTTTGTGCTGATGCTCACGAGCCGGACAGATGAGTCAGACAAGATTCACGGGTTTAATCAGGGGGCTGATGACTATATTACAAAGCCTTTTAGCTTAGGCGAGCTTGAGGTTCGTGTGGGTGCAATTCTAAAACGCCAGCGACCAGTGACCGCTGCTGAGCAACAGTGTCTCACGTTTAACTCCCTGGCCATTGATCCGATTCGTCGGGAAGTGACTCTTGAAAGTCAGCTGGTGCCGCTAACGGCGTTAGAGTTTGATCTGCTGCATTTCCTAGCTAGCCATCCAGGGCGCGTGTGGCGACGCACTGAGCTAATCCAGAAGGTCTGGGACTATGAGTATGTGGGCGATCAGCGGGTGGTAGATGTCCATATTGGTCAGATCCGTAAAAAGATTGAGATTGATACTAACCAACCAACCCTGATTCAGACGGTACGGGGCGTTGGTTATAAGTTTGAACCCCCGGCTACAGGAACTGAACCTGCTGAAGGGTAGTGCGGGGTGAGCGACCCGTAGCTTAATCTCATTTGAATACTGTTACTGTGTACCGCAGGTGTCTGAGGACTGTAGGAGGAGTTTCCTACAGTCCTTGTTGGTGTCTGCAGCGGGGTGCTGGGTATCTCAGCTAAAACCTAGCGTTAAAAAACGCCATGGCTGCGCCTCAGGATATTTCTAATTGGAAAAGACTGTCGGCACCTTAAATCAGCGATCAAAAAAAGCCTCCGCAATGCGAAGGCTTTGGACGTGCACTCAAGGAAATCTCTTAGTAGCAATAAAACAGTAGCAATCAAAAACCTATAGCTTACCGAGTCGCTTTGACTACAGGTTTAGCTGAACGGCTAGTATTGCGGAGTTTCCATGCACTAGATACGATTTGGCTCCAGCGACGCTGTACACGCTTAAGGGTCCATCCTAACTGCTGGGCAATTTCAGTATCGGATGGGGTGGCGTGCTGCGGATCTTGCATTTGCTGCTGCTTGAGGGCTAGCAGGTGCTGCTGATCGGCTGTTAGTTCGCTAGTAAACTGGGTCCACTCGGTGGGAGATAGTCCTAGATTTTTGTCTAGGTCAGCTCCTAGCCATTGGTGTACCAGTTCCCAGTTGTGGGACTGGGCAAATTTTTCTACGTGATACTTAAAGCGCTGCTGTAAGTAGTCACGCTGACGAGGTGTCAGACCGAGGACTTCGTCAATTTCGGACGCGGCCATATCCTGCAGGCGTAAAGCTAAATAGTTGATACAGGCATGTTGGTCCTGTTCTTCTAAATACTCTACAAGCTCTTTGATAATGCGATCACGCAGAACGGCTTCTGACGGGTCAGTGACATCGGCCACCATCTGCTCGCGAATTTGCTGCAGCGCTGAAGAACGAGAATCGGCATCGTCACTTTTGGGTGAATCCACCGCCATCTCAATGTCAACACAGGTTTCTGCCGGTAGACGCTTGGCAAAGCTCTGAGCTCGCAGCACTAGCAGCTGCTGGTTGTAACAGCCGGGTAGTGCGATTCGACGCTTGGCATACTGTTCGCTAAAGGCCATATACTCCGCTAGTTCCAGTCGGGTTCTGGGGGTGTAGTCAGCTTCGAGGTGGTTTTCACGACGAAACGCCTTGAGCACTTCAATGTAGAAACCCTGAAGAAAGTCTTCTAGTAGATTGCAACGCCCCTGAAAACCTAGCTGTGTTTTGGCAGGTGCAATATAGCGGTATGCGATCGCGCTCAGCCGACTTTGCAGCTCTACCCTGCCCTGGCGAGACCCCAGGCGATAGTACTCCAAATATTTCTGAATGCGATTTTCCGCTAGAGAATGCTGCCAAGCATTGACTTCACCAGAGGCTTGGATGCGGTCGCTTTTACGACAAATACGCGCCACTTCAATGGCTAAGCGATTGGCTACAGCATTGACAGTACGCGTACTGCCTTTGACCTGCTCTTGAAGCATCTGCACCAAGAAACCAACCAGAGCCTGGTCTACGGGACAGAGTTCGCTTTGGTCCGTACTAGCAGATTCGTCCTTAGTTGACCGGATAGCACCAGCCGTGGGATGAAGAACGACGTTATTAGTTGGCTTAGTTAGGTTTAATACGTTTGTAGCGGTAGATTGAGCTTTCATAATTCCCTTAGTGATGCACGCCCCTTCTATTCGAGGAGCTGTTCAATTTGGCAGTTGGAGCTGTAGGCTTGTCCGTTAGTGGACAGTTTCACTGTACGGGACTCAATCTAGAATCTAAATAACAGTGTGTCAGTATCCCAACCAAATAGACGCAGAGTCTGTTTTAAGACTAAGTGTCGCTCGAGTATACAGGGCATTAATTACTCTAGAATGATTACTGTGTGGTCTATTGGCAGATGTCGTTAATAGTGGGGCATATGCTTAACCGGCTTCATAAAGTATGTCCTTTACTGTGACAGTTAGGCAGATAGTCTATTTTATAAATTTATTTTATCCGTGTGACAGTTGCGTGAGATTTGTAGATCTCAACGCATCAGACACCGTCGATAAGCAGCTTACTAATCCCATAACTCCCTGACGTGTTGCACTATTTAATAGCTACGGGAATGCGAGAGCCTGTCCGGTAGTTTTACGGGAGGCTCGCATGAAGTGTATGTAGAGAAAAACATCCTCTAGAGGAGGATTTGTAAAGCTATGGAAAAGCTTGCTTATTTGGACTGCCCGACCGGTATTGCTGGCAACATGTGTCTCGGGGCAATCTTGGCGGCAGGGATGCCTCTGAACGATTTATTAGCTCAGTTGGAGGGTCTCGGATTAAAGGATGAATATGAGTTTACAGTGGCTCAAGTCAAGCGTCAGGAACAAGTTGCAACCGCAGTTACGATCACGCTAAACCGGACCCACGCTCACCGTCACCTTCCCGAGATTGAAACCCTCATTCAGCAGGCCAACCTGCCAGCGCAGGTAGCGACATGGAGTCTGGCGATTTTTCGAGAGCTAGCCGCCGCTGAGGCCGCCGTCCATGGGATTTCGGCAGACCAGGTGCATTTTCATGAGGTGGGAGCCACCGATGCGCTGATAGATATTGTAGGTACCTGCTTAGGACTGCACTGGCTGGGAGTCGATCGCATAGTTTGCTCGCCGCTACCGGTGGGTGGCGGCACGGTCAAAGCCGCCCACGGACGACTGCCAGTACCGGCCCCGGCGGTTTTAGAGCTGCTTAGAAGAGCCCAGGCTCCAATTTATAGCAATGGAATTGATCGAGAGCTGGTGACGCCCACGGGCGCTGCGATCGCAACCACCCTCAGTCAGCGGTTTGGCCCCCCGCCTGCCATGACGCTACACCAGGTTGGGTTAGGAGCCGGCAGCCATGATTTACCCATCCCCAATATTTTGCGACTGTGGATCGGAACTGCTAAGCAGCCTACCTTTCAGCAAGCATCGGCCAGCCATGCTTCGCATCATCATCAAGAGCATCGCCACGCGGACCGTGCCCCTGAACAATCCGGCTACGGCGAATCCGTAGTCCAACTCCAGACCCAGCTAGACGACCTGTCGCCTCAGGCCATTGGCTATCTTTACGAGGGTCTGTTTCAAGCCGGTGCCCTTGATGTCTTTACCCAGGCCGTTGGCATGAAAAAAAATCGTCCAGGCATTTTGCTTACCGTCATTTGCCATGAGGCAGACGCCGACAGCTGTCAGTCACTGATGTTTGCAGAAACCACCACCCTAGGAATCCGAAAAACGAAGCAACAGCGGCAGACGCTCTACCGCACCTGGCAGTCTGTAAAGACGGCTTATGGTCCAGTGCAGATCAAAGCAGGTCTGGCCACACCCAACGGTCCTGCCCTCAACCTGCAGCCTGAATACGAAGTCTGTGCCCAACTGGCCCGCCACCATGGCGTCAGCTGGAAACAGGTCCAATGGGCGGCCATTGCGGCAGCTCAATCGCTGTATCAGTCAGATAGTTGGAAAGTACAGTCCACGACCGCTAAAGACTCAAGCCAAGGTTAAGAAGACCCCAGGGTTGGATCGGCTGACGAGTCGCATAGTGGGGCCCAGTGCAGCTCCTTCATTATTTGAGAAAAAATACGATACTCCTCAAACGAAGCGGTTTCAGTTGAATCGTCCTGCTGAATATGAACTAAGTTATATTGCACATCGCTGCCGCAGATCGCCAAAGTTACCCCATATATCTCTAAAAAGTTGATAATCCACTGACACTCCTCGCGCGGAAACTGCTCATAGTAGCGGATCAAATCAGCGATACGAGCATCCAGATACGGGTGGGAGTTGGGCGAAACCAGGAGTACCTTAAGCAAGATAATGGCCAACGTCAGCGGTCGTCCGTTGGTCAGCAGCAAACTAAATAACGGCGAGGGCGTTTCAGCATCCTCCGTCATCAAATAGTCAATCACACGATTGCTTGTGAGTAATGCCAGGGAGGCATCTAGATTTTTTTGAGCGAACTTAATGTAGAGCCCGTTCAACTTATCTCGGAGCCTGTTTTCAAGGGTGGCGACAAATTCAGTTTTGGTTGCTGAAAATAGCAAGTATTCCAGCAGACTATTTTTGTAGCTGGCATAGCTCAGCTCTTGGGTCTGCTCATGGAAAATTCGAGCCAGATTACGATGGCTAAACATACCGCGTTTAGCTACTAACGCCCTGATGACTCGTAACGCGCTGTCCCCTAGCATGGTTGGATTGTGGCGACGCTGACCGGGTACCTTTTGAAAATGGGCCGTATACATAGCCAGATCGAACTTAAACTGATTTCTCAGCCGCTGGGATAGGGCTCTTGCTGCTTCCCGCTGCTCTAGAGGATTGCTGGTATCTATATATTGTGGCGCTAGCAGGTAGGCCGTATACCGTCTTGACCACTGCGGGTCTTCGTGGCTAAAACGATTGGCAACAAACAGCTTGAGGTCTTGAAAATCCTGACTCTCAACAAAGCTCTGGAGCCACTGACGCAGTCGCTTGATGGTCGGCGACACCGACATTTTTCGGATAGTCGGGTCGGCAAATAGCTGGATCAACCCACGGATAGCCTCATACTCGCGGGCTACTTCCCAGTTGTTGATCAAAATGTAGCAAGATCGTTTGAGGGTGTTGTGAAATTCCTTTTTATCGTTGGCAAAAAGAATGGCATACAGCGCAGGTATGGCACTAGCGCTGATGGTTTCATGATGCTGCAGAAACAGGCCTTTAAATTCTTCGAGCACATCGGCTGCAGACCAGGATTTGACAATATCTAGGAGAAAATCATAAATCGTTTGTTGAGCCTGCTGAACGTCTTGGTGACGACGTCTTGGATTGAACGAATCAGAAACTCTATCGACAACCATGTAAATTACGGGTGTACAGAGCCGCATTCGCTAGTTCTAGCGATATCCACGGCTAAATAGATAGATACTTGTACCAATGCAACGAAATATGTCCGGTTATTCACTTTGTAGCAAGAAACCACCCATCTTGGAAAGTATAGCTATCCTACAGTGCCTCCGTGTCATTACTAAACTGTCCAGTAGGCTAACCGATCAGAACTTTTGCAGAAAAGGTATATTCCATAGGCACGCGCTGCTCACCCGCAGCTGAGCAAGAGCCATGCCGCTATTCCTATTTTAGTACAAAGTTACAGACAGATTTTACAGCGTCTGTCCGAGAAAATAGCTAAAGAAACAATAAAAATGGGGGCGGAGGGACTTGAACCCTCACGACCGTTTAAGGTCAGCGGATTTTC
>ERZ1740072.11-NODE-11-length-174103-cov-7.768133_pt1 | contig 174103 bp, 180 predicted proteins | sample MGYA00581733_ERZ1740072 | MGnify/ENA primary metagenome ERZ1740072 (study PRJEB43018, sample SAMN04849741) | marine metagenome | isolation source: floating plastic debris | place: Pacific Ocean | collected 2008-08-30 | study: EMG produced TPA metagenomics...
GGATGACAGGATTCGAACCTGCGACATCCTGCTCCCAAAGCAGGCGCGCTACCAAACTGCGCTACATCCCGGATATCTTCTAGTATATTCTAGTTAAAATTTTTTGTCTATTGAGGATACCAAAACATACCCTTAATATTAAGGGGATCGACAATAAATCCTAGTTTACTATAAAAGCGTATACTTTGAGAATCCGCAAATAAGGTAATACTATCAATCTCAACATATCTCAACTCCTGAATTATCTTTCTCATAAGAATACTGCCTAATCCTTGATGCTGAAAATCAGGATGGATTGCCATGTCCCAAATAGTAGCGTTAAACGCATGGTCTGAAATTGCCCTTGCAAAACCAACTAGTTCACGATATCCCTGTTTTTCTAAATAAAGAGTTAAAATTAAAAAGCTATTATTTATCGCAAGTTGAACTTTACGAGGAGGTCTTCTGACCCAACCAACCAAGTCGTATAATTGTTCTAACTCGTGAATATTGATAGCAGGGTTAAAAGATAGAAAAAGCTGATAATCCTCTTTTGAAGCTATATTTACTACTACTGTAGTTAGTACCTCTCGGCAGTCCATATTAGTGGTAATTAAAGAAGACTGCCTAAAAAACTTAGTCCAAGTATTCATATAAAGCGAATAAATATTTATTTAAGGTAATTTTAGCAACATTAAATGAAAAATTAAACAGAGAGAAATATTATATAAAAACCAAGATAATATAATCACTGTAAAAGATTAGCTTGCTGCTAATGTTAATTTCTGACAAATTACTAATTTTTACAGTATATATTATCTTGATATGTTAAGTAATATAGCATGATTATTTATAGCATGTCAAGTGTAATCGTGTTCAAGCTCTATCTTTAGTTGACTAAAGAGACATTGTACGGATGATATAGTCAAAATAGGGCTCAATAACTCTACTCTCATCGGCTGAAAAATAGCTTAAAGTACATTTTTTTAAACACTGAATACTATCAATCATCCCTACAATAGGTACACCTAGTGAATTATACATTTCTTTAACTCCAATTAGTCCTATTCTTTCAATAGGTTCTTGATCACCGGCTAAGATACCATATGTAATAAGACGTAGATACCATCCATAATCTCTCAAGCACAGTGACCTCTGTTTGTTACCAGATGCATTACCACCAGGAGCGATATACTCAGGGTGTATTTGAAATAGCTCCTTACTAGCCGTTCTTATAATTTCTCGTTCTTTTCCTTTAATTGTCGAGATAATCTCAATTCTTTTCAATCCAGTGTTAAGATAATCTTGAATACTTTCTAGCTCCCCAATTGTAAAATACCTTAATTCATCATCTGCTTCTAATATGGTTTTACTTACTAAGCTCATATACTCTTTTTATATAATATAATAATAATAATATATAATATTATCATATCGTTAGTTGTAAATAAAAGAATCAACTATAATAGTTGATTCACAAATAATTATAGAGATACTTTTTTAATAAGCTAAAAAAGCTAATTCATCCTCCACAGGCGTCTTCGGCGGCGGAAAATACGTACTCATTGTAGACAAGAAAAAATATGTAGTATAAATACTACATATTTTTTCTTGTCTACAATGGCAAATATAAGGCATCTGGAAAAAAACGATTAATTTCGATTAGTAATCCAGCCGTAAAAACCAGCCAAATTGTCGCAATGACAGGTGCGGTAGATAAATATTTAGTTAGGTAGACTGTCCAATCTCCTTCCGAACTATACATGCAAGTCTCCTCGCATACAGCTCTAATTCAATAGCTTTGGTTTTGGAAGCTAGAACTTAACTGGGTATATCTCTTAATATAAGAAATAATCTTCATTTTCTAAATAAAGATGTTATTTATATTAGATTTTATTTGAGAGACATTATCAGATATCCCTCCACTAAATTTAATTAGTAGCTCCACGTTTTATAGACTAAGTTATTTTTGCTACTGGTAAAGCTAATTACTCTTAAGGTTTGTTAATATAATTCAAGTAATCACAGACATAATATTAATACCTTTATAATCTTTATTTAAAGAGCTAAGTTTTATCTTTATGCTTAAAATAATAGTAAGATGCTGCTATATTCTTCTTATTTTATGTTATAATCTATAACTTCGTGTCGCACGTGAAACTATTATTCATGACGATACTGACTCCTTAATATATATTCTAAAATGGGTTTTATTTTACACAGATTCTACTTACTCGTTTATCTAGGAGAAACAGTAATTTCATCTTGAGATGCTAAAAGCTTGCCGGTGCTTAACTCTTGCCATGCCGCCAATGGCCATACAAATCCAGATAATGAATATTTTAAAGCTAATGGAACATCAATAATAATTTCTTTTTCAGTAGGTTTATCTGCCTTACGTATAGCTTGTAGATAGCCCCTACCTACCCAGCCAATCCATCCAGTAATATAAAGAAATACTAGTCCTGGAATCGTGAATTCTTTTGCATGGCTCCATCTGCCATCTGCAATCAAATGAGGTAGGCCGTCTGTACCGCATAATAGTCCAGCTTTAGCATATTGATCAAATCGCTTCTGAGTGCTTATAATTTTTTGTTCTAAAGCAATTGCGGGAGGTGTTCCTTTTTCGTATTTACTTAAACGAACTTCTAGCTTTTTAACACTTGCATTTAAGCGATTATAAAAAACCTGGGAATTTCCGCAAGGAGTTAAACTAGACAAAGTTGCATTAGCAATTGTGGGAAACCCAATTAATAGAGATAAAATTAACCCAATAAATCCTACATTCTTTTTCATAAGAATACTTTTTAGATAGTAGTAAATATAGTTTAACGATGAATTACGATTATTAAATCATAGTATATATAATACTGTAAAAATTTTTTTCGATAGATAATTTTTACATTTTGCAATGCTAGGAAAAAGCTGTAGCCATTTAGTAAAAATTTTCTAATAAAAAGATTAAATTTTCTGAGAAATTAATTTGGAAGCTTTATAAATTATTAATGTACAACAGAAAAAAAGAGAAGCTACTAAAACAATCGCTGGCCCCGAAGGAATATTTAAGAAATAACTTATATACATTCCTAGGATACTAGATAGGATACCTAGAGTAGCTGCGAGAGTCATTACCTGGTCTAGCCTTGATACTAGTAAATACGCAGATGCACTAGGTATAATTAAGAGTGCTAAAACTAATACTACACCCACTGCTTTCATACTAGCTACAGTTGTTAGAGCAACTAAGACCATTAAACAGAAATTTAATTCTTTAACAGGTAATCCTAAAGCTTCAGCACCTAATGGATCAAAAGTATAGAATAATAGTTCTTTATATAAAAATGTAATTACAAGTAAAACACTAGCGCAAATGATAGATGTAGCGATAACGTCTTCGATAGTAACGCCAAGAATATTGCCAAATAAAAAATGATTTAGATCAATTTTGTTGTCTTTTTGAATTAAAGTTATTAGTATGATCCCCAAAGCAAAAAAACTGGCAAATACAATACCTATAATTGTATCCTCTTTTAAAGGGTACTCTTTATTTAGCCAAGCGATGACTAAAGTACTAAGTATTGCAGCTATCAGAGCTCCCGCAATAATCGGAATCTTATAGTTAAAAGCTAGTGCCAATCCAGGCATCACAGAATGACTAATTGCATCACCTAAAAGAGCTAGTCTTTGCACCATTAAATAACTACCTACTATTGCACAAAGTAAGCCTACTGCAATAGCTACAATCAAGGATCGTTGCATAAATGCGTATTTTAATGGTTCAGTTAAGTCGTATCCTAAATAAAAAAAAAATTGATGGAACGTAAGGTTGAATTCATTTTTAATAGTTAGATTAGGTTGTGAGTAGTTTGAATTGTTATTATAAAATAACAAACTTGATCAAATATTACGTATTACGGAGTCGCCAATAATTAATATCGTAATCATATGATGATCGATAAGATATTAAAGGTATATGATTTCTTCTATTTTTTCTTTGTTTTGTAAGAAGGATAAGTATCTCTCTACCTTGAGAAATTCTTTTTTCTGAATTAACATATTTGGTACATTGTTTAGTCCAGTTAGAAACCTTGTTTCTCTTATATTTCTTAATTTGCCATCTATAAATTGTATTGTTAATAACTTGATCTAGTGATGCTAAATCATTGAACTGCGTACAAATACTATAATAGTTGTTCCAGTAAAGAAGATAAGGGTTAACTTTTCGAATTGCCTTCTCAAGACTTAAATGGCTTAAAGCCCTGCGTCGACCTATAAAATCTTTCTTGTATAGAAGCCCTCTAATATCATAGATAATTTGTTTTTTATTCTTAACGTTAGGTAAAAGATTAAAATCATTATTTGTTTTCTGTAATACAAAATTAAGAAAATCGATTTCAAAGTTTTGGTCAGACAAGCAAACAATATCTACCTCAGCTTTTAAAGATATAGCAGCAAAAAAGCTTTTTAAAAGATACTTCAACCATTCGGCAACTTTTTCCGTTTGGCATAGGATACTAAGTGTATTTGTATAATTAATATAAAATATAGTACGCTTAAAATCTTTCGAGGGCTTTTGGTTATCAAAGGTATTTAGTAAAGTATTTTCTATCAAACAATATTGTAAGCCATAGAGTAGAATATTTAATAATAAATCACTTAGATTGAGATATTTTCTGCGTGGAAAATTTGGTTCAACTAAATAGACATATTGTATTTGGGAAATTAAAAGACGATTTAGTATGTGACAGGTATGAATCTTCTTACACAAAAGTTTTTGATGTGAGGGCTTAAGCTCTAAAGAAAATCTACTAATTATGGCATAGTTAAAATAATTACTTTGAATTTGCTGAGATAGATGTAAAACAGCATCTTTTGCGATAAATTTGGCTCTGGACCCAAAAATATGAGGCTCAAGATATGCCTCCCATTGTGGTTCAAAAGATAATTGAATTAAATATTGAATACTCCGATTGTATAGTGTAAAAAACTGAAGGTAAGATATACTACTATTCAGTTTTTTCCAAAACAACGGTAAATCTGGATTAGGTCTAGAAGTGAGTAGTAAAGCTATCTTGACTTTCGTTATGTTACTAACATTATATCTAGTTTCACTGGTGATGCTATTGACCACTAATAATTTAACATTCAAAGAACTGATAATTATTTTTTGTAGCCTAGTCACCCTAGATACTTCACCGCGAAGCGCCAATACATATATCTTGCGCTGAATTTTAGTAAGAAAGGCTTGTTTTTTATTCCATTGCAAATTGTAGCAGTTTGATACTAAATATTTATTAGTAACATCATCAAAAAAATTCTTATACATATACATTTTTTTATAGACGAACGGTTTACAAAAGTAATCTGCTGGATTCTGCGATATTTCTATATATTGAAGAATAAAATATCAACTATTAGCTTAATTTATGGATTATGTTCTATAGATAGCATTATGATGCTCTCTTCTTATTTCTTTCGGGCCACTAAGAACAAGAAGAGAGCATGTGTTAATTAGTATAATTAAAGTCTATAATGAAGAACCTATTCCAGAATAAGATCCATAAATAAAAATACCTAAAACAGTTAATGCTAATAGTCCACCAACTACAGCAACTAACCAAATAGGAATTCTGCCAGTGCTCGCCATGAAGATTTCCTCCTTGTAAAATAGTTTTCGTGATCTTTGTTTTAATATAAGAGGACTTTTAATTGTATCGAAGCTTAATTAAAGAAGTAACTAGAAAAAAGTACTGCTAAAACAAAAATTAAAAGTAATCCCCAAAATAATGATGTTCTATTTAATTCTACGGGCTGTTTATTAGGATTAGGACCACTCATGTTAACTCCTATCTTTGGATAAATTGCATTGATGTAATTGCGCCTATAAAAAATACAGTAGGCACTGCGATACCATGGATAGCTAACCACCTAAACGTAAAAATTGGGTAAGTAATCGGCTGATTGGTATTATTTCTACTCATATATTACTCCTTCAATTTTATAATCCTTTAGTTAAATCTTCAAGTTCTTGCTTCGCGCTAAATCTATCATTAACTAATGGAACCTGTTGACGGTCTTGTGTAAAATATTCATTTGGTCGTGGTGTTCCAAACACATCATACGCTAATCCAGTGCTAATAAATAGCCATCCTGCCACAAATAATGAAGGTATTGTAATGCTATGAATAACCCAGTAACGAATACTAGTGATAATATCTGAAAAAGGACGTTCTCCAGTTGAACCTCCAGACATAGGCATGCTCCTAATAAGTATTAAAAGATAAAATTTAATAAAATTATAGTATATAATTCATTATTCTAATTCATTTGAATAGTTTAAGCTGCAGAATTTTAATATTCCATAATTATAATATCTTAAAAGATAATATATACTATTATACATTACCTTTTTTTAGAAAACTGGTCCCCGCTATATGTTAAGGATCTAATTGTTTTAGATCAAACCAAAAAGTAGTACCAGCATCTAAATTACTCTTGAAATGAAGACTGGAATCGTGTCTACGAATGATGTTATCCACAATAGAGAGGCCAAGCCCAATCTTTCGTAAAGAGAGAAAGCTTTCATCTAAGTTTTTGAGATTATTTAAAAGAAATTTTCTTTTAGTTTTCGCAATGCCAGTTCCATTATCCGAAACCTCTACTCTTATTAAGTTATTTAGCGGTGTATATTCGAAAAATCGTAGATAACTTCTTTTCTTTGGGTTGCAGGCAAATATACGAACGATAATAGTACCCGAAGAAGTACTAAATTTAAGAGCATTATCGATTAAATTAGAAAATACTTGAAATAATAGATCATAGTTCCCTAGGATCATATAAAAATCGTTATCCATACTTAAAGAAAGTCTAATGCCTTTTTCCTGAGCCGTTAATTGATAAGATTTTAAAACTTGCTGTATAATAGGTCTTACAGTAATGACCTCAAACTGATACTGATGTCCAGACTCTAGCTTAGACAGGTCTAAAATATTATTAACTAAACGAGTTAGTCTAAGTGTTTCACTATTAGCAATGTTCAGAAAATCTTTTTTTTGTTGGTCTGATAAATTATCTTGATATTCAAGTAAAGTTTCTAAAAAAGATTGAATATTAAATAAAGGAGTTCTTAATTCATGTGACACATTAGCCATAAATTGAGCTTTTAACTTATTAGAATTTTTTTGTTCATAGTTCTGGCAAATCAGAAGAATCCCGATTAATATATTTTGGTTGGCGTCTATGATGGGACTTAATGAAACTTGTATTGTTTTATTATTCAGATATACGTTCGTTATTAGCGATTCTAAATTCGGAGTGGAATGAGTCGCCATCTCTAAAAATCTAGTAATAATAAACATTAAATCTTTACTCACCAAATCAGGTAAAATATCTTGCAATTTGTTACCCTTGAGCATGATATTGTTAAAACCTAATAAAGAAGACGCATTATCATTAATCAACAAAATTTCGAGACCTAAATCTACTAAAATTACCCCTTCTGTAATATTTTGAGATAATATGCGAAGTCCTTCTTTATCTATTTCGATGTTGTGTATTTGATTGGATTTTATCATATTTCATAGTGTGACATGTAGTATAAGTTACTCGAATACTTACTTGATTTATATTAAAGAGTTATATAAAATGAGGATTAGAGTTATTGATTAATTAGCTTGCTAATTAACAGACATCTTTTTTATAATATACCTAAAGATCCGTAACTCAGTTGGTAGAGTGGTTGCCTTACAAGCAATAGGTCATCGGTTCGAGTCCGGTCGGGTCTAAGTACCGAAGAAACATAATAATAGGGCTCATCGTCTAAGGGATTAGGACAGGGACCTTCTAAGTCTCTAATGTAGGTTCGAATCCTACTGAGCCTGCTTTTACACTTAATCTACCTATTTTAAATACTTGATTGCGGACGGAGAGACTTGAACTCTCACGATATAAATCACTAGAACCTAAATCTAACGTGTCTACCAATTCCACCACGTCCGCAATTTACCTTATCACTACAAATAATAACAAAACAAAGGAATAAATGCAACAAAAATTGGGTTATCCCGTATATATATTATAATATATACATATCCTCAGTAGCTCAGTGGCAGAGCGATCGGCTGTTAACCGATTGGTCGTAGGTTCAATCCCTACCTGGGGAGTTAACAGATTAGATTTAATTCTTAGGACAGCCTTGTGCGAGTGTATTTTTATATACTTGATATGTTATATTTAATAATAAATTAGACTTTAGATGTTAAAATTACGAATTTACAAAAAGATAGAATACAAAAAGGCGTGGCAGATCAAATAAATAGTCAGAATAGAAAAAACTCAAGAAACATCCCGATTATTAATGAAAGAATTAAATTTCCAAAAATCAGATTGATTAATTCCGATGGAGAACAAATGGGTGTATTTGACAACACTGAAGCTAAAAAATTAGCTAAAGAACAACAATTAGACTTGGTTGTAATTAGTGATAAGTCGGATCCTCCTGTCTGTAGAATTATTGACTATGGTAAATATAAATTTGCGCAAGAAAAGAAAGCTAAAGAAGCACGGAAAAAACAGCAAAATATAAACATTAAAGAAGTAAAAATGCGTTGTAATATAGAGTCTCACGACTATAATGTGCGTTTGAATCAAGCAACACGTTTCTTAAAAGCTGGTGACAAAGTTAAAGCAACCATTACCTTTCGAGGTAGAGAAATTCAACACTCAGATCGAGCTGTAGACTTACTAAATAAAATGGCTGTAGACTTGGTGGAAATTGCAGATTTACAACAATCTCCATTAAAAGAAGGCAGAAGCGTAATGATGATCTTATCACCGAAAAAATAATTTCCTGTATAGCCTAGAAATTGTCCTAATTCTAATTTATTATTACTATTAAGTAAGAACAATCAGCAGATAGAGCTCTCCCCTATCGATTATAAATTATGCTGATAAAGTTTTAGGAGAGAGTTTATCTTATAAATGAAAGTCTATACTGTTATCAGTAATATTATTCTCCTTGTACTCTAAGTAGAAGGAATCCTAATAATAAGCCTACTAAAGTAATACTGAAACAAATTTCCGCTGTTGTAATAATTTCCTTCCCCATAATGCTCTCCGTTTAAAATCCATTTCTTGCCCACACGACTAGAGCTATGGAAAATGTGAACATAGCTAATAAAGCCGACCAGCCTAAACTCAAAATATCCATTTTGAAAATATCCTTTTTGTTTCGTATTTATCTAATTACATTATAGAATGTACATTTAATATTTTAGCTTAAACAATAAAAAATTTTCTCAATCTTAACTTATTATAGCAGATTTTCGTATGGAAAAAAATTTAGTTAAACTAGATAACCATGTTATAATATTTAGTACTAAATTTAAAATATAGGCAATTCGCAAATGACAAAACGAACATTAGGAGGTACTCGGAGAAAAAAAATTCGTACTTCAGGCTTCAGAAGCCGTATGAAATCTCCAGCAGGTCGAAGAGTAATTAAAGCAAGACGTCATAAAGGAAGAAAAAGATTAGCAGTTGCATAGGTTTACTCGAAACAGGTAACAAAACTTTTAATGTATTATGTAAAGTTTAATTTATATATGATATGCTATCGTGAAGAATACTTTTATTATTATAAAAATATATAAACATATTTTATAAAATAATTATGACTGAAACTATTAACTTACAAATGCCATCACCTACTTTCGGTGGAAGTACTGGCGGATGGCTAAGGGCTGCAGAACAAGAAGAAAAATATGCTATTACTTGGACAAGTAAAGCAGAAGTCATTTTTGAAATGCCTACTGGTGGAGCAGCCTTAATGAGAGAAGGGGAAAACCTTCTATATTTAGCAAAAAAAGAACAATGTTTAGCTCTAAGTGTTCAATTAAAAAAAGGTTTTAAAATTTCAGATTACAAAATATATAGAATTTTTCCTAGCGGAGAAGTGCAATATCTTCATCCAAAAGATGGTGTCATTCCAGAAAAAGTGAATGCTGGACGTTCAGGTGTTGGAACAATAGATCATTCCATTGGAAAAAATACAGATCCGGTATCTGTGAAATTTACAGATAAAAATGTTTATGACTAATTACCTGTAAAATTACTCTCCTAGGGTTACACTAGGGGAGTAATTTTTATAGATACTGCTAACTAGTACCTATTAGCAAGTTAGTCTAATTATAAAATTCGATTTTCTTTTTACAGTTATTATTAACATCGCAGGTAATATGCCTATTTAGCATATTTCTAGACTAATATTTGCTTGGTCATATTGAAGAATTAAACTTATAGAATTGCTTAGGTAATTTTTCTAATTTAAATTACTATATTACTAATATGTTAAAATCTTTTTTTGAGAAAGAGCTAGGCCTTTTGCTTAGGTCAAACCACTCAATTATATATATATACTCTTTAGAAGAAGAACGTTTAGAAAATTACTTAAAAAAATTTATACAAGTAGACTCAGATTATTCTCTATATTCTTGGGACTTCATACAGGGGTACCAGTGTAACCCTAATGACTTAGGATTTGCAGCAAACAATCCTCTGCAAGCCCTAGATTTTATAGATCAATTAGCTATAGAGAATCCTACAATAATTATTCTTAAGGATTTTAATTTATTCTTAAAAGATTTAGCTATTCAAAGAAAATTAAAAAATCAATGTCAGTTATTAAAAACTCAATCAAAAACACTGATCATAACTGCAGTAGAAGTAAATATTCCACTCTCACTGAGAGAAATAATAACTGTTTTAGAGTTTCCCCTACCTGGAAAGTTTGAAATAAAACAAGAATTAATACAACTCTTTAGTCTTACTGAAACTGTAGTTGATTTGTCTCTGCTTAAGAAATTAACTAAAGCATGTCAAGGTCTGTCTATCGAAAGAATTCGAAGAGTTATTTCTAAAATATTTGTAGAATATGGAACTATTACAGACCAAAGCCTTGAATCGATATTAGCAGAAAAAAAGCAAATTCTTAGCCAAACACAGATATTAGAATTCTATCCTAATAGGGAAACTATTGACGATATAGGAGGCTTATCAAATCTGAAAAAATGGTTGAAAACACGTTCAGAAGCTTTTTCTGATAGAGCTCAAAGATATGGCTTACCTATTCCAAAAGGATTATTATTAGTAGGTATACAAGGAACAGGTAAGTCTCTAACAGCAAAAGTTATTGCACATGAGTGGAAACTGCCTTTAGTTCGTCTAGATATAGGAAAATTATTTGGAGGTATTGTAGGAGAGTCTGAATCTAAAATGAGACAAATGATTCAAGTTTCTGAAGCAATGGCGCCTTGTGTTCTATGGATAGATGAATTAGACAAGGCTTTTTCCGGAATAGAAAGTAAAGGTGATAGTGGTACTACTGGACGTGTCCTAGCAACATTTATTACATGGCTTTCTGAAAAAAAATCTCCTGTCTTCATTATTGCTACGGCAAATAATATAACCTCTTTACCTATTGAAATTTTAAGAAAAGGAAGGCTCGACGAAATTTTCTTCTTAGGTCTACCTAATATCAAGGAAAGAGAGTTAATCTTTCAAGTCCATTTGGAGAAAGTACGTCCTAGAAGTTGGAATAAATACAATATTACTCTTCTTAGTAGCTTAAGTCAAAACTTTTCAGGAGCTGAGATAGAACAAGTAATAGCAGAAGGAATGCATATTGGTTTTAGCAATCAATCTGAGTTTACTACTAAAGATATTATCTATGCTATAGACCAATTCGTACCATTGGCAAATACTTACAGGGATCAAATACAGACCTTACAAGAATGGGTTTCTTCAGGTAGAATTCGAAATGCCTCTGCAGACACGGATATTGTATAAAATATGGTCTATGTATTGAGTGGCCATGCTTACTTTTCCATAAACTGATTGAATGAACTGTTTATTTTTCTATACAGAGAACGAAGTGAGACTATATACAGTTTGATATTTAATTTTGAATATTATATAAAATTATGGTTACTCTTAGCTTACAATTTTGCATATGAAATTAATATAACTCAATATAAATTTTATGTCACATTTAAGTAAAATTACAACTCAAATTTATGATTTGAAACTATTAAAAAATGCTTTGAGCGACCTACATCTAGAATGGAAAGTTGACTCAACAGAATTAAGTGGCTTCCAAGGAAAAATCGATATTGTCGATTTGGTAATTGAGCAAGAGAATGGAATAGATGTAGGCTTTAGCTGGAATGGGAAAGGTGCGACACGTTTACTCTAGTCACTATCAAAAGCTAGATAGTATCTAAATGCTTGATTCCAAAGGCTACAGGTAACTCATTTACATTATATCTAATATAAAACTTCTAGATAAAGCTAACTGTAAGTGATCAAAATATAAATAGAAGCCGAATAATTGAATAACGAATAGTACTGTATAGTCTAACTGCAATATCTTTTCATTGCATAAATTAGTGAGTACTCTCCATAGATTAATTTTAAGTTTAGGTTTTATCTGTATCTTTACGTGGTTTTTCATTATAGATATAAATGAATAAGGATACTTCTATCCTTACACTAAAGGGATAGAATCATTTATATTCTGATAAGCGAATATAAATGATGAGCCGTATGATGGGAAACTATCACGTACGGTTCACTTGCGAGGTAATATCTTTTTATATACCAACGTTAACAATATGAATTAGTTGCAGACCTGCAATTTTGGCATCAGCCATGGTCGATAGAAGCATTTCTAGATCGTCTAAGTCAGCGTTATGCATATCATTCTATTCTTCAAGAAACTTCTAAGCAAAATTTTAAAGTTTGCAAAGAAGAAAACTCTCTAGATGGCTCAGTCCACTTAACTTTGCAAAGATGGACTACCTAAGACTGTAAATGGTTGATAGAAGATAAAGTTCTTTATTAATAAAATTAAAGAACTTTATCTTCTATCAACCATACTCCTATATTTCTACTGCAACAGAAAGTTTAGTACGGATAATTTGTTTAATGTCCTTCGTTAAAGCTTCAACTTGATCTAATTTTAAGGTCTCAGAGAATGAACGATAAAATAATCTAAATGAGAGTCTGCGCTTATCCCTAACACCTATCTCTTGGTACTCATCAAACAAATGCATAGACTCAAATAAAGGGTCTTTTATTGTAGAAACAATTTGCAAAATACTTTCGACTGTGACATCTAAAGAAACTTCAATATTAATATCTCTGTACACTATAGGATAGGTAGAGTATATATTAAAAGTGCGTTGGCCATTTTTTTGATTTTTACATAAATCAATTATTCTTTCCAAGTTTATTTCAAAAACGTATATATTGTGGTTCAGCTTTCGAGTATGCCTAGGATGAATTTGGGCAAAAATACCAACTTCTATACCATCTGATTCTATAACAGTCCAACGATACTTATGTAATAAGCTTCTATTTAAATATTTTGAGTCATGTCGTTTACTCCATTGTACGGATATATTCAGCAATCTAAAAACATTCTCAATTAAGCCCTTCGCTTCAAACCAGTTGATAGATTTGGCTTGATCAGACCAGGTAGACTTAACTAAATGTCCACCCCAAATACCTGATAAGAAATCTTCTTCAATAATTAGATTCTTTTCCTTAGAAAAAACTCTACCTACTTCAAAAGCATTTAAAGCACCATTTCCTTGAGAGAGATTATATTTATAACTATCTAATAAATTCGAAAGAATCGAATCACGCAAGGCCCCTTGATCAACAGTCAACGGATTTACCAACTGAATTTGGTTGGTCAGCATGCCTATCTGACAGGTTTCTTGAAAAGAATAGTGTAATAACTCATTAAATCCTTTCGTTAAGAAAAAGATCTTCAACTGTCTTATAATCCTACTTCGTACAGAAAAAGAATCAAATGTATTCTGTTTAGGAAATATATTGAAAAAGTTATCAAATCCATAAACTCTTCCAATTTCTTCGATAAGGTCTATATCTTTTTCAATATCCAGTAAACGATGTGGAGGTACTGTTACTACCCAACCCTCATTTGTCGAAGCTAATTTAAAATCAAGTCTTTCTAATATGCTTTGTATTTTATTTTTACTCAGATTTTCCAATGTAACCAAACTACCTAAGATGTTTTGTATCTTTAGGTAACTTAGTCGAATAGATTTATTTGAATTTAAATCTTTTCCTTTATAATTAACACTTACTAGATGTCCACTTGTCAATTCTGTAATTAATTCAATGGCTTCATGATATGCAGGTTTTGTCAAGCTAAAATCAATACCTTTTTCAAATCGCATAGAAGTTTCAGTCTTTAAATTTAAATTAAGACAAGAACGTCTAATCTTTTGAGCAGGAATAACGGCAATTTCTAAAATGAGTGAAGAGGTTGTGAAATCAACATCTGTTTCTTCACTTTCAATGATACCTGTAACCGCAATAGGATATCCATTAACTTCTGTTACCAAATTCTCTGAGCTCAATGTGTATTTTTCTTGATTCCGAGCACATATTAAAGATTTCTTCTTATTGGGAGCTATAGTAAACTCTAAAAAAGGATCATCCTTGCTTTCAGCTAGTTTTCTTACCTTATGCTCATCATAAATCGCAATGGGTTGTCCATATTTAATCAATATATAATTCAGAATGTCATAAACAGCATTTCTTGGTTCTATCCCAAGATGACATAAATATTCTTGAAGCCACATTGGTGATACTGTAATTGTGACATTATGGAGCGTACTTATGCAATAAAATGAGCAATCTTCCAGAGTTAATAAAGGAGTCTCCTCTGCATGGACTAATGAAATATCTGCCTTATTTAATTGAGGTTTAAAATCAAGATCATAAAGTGCTGCAATTTCCCTAGCTAGCCCCAAAAGAGAAAAAGCATCCCCTCTATTAGCAGTAATGGCTATCTCTAAGATAATATCTTCCTTAGGAGTTCCAGAGTGCAAGTATTCAATATTATCAACCTCAAAGCCAGAAAGAGTTAATTTATTGGTTAAATCGGTGGTACTTATGTGACTGAGATCAATAATTTCTTTCAGCCAATTTAAAGAAATTTTCATATTTAGTATTAAAGTATCTTAAAAAATAATTAATGCGAGCGCTCATAATTTATGCTCCTTGAAGAAACTTTTATCTTCTAGAGTGATAAGAGAATATAAATTACATAATTAAATAAACTCTAGAAATTTTGATTTAAACTTGATCTGTTCTTAATACATTGATTATAATAATGGAAGTAAGATAATTTATTAATTTTATCAGATTTCTTTTTGTATAGTTTATAGATTAATATATTAATCTTAGTTAAGACGAAAAGTCTAATTGTGAAAAGCTAGTATTTATGAGAATACTAATTATTCTCGCTTCCAAAATGATAAAAAATACCTACAGACCAATATACGTGTTAAATAAACAAATTTCTAAAATTAATAATTATGTCTGTTTATATTTTAATTATGTCACAATAAAAAAATAAAATATAAACGTTCACAATAAAAATTACATCTAAAGTCTTAATTAAAATAATATATGGCTAAAAAAATTATTGCAATTGTCAAACTAGCTCTAACTTCTGGTAAAGCTACTCCAGCTCCTCCCGTTGGACCAGCATTGGGTCAACATGGTGTAAATATCGTCATGTTTTGTAAAGAATATAATGCCCGAACAGCAGATAAAGTAGGACTAGTTATCCCAGCAGAGATATCAATTTATGAAGATAGAAGTTTTACTTTTATTTTGAAAACTCCTCCGGCGTCTGTACTATTAGCAAAAGCAGCAGGATTATCTAAAGGGTCAGGCAAGCCTAACCAAGATAAAGTAGGATCAATTACGCAAACACAATTAGAAGAGATAGCTCAAACTAAATTACCCGATTTAAATACCTCAAATGTTGAAAAAGCAGCTAAAATTATAGCGGGAACCGCTCAGAATATGGGAATTTTAATTAAAGAGAATACTTAAAAACACAAAAAGTAGAAAAAACTTAATTTTTTATGAAAAAATTATCTAAAAGATTTCAAGCTATCGAGGCTAAGGTTGACAAAACAATATATAGACCTACTCCAGCACTGGAATTGCTGAAAGAAACTGCAACTGCTAAATTTATAGAAACAGCGGAAGTCCATATTTGTCTGGGTCTAGATCCTAAATATACAGACCAACAACTACGAGCAACAGTTATTTTGCCTAAGGGTACTGGTAAAATGATTAATGTAGCCGTAATAACTAAAGGAGATAAAATAAAAGAAGCACAGGAAGCCGGTGCTGATTTAGTAGGATCAGAAGATCTGATCGATGAGATTATGCAAGGGCGTTTAAATTTTGATAAATTAATTGCTACTCCTGACGTAATGCCACTAATTGCCAAGTTAGGAAGAGTTTTAGGTCCTAGAGGCCTTATGCCTTCACCTAAAGCAGGTACGGTAACTACAAATTTAATGCAGTCTATCGAAGAATTTAAAGGAGGTAAAGTAGAGTATAGAGTAGACAAGACAGGAGTTTTACATATTCCCTTTGGTAAAGTTAATTTTAGTACCACAGATTTACTAGATAACTTAGAAGCAGTACAAGAGTCAATCGATAAAAATAGACCGTCAGGTGCTAAGGGAAAATATTGGAAAAGTATTCATGTCTCATCTACAATGGGTCCGTCTATTCCGGTAGATATATCTAGCCTGAGAGAAAAAGTTTTCTCTTGAAATTATTGAAACATTTATTTGCTTATTTTTTCCAGTAGTTTATTTAATTTAATATTATTTTATGTCTAATCAAATCGAAAGTATTCTTGAAGAAATCAAGGCTTTAACATTACTTGAAGCCGCAGAATTAGTTAAGCAGATAGAAGAAACATTTGGAGTTGATGCTTCAGCATCATCCGGCGGAATGGTAATGATGGGTACCGCAGATTCAGGTCAAGCTGCTGAAGAAGTAGAAGAAAAGACAGAATTTGATGTAGTTTTAGAAGAAGTACCTGCAGCTAAAAAGATAGCTATTCTTAAAGTAGTACGCTCAATCACGGGCTTAGGCTTAAAAGAAGCTAAAGATCTTGTTGAATCGACACCTAAAACCTTAAAAGAAGGGGTTTCGAAAGAAGATGCTGAAGATACTAAAAAGCAACTTGAAGCAGTAGGCGGCGTCATTTCAGTTAAGTAATTTAAATTACCAGAAGAAGAAAAGCTTAATACTTTCCTTCTTCTAGTAATTCAAATTAAAATAAGCCTAAAGTAATAGCTTGAGATATTGGCATAGTGGCACCAATCCCTAACCAAATAGCCGCAAAAGCACCGAATAAGTAAACAGTTGAAGCTACCGGGCGACGAAAAGGATTTTGAAACTTATTCACACTTTCAACAAAGGGAACTGTTATTAAACCAGCTGGAACAGCTGCCATAGATAACAAACCTATTAACTTATTAGGAATTACACGTAATAAGTTAAATGTAGGGAATAAATACCACTCTGGTAAAATTTCCAATGGTGTTGCAAAAGGATCAGATTTTTCCCCTAACGCAGATGGTTCTAAGATAGCTAGTCCCACAATGCAGGCAATAGTACCAAAGATTACAATAGGATGAGATCAGCAAATATCACTGTCTCCCGAACCGAGCAAGCATTTTTCAATGCACTAAAGTGTTTTTCGGCTCTTCAGTAATAAATTTGACATCTACCACCTGCTAGTTTAGCTCTTCTAATAATAATAATTAAATTCCTATGTAAAGATAACTAGTAACAACAATTTCAGGAGCCTTCTTTATTAATTTACATTATCAATTTGCTAACAATTCATATAAACTTTCCCTCTATATGAATTTAACTGACTCGACTTCTTAGAAGATTCGGAATTTATATTACTCACCATGATTATGCATTTACCTTACAGCAAGCTATCCGTTAAATGAATGCTACTAAGTAAAAACTAGTTACCCTTTCATCAGTCGCACGAAAGTATATAATAAGTCATTTGGCCATGCTGGATATAAGTAGATATTCTACAGTAATATCTCTTCCCGAACTGTACAAGAGATTTTCATCTCATACAGCTCTCTAAAACTAAAGTAAATTTTGTTCCTTAACTGCTTTTATTACAGTTCTCTTCTGACCTTCAGATATTTGTAACTGGCCAGGTTTCTTGCTTGACTAATATTTAATATATTACTTTAGGAATCGATAGTATTCGAATTTTTAATAATAGTGTACTGACTCTATCTTAAATTTAATGGTGAACCTATTAAACTAAGCCTCACTTACTCAGGTAAATATTAATTCTTTCCATATTAATTTAAAGAATTCAATGACATGCTTATAATCCAGAGCATCACTCTATAAGGACCAATGTCATTTGAAATCGAATATTAGTTATCAAGTCGCACTTCACCATAATAATTATGTCCCATGCCTTTCGCTAATTTTGCTCTTAATTTAGGATCAGTTAGATCTGGTTTTTTTAATACAGACATTGAATATTACTACTCCTTATTTTCTAATAAAACTACGGAATTGATAAATGGACTAAATTAATATATTACTATTAAATTCTATTTATAGAGGTCCTGAGATTCCCTGTTTGCGAATCATTAAGAAATGAGCTAGCATAGCGATTGCAGTTACTAATGGTAGTACAAAAGTATGCAAACTATAAAAACGAGTAAGTGTATTTTGTCCAACACTAACGTCACCCCGTAATGCTTCTACTAAGTTACTTCCTACTAGTGGATCAAAGTTAACATTAAGTATAATAATGTTTCTTCACAAACCGTATGTACACCTTTTAGTGTGAATATTTTATTTCCAAACGGCTTTTAAATTATAATTTTATATAATTTAGAATACTTAAATTCTTTGCTGAAAAAATCTAGTTTCTGCTTTTAATCATTTGCATAGATTAGTCTCCCAGGTTTCATAATACGAAATAATAATTTTAGGTAATGTATTTTCTATCTTACAGCCCAATGCAACCCCTACTGTCTGTATTTTAAGTGTCAAATTGAAATTCACTTCAATAAATGCCATATTTTACCATGATTATCTAAAGCCATCCATAGGTTTCTTCCTACATGTGCATACTAGGAATAATAGATAGTCTTTGTTTCTATTTGCTGATTTAGCTCATATTGTATTACTTATCACTGGTCTCACGATTGCGTCAGGAACACCTGTTACAATTTTTACTGCCCAATAACCAACTTGGTCCCAAGGTAGTGAGTAACCTGTTACACCAAATGAAACTGTATTTAGATAGGTTAAAGCTAACTTTTCCCTCTACAACACTAAACGTGAAACTTTCATTTCATATAGCGCAGAGACCTTGCTTATCAGATAATCAGCAGGTCTTAAGTTTTAAAGCCTAAACGGTTAAATTAAACTTGTCTTTCATCATATTTAGAGTGTATGAATTTTTACGTTCCCTATTCTTTAGGTACTGATCTTTTTAGGTATTTATTATAAACAAATAGTAAAAAATTTAAAGATACAGAGCACTAACTATTTTTCTTTCTTACTATACAGTTTGTACAGATATAAATTCAGAGGTTTTACCTTAAAGTTAAAGTTTAGACCTATCGATTGGCCGTTAAACCAGGCTTCTATATTCTAAGCTGTAAAATATAGTGGTTTCAAGATTTATTGCAAGAATAAGAGTTTAACTTATCGATTAAAGTTAAATAACGTACCGCACTAGTACTGCTAAAAGAACACCAGTAACCCAGGTTAGTTCTCGAGGTCTTTTAAATCCACCGGTTAAATAAACGCGAGAGCTGTGAAGAATCATCATAAGTAGTTATAGTAGATAATTTTCATATCTCTAGTCCGAAACCATACATGAAAGTTTCCTTTCATATGGCTACTCAATGTTAATCCATAATCATAATCTTTACGATTAATGACTACTATTTAATGGATGACTATTGCGATTTAGTTTTGCGTATCCCAGAATATAATTCTTTCCTTTTTTTGGCTATATTTGTTCATTCAAATTGGACTTTTGCATTATAAATCATCCTACCTAAAGAAAGTTTTAAGCTTTAACCTCTAGCTACTTCGTTTTCTACGATTATTTAATTCAGTTTTTAGGGCTTATCTTTAACAACGAGAGATTAATGTTGATTGAATATAAATATTATGATGGAATAAAATTATACTAAGTCTTAAAGTATTCACTGTCTGCAAGTCATCGTTGTTTCAAAAAGATACTTAGTATGTCTACCCATTCAACCGGGATTCAAGCATTATCCTTGCTGAAACAGATTCTAAATTAGTAATCTGTAGAATAATTTTATCTATCCTAACAAAATATGGACCTAATTCCCAATATTTAGTTACTTAATCGTAAAATTCAAGATACCATGTATCCTTTAATCTGTTTATTTCCAGTTAGTCGAATCGCACCCATCATACTAGCAGACCATCTATGAATAGAACGAATTAATTTGGATAGGTAAGTATAGATCTATACTTTTCCCTCTAATCACACCGTACATGAGATTTTCATCTCATACGGCGTTCCATCACAAATGCATGCCTTTATTTCTACTTTTGTGACTTAAGGTTATATCTTTAAGTTGATCATATCTCAACAGAGTATTATACCTTTACTTTCTTAATAGTTAGTTTATCTATTATTTATTGAGTTACTTATTTTATGAATATGGATTTTAGGTTTTTACTTTAAATCTCAATTTTATATACTTTACAATCTGCACTGATGGTAAGTTACAGAGTGATTAATTCTATGGCTCAAGTTAGCTAAATTTGTAAGTAAATTCGTTTTCTAACCTTAAATAAACTGCTTACTACCACCCCAGCTCTGTATTAGTAAGATGTATTAATACATGGGAAATAAATAATCTATTTTTTTAGTAGCATTTAAAATAAGTTTGAAAGTAATATATTATCAATTCTTAACACACCGCACACCATCCAAAATTAACATCTGTCATGATATATTCAACAGAAGAAAACGCTTCAGTAACCGTTGGGCGATAATAAAAAGTCATCGCAAATCCAGATGCAACTTGCATAATGAAGCAAGTAAACACAATACCACCAAAGCAGTAAAAAATATTCACATGCGGTGGAACATATTTACTAGAAAAATCATCAGCAATAGCTTGGATTTCTAAACGTTCTTCAAACCAGTCGTAAACTTTACCCATAAATCTTGTAAAATTAAAAATTTTACAACTAAACTACAAAGCATTTATTATATAAAATTATAGCATGCTCAACTCAGGAAAAAAATAAGTAATGTCTGACCTTTTGCTAATTTCGTATAAATATCTTTATTTTCTTAGATGACTATGCTAATATAGTAATTATCAAAGGTAACGGTATATAAGCATTAAATTCATAAAATAAAATTTATGTTCGAAAGATTTACAGAAAAAGCCATCAAGGTTATAATGTTAGCTCAAGAAGAAGCTCGACGGTTAGGACATAATTTTGTGGGTACTGAGCAAATACTCTTGGGTCTCTTATGTGAGGGTACAGGTATTGCTGCACGAGTGTTGAAATCAATGTCAGTAACCTTAAAAGATGCTAGAGCAGAAGTTGAAAAAATAATTGGACGAGGCTCTGGTTTTGTAGCTGTGGAGATACCATTTACACCTAGAGCAAAAAGAGTACTCGAAATGGCTTTAGATGAAGCAAGACATCTAGGTCATGGCTACATAGGCACAGAACATCTACTAATTGGCCTGATCAAAGAAGGCGAAGGTGTTGCAGTTCGAGTACTAGAAAACTTAGGAGTAGAATTACTAAATGTAAGAGTCGAAATATTGGAAGCCTTAGGAGCCAATAATGCTCGAAACAATTTAGACCGAAATGGTTTAGATACGGAATATAATTTTAATGTAGGTGAACCATATAACGACGTATACGAAGACGAATATGGAGATACATATCAATACGAGAATAGTACCAGTAGTAATTATGGGCAGCCAGGAAGCAGGATTGCTACTCTAGAAGAATTTGGGTCAAATCTTACCCAGATGGCTATTGAGGGATTTTTAGATCCAGTTGTTGGAAGAAAAAAAGAAATCGAACGTGTTATTCAAATTCTAGGTCGAAGAACTAAGAACAACCCTGTTTTAATCGGTGAGCCAGGAGTAGGGAAAACAGCTATTGCTGAAGGCCTGGCTCAAAGAATTGGTCAAAGAGATATTCCTCCTATTCTGGAAGATAAACTAGTGATTAATTTGGATGTTGGCCTATTAGTAGCAGGAACTAAGTATAGGGGAGAATTTGAAGAAAGACTAAAAAGAATCATGGATGAGATAAGAGAATCCAATGATATTGTCCTAGTAATTGATGAAGTTCACACTTTAATTGGAGCTGGTGCGGCAGAAGGCGCCATTGATGCTGCTAACTTATTAAAACCAGCACTTGCTAGAGGTGAGCTACAATGCATAGGTGCTACTACTTTAGAAGAATACAAAAAATATATTGAAAAAGACCCTGCACTAGAACGCAGATTTCAACCAGTAATGGTAAATGAGCCTTCTGTGGAAGAGACTATCGAAATCCTATATGGCTTAAGAATGAAGTATGAATCTCATCATCAGTTAGAAATATCAGATGAAGCACTAGCAGCAGCGGCCAAATATGCAGATCAATATATATCAGAAAGATTTTTACCCGATAAAGCAATTGACCTAGTTGATGAGGCAGGTTCTAGAGTTCGTTTATTAAATTCTCAGTTGCCTCCAGCAGCTCGTGAATTAGATAAAGAGCTACAAACAGTTTTCAAATTAAAAGAAGAAGCCTTACGTAAACAAAATTATGAAAAGGCTGAAAAAGCGAGAGCAAGAGAAAAGGAAATTAAAGCTCAAATTGCAGCTATTGTACAAAGTAAGAAAAATGAACCCTTTGTAGAAGTAGAAGATCCTGTAGTAACTGAGGAAGATATTGCTGAAATCGTAGCAGCTTGGACAGGTATTCCAGTAACTAAGCTGACAAAAAGTGAATCAGAAAAGTTAATGCACATGGAAGAGACTTTGCATAGTCGAATCATTGGCCAACATGAGGCAGTTGTCGCTGTTTCTAGAGCTATCAGACGTGCACGTGTAGGCCTAAAAAATCCAAATAGACCAATAGCTAGCTTTATATTCTCTGGTCCTACTGGTGTAGGTAAAACAGAACTAACAAAAGCACTTGCAGCCTACTTTTTTGGCTCAGAGCAATCTATGATTCGTTTAGATATGTCAGAGTACATGGAACGTCATACAGTATCTAAGATTATAGGTTCTCCTCCAGGTTATGTAGGCTATAGTGAAGGCGGGTATTTAACAGAAGCTGTTAGAAAAAAACCATATACTGTAATCTTGTTTGATGAGATAGAAAAAGCTCATCCAGATATTTTTAATTTACTATTGCAAATTTTAGAAGATGGACGTTTAACTGACGCTAAAGGTAAAACTGTTGACTTTAAAAATACTTTACTTATCATGACTTCCAACATAGGATCCCAAGTTATTGACAAGGGAGCGGGAGGGTTAGGATTTGATTTAGCTGACCAGCAAATAGAATCACAGTATACTAAAATACGCTCATTAGTGAATGAAGAGCTAAAACAATACTTCCGTCCAGAGTTTTTAAATAGGATTGACGAAATTATTGTTTTCCGCCAGTTAACCAAAGACGAGGTTCGACTGATCGCAGATCTGATGCTAAATGATGTATTCGAAAGAATTAAAGAACGAGATATCCAGCTAGAGGTTACAGAAAGATTTAAAAACCATTTGGTTGAAAACGGATATAATCCAAGCTACGGTGCTCGTCCTCTCAGAAGGGCAATGATGAGACTACTAGAAGATAATTTAGCAGAAGAAGTACTTTCTGGCAGAATTCAATCTGGGTACACTGTTGTGGCGGACGTGGGTGAAGATGGAAAAGTGAAAATCCTGCAAGGTGAAAAATTAGAAGTTATTAGTGACTAACCTTGTAGTATAAAGATAAGGATTTAATTGGGGTTAAGTCAATTAAATCCTTATCTTTATACTACAGGCTATCTAAAGCCTACAGCAGCCTGCCAAACAAAAGCCATTAATAAAAATAACACTGGGATGACAGGTAAAATGTCAATCAAAGGTCTAAAAATTGCATAGGCTTCAGGTAATTTAGCAACTAATAATAATACTTCCATCTTAAATTGATCTCCTTTTGTATCTCTCTATACATTAAAACATTTTATAACTACATTCTTATTGTACTATTCTAAAGCTAAAATTCAATCGAAATTAACAATCACTTTAATTAGTAATCCGTTTAATAACTAAAGTTTATTATTATTCAAAATCATCTTTTTAATTATAAATATTACAACTTCGTATATCATGGTAATATCAAAAAGTTCACACTCAGTCTTTTGTCTAGATAACCAAAAGAATATCCATCGCTTTAGAATATAACTTATGTGTTAATTTGTATAATACTGTAATAAAAGATTAATTTTAAAATTCTCTTATATTAATATTATATATATTATGACTTATAATGTTATTATTGATGAGAAGCCTTTTGACAAATTTTCTATCTATAGCAAACTGAAATTTGTACATGTGCCAAACTCTCTAATATTTCAACTATAAGTTACTACAGATAAATTAAAATTTTGAGGTAGAATCACATGTCAATTATCTTACAAGCTTTAGTATTCTTTTTAATTCTTTTATCAACAGTTTTAGTTGTTGGAATACCTGTAATTGTAGCTTCACCAGGCCAATGGGAAAGACTAAAAACTCCAATTTATGGAAGTGCTGCAGCTTGGTCTGCTCTTGTAGTTTTTATCGGAGTATTTAATTCTTTTGTTAAATAGATAAGCCTATAAAATAGGGAACAGATAGTTCCCATTTTTAAGCATGGCACAATCTTTTTATTTTAATCTCAAACTCTATAGCCTTTGACGAGAATTGAACTCGTGACCTTCCCCTTACCAAGGGGATGCTCTACCACTGAGCCACAAAGGCAAAATATTAATAATATGTCTTAGTTTTAGTTGGGCCGAGTTGGATTTGAACCAACGTAGGCGAAGCCAGCGGATTTACAGTCCGCCCCCATTAACCACTCGGGCACCGACCCATATACAATACTAGTATACTTAAACTTGAATTCTTTGACAATAATAATAAATAAATCATGTTTGTAATCTTGCCGAGATTTCTTAATTCATAACGGGAGTCTAGGTAAGCTTAAATCGCAATTAAATGAAATTTTCCAATGGTATATAAAACTTTCATCCAGGGATCTCGTCGCTTTAGTAATTACTGGTGGGCTACTACAATTTTAATGGGAGGGATAGGATTTGTTCTCTCAGGACTATCTAGTTACTATCAAATTAACTTAATTCCTTTCGCCAGGCCTGTTGACTTATTATTTATTCCTCAAGGAATAGTAATGACTTTTTACGGTACTATCGGAGTATGCATAGGGATTTTCTTGTGGTTAACCATTCTGTGGGATATTGGTTCAGGCTACAATGAATTTAATAAGGAAAGTGGTCGGATATGTATTCTCCGCAGAGGATTTCCAGGTAAGAACAGGAAAATTACTTTAAACTACAAAATTGAAGATGTGCAATCTGTACTAATTTATATAAAAGAAGGATTAAATCCAAAAAGACAGATTTATCTAAAATTAAAGAATAGAATAGAAATTCCGTTAACCCGAGTGGGGCAACCTTTACCTTTGTCGGATATTGAGAATCAAGCTATTGATATTGCCAAATTTCTAGGAGTTGTTGTCGAAAGCAAGTAAGAAAATAAAACAAGTACATTTAACACAAATAAATCCACTATGTTTAACAGAGGAGTATATACAGTAAGAATTCAAAAGTCCTACAATCGGATTGCTTTTTACAAACAGAGAATACCTATCAAGACTTTTTTAGTTGAAATTAAAACCAAGCAAAAATTACCAAAAAAAATTAGAATGAAAATGCGAGTTGCTGGTAAAATAGGGCAGGATGTTATTAGCAGATGTCTTCCAGGACAGTACTGTATAATTGAAGGTTCTCTTTCAGTAAATGTAATAAGAGCTCAGAATAAATTAGATCGAAATGTTTTAGAATTAAACGCTTATAAAATATATCCTTTAGCTATGCCTTATACAGTATCCCAATAGATAATTATTAGAATAGATAAGTATAATTTAGATTATACTTATCTATTGACTAATCATTCCAAATCTTTTATGAGAATTAATAAATAATTCTACCAACCTTTGTCAGCTTGAGATAATACGTAATTAGCTACATCTTCAATATCTTCTGAGCTAAGACGTTCTCCAAAAGCAGGCATAGCATTTTTTCCATTATTTACTTGGTAAGTGATTGCGTCTATACTTTTCATTCCATATTCTTCTAGTGTCTCTTTTTTTAGAGTCTTTTCAGGCATAATCACATTATTGCCACCAGCATGACAAGCAGCACAGTTCGCAGTAAAAATTTGTTCTCCATGCTCAATGTCTGCAGCCATTGCACTTGTTGAGACCATGAATGCAAAGAGTAAAGATACAATAAGAAGTACTAATCTTTTCAATGTCAATTCTCCACGTGATAGGTTATATTAATGATAATAGTTAATTGAATTATAATTAAACTTACCGTAGGCAAACCATTATTGTCTAATAATAAATTTTTCCACCACCCCATTTTTCAGCAGCAATTTTCGGTTGCAGCAAAATATGACCAGCAATTGTATAAAGATCATCATCAGTCAGAGTTCGCATTTTAGGAAATATATCAGCACTCTTGATACTAGGGTGTACTTCTGCTATTGACTCAGATCCATCATAACTTGTAGGATCTTTCATATAGTCCACCAAAGATTCCATATTGTCTCTAGGGGGTGATGCTAAGCTCAAGGCTTCGGGATCTAATCCTACATTAGGATTAGTTTTTGTGATGCCTCCAGTATGGCAAACTGCACAAGTATTATTGAATAAACGTTTACCACGTTTAACTTGTTCCGGTGTGAATATAATAGTAGTTCCAGAAGAATTTAAAGGCAGAGTCCTAGTTGATTCATCTAATTCGATAGCATAAGTAGTATCTAAACACCAACTATACACTATTAGACCTAACAAACAAGCAAAAATTTTCTTTCTTAGCATAGCTCTCCTTTCGATTTTCAGTCAATAATATACATACAAGAATCTAAATCTATTGTATTAAAACCTGTTTTTACTGTAATTAATTGTCAATAAAATGACCTTTAATGTAAAAAATATTTCTAATCCTAAGTATATTTAATTTCTTTAATAAATAATATACGCATCATAATTTTATCCTACTATATTCAACTAGTGGAGTTCTATTTTCTTATAGAACTAGGATATTGTATGAATTAAGAATAAACAGCCATATTAATAGATTAAAATTTATTTAAAATCTTAGTTTTTAATGATATAAATACCTTTACAATAAATATTGTAGTTCTACTTCATCAACAAACGAGTTTAGTAAAATTTTCTTAATAATTATAGAATTTTAATATAAAAGATTTGAAACTATTATAGTTGAACTTCTACAATATTTAAGTTCCAATTATCCCTTAGAGGAACTATATTGCTGAATTCCACTAGTAACCTTATTTTAGCATATACATATGAAACATAAAGCAGCAATATTAACATTAGAAGACGGAACGGTCTATAAAGGCTGGTCAGCCTCTAGCCCCTGTACAGTAGTCGGTGAAATAGTTTTTACGACAGGCATTACTGGATATCAGGAAATTATGACTGATCCTAGCTACTCAGGGCAAATAATAGTTTTCACATATCCAGAAATTGGTAATACGGGCATTAACATAGAAGATTCGGAGTCTTCTAAAGTTCAATGCAAGGGTATTATTATCAGAAACTTATGTGACTATCCGAGTAATTGGCGTGCACAAGACTCTTTATCTAATTTTGCTGAAAAGCACAAGATTCCTATTTTATATGGATTGGATACACGACAATTAACACAACATTTAAGAGGTTCCGGAGCAATGAATGCATGTATTTCTAACGAGATACTAGAGCCTAGCCATTTACTAACGCAGCTAAAAGTAGCCCCGAGCATGCAGGGTTTAGATCTAGTTAAAACAGTAACAACTTCTAAACCATATAAATGGACAAAACCCAGTCAAATTGAGTGGAATTTTAATTATAAAGCACCCCTGTCCCAGGCCGAGACAAATCCCATAGTGGTGATAGATTTTGGTATCAAGTACAACATTCTTCGATATTTATCTACCTACGGTTACGAAATTGTTGTACTACCGGCTCAAACTAGTGTAAAAGAAATTTTATCTTATCATCCTTCAGGAATTTTATTATCTAACGGACCTGGTGACCCCGCAGCCGTCACTTATGCCATTAGTAACGTACAAGCTTTACTTAATACCCAAATACCGATTTTTGGAATTTGCATGGGCCATCAAATTTTAAGTTTAGCCCTAGGAGCGCAAACCTTTAAATTAAAATTTGGTCATAGAGGCATTAATCATCCTGCCGGAGCCTTTCAAAAAATAGAGATAACGAGCCAAAATCATGGTTTTGCGGTGAGCACAAACCTAAACCTAGATGATACTGTAAAAATCACACATTATAACCTAAATGATTGGACAATCGCAGGTATTGCTCATAAATCACTCCCAGCTTTCTCAGTTCAATATCATCCTGAAGCAAGTCCAGGTCCACATGATGCAGAATATTTATTCAATATCTTTTTACAGTTGATATCCGCACGTGAGAAAAAGCTAGACCTCGTGGCCTAAGCTATCCCCATGCTTTATGAGATAGTAAAGAGGTCAATGCCTGGGTTCCCCTTAATTGATTGAAAAGAGGCAAATGTCCCTTTGGAGCAGTCATGTCCCAAATAAATTCTTGTGGATATCTACATAAATTGTTATTTACAATCCATTTTATTTTAATTAGTAGATGCGTCCAATCGTGTTTTACTGATGTCCAGATCTGCTTCTGTATTGAAAAACCAAAGCGATTAAAAGAATAAATTCTCCAAAGGTTATCAATTGTCTGCAAGTCAGTCGCTGGTAAAGTAGGAATATCTGTAAAATATAACCATTGCCTATCCTTGGGATTAATCTCAGCCAGTTCACATAATTTAGCTTGAGTGACAATATTGGCTTGAAGAAAATCTTTTTTAGCTAGAAGTTGCTGCAACTCGTCATAATCAATATTTTTTTCAGATTTTAAAGGGACAATACCCATCGTGAAATACTTATCTAGTAAATGCTGAATATGACTATCACTACTACACCTTAAAGTCTCATAAATCAATCCATCTATGGGCCCTATCTCTGCTTTACCTTGTCTTTCATGTAAAATCTCGAAAAGCATATTTAATGCGGGGGCGCCATACTCACTAATCTTCTGAATAAGATCTATTTGATTTTCATTAATTTCTACACTTTTAAAATTAATTTTATCTAAGAGCTGTTGAACCTGATCATCATTTGCATGCATAATGTTTTGTCACGACTATTGTTTCTAAAATATTATAATAGAGAAGAGAACTTAGATTATTAAAGAATAACTATAACACTGATAATACGCGATTCATTTCTATTCGTCAAGAAAAATCACTAGAGATACTCTTCCAAATAATACGAATCTTTGATTTAATTGGCCCTGAAATTATATAAAAAATAGCTTTCATTAATACTTGTACTAGTGTGTATAGCTTCGGCAGTAGAAAATCTTGTATTTCTAAAATAAAAGTAATTACTAATTGGGTAGTGGATAAGTCAGATAACTCATACAAGCGGTGTCCAAAAATATTTTTAGAAATAATTCCTTTAGGGCCCATTATCCATATATTATATCTATTCTCATAGATATTTTTGGGGATATTAATGTAACGATTAGTAAATTTATACCACATAAGATTATTACGAAACTGCTCTACTTTTCTTATAGAGTAATATTTATCATCAAATAAATAATTTTGAAATCCAAACACAATCCCACTCGAACTTCGTAACAAAGCATCTATAAAATAGTTACTAATCTCGATTATAAAATTTTCGAAGAGTACTTCTACTTGTATTGCTGGTATTTTATCACCAAAAATGGGATTGAAAATAACTTTTGTTTTGTTAGATGATCCAAAAAGACAAAAGAGTAGGATAAGTTCTAAGAAATTCTCTAAATTATAGGTAATTGAATTATCGTAATTGATTAGCTGGGCATTACTAAACAAATTAGATAAATGAAAAGGATCACATTCCAGGAAGAACTTTTTTTCAGACCTTTTTAATAGCTCACTAATCATTGTAGTCTTCTTTTGATAAATCTCTCTGGGTGTTACTTCAAGGGTAACTTTCTCTAAAACCATAGATTCTACCTCGTTTACAACTATTTGAAAGAGCTTTCGTCTTTTAGTATGGAAGAGAATATCTAGCGGAATTGTCTTGGACGTCGCATTTGATAAATCTTGATATAGCTTTCTTTTCGTCTTGGTAAGAAGACCCGCTACTTGAATATTTAGATTTTGCCCCTGCGTAGCTGCCCAATATTTTTTTTCAGGATTCTCTCCTAATTTTAAGTCTTTTAGATTCATAAATTTTACAATCAATAATTTATTTATATCTTATTGATAAAAGATCGTAACATAGTTCAATTTCTCTAATTCAAGCTAGCCCTAGTCAGCAGAATTAACAAATAAAGTTAAGATCTCCTTAGAGAAAGTAGTGGTTGCCTTCGACTTATAACGATTAGGATTAATTATAATAGAAAGCATTCTTTTAACAGTAACATTTTCAATTTTAGCCCAATGTAATATTCCCAGCTCTAACTCTTTAGCTATTGCAGAAACGGAAACAAATGATGCCCCTAAACCAGACTGTACTGCATTTTTTATTGCTTCTATTGAATTCAGCTCCATCTCAATTGTAAAACGGCTGCTATCAATATCATGTTGATTTAGAATATTTTCAATAACTTTTCTAATAGTAGACTGGGTATCTAAAGCAATAAATCTTAGTCGATACAAATCTTCCTTCTTGATGTTATGAAGTTGTGAGAAAGGATGAGACTTTGGCAAAATTAAGGCTAACTCATCTTCAGCATATGAGGTTACATGCAAAGTGTCTTGTAGTTCATGAGGAATTTCTCCTCCAATTACAGCAAGGTCAACTTGTCCATTAGCTACACTCCAAGAAATTCTGCGTGTGGAGTGAACTTGCAATTGTACAGCTACTTGAGGGTACCTTTGTCTGAATAAACCTATTAACCTGGGCATTAAATAAGTACCAGTCGTTTGACTGGCACCTACAATTAATGTTCCTCCTTGAAGGTTTTCTAGATCTTCAAGAGCCCGACAAGTCTCTTCACACAACGCAAGTATCCTTGCACCATACTTAACTAGCAAATCCCCAGCTTCAGTTAATTTAGCTTTACGACTTCCTCTATCAAATAAAGGAATATTTAACTGACGTTCTAAATTTTGTATCTGTAAACTGACTGCTGGCTGAGAAATATATAAACTATCTGCAGCTTTCTTAAAACTACCCTCAGTAGTAATAGCTTTCAGGATTCTTAGTTGGTCTAAAGTAAAAGGGATATCTGTCATAAAATTATGAATGGATATAATCTATAGTTTACAATATGAAAAAACATTTATACTAATTACCTTTAATACAGCATAATATTTGATAAATGTCAAAGAACTCAAATATTGCAAAAAATTCTTATAAGAGGAAAACCAACCATGCGTACACTAATTGTTTTCTTGCCCGTTTTAGCAGCAGCTTCTTGGGCTCTTTATAATATAGGAAGAGTTGCTATTCAACAGTTTCGTCGTTTAGGACAATAACCTTGTAACCTATATCTGATATTCTATAATATATTATAGAATATCAGATATAGGTTACAGCGGAGCGCAGAGACAAATATTCTTAAAGTGACTTTAACTTGTCTTTCTAAATTGAATTATTATATACTTAGTTAAGTTACAATATTTTATTAATATCTAAATTTCTATCAACTAACTCAACTTAATATTTTCTATGGCTGTACCCAAAAAAAGAACATCAAAGTCCAAGGGAAAATCTAGAAAAGCGACCTGGAAAAAAAAAGCTTCTATTCAAGCCCAGCGAGCTCTTTCTTTAGCAAAATCAACATTAACAGGTAGGTCAAATAGTTTTATCTTTCAAAACTCCCAAAATGAAGAAGAAGTAGAAGACTCGGAATAGTCTATTTGTTATCTAGCTAATATTTATTTTTATACTATAGTTAGGATATCATTTTGGAAATAATACTATTAGGTGAAAAATTTTCAATCCCACATTATTCTCGCAGTATTGCTTCCGTAGCAGTTCGCTTTGATAATTACAATGAATTATGTCTATTTGAATGTGGGGAAGGTACACAAAACTACCTACTACATAGCTGCCTCAAAAATAAACAAATTAAACGAGTTATTATTTCAGAGCTGAATTCAAATTGTTGCTTGGGTATGGTGGGATTACTCGCAACTTTTAGTTTAAATGAGAGGATTTCTTCATTGGAAGTACATGGCCCCGAAGGATTTTGCAAGTACTTAAGACTATTCAGTCGTTACTCACAAACAAACTTCTCCTATCCGATCAAAATCTTTCCTGTAAAAACAGGTACTATTTGTCAATTTTCTGATTATCAAATAATTGCTACTTCATTAAAATCGTTTCCTGATATATTTGGTTATTCTATAATTGAACAAGAAAAGCCTGGCAAGTTTCAAATTAGCAAGGCTCAAAGTTTAAAAATTCCATCGGGTCCCATCTATGGGCATTTAAAAAAAAAAGAGAAATTTATTTTAAGTAATGGATTTGTTATTAATGGACAAAACTTATGTGATAAGCCTAGACAAGGTAGAAAGTTTACATATCTAACGCGAGTCAATTACAATCGAAGTATGGTAGAATTAGCGTGGAAAGCTGACATACTGTTAATTAATCCAAATATTGCACATCTAAATCCACAGACATATCTAGAATACCAAGTGATTAGTTCACAAATGGGAAGACAAATTTTTGAGGAATCTGAGATAAGGTATTTGATTAATTTCAATTTTAAAGAAAATACTGAACGTATTAATTCTATGATATATTTCTTTCAATGGTATCAAAATAAAATTAAACAAAGCAGTTGTAAACTTACTTATCCATTTGTATTTAAGATAACTTCAAATTATCTAATTGAACTTTAGCCAGACAATCTCGAATATCCAGTCCAGTAGGGCATATAACTCAGTGGAAAGAGTATCAGATTCCGATTCTGAGAGTCGGGGGTTCAAGTCCCTCTATGCTCATAATCTTTCATAATACTGTTCTTACAGACTAGCTTTGTATATATCTTTGTTTTAGAATTAGAGAAATTTCAGCTTTCATGAGTTCTCTACCTAAATAAGCGGAATGAAAACCATCTAGACTGGAAGAATATTTTAATAGTATTTGGTTAGATAAATCCCTAGCACAAACACCAGTAAATGATTCAGAAACAAATTTACTTTGATTAATATAAGTAACTTGAATAATATTTTTTTGATTACTTAAGTTAATTAAAAAATATTGACAAGAATTGTAAGAATATGTACAAGCACTGGCCTTGGTGTCAACATTAGTTATTTTTTTGATGAGTTCACTATCTAAATTAGTCATAATAAAAGTTTTAATTGTTAAAGATGATACAAAAAATGTGGCTATTCGAGCACATATTTATACAATATAATAGTAAGATATTCAAATTGTAGAGTAATCAAATAATTTAGGGTATTTTACTAATTAAATCTTAGGAGAACATTCCATATGCAAGATGCTATCACAAGTATTGTCAATAGGTATGATTTAACTGGTCGCTATTTAGATCCAAAAGCAATACGAGAGCTAAACTCTTATTTCGAAACCGGGGTAAGCAGAGTCATAATTGCTGAACTAATTAATAGAAACGCTGCTACGATAGTCCAAGATGCAGCTAAAAGACTTTATGAAGCAGAGCCTGAACTACTACGTCCAGGCGGTAACTCCTACACAACTCGACGCTATGCTGCTTGTCTTCGAGACATAGAATATTATTTACGTTACGCTAGCTACGCTCTTGTTGCCGGAGATAATAATATTCTAGAAGAAAGAGTTTTGGATGGGTTAAAAGATACCTATAACTCATTGCAGGTTCCTATTGCACCAACCGTTAGAGCGATTAACTGCTTGAAAGAAGTTATACTTGAAAATCTAGAAGCTAGTGATAAATTTTTAATAGAAGAACCTTTTCTATATTTGACCTCATCCCTAGGCTAGAAAACACTTAATTTAACAAAATTATACCATAGTAGAATGGGTTCTACCTATTCTACTATTTCTAAATTGGTGATATGCAGAAAACTCAAATCTTTAATAACTTCCAAAATCTCTCAGGTTATTTTACTTTTTATTCAATAGGTTACACAGCTATTAAAGTAGTTAATTTACTAGTAGGCTTTTTTCTATCCACCGTACTTACTACTATAGTTGGTCAGACTGGAGATTGGGCAATAATTGCCGGAGCCATTATTGTTACATATATAGAATTATTTAGTAAATGGATCTATGCAAGTAATCTTTTATCAAATCAAATAGTCATCTTAAATATGTTTGGTTCAAACTTGAATAGTTTAAGAATTGGAATTTTATATGGCATGTTTGTAGATGCATTTAAATTAGGAAGTTAATTATATCAGGAATACAGCTTTCTCTTTTGTTTGTATAATTGTCTCCAACTATTTAGCTTGCGCCAAAGATCAGTAAATTGCTTTCTTTAATCTGCAAATAAGTAAGAATAGCCCTATAAAACATTAAATTAAATTACTTAATAACATTCAAAGGGTGAGGTTACTATGGTTTCACAATTTCAAAAAGTACAAACTCAGACAGGAGCGTATGCTTTAATGGATAGTTTAGTCCGTCACGGGGTTGAACATATCTTTGGTTACCCAGGTGGAGCAATTCTACCCATTTATGATGAACTATACTTTTGGGAACAAATTGGATTAATCCAACATATTCTGGTTAGACATGAACAAGCAGCTGCGCATGCAGCCGACGCTTATGCTAGATCCACTGGTCAAGTAGGTGTCTGCTTCGCTACTTCTGGACCAGGAGCAACTAATTTAGTTTCCGGCATAGCTACAGCTCATTTAGATTCAGTCCCCCTAGTAGCTATTACTGGCCAAGTAGGACGTAGCTTTATAGGCACAGATGCCTTCCAAGAAGTCGATATTTTCGGTATAACTCTACCAATCGTAAAACACTCTTATGTCTTAAGAGATGTAAGAGACATCTCTAGAGTAATTGCTGAAGCTTTTTTCATCGCAAAACATGGTAGACCCGGTCCAGTACTGGTGGATATCCCTAAAGACATAGGTTTGGAAAAGTTTGCATATATACCGGTTGCACCTGGGAAAGTAAACTTACCCGGTTGCTTTCCTATTATTAACATAAGCTCCAGGCAAGTACTAAATGCAGCAGCTCTCATTAGAAAATCACGACAACCTCTACTGTATGTAGGCGGGGGAGCTATAATTGCTAACAGCTGTGAAGAAATTTTAGAATTAGCTGTAGGTTTTCAAATTCCAGTGACAACCACTTTGATGGGTAAAGGAGCATTTAACGAAAATCATGCTTTGTCCTTAGGAATGCTTGGTATGCATGGAACGGCCTATGCAAATTTTGCAGTAAGTGAATGTGATCTTCTTATTGCTCTAGGGGCACGCTTTGATGATCGAGTTACGGGAAAACTAGATGAATTTGCTTGTAACGCGCAAGTTATCCATGTAGATATTGACCCTGCAGAAATGGGCAAGAATAGAGTTCCCCAAGTAGCAATTGTAGGTGATATAAAAGAAGTACTCAAACGCATCTTATTCTACTTAAAACAAGATCTATTTAATGAACAAGATTCTCCTACGTATAAAACAGCTGCATGGTTAAAACGTATATATCAATGGCGGCAAGATTATCCTTTACTTATTCCAAGTAAAAAGGGTATTTTATCTCCTCAAGAAGTAATTGCTAATATAAGTTCTTACGCTCCAACCGCATTCTATTCAACAGACGTAGGCCAGCATCAAATGTGGTCAGCGCAATTCGTTAAAACAATGCACCGGAGATGGCTTTCCAGTGCGGGGTTAGGTACTATGGGATATGGCTTACCAGCTGCAATTGGTGCGCAAATTGCACATCCAGAAGAAACTATCATTTGTATTAGTGGAGATGCCAGTTTTCAGATGAATTTACAAGAGCTAGCAACTATTGCACAATATAAGTTAGGTATTAAAATTATCATTATTAATAACCAATGGCAAGGCATGGTTCGTCAATGGCAAGAAGCTTTTTATCAAAGTCGCTACTCTCACTCAAACATGGCGAATGGTTCACCTAATTTTAGTCGGCTGGCAGAGGCATTTGGAATAAGAGGAGTCGCCATCCATTCTAAAGAGCAAATGGAACAGTTAGTACCAGATCTCCTTGCATCACAGGAAGCAGTTCTAATCGACTGTCAGGTAGTTGAAAATGAAAATTGTTATCCGATGGTAGCACCTGGAAAAAGTAATGCTCAAATGTTGGGTATACAAAGCTTACCATCCGATCTTACAGGGATTACAATCTAATTAAGCCTTCAATTCAAGATATTAGGCCATACCCTTCGACAAAGGTATGGCCTAATATCTTATTATGCAGCAACACTATTTTCCTTAGCAGCATAAATAACCTCTAAAGTAATTTCATCAATCCCATTTTGTTTTGCAAAAGACTCAGTTTTTCGTTTAACCTTTCCTCTAACAAAACCAGGTATTCTATTTAATTCATCACTTGCATTTTTAGTCCAGGTAATATCATTACTATATTCCGGAGTAAAATCTTCTACTTTTTCAATCTCGTGCCCACCAAAAATCTCTAGTAAGTGATCTTCCATTCCTAAAGTAAATGAGTTATAGATTAAGTCAGCAATCTGATTAGATCCCTCATAACCTAAGAAAGGTTTATAACTTAATGGGAAATTTTGAATATGAACCGGAGAAGATATTACACCACAAGGAATATTCATTCTCTTACCTATATGACGTTCCATTTGTGTCCCGAAAATAGCATCAGGCTCACTTTTAGTAATTAACGTTGCAACTAAGTTATAGTCATCTGTAATAATTACTTCTTCACAAAAATCAGAGACTTCTTGTTTGAACCAATCAGCATCATACTTGCAGTAAGTACCTGCCCATAGTACCTTAATACCCATCTCATAATGTAAGATTTTAGCCAAATTAGCAGCATGTGTAGCATCACCGAATACGACAGCTTTCTTATTGATTAAATTTTGACAATCTACTGATCTCGAAAACCAAGCAGCCTGAGAAACAAAATAAGTTTGATTATTGATATATTTATCAAAATTACAGGGAAAGTCTTGTAGCTGTAAAATTTGTTCAATTTTCTTTAAGCAAGAATTAATTTGGTTAAGGCCCATTGGAGCTTGGTCAACGTAAGGCATTTGAAATCGAGCATACAAGTATTCAGCAGTTTTTAAGCCAGTTTCCCGATAAGGTACTAGATTGAACCAAGCTCTGGGAAGTTCTTTTATCTGATGTACAGAAATGCCATCAGGAATAATTAAATTAATATCAATATCCAATTCCATAAACATTTTTTTTAGTTCAGCGATATCATGCTGATTATGAAATCCTAGAGTGAATCCTCCTATAATATTCACAGAAGGTTTTTTTGTTTTATTAATACAATGGACAGAATTAGAAAATTCTTTTTCAATATAAAATTTTACAATTTGTTCAAGAGTTCTATCCGCTGCTTGCAATTCATTAACTCTGTAAATACCTTAGATAATTAATTATTATCTCGGTTCTAGAACCGTACGTGCGAGTCTCCTCGCATACGGCTCAAATATAAATTAAGTCTCTGCAATTATCCAAATAACTTTTTTATATTAATTAAGTCAGCAATAAGATACTCCCCTAATAATTAATCATCATTTTATTTCAAAATAAAATTTCCCTGTTTACTAGAAAATATTGATTAAACCTTAAATACTATTTTTACTTTCTGATATTTAATCGCTAATTTAAGGAGAACCATAACTCCATAAGAAGGATTAAATGTTTTCTGGGTAGAAATATAAAATTTTCTTAAGAAGTTTTTAATAGTTCACTACTTTATTTTAGTTTAATCTCTTGAGCTACGTTAGCTTTCATAAAACAAATACTTTATGTGTGTAGCACTCATTTTTCTAGTTTTAGAGTCAATCAGTTGAATCAAACCTTTTCTTATTAAGGATAAACAGGTCGCACATGGTTAACATCAGCAAGCAATACATCTGCTTTTGAATCATAGGATGCTCGAGTTACAAAATTGGCAAGATCTTCTTGTAAAATACTAGAGGTACAGGTGGGAGTCACAATTACAAGGTCTGGATTCTCTTCTTTATCTTTTCGACTAATATTGTTAATTACTTTTTCCTGAGATCCTTGTGCTAAGACATGGCGATCAACTATGCTAGCTGTTACTGGAGTAAATTCTCTCTCTCTTTCTAACATTGACTGCATAACATTAAAGTAATCATCACCTAGAGGAGCGTGCATAATAGCATGAACATTCTTAAATGAACTAGCTATTCTAAGTGTTCCAATATGAGCGGGTCCTGCGTAATAGGGTTGTTAGATTTATATCTCAACTCCCTGAGAACCGTACATGCAAGTCTCCTCACATACGGCTCAACTAAGTTCAATATTTATAAATTTGTTCTTAGTCTATAAAATTAAGCTATTCTTACCAGTCAGAATTAAAAAATTCTATTTTGATTATTACAATCAAACGTTTGCTTATTTTATAATCTTTTCTCTTTAGTCCTCAAGTATCTGAGAATAAAATGTAGTTACCATAGGATATTTTCTTTCTAAACTGGATTCTAAAGAGTTTCTAGGTTAGAAAATTATAGATTTAGAGTTTCTAAGGTTATTTACCTAAAGGCTATATTATGGGAACAAATAAATGAATGTATTTATTTATTCAGTTTTTCTAATTATACTACTTATTTCCAGGCATTTTATCTAACCATTAGCTTCTTCTGACTTAATAAATACATGATGGCCTATTCTACTTATGCTAAGAATATTAGATTGCAATATTCTAAAAGAAGTTCCACTCTCAAAAGATTCTAAGTATTTGCTATAATTTTTTACGAAGTCACACCATCCAATATGCTAATTTCATTTGATTTAAGTTTTCCTAATTTAGAATGTTGTCAATTAAGTGAGATAAAAAGTAGATAGACTAACAATTATTATTTTATGGTTTATTATAGTAAAGTAAAAAAAAAGGAGTAAAAAAGAAAAAAAATCTTAATATTTTCTTTCTTTAGACCTGAACTCTCCACTATGTAATACCAAAGCTTTAATTATCTTTGTACGCTAAAGATAATAACTTGTTATCTAAAACCTGCTGACAATATCCTTGTGCAATAATACTCTGGTTAATCAAAATTAATTCGTCAAAGTACTGCAGTACATCTCCTAGATCATGATGAATAATAATAATTAACTTATTTTCCTGAGTAAGTTCCTGTAGTAAATTAAAAATAATATAATAGCTAGACCCTAAGAATTTAAAAGTCCAAGTCTGCAGAAGAACCGTACGTGCAAGTTACCCCGCATACGGCTCAAATCATTTAAATTAAATAGTTTTAAATGATCTATTTGGTTAAAGATATATTCTATCCTCTTAATTTTAACTAGCTAAAATTAATTCCAAAAAATCAAGCACTTATTTTATAAGCATAATTAAATCTATTCACTAAAATACATAAGTGTTATCACGTTTTAAAATGTTACTTATACTCTAAGAGGAAAGATATTTGATATTTCGAGAACAAATTAGTTAGCAGATTAATCTTTATCTCAAGACAGAGTTAATTATTCTAAAATAGTTAATAACGAAACTAAACTCTTTCAATAATTCTCCTAAAGTTAATTCTAATATGTATAGATAGCTTAGTACAGCATGTACCTATCTTGCATATATGAGATACCCTATAGCAACATGTAATATTTTAACTTCGTGTCGCACCTTGAGTCTTATAATCAACTCCAACTAAAGGTTCATCTAAGAAAAAAATTTCAGCTTCTTGCACTAAAGATCTTGCCAAGAATACTTTTTGTTGCTGTCCACCTGATAATTCTCCGATGCGGTTATGTCGTAAATGATAGAGCCCTAATTTATTTAGAGCATAATGCACGAGCTGATAACTTGTTTTGGAATAATCTTTGCCCCAAGGAGTATTGCACGTTTGTCCCATGAGAGCAACATCTTGAACAGTAATTGGAATTAGGTAGATAAAAAAATATCAATTCATCTCCTTAAGAACCGTACTCGCAAATCTCCTTGCATACGGCTCAAGTAATCTTTCTTTGAACTATAGAAAAATCACTATCCCTTATTTCTCCCTAGTACACTAGGACAAATTTAAATAGCACTAAAATTTTATACAATATAGGAATCTCTTAATTCAACAAGAAATGTATGAATAGGTCACTTTTTATTATATATAGATTCCATTACAACTGTTTTAAAGTATCACCTTAGAATCAGCTTATGAGAATATTGATATGAATTAATTATTATAAACTCTTTGTTAGTAAGGCTAAAATAAAACTTTTGCATAGATCTACTAGCTGAGGTGCTTACCTGCAATAGGAACTCAGATAATAATATATATTCAATAATTAGCATGTCGCACTAATCCCAGTCAATTTGAGATCTTTGGGGTACATATGCAATCTTATTTCTTTGTGCATGTAGATTTACTCCATTATACGTAATCTTAGCTGAGACTTGAGGCAGTAAACCTAAAATAGCCTTTAAGAGAGTACTCTTACCTGCTCCATTAGGTCCTATAATACCAATTATTCTTCCTGTAAGAACTTTAAAATTAATATTTTCTAGAATGGTTTGATTAGAATATTTAACATTTAATTGCGATACGATTAATTGTTTATCTGAATTCATATGCATGGAGTTCTTTAAATAATTATAAAAGTATCAGATGAAGGATACTTACTTTACCAAAGGTTTTCTAACAAAGTCTTTAGTAGTATCTTGCTGAAGCATAGATAATTGGTCAAAGAAGATAAGGCTTTGCCCATAAGTGATGACTTTATTAGAATTATATCTTAAATTTCCCTTAATGACTCTAATAGAAGAGATCATCTGATCTATATCATTTAGTTGGCTAATCGCATTGCCAACTCCTATGCCAGAAGCCCCATATTGAATTGCAATTGGACCAGTTAAATCTGAGATTCCAGAAGCAGTGATTAATGGCACAGAAACAGCGTTTGAAACTGCATATGTTGTAGATAAAGTAGCAGTTACCTTCTCAATAAGAGTTGCAATATTGTTGTTTATAAGACTATAGTGTTGATAACTACTAATGCCTTCCGTTTGTAACATATCAACTCCCAGGCCTTCAAGCTTTTGAGCTAAATAAACCTGTTGTGGAATACTTAGATAGTGTGGCACTGTGACACATAAGCTTATTTCAGGGAACAATCTACTCAATTGTTTGGTTAAGTCTAAAATCCTTTCGGCTGTAAAAAAAAAACCTCTTTTATAGAAAAGATCATAATTACCAATCTCAATTAAATTAGCACCATTATTAATACATCTATATATTAAATCAGGATTAATGGAAGAGACACAAATAGGTAATGTGCTATTTCTTCTTACAGTTTTAACTAGTACATCATTAGCAGCCATATCTATATATGTAGCTCCACCTTGCTCAGCAGCTTTAGTAATTTTCAGTACTTTAGTAATATCAAAATTATTAATACCTGAAATTATTTTTAATATATTACGATTAGCTATCGCCTCTTGTAAATTAGAATTCATATACTATCCCTACTACGAATAATTTTTAATGATAATTGGCTAAAATCTTATTGACTAGTTAATAAGGATTCCTGCCACTCGATGAGATTAAAAATTCAGAATGAGATTGAAATTTCATTCTGAATTGTTTGTTTACGTATACTGCTCAGAGTATTTAATATGCCAATCCTAAGCTTCGAGTAGTCTCACCACCAAGGTATACACGTACGCTTAAGAAATCGGTAGGACATGCTGTTTCACAACGTTTACATCCAATACAGTCTTCTGTTCTAGGAGCAGAAGCTATTTGTTTAGCTTTACAGCCGTCCCAAGGCACCATTTCTAAAACATCGCAAGGACAAGCTCTTACACATTGAGTGTGAACTAGATTTAAAGTTAAATCTTTTCCCGAACTATACAAGCTACTTTTATAGCATACAGCTCTCTAATCATCTAGATAATTTATGATTTACCTTTCCAGGTTCCCTTAACATTCAGTTAAATATCGATTTAGTTATCTACAGCTTTTAGTTTTAGGCTATCTAATAAACTTCTGTATTAAAATTAGAAGGTTGTACTTTCTAGCTTTATTTGTTTAGTTTAATTTCAAGTAGTAAATTACTTTAGCCATGACTAATAACAGAGAATTTATATATGACAGGCTAAATTTCTTACATTAATAAGTTAGTCACTCTCCTACTTATAAAAAACTACTTTCAATACGCACACAACCAATACAAGTATCATATACTTTTACACTATGAGCCATGGGGAAAACTCCTGAATTTGTTGAGTAGAAAATCTCTCTAAGAACCATACTAGCGGGTCTCCTCGCATATGGCTCAAGCATAACTATTCCTATCCTATTATCCGACTAGAAGCGTATAGTTGTACTTTCTTAAGTTTTAGCCAAAATAATGATCTAACCTAGCATCTAAATATTAATTAGATCATATACTCAGTATTTTAACCATCTAAGAATCCTAAATAAATTCTTCCTGTTTATTTTTCCATAGTTAACCTACAATATCCCAATCGGAGTTCTTTTCCCTTAACACTCTGGTATTTGTTGAGAGTAATACTGGATCATTAGTTTAATGACTAATAAAATTCTACTTACATCTATATTCTAGTTACAGAGCCAAGCAAAAACTGCTAAGATTTCATCTTTTTATCAATGATAAATTTGCTTTAAAGATAGTAATACAATTATGGTAGGAAATAGATATGTCGCACATTAAAAAATTTACTTTTTGTACTATTAATAGAATTTTTTTATATTGTATCGTAGCTTAGTGCAAAAGTGAATAGGTATGTGTCTTTTTATTAGCCAGATAATTTTTAGTTTTGTTGCAGCGAAATAGTTGATGTCATTTGACTATATTCAGGATTTGTCTCAGGAGAGTTTGCTTCAGCATTCGGTACTAGCTGCCAGAATTTTTTGAGGCTAGCAGACCAATCTTCTAAGATTTCTTGAGCTTTTGAACTACCTGTTTTAGAAGCATGTTGTTCAATTAGGTGCTTAAGTTGTTTTTCTCCTTCAGGTGTCACAATGCGTTGAGCTTGAGTTGTATCAGAATTTAGCTTCTCTAAGAAACTATTATCCTCATCTAAGAAATATCCTAAACCCCCAGTCATGCCAGCACTAATGTTTCTTCCAAAGTGGCCTAGAACAACAACAATTCCACCAGTCATATATTCACAACAATGGTCACCAACACCCTCAATAACTGCAATAGCCTTAGAATTCCTTACTGCAAATCTTTCACCTGCGTAACCTCTAGCAAATAGATATCCACCAGTAGCGCCGTATAAGCAGGTATTGCCCATAATTACTTGAGATGTAAGATTTGAATCAATTTCACTAGGCGCAATAAGAATAATTTCTCCCCCATTAATTCCTTTACCTACATAGTCATTTGCTTCACCAATAAGTCTTAGATTTAGCCCAGAAATAAGAAATGCACCAAAACTTTGTCCAGCACTACCATAGAAATTAATATTAATTTCACCTCTAAAACCATTATTACCATATTTTTTAGCTATTACCCCAGATATACGTGCTCCAACAGTACGATCAGCATTAGTAATCTTTAAATGTTTGTCTAGTTTTCTGTGGTTGTTAATACTATCTTGTACATCTTGTAATCTAAGAATATCATCATCAAGTACTGGTCCATTACTGTGTACATCGTTATGTATTAACCAATGGCGATTTGTAGCATATGGTGATACTCTCAATAATGAATCCAGTTTCAACTCCCTAGTTTTAGTTAAAGCTACGTCGGATTTAGGTTTAACAAGATCTACTCTGCCAATAATACTATCTAAAGAAGTATGTCCAGAGGCAGCTAAAATTTCTCTAATCTCTTCTGCAATAAATAAAAAGAAGTTAACTAAAGCCTCTGGTACTCCAGGAAAACGAGCTCTTAAATTTTCTCTCTGAGTCGCAACACCTACCGGACAACTATTAGTATGACAAATTCTTGCCATAATACAACCAGTTGCAATCATAGCCACCGTTCCAAAACCAAATTCTTCTGCCCCCATTAATGCAGCTAGAATACAGTCTAATCCAGTTCTCAAACCCCCATCAACACGTATAATAACACGATCTCTTAAATTATTATCCAGCAGCACATTCTGCACTTCACTTAGACCTAATTCCCAAGGGCTTCCAGCATGTTTAATGGAACTTAATGGGGAAGCACCTGTTCCACCATCATGACCAGAAATTTGAATAATGTCAGCATTGCCTTTAGCAACACCAGCCGCGATGGTACCGATCCCTACTTGGGCTACTAGCTTTACAGAAACTTTAGCAGTGGGATTAATTTGGTGCAGGTCAAAAATCAATTGAGCAAGATCCTCAATAGAATAAATATCATGATGAGGAGGAGGTGATATTAATGTTACTCCAGGCTTAGAAGCTCGTAGAGAGGCTATGTATGAGTCGATTTTTTTGCCAGGTAATTGGCCTCCTTCACCAGGTTTAGCTCCCTGAGCAATCTTAATCTCAAGTTGCTTACAATTAACAAGATACTCAGGATTTACTCCAAATCTTCCAGAAGCTATTTGTTTAATAGCAGAATTAGCGGTATCACCGTTTTTTAATCCCTTCAAGTGTGGAAATAATGCTGACTTGCCAGTGGTCTCATCAACATCCTTAAGGATAGTAAATCTGACAGGATCTTCACCCCCTTCGCCAGAATTCGATTTACCACCTATTCGGTTCATAGCAATAGCTAAAGTTTCATGAGTTTCTTTAGATAAAGCACCTAAAGACATACCCCCAGTACAAAATCTTTCTAAGATTGTATTAGTTGGCTCTACTTGTTCAATAGGAATCGGAGGTTGGTCGCTAACGAGTTCTATTAAATCTCTTAAAGTTGTGGCAGGACGCCCATACAGTAGTTTTTTATAGATATTATAATTCCCCAAATTATATCCTCGAACTGCCCTATGCAAAGCTTTTGCCATATCCGGACTGTTTATATGATACTCACCACCTGGTCGATACTGTACAAAACCATAGTTAGCTAATTTTGTTTTAGTCTCTTGTGAGAAAGCAGAAGAGTGAAGGTTTACTGTCTCAGCCGCTAATTCATTTAATGTTAGGCCGCCAATTCTAGAGCTTGTTCCACAGAAAGCAAGGTTAATAATTTCATTACCTAAACCTAGAGCCTCAAAAATTTGCGCGCCATGGTAACTAGATAGTAAAGATATACCCATTTTCGAAAGGATTTTCAGCAACCCAGCTTCAACAGCAGCTTTATAATTAGTCTGAGCACTTTCTAGTGAACAACTAGGTAACTTACCTTTTGCAATCAAGTTTTGTGTCTTTGGATTACTAAACCAATGGCGAGTTGTTTCTAAAGCCAAATAAGGACATACAGCACTTGCTCCATATCCAATTAAACAAGCAAAATGATGAGTACTCCAACATTGGCCAGTTTCCACTATTAATGAGACTAACTGTCGTAATCCTTTCTTAATTAAAGCATGGTGCACCGCTCCTACTGCGATTAGAGGGGGAATTAGAGGGTATTCAAAATTAAGTTCCTCTAGTTTATCAGATAAAACAAGAATTTCTGTCCCTTGCTCTACAAGAGAAATTGCTTGTTGGCATATTTGATCCAAAGCCTCTGCAAGACTTGAGCTTCCAATAGCCACCTTGAAAGTAGTTCGTAACGTGTTAGTCTTAAAGCCACTGTTTTTTATTCGCACAATATCATTTTCAAATAGAACTGGAGAATCTAACTTTAAAAGACGAGCAGACTCGGGTTCATGTTGTAAAATATTCCCTTTTCTTCCAAGAGACATTTTCAGAGACATTACTAAATTTTCACGCAAAGGATCCATCGCTGGATTAGTTACTTGTGCAAAACGTTGTTTGAAGTAATCATAAAGTAAATGTACCTTATTAGACAACACAGCTAAAGGAATATCATCACCCATGCAGAAAGTAGGTTCCTTAGCTTGACTTGCCATGTGTTCTATTACTAACTCAACGTCTTCAGTAGTATAGCCACACGCCGTTTGCCATCTCCATAAATCTTCCTTATTCATTTCAGTTTCCAAGAATAGTTCCGATTCCTTAGATAATAGTGATTTGCTATATATTTTTGTCCATTCTCCATAAGGAAAACGTTTCGCAACGTCTTGTTTCAGATCCCAATTTTCCAGAACTTGATGCTGTTCTAAATTAATAGCAATCATTTGTCCTGGTCCCAGCCTTCCCTGTGTGATTAGTCGAGAAGGATCAAGATTAATCACACCAACCTCTGATGACACAATCACTAAATCATCACTAGTAATACAATATCTAGCAGGTCTTAAACCATTACGATCTAATGTTGCACCAATAGTTTTACCATCAGTAAAAGCAACTAAAGCTGGCCCATCCCATGCTTCTTGTAAACCAGCATAGTACTCATAAAACTCAGTAATTTCAGGATAACTGTGTAGGTCAGGTTGGTTTAGATATGCTTCTGGAACTAGAATCATGAGAGCTTCTTGTGGATCCCTGCCTGAGTTAATAAGTAGTTCAACAACTGAATCCAAGTTAGCCGAGTCGCTATTCTCAGGGTTAACAATAGGCTTCAGATCTTCTACATGATTCGTCCAATTAGGATGTTCTAGCACAGCCTCCCGTGACTTCATCCAATTTAGATTTCCTAATAAAGTATTAATTTCCCCATTATGTGCGATAAAGCGCATTGGCTGAGCTAACGGCCATTTTGGCATTGTATTAGTACTGAACCTCCTATGATACAATGCAAAAGAAGCTTCATAGTCAGGATGGTGTAAGTCTTGATAAAATTGTCCTAAGACTGCAGATCTTACCATTCCCTTATACACAATTGTTCTAGACGATAAAGAACAGATATAAAAACTAGATGACCAGTTTGAAGAAACACTTGCTACCATCTTTTCAATTTTTTTGCGCAATAAGTATAATCTTCTCTCAAAAACATCTTGCTCAATCTGCGTAGAAGATAACTGAATGAAAACTTGCTCAATTACTGGTTTGTTTAAGCGAGCCTCTCTGCCTAAAATTTCTTCGACAACTGGTACTTTCCGCCATCCTACAAGCTTAAACCCTTCTTCATTAATTATCCACTCAACTATTTTCTTACTTTCTTCAACAGAGTCAGGAGGAAGAAATAACATTCCAACACCAGTTAAATCTTCAGTTCTAAGATTTATGTTCAATTTTGCAAAATAGTTTTTAAATAGTTTCCATGGAATTCCACTTGTAATACCAGCTCCATCTCCAGAATCCCGATCTGCACTACATCCACCTCGATGTTCCATACAACTTAGTGCCTCTAAGGCTTGCATAACCAAAGTATGACTAGGCTTATTTAACTTATGGACGACAAGCCCCACACCACACGCATCCCTTTCTTTTGTAATTGCTGGGTAGCCCAGACCATTCTGTAAATCCTGTGTAATACTAGGAAAGACATGCATAGACTCATTAGCCTGATTTTTCATTTACAGTAATCTCTTTTATTCAGATAAATAAAATTTCTTAAATCTATTAAGTAATATATAAACATATAATAGACATAGAATACATAAAGATTAACTAATTTTTCGGCCAATTTAATTTCTTAGTCATTCAAAATTCATACTAATGAATGGAAATGTAAGGATTTTCATTCATTAGTATGAATTTAATTTCTTAAGTCTCGGAAAAATCAGCATCGATTACTGTATTATCATCTGCTTTTTCAGGAGTCTTAGATGTATCAGTAGAGCTACCTTGACTAGAATAAACCTTTTGTCCAATCGCCATTAAACTTTCCTGAAGATCCTTAGAAGTACTTGTCATGCTTTCATAGTCCTCATTAGCTATATTATCTTTTAATTGCTTAATTAAGTTCTCTATCTTTTCTTTATCACTACTTTCAATTTTGTCCTGTAATTCTGTTAACTGTTTTTCTGACTGGTAAACCAAAGAATCAGACTGATTCTTTAGATCAACTTTTTGTTTTCTTTCTTTATCAATATTAGCATTATTCTCAGCGTCTTTAATCATGCTTTCAACTTCATCCTGAGGCAATGTTGAAGCTCCAGTGATTACAATTGATTGTTGTTTACCACTACCACTATCTTTGGCCGTTACAGATAAGATACCGTTAGCATCGATGTCAAAAGTCACTTCAATTTGAGGTACTCCTCGAGGAGCAGGTAATATACCATCTAATCGGAACGTACCTAAGCTTTTGTTATCTTTTGTAAATTCCCTTTCGCCTTGTAAAACCTGAATTTCCACATTAGGTTGATTATCTACTGCCGTCGAAAAAATTTCAGATTTTTTAGTCGGAATGGTTGTGTTTCGAGCGATGACTTTAGCCATAACGCCACCTAAAGTATCAACTCCCAGAGATAGTGGAGTAACATCTAATAGTAAGATATCTTTTACCTCTCCAGCTAGCACACCAGCTTGTACGGCAGCTCCGATAGCTACAACTTCATCAGGATTTACACTCCTGTTGGGTTCTTTGCCAATAAGATCAACTACTAGTTTTTGTACAGCTGGTATTCGTGTAGATCCTCCGACTAAAACTACTTCGTCAATCTTAGAATTACTTAATTTAGCATCTCTTAAGGCATTTTTGACTGGAACTTTGCATCGATCAATTAAACCACTGCATAACTCCTCGAACTTAGCTCTAGTCAAAGTTTTTTCTAGATGTTTCGGCCCACTTTCTGTGTTAGCAATGAATGGTAAATTTATATCAGATTGAGTTACATTTGAAAGCTCTATTTTCGCTTTTTCGGCAGCCTCTGTTAGACGTTGCAGAGCTTGCATATCTTTAGAAAGATCAATTCCTTCTTCTTTGAAAAATTCAGCCTTTAGCCAATCAACAATTTTTTTATCAAAATCATCGCCGCCTAAATGTGTGTCTCCAGAGGTTGATAGCACCTCAAAAACTCCATCACCTACTTCTAGAATAGATACATCAAAAGTACCACCTCCTAGGTCAAACACTAAAATAATCTCATTATTTTTCTTATCTAATCCATAAGACAATGATGCGGCCGTAGGCTCATTTATAATTCTTAATACATCTAAACCAGCAATCCTTCCTGCATTTTTAGTTGCTTGTCTCTGAGAATCATTAAAATATGCAGGCACTGTAATTACTGCTTGAGTAACCTTTTCACCTAAATACTTACTTGCATCATCAACTAGCTTACGTAAGACTTGTGCCGATATTTCTTCAGGCGCGAAGTCCTTGTCTAATGCAGAACAATGAATCTTAATGTTACCATTAGAGTCTGCGTGCAGAGGATAAGATACTTGCCTCAGCTCTTCTGCAACCTCATCTAATTTTCTACCAAGAAACCTTTTCACAGAATAGAAAGTATTCTCAGGATTAATCACCGCTTGGCGTCGGGCTATTTGACCGACTAGCTGATCGCCCGCTTTAGTGTACGCAACTACAGAGGCAGTAGTTCTAGCCCCTTCTTTATTGGCAATTACAGTGGGTTTACCACCTTCAATAACTGCAACTACCGAATTTGTCGTGCCTAAGTCTATTCCAACAACTTTACCCATATAAACAATTTATTACCTTATAAATATTATTACTAATACTAGTTTTACAATATTCTATAAAAAAAATAAAGACGTAATTACCGACGATTATCAACTATATTAAAATCTTTCAGCATGTTTAGCCTTCTCAATATCATTTTATTAAGAGTAAATGCTTATTTCCCATAGTATGCATAAAAATATAGTTTCTATAGAATGTATGATTATCGACAGTGCTTAGATTATCCTACAGACAATACCTCTATGACTATAGAACTAGTGGTGCATAGAGAATAGCCTAAGCTGCTTTTTGACCTAACAAAAGAGTAATGATTAATGTGCGTTGCAAAGCTTTAGTCAATATATTAAAATATATTTTATAGTATGCTTGTTTAGAACACTTGTTCGCAACATCAATGTAGCTCGTTTGTAACATCTATTTAAGGAGATTTTAGCATTTTATGTCTGTAGGCATACTTGGAAGAAAAGTAGGGATGACACAAATCTTTGATACCTCAGGTCTTGCTATCCCAGTGACAATTATAAAAGCTGGCCCATGTGTAATAACACAGCTAAAAAATAAAGAGACTCATCAATATGAGGCCATTCAGATTGGATTCGGAGAAGTTCCACTGAAACACTTAAACAAACCTTTGCTAGGTCATCTAAAAAAATCAAATACGCCACCATTAAAACATTTGAAAGAGTTTCGAGTAGACAGCTCCACAAGTTATAATTGTGGCGATGTAATTACCGTGGAAGACTTTCAAATAGGACAAATGTTAGATATTACAGGCTGGAGTATCGGAAAAGGATTTTCTGGCTACCAAAAAAGACATCATTTCAGCAGAGGTCCCATGTCCCATGGATCTAAAAACCATAGGCAGCCAGGTTCCATTGGCGCAGGCACAACACCAGGTAGAGTTTACCCAGGTAAAAAGATGGCAGGCCATCTAGGAAACCAAAAAACAACAATTAAACATTTAGAAGTTATTCACATTAATAATTCCGACCATTTACTCGTAGTTAAAGGTAGCGTACCAGGAAAAATGGGAAATCTACTGGTCATTAAAAACACATAATTTTATAAACATACTTTTAAACATCATTAATTTATGGCAACTCAGGCAAAACTGGAGTATTCAATATACAATACCGAGGGGAAAACAGACGGCATCTCAACTTTGGATCTTACCATAGCCACTAACACCTCTCGTTACTTAGTTCATAGAGCTATGGTTAAACAGCTAGCAGATAAACGCCAAGGAACTGCGTCTACCAAAACTCGTAGCGAGGTTAGTGGAGGAGGTAAAAAACCTTGGAAACAAAAAGGAAGTGGTCGCGCAAGAGCAGGATCAAATCGTTCACCCTTATGGAGAGGAGGAGGAGTAACCTTTGGTCCTCAACCTCGCTCTTATTACAAGAAAATGAATCGCAAAGAGTGGAGATTAGCACTACGGACCCTATTCTATAATAAGTCTCACTCCACTATAGTTATCGAAGATATGAATTCATATTTTGTAACTCCTTCAACTAAAAAAGCAGTAGACTCTCTTACCCGATGGAGTGTGACACCGAATCAAAAGACAATTATTATTACCGAATCACCAAACAAAAATATTTATTTGTCTACTAGAAATCTTCCTAATGTAAAAACTTTATGTGCAACTAACCTTAATATTTTAGATATACTAAATGCACAACGTATAATTATTAGCCGAGACGCTATCCTAAAAATACAGGAGGTATTTAATGACTAAAACAATAGACTTAGCTCTAAAAAGTTGGGACGTTATTAAAAGCCCTATTATTACTGATAAAACAACACGATTACTAGAAAACAATCAATATTCTTTTCTGGTTTCTCCTAAAGCTGACAAAAATATAATTAAAGCAAGTATTGAATTAATTTTTGAAGTTAAGGTTATCTCAGTAAATACAAGTCATTTACCTAGAAAAAAACGTAAAATAGGAAGGTTTGTTGGATATCGTTCACATTATAAACGTGCTATTGTAAAATTGGCACCTGGGAACTCAATTAACCTATTTCCTGAAGACTAATACAGTATTTTTCTAAATTAGTAACCCATCTCATATTATAACCATGGCAATTCGCTTATACAGGGCATATACTCCTAGTACTAGAAATCGTACAGTATCAACCTTCGCCGAGCTAACGAAGAGTAAACCTGAAAAATCTTTAGTTCGCAAGAAACATTCTCCAAAAGGTCATAATAATCGGGGAATTATTACTGTTAGAAATCGAGGAGGAGGTCATAAACAAAAGTTTCGTCTGATAGATTTTAAAAGAAAAACACACGGAATATTTGCTAAGGTAGCTTCAATAGAATATGATCCTAATAGAAATGCTAGGATTGCTCTATTGCACTATTCAGATGGTAATAAAAAATATATTCTTTATCCTCGTTCCTTAAAATTGGGAGCACAAATTACTTCGGGTCCTGATGCTCCTTTGGAAATTGGCAATGCATTACCAGTGGGAAATTTACCATTAGGTACAGCCGTTCATAATGTTGAATTAATACCTGGTAAAGGTGGTCAAATAGTTCGCGCAGCAGGTACAGCTGCACAGATCATTGCTAAAGATGGTAACTATGTAACTCTGAAGCTACCTTCTAGTGAAATTCGCCAAATTCGATCAACTTGTTATGCTACAATTGGACAAGTAGGTAATATAGATGCATGCAATATTACGATAGGTAAAGCAGGTAGAAGTCGTTGGTTAGGAAGAAAACCACATGTAAGAGGTGTAGTCAAAAACCCAGTTGATCATCCTCATGGAGGCGGCGAAGGGAGATCACCTATCGGTAAGACCCGCCCAGTGACACCTACGGGTAAGCCCGCGTTAGGTGTAAAAACACGGAAAAAGAATAAATACAGTGATCCCTACATTATTCGTCGTAGAAAATAATATCTATATATAACTCAACTACTATGGGACGTTCATTACATAAAGGACCTTTTATTGCAGCTAGTTTATGGAAACAGCTTGCAAAACAAGATAAGAAACAAGTAATAAAAACTTGGTCTCGAGCATCAACAATTATTCCGTCTATGGTCGGCTATACTATCGCTGTCCACAATGGTAAACAGCATGTCCCAGTCTTCGTCTCAGACCAGATGGTAGGACATAAACTAGGAGAGTTTGTGCCAACAAGAACATTTAGAACTCACGTAAAAAGTGATAGAAAATCTAAACGCTAAATAATAATTTATATGACTAATCAAAAAGTAGCAACTGCTGTAGGAAGATACATTCGAACATCTCCCTTAAAAGTAAGACGCGTATTAGACCAAATTAGAGGTAAGAGCTATCAAGAAGCAGTTTTAATCTTGCAATTTATGCCATATCGAAGTAGTAAAATCATACTGCAAGTCCTACAATCAGCAGCTTCTAATGCAGAGCATAATTACGGGATTTCTAAAAATAAGTTAGAAATAGTGAGGGCTTATGGAGACAAAGGACCTATTTTTAAGCGTTTCCGACCACGCGCTCAAGGTAGAGGTTTTCCAATTCGAAAACCTACTTGCCATGTAACAGTACAAGTAAAAGAAATGAAAACTTAACATAATAAATTATAGGACAAAATTTGTGGGACAAAAAATTCACCCATTAGGGTTTCGCTTAGGGGTCACCCAAACACATCGGTCTTTATGGTTCGCAAGACATAAAGACTATCCGGGTTTGCTTCAAGAAGATTATCGTATGCGTCACTATATTACAACTCAATTTAGTGAGGCACAAATTGCACGAATACAAATTTGTAGACGATTTGATCAAATAGAAGTAGATATTTATTCTGCATCCCCCTCAATTATATTGGGAAGAATGGGAAGTGGGTTAGAAGAATTGAGGCAAAGTCTCCAAAATTTATTAAACCCTGATACTAAAATTCGGGTTAAAGTATATGAAGTGGAAGCTGGCCTAGAAGCTTCTTTAATAGCGAAAGAAATAGCAGGTCATTTGGAAACAAAGCAGGTAAATTTCCGTCGAATAGTAAAATCAGCTATACAAAAGGCTCAAAAAGCCAATGTTAAAGGTATCAAAGTTCAAATTTCCGGACGTCTAAATGGAGCAGAAATAGCCAGAAGTGAATGGGTTCGAGAAGGCAGAGTACCGCTTCAAACCTTAAGAGCAGATATAGACTATAAACATCAGATGGCTTATACCACTTATGGCATATTAGGAATAAAGGTATGGCTGTTCAAAGGCGAAATACTTGATAAGAAGAACTTAATCATATAATAAACAATATCAACATTACTTTATTCAGAGGAGACTAAAATGTTAAGTCCCAAGAGAACTAAATTCCGTAAACACCACAGAGGTCGTTTAAAAGGTCGTGCAACTAGAGGTAATACAGTCGTTTTTGGTGATTATGGTATACAAGCTTTAGAACCCGTCTGGCTAACATCTAGGCAAATTGAAGCAACGAGACGTACTATTACTAGGTATGTACGTCGAGGTGGGAAGCTATGGATCCGTGTTTTCCCTGATAAACCTGTAACGGCGCGAGCTGCGGAAAGTCGAATGGGTGCAGGAAAAGGAGCCGTAGATTACTGGGTTGCAGTAGTTAAACCAGGGCATATTTTATTTGAAATCACTGGCGTCCCAGCAAGTATAGCTGAAGCAGCAATGAAGACTGCATCTTATAAATTACCTATCAAGACAAAATTTGTAACCAAAAAATCTTAGAATGAGTTTACCTAATATATCAGAAGTCCGCAAACTAAATTTATCAGAAATTCGCAGTGAAATAATAGCTAATAAACGACAACTATTCGAATTAGAGTTCAAAAAAGCAACCAGGCAATCTTTTAAATCTCACTTATTTAAGCATACCCGACATCGAATAGCTCAGTTGCTTATGATTGAACAAGAGTATATGACTAATTAAATCAATCAACCAGGAGATTCATAGTCTGATGTCCATCAAAGAAAGAGTCGGAATCGTAGTAAGTAATAAAATGACCAAAACTTTAGTTATTGCAGTTGCGAATAGAGTAGTACATCCTAAATACGGTAAAATTATGATTCGTACTAAGCGCTATAAAGCACATGTCAAATCAGAGAAAGATTATAAACTAGGAGATACTGTACGTATTCAAGAAACACGTCCACTCAGCCGTACTAAACGGTGGAAAGTTATAGCGACAATATCTACTTCGCCTAGATAATTTAAAATTGAGAGCATACCATATATATATGATTCAACCCCAAACATGCCTTAACGTAGCAGATAATAGCGGTGCTAAAAAACTAATGTGTATCCAAATTTTAGGTACTGGTAATCGATCCCAAGCTAAAATTGGAAATATTATTGTAGGTGTAGTAAAAGAAGCTATGCCTAACATGGCTGTAAAACGCTCAGATGTGGTGAAAGCAGTTATTGTTCGCACAAGCAAGACCATTCAAAGACCAGATGGAATGAGTATTCGCTTTGATGATAATGCAGCTGTTATTATTAATCAAGATAATAATCCCAGAGGTACTCGTATTTTTGGACCTATAGCAAGAGAATTAAGAGAAAAAAATTTTTCCAAGATTGTTTCTTTAGCGCCGGAGGTAATATAATATGAGCCAAAAAGTTCAAAAACTAAGATCACATGTAAGACAAGGAGATATGGTTAAAATTATTACGGGCGATGCCAAAGGCAAAATTGGCAAGGTTTCCAAAGTCTTTTCCAAAAAAAATCAGATTATTATTGAAGGTATTAATTTAAAAACCAAGCATCAAAAGCCTCGACAAGAAGGAGAAATAGGGAGCATTGTTAAAAAAGAAGCTCCAATTCATGTTTCAAATGTAATGCTTTATAGCGAGCAGAGTCAAACTGCAAGCCGGACAGGATATCGCTCGGATGAAAACGGTAAAAAAATCCGCTATCTAGTAAAAAATAAAGAAATTATTAATTAGACAACAAGGTGCATCATCATGGAAATCCGTCAAGGACTGAAGAAATACTATTATTCACAAACAGTTAAAGATCTTCAGCGAGAATTTCAGTACCAAAATATTCATGAAGTTCCCAAGCTAATTAAAATTACAATTAATAGAGGCCTAGGGGAAGCTTCGCAGAACTCAAAGGCACTGGAAAAAAGTGTTCAAGAACTAATGACTATCAGCGGGCAGAAGCCAATTATTACAAAATCTAAAAAAGCAATTGCGGGTTTTAAAATAAGAGAAAATATTCCCGTAGGAACATCTGTGACATTAAGAAAAACTTACATGTATGCCTTTTTTGAACGTCTAGTTCACTTAACATTGCCAAGAATTCGTGACTTTAGAGGGATTAGTCGAAAACATTTTGACGGTAGAGGCAATTACACTTTTGGTTTACGAGATCAACTAGTTTTTCCAGAAATTTCGTATGATGAAGTAGATAAAACGAGAGGGATGAACATTTCAATCATCACAAGTGCGAAAACAGACCAAGAAAGTTTAGCACTATTAAAATCATTAGGTATGCCTTTTCGTGATAGCGATAAAGCATAGTAAGTAATATAAGGAGAAACCGGTGGTTAATGATACAATAGCAGATGTCTTAACGCGTATTAGAAATGCTAATTTAGCTAAGCATCAAATAGTTCAGGTTCCAGTGACTAAAATGACTCAGAGTGTAAGCAAAGTTCTCAGAGAAGAAGGTTTTATAAGTAATTATGAGCAAGTCGGCCAGGGGTATAATTCCCATATTCTAATTTCTCTTAAGTATAGAGGTAAAAAAAGACAACCAGTAATCACAGCGTTACAACGTGTTAGTAAACCAGGCTTAAGAGTATACAGTAATCATTCTAATCTCCCTCGCGTTTTAGGTGGATTAGGAGTCGCGATTATATCTACATCGAGAGGAGTAATGACCGATAGAAGAGCCCGCCATCATGGATTGGGTGGAGAAGTATTATGCTATGTATGGTAATTAATTGAATAAGGACTAAGTTAGGTATTTATTATGTCTAGAATTGGGAAAAAACACATTGCAATTCCTAAGAAGGTAGAAATTAAAATAGATAAACAAAAAGTAGTAGTTAAAGGTCCTAAAGGTGAGTTAAGTCAAGAACTTCCAAGCCAGATTCAAATCTCACTAAATAATGAAGAGCTAGTTATTGAAAAACGGGAAGATTCTCGCAAAGCAAGACAACTGCATGGACTATGTAGAACACTTATTAACAATTTAGTTATAGGAGTTTCAGAAGGCTTTACAGAGCGATTGGAGATTCATGGAGTAGGCTACCGCTCTCAAATGGAAGGTACTAATTTACTTCTAAACATGGGCTATAGTCACCCGATAACTATATATCCGCCAAAAGGTATTACAATTTCTGTGGAAAAAACTACTCTTATTACAATTGCAGGCATGGATAAAGAACTTGTAGGGCAAACAGCAGCTAATATACGTAGTACTCGCCCCCCCGAGCCATATAAAGGTAAAGGTATAAGATACCAAAATGAAACAGTAAAACGGAAAGTTGGAAAAGCTGGAAAAGGTAAATAAGTATAATGATAAATCGCAACCTAATCAACGAAAAAAAAAGAAGAAGAATTCGCAAAAAGATTATAGGATCATCCATCCGCCCACGACTATCTGTCTACAGATCGAACCAGCATATTTATGCTCAAATTATTGATGATAGTCGAGGCTATACAATAGTACAAAGTTCTACACTAGATAAGGAGATACAATCCCAGTTAAAAACAGGGGCTACCTGTGAAGCTTCTAGCTTAGTAGGTCAATCAATTGCTTCTAGAGCAGTGTCCAAAGGCTTGGACAAAGTTGTATTCGACCGTGGAGGCAAACTATACCATGGTCGCATAAAAGCCTTAGCGGAAGCAGCGCGTGCTAATGGACTGAAGTTCTAAAACTTTAATCAGCTTATTAAATAAATAATTTTACCTATGATTAATCGGAAAAAAACTACACGAAAAAAAGAAAAAGAAAATCCTTGGAAAGAACGTGTTGTCCAAGTACGACGCGTAACCAAAGTTGTAAAAGGTGGTAAAAAGCTTAGCTTCCGAGCAGTTATTGTCATTGGTAATCAAATGGGAAGCGTGGGTGTAGGTGTTGGAAAAGCAGGAGATGTAATTGGAGCTGTGAAAAAAGCTGTTTCAGATGGCAAAAAAAATCTATGTAGCGTACCTCTTACAAAGTCTCAGTCAATCCCTCACCTCACAACTGGAGTTGCTGGTGCGGCCAAAGTTATAATGCGACCTTCAGCAGCTGGTTCAGGGGTAATTGCCGGAAGCTCTACCAGAACTGTGCTAGAGTTAGCTGGAATTCGGAATATACTAGCTAAAAGATTAGGTTCCCATAATCCATTAAATAATGCTAGAGCAACTATTAATGCACTAGGTAACTTGCAAACCTTATCAAGCACAGCCAGTAATAGAGATATTCCTATTGAAAACTTATATTCAACTTAAATAATTGAGTGGCTAAGGCATGTTTGAATTACCTTGTTATTAAATAAGGTTCACGCGTATCATATCTATAGGAGGCTATAATATCGGTGAAAGAAGAAAATTTTGAACAGCCACCTCAAGAACTAACCAAAAGAGTAATCTACACTATTATTCTTTTATTAATTGTGCGTACTACTATCTTTATACCTATTCCTGGAGTAGATAACCTGTCCTTTTATAAGAATTTAGAAACTAATACTGTCTTTAATTTCGTTAATAATATTATTGGCGGAGGTGCCAGGACAATAGGAATAGGTACCTTTGGAATTAGCCCTTATTTTAATGCAACTCTAACAGTCCAAGCAGTTATCAAGCTAATTCCAGAATGGGAAAAATTACAAAAAGAAGAAGGAGAGCTCGGAAGACGGATTCTAACTCAAAGAACACGTTATATAACTTTTATTTGGGCTTTAGCACAAAGTCTCATAGTTGTGTATTGGATTCGTCCCTATGTATTTAACTGGAATTCTCCGTTTATATTAGATACTGTGCTAACTCTGACCACAGGTTCTGTAGTTGTTATGTGGATATCAGAATTAATTTCAGAACATGGGATAGGGAACGGTTCTTCTTTTCTAGTCATGGTTAATATTGTAACTGGTTTTAGTAAAATTATTACTTCGGTTTTCCAAGCAGGCAGCTTATCTAATTTAGGTGTGGAGATATTTGCTTCTATCGTTCTTTTCTTCATGATGATTCTGGTCTCAATTTTCATCTCAGAAGGAAAGCGAAAAATAAAAATCTTATCTAGCCGACAATTAGGGACAGCATCTATTGTCAATACCAGAAGCTATTTACCTCTAAAACTCAATGCAGCAACTATAATCCCCATAGTCATTAGCTCCTTACTTATGGCTCTTCCTGCGTATGTTGTAGACAGGTCTTCAAACATATTGGTAAAAAATATTTTATATATCTTCGTCCCTGGACAGCCCTTATATCTATTTGCATACTATATGTTAGTCGTGCTACTAAACTCTTTTTATACTAATTTGTTAGTCAATCCTGCTGATATATCTGAAAACCTGACTAAGCTAGGTGTGATAATACCAGGCATTAGGCCAGGCACTCAAACTAACCTATACTTAAAAGCGATTTCTAATCGACTTGGTTTTATAAGTGCAACTCTTTTATGTTTAATAGGAATTATTCCATATTTAATAGATGGTATATTTAAGGTTCCCCTCTTTAGGGGACTAAGTGTGACCTCCCTATTAATTTTTGTAGGAGTAGCTACAGAGATAGCTAAGCAAGTACGTACGTATTTATTATCTCAAAGTTATAGTGTTAACATAGAAGAGAATTAAATAATGTAATATATAAAGAAAAATATGAAAGTTAAACCATCGGTTCGTAAAATCTGTGATAAATGTCGTATTATCCGTAGACACGGAAAAATTATGGTTATTTGCACCAATCCAAAACATAAGCAACGACAGGGCTAATATAAAAACGGAGTATAACATTAATGGCTAGAATTTCAGGAATTGACTTACCTCGAAATAAACGAATTGAAACTGCATTGACCTATATTTATGGAATAGGTCTATCTAGGTCTCAACAAATTTTAAAATTAGCAGATGTAAATCCTAATACTCGGACAAGGGATTTAACAGATCAAGATGTTGTAAGCATAAGGGAAGCAATAGAAGCGACTGTACAGGTAGAAGGAGATTTGCGCCGCTTAGAAGGCCTATCGATCAAGCGTTTGATGGAAATCGGTTGTTATCGAGGTAGAAGACATCGGTTAGGTCTACCTTTGCGCGGTCAGCGAACACGTACCAATGCTCGCACTCGTAGAGGATCTAAGAGAACAGTCGCTGGTAAGAAAAAAGCTCCGAAGAAATAAAGTAGAATTTTTTATTAAATAGAATATCTAGGTAAATATGGCCAGACAATTAAAAAAGAGCAGCAGCAAAAAGTCTAAATTTCAAGTATCCTCGGGAGTAGTTCATATTAAGTCAACTTTTAATAACACAATTGTTACTATTACCGATTTAAAAGGCCAAACAGTATCCTGGTCCTCTGCCGGAGCTGGAGGTTTTAAAGGAGCTAAAAAAGGGACACCTTTCGCAGCTCAAACTGCTTCAGAAAAAGCAGCTAAGCAAGCTTTAGACCGAGGCATGAGACAAGTAGAAGTCGTTCTAAATGGGCCTGGAGCTGGTCGTGAAACTGCAATTAGAGCATTGCAAGTTACAGGTCTAAGAATCGTGCAAATTAAAGATATTACTCCAGTACCTCACAATGGCTGTCGTCCGCCTAAAAAACGCCGTGTATAAGGTGATCAATTCTAAATCATTTCATTATGTCTTTACTTCGAATAGAGTGCTTAGAATCCCGTATAGATAAGCCTCGTGAACATTATGGGCGATTTGCTATTAATCCACTAAATTCTAGTCAAGCAATCACTCTTGGAAATGCTTTGCGACGAACTTTATTATCTGATCTAGAAGGAACTGCTATCGTATCTGCTAGAATAGCAGGGGTTAATCACGAATTTTCTACTATACCTGGTGTTAGAGAAGATGTCTTAGAAATTTTACTAAATTTAAAGTCACTAGTTTTCAAAGCACATATCTTAGAGCCACAGATAGGTAGAGTGCGAGTTCAAGGGCCCGGTATTGTTACTGCAGGTCTTCTAGAATTACCTACTGGCATAGAACTAGTAGATCCGAGACAATATATCGCTACAATTTGTAATAATAGTATTTTTGAGCTAGAATTTCGTTTAGAAACTAGTATTGGATATAAAATTGTTAATCGAGGTGTAGATGAAGAGGCTTCAGATTTTTTACAAATCGACTCAAGATTTATGCCAGTAGAAAAAGTAAACTTTTTTGTGGAAGAGATGCCATCAGATTCTTCAAAAGCCAAAAACAAAGAAACTCTTTTTCTAGAAGTTTGGACAAATGGAAGTATGACTCCCCAAGATGCAATTAGCAAGACAGCAGAATTATTAACACGATTTTTCAACTCATTAAAAAACTTAGACTTTAAATATCCGATAGAAGAAGTTAAACAGGAAGAACCTAATATGAGCCAAGTCTCTATAGAAGAACTTCAACTATCTGTAAGAGCCTATAATTGTTTAAAAAGAGCACAAATCCATCTAGTGTCAGATTTACTCAAATACTCCCATGAAGAACTTCTAGAAATCAAAAATTTCGGCCAAAAATCAGCAGAAGAAGTCATTGAAGCTTTACATAAAAGATATGGAATTCGTTTATCTAATGAAAAGCTTTCTGAAAAACTAGAATAATAATAAAGATAGGAACTTTATCAATAGGATAATTTTCCCATACGACTAAAGAAATATAACTGATTATTATGAATAAGACCTTCGTAGTTAACAAAAAAGATCTAGTCCAAAGTTGGTATTTAATAGACGCTAAAGGAAAAACTCTGGGACGAACTGCCACAGAGATTGCTAATATTTTAAGAGGAAAAAACAAGCCTGTTTTTACTCCACATATGGACACAGGAGATTTTGTCATAGTAATAAATGCTTCAGAGATAATTATCTCAGGCAACAAACCTGTGCAAAAACTTTACCGTAGACATTCCGGACGCCCAGGTGGAATGAAAACAGAAACCTTTGAACAATTGCAAGCCCGCATACCCAATAGAATTGTTGAAAATGCCGTTAGAGGGATGTTGCCTAAAGGGCCTCTGGGACGACAAATCTTTAAGAAACTAAAAGTCTACTCCAGCGAAAGCCATCCGCATATAGCGCAAAAACCAATAGTTCGAGAACTATAATTAACTCAATAAAAATATGATGTCACAAACACAAGCAACTGTATATTGTGCTACAGGTAGAAGAAAATGTTCTATCGCAAGAGTAAGAGTATCTAAGGGCACAGGTCAATTTCTTATTAACAAAATCGAAGTAACTCAGTACTTACAATATAGTCCTCAATATCTCCAGTATTTACAAGAGCCAATAGTTCTGGCCAAACTAGAATCAGAAGTAGATATTATAGTAAATGTATCAGGTGGTGGTATTGCTGGCCAAACGGGAGCTATTAGATTGGGTATCGCTCGTGCAGTTTGTCAGATAGATATAGATAATCGTGCTATCCTAAAAGCAGAAGGATGTTTGACAAGAGATGCTAGAATTAAAGAAAGAAAGAAATATGGTTTGAAGAAAGCTCGTAAAGCACCTCAATATTCAAAACGATAAAATACTTATAATTTTAAAGACAATGCCAAAAAAAAATATTCATCCTAAATGGAATCCAGAGACTCCAGTCTATTGTGATGGCAAGCTAGTCATGACAGTAGGATCTACAAAATCTGAAATTAACATAGATATTTGGTCCGGTAACCATCCGTTTTATACCGGGTCCCAAAAAATTATTGATACTGAAGGACGTGTAGAACGATTTATGCGTAAATATAATATAAATTCTTTACCAGATGATACAAAAGATAAATAACTGATTAATATATTACTATGCGGATTTACTCGTAATATTACATCAAAAAATATAGGTATACATACTTACATTAGTAGAACAAGATATACGATTTGTGTCTAACTTTAAACTTAACATTTAGAAGTAAATTTCTACATTTATATTATAGAACCTGAGAATCAAATTAAAATTTATGCCAACAATTCAACAATTAGTGAGAGAAGAACGTGTACGAGTAGTTAAAAAAACTAAATCTCCTGCACTAAAGAACTGTCCCCAACGAAGAGGAGTATGTACTCGTGTTTATACGACAACTCCGAAAAAGCCGAATTCAGCACTACGTAAAGTTGCTCGAGTTCGCCTGACTTCAGGTTTTGAAGTTACTGCCTGTGTGATACGTTATTAAAGTAATATTTAATTAATTAGATATAATTATCATTTAAACTCTATTTTAGCCTTCGTCTTATTAGCGATAATTAATATTTTGACGTAAACTTTTATAAATGTTTATGGAGCTCAATAAAGTCAGTATTATTTAAGTATCCTTGTTAGGAATTAGTTTACTGGATATCTCAAAGCCTATGATTAGTAAATGTACACATTTCGAATCTATGTTTGAAGTTTTATCACAAATGTTCTATCAGTATTAAACCAAACTTAAGCAGTATTGTATCTAAATACAAATATAATAAAATATAGTAGAAATCTAAGGGCTTATAACTTTAATTTAGTTAAAATAGGGAACGTAGAAAACTATACAAGACAAAGTTCTTATAGTGAAAGTAAAGATTGTTTATAAGTATAAACACCTTGAGCCATTAACCTAGTAATTAATTGTATGGTTACTAATGGTAGAACGCCGTATGAAATGAAAGTTTCATGTACGGTGTGGTTAGAGGGAAAATATTCCATATTACCTATCTAAATATATTCCAGGTATTGGTCACAATTTACAAGAACACGTGCGACTAGTGAAATTTTAATTTAGTAGACTCAATTTTGACTAACTCACAAAGTATTCCGTGGGTACAATAGCATGTCATAAAGTCTGTATCTAGCTCGATAATGAAGAAAGTTCCTAGACTTGAAGCTTAAAGTATTTATTTGTACCTATCAAATATCTATAACTCTTTTGAAGAGTGTTCTCTGTAGAGTAAGATGAAAATAGACTAATATTTAACATAATCTAAGCCTTCTAAAATCGACTAATCTAATTAAAATTACCTAGAATCCTATTTCTAAGTGTAACTGCATAGTGATAGAAGCAAATGTGATTAAAAGGCAAAAAGACGAGAGTATAGAAGTATTTGATATACTATAAAAGGGATTCAATAGAATGAAAGGTTTAAGATTGCTACAACAGATTTCCAATAATGCAATTCAGTATCCTGAGAGGCCACATAATGAAATTTTTTCTCTTTTATTTTATAAAGATCTCTACTGGATTGCTTACAAAAGAATCCGATTTAATCTATATCCAAAAGGCACGATTAGTCCAAAGTTTACAAATTCTTATGCAAATGCTATTAATCTTCTAATCAAACAACTCAGAAATAATCAATATTATTTTGAAGCTACTGCCAACCAAATTAAATCGGTAAGACCTCGACAACGATCAACCACATTACTACTGGAATATATTCTACAAGAAGTTCTCTGCTTGATTTTGGAAGCAATATACCTACCATTTTTTAGCTCCCACAATTTATATAATTGGTCAATTCACAACACTCATGTAGTATTGGAGAGCCTCGAAAAACAAATACGAGGTAACAAATATATATTACGAGTACAAATAGAAAAAAACTTCAAGGAATCCGATAACCAAAAAATCATAGTATTGCTATCCCAAAAGATTAAAGATCAAAGATTTTTAGGTATATTATTGAACTTATTACAAACAGGATATTTAAATGATTTATCCAGATTTCATTCATTAACTGAGAGACCTGAAAACAAAGGTAGCCATTTATACTATATCTTAGTAGATATTTTTAATTATCAAATAGATCACTATATTAAAGCTAACTTAATATCTACCAAAATTAAAACTACAGAGAGAAAAAACCTTAATAATCAGCGGAATTATAAAATCAACCAATTAGTTAATAGAAAATCTTTTTACAGTGATAAAGAAATATCTACTCAATCCGAAAAAATAGATCAATTAATGACCGGTTCTTTGATATATGGTAATAGTATATTACTTTTCATGGTCCATGAGGCAGAGTATCAACATGTTCTGTGGGTAAAACAAAAACTCGATTATTTTTTGCAGAATAATCTTAAAATAAAGAAAGATGAAAAAAATTTTCAGATTATTAACCTTTTTAAAGAAAGTTTCCAATTTGTAGGATATGAAATACTTGTGCGAAAAGAAAAAACTTTTTTTAAAATATCTATATCTCATATAGTTAATTTGTTATTGAGATATAAATTCATTAAATATAGAAAGAATGGTGCATTAAGACCAATCAGCCAAACGAAGCTTCTCGCGCAGCCAGATTTCAAGATTATACAGGCGTACAATCATATTGTACAGTGTTTAACTTCTTATTATTCAGGTATATCTAGTAATAAACGTCTTCAGTATTGTGAATACTTACTCAAATTTTCGTGTGCTATGACACTAGCCCATAAGCACAAAACTAGTATTAGTAAAATTTTTCGAAATCATGGTAGCAATCTTAGCCTACATAGCCAACCAATAGAAAATTCCTATCAGTTTAAGAGCCAGCATCAAAATTACTTAAATATTTGGCAAACAACAGAATCTTTTCTAGACCCATTTATAATCTACTAATAGGTTATGCATGGTTTAGTATATAATAAATATATTTATTTTCTTAACTAATAGCCGTATGCAGTTAAAATTGCAAGTACGGTCTGCAAAGAGATTATCCCATAATCTACTTAATTTCAGTTGTTTTAATTCGAGGTGGCAGAGTTAAAGATTTGCCAGGAGTACGGTACCACATTGTAAGAGGTACGTTGGATACTGCAGGCGTGAAAGATCGCCGTAGAGGTCGCTCAAAATATGGGACCAAAAAACCTAAGCCGTAACAGCCTAAGGAGTCAATTATTAACAAAAGAAACTATTGAAACATATGTCCCGTCGTAGTACAATAAAAAAACACTTAGCTAGTCCAGATGCAGTTTATAAAAGTCGTCTAGTAACAATGTTAATTGTCCGAATCTTAAAGCATGGAAAAAAAGGGTTAGCCCAAAAAATTATCTACCGTTCTCTTGAAATTATTTATGAAAAGACTTCTGCTGATCCTTTAATTGTTTTAGAGAAAGCTATTCGTAATGTGACTCCAGTGGTAGAAGTGAAGGCTAGAAGAATAGGTGGTTCTACCTATCAAGTACCTATCGAAGTGCGCGCATATAGAGGAACTAATTTAGCTCTTCGCTGGATCACTCGCTTTGCCCGTGATAGATCGGGCAAAGATATGGCCATAAAATTGGCCAATGAATTAATGGATGCTGCCAACGAAAGTGGCAGCTCAATCCGTAAGAAAGAAGAAACACATCGTATGGCAGAAGCAAACAAGGCTTTTTCACATTATAGGTACTAAAACTTAATCATATTCATTCTTATCTAAATTATTTTATTTAAAAAGATCTAGTAAGCCCTCTTATATGTATCGCCAGAGTGTTAACTAGTTAGATAAATAATAAAAAGAATAGGTTTAAAGTACTTAGCTCTACAAACTGTTCAGTAATAATATTAGGCAAAATAATAAGGAATTTTAAGTATTTATGGCACGCGCAAAATTTGATCGTACAAAACCTCACGTAAACATTGGAACTATTGGCCATGTTGATCATGGAAAAACCACCTTGACAGCCGCAATTTCAGCTACCTTGGCAGCTCAAAATGATGTTGTGGCTAAAAAATTCGACGAAATCGATGCAGCTCCGGAAGAGAAGGCTAGAGGTATTACAATTAATACAGCACATGTAGAATATGAGACTGCTAACAGACATTATGCCCATGTAGACTGTCCTGGACACGCAGACTATGTAAAGAATATGATCACTGGAGCAGCTCAGATGGATGGCGCTATTCTAGTGGTATCTGCTGCTGATGGTCCTATGCCTCAAACGAGAGAACACATCTTATTAGCAAAACAAGTAGGTGTACCTAATATTGTCGTTTTTCTTAACAAAGAAGATCAAGTGGATGATCCGGAGTTACTAGAACTAGTTGAATTAGAAGGGCGAGAATTACTATCACAATATGACTTCCCGGGAGATGATATCCCATTTATCGCAGGTTCTGCTTTATTAGCACTAGAAACTTTAGCTCGCAATCCTAAAACAGCGCGAGGTGAAGATCAATGGGTTGATAAAATTCTAGCATTGATGGATGCTGTTGATGAATATGTTCCAACTCCAGAAAGAGATATCGATAAAACTTTCTTGATGGCTGTAGAAGATGTATTTTCTATTACAGGCCGCGGCACAGTAGCTACGGGCAGAATAGAAAGAGGTATTATTAAAGTTGGGGATAGCATTGAAATTGTGGGTCTAAAAGATACTCAAACGACAACTATCACGGGGCTTGAAATGTTTCAAAAAACCTTGGATGAGGGTATGGCAGGAGATAACATAGGTATCCTCTTAAGGGGTGTTCAAAAACAGGATATTGAGAGAGGCATGGTTTTAGCTAAGCCAGGTACAATAACCCCTCATACCCAGTTTGAAGCGGAAGTTTATGTTTTAACAAAAGAAGAAGGTGGAAGACACACTCCCTTTTTCCCAGGCTATAGACCTCAGTTTTATGTGCGTACTACAGATGTAACAGGAACTATTAGTAAATTTACTGCTGATGATGGTTCCGCAGCTGAGATGGTAATGCCTGGTGATCGTATTAAAATGACAGCAGAGCTAATTAATCCTATTGCGATTGAGCAAGGAATGCGCTTTGCAATCCGTGAAGGGGGCAGAACTGTAGGTGCGGGAGTTGTTTCCAAAATTATAGAGTAGTCACTGTCTTCCTATTAATATTAAATATAAATCTTACATATTAATATTATTTACCAAATTTATAATATGCTTTATTATTAAACATACAATAAGTTTCATTTAATATTTAATTGTTTTATAAATATCTTTGCATGGTAAATATTCCACAAAAAAAATTTCGAATCCGTTTAAGTTCATATAACCATCAGTCGCTAAATATCTCATGTAATCAAATTTTAGATACGGTCATAGAGACTAGTGGAGTGCCTATAGGGCCCATCCCACTTCCCACTAGAAGACGCATTTACTGTGTACTGCGGTCTCCTCACGTAGATAAAGATTCAAGAGAACACTTTGAAATTCGAACCCATCGTCGTATAATAGATGTTTACCAAACCTCTTCTGAGTTAATTAATCAACTCATGCGCTTAGAGTTATCAACAGGTGTCGATATTGAAGTCCAATTTTAGCTGATGAAAACTAAAAACTTTTATCGTCCTTACCACTAATAGTAAGAATGATAAAAGTTTTTTTGAAACTACCAAGCAATTATTTCCTGCTAGCACTAATAAAATCTGAAATTTCCTTCAACTTGCAAACACCCGTTCAATTTTTTCTTGCAGCTTCCCTTCTTGATATAGTGAGATAATAATATCTGCACCACCAATGAACTCTTCTTTGATATATACCTGCGGAATAGTAGGCCAGTCAGAGTAAGATTTAATACCTTGCCTAATTTCCTCATTTTCCAGAACATTGAAAGTTACATATGGAATCTGCATAAGGTTAAAAATGTTGACCACAGTCTGAGAAAACCCGCACAGAGGAAGAGACTTAGAACCTTTAATAAATAAGATTATAGGATTATCCTTAATTAAAATTTCTATTTGGGCATGAACATTATCCATTATGAAATTAAAGTCAATTATTAATATAAATCAGTAATTTTAACAGGGATACAGTATCAAATAAGAATCTTCAGATCTGATATTTAAATAAGATACTAACTAGTTAATCTACCAGTCGTTTTTAACCAGTTTTGAGCTTCGATATAATTATTGGGAGCTAATTGTACAGCTTGTTTCCAATATTCAGCAGCTTTGTCAAACATAACTTTTGCTGTTTCAAAATTATTTTTCTTAGAAGCTTTTACCCCCTGGTAATGATAAATAACTGCAATATTATTTAGTGCCTGAGGTAGTTTAGAATTTAATTCCAGGGCCTGATGATAATATTCTAAAGCTTTGACATACTCTCCATTACTAGCATAAATATTAGGTAGGTAGTCTCTTGTATCTACCTCCAAAAGAACCGTACGTGCAAGTCTCCTAGCATACGGCTCAAGTATTATTAAAAGTTTCATCTGTTATCTTAACATTACTTTTTTGTGTGACCTAATTCTAAAGTCAATAATTAGATGTGCAAAAATCTCGATACTTCGTTGTTTGAAATAGCCATAATTTACTTACGTTAATGATAAGGAGATTTTTTGATTTAACTGAATACCTTGAGTGCATTTAATGTTTATTTTAATAGACTAGAATTAATTATTACACCATTTTAAACTAAATAGACAAGGCCCCTTGAAAAATCTCAAAATAACTCAAAACTAAACTATCTAGATAGCTTACTGTCTTTAAAACAGCATCTAATTAGTAAAATATCAATAAGTTAAGTAAGATATGTCGCACTAATCCTATATTATATAAGACATAACTACGATCATAAGGATCCTCTTCCAACCGCAAAGCCTCATAATAATTTTCTAACGCTTCAGCATATTCACCTTCTGTCTGAGCAGACATACCATCACGATAATATGAAAAAGCTTCTTTCTCTTCTTTACTAGCCGGTAATATTTTTAAAACAATATCTGCTAGAACAGTGAAGGTCTTATCTATAAAATTATCATTGCGCTGAGATCTGGGCATATTTTACCTTATTATAATCTTGTTAAAGTATATTTGAATAATGTGGTTTTACTATAGTATTTTATCTTAAGTTAAGAAAAGTACTTCTTTCTAATAAAAAAAGCTTAATAGTAGATTCTAGTTAAGACAAGTTACAATGTTATATAATATTTTGGTAATTAAACACTACTGCACATATACCTAATTATATTTTACTGTATACTCACTATTGTTGCTTTATCAAAATCTATTTTATCTAAGGAGAAACTTTAATTACAATGCAATGTGATTTATTAGCCATTTATAAAATTAAGGACCGTTTTTTACAGAATACAAATCCAACAAATACCTCAAAGCTAGAGAATATTTACTCTGGAAAATCGCGCCAAAACCAAATACGTGCGGGTTTACTAGATACCATTGAGGTGCTAAATAAACCTAGGAAAAGAATAACTACCTTAGAATTACTTGATCCTAAAATTATAAGATATATCAAAAAAGCAGCTACGAAAACCAGTTCTCAAGAAAATAATGAAAATGCTATTTTCAAAAACTCATCTGTGGCCACAGAGAAAACAAAAAAAGATTTAAATCATCATACAGATAAAGACCATAAGCTTGCTAAAGGTAAGGCCAAAAGAAAAACTTTAGCACACTTAGAACAAGAAACTATCACCTCATCTAATCATTTAGCAGGTCGTAGGAAAAATAAATATAAACTCTCCCACAATCAGCCTGTAATAGAGGAAGAATCTATTCAGCCTCAAGAAATTAATATTACAGGATCTATGGTAATTAAAGACTTAGCAGTCTTGCTCAATAAAACAGATATAGAGCTCATAAAATTTTTATTTTTACAAGGTATAGCAGTAACTATCAATGAAACAATTGATATTCCAACAATAGAACTAATTGCACATAATTATAATGTCAAGGTTAATTTACAAAAAGAATCCAATAACATAACTCCACACAAAGCAATAGCTATGGAACAAGCAGGAGGACTGTTAGAAAAAAGAGCTCCTGTTGTTGCTGTACTAGGTCATGTAGATCATGGGAAAACATCTCTACTTGATCAAATTCGTAAAACCCATATTGCCAATGAAGAGGCGGGAGGTATTACCCAAGTATTAACCGCCTATAATGTTCAAGTACCTCATAATGGGAAAGATGAAAAAATTGTTCTTCTGGATACACCTGGGCATGCTGCTTTCACTCAAATGCGTTCACGGGGAGCACTAATCATGGATATTGCTGTTTTAGTAATTGCAGCTGACGATATTCTACAACCGCAAACCATTGAATCAATTCAACATATAAAAGAAGCGAAAGTCCCCATGATAGTTGCAATCAATAAGATCGATAAAGAAACTGCGAATATTAATAAAATTAAAGAACAACTCACTGAATATGAGATACTTTCTGAAGATTGGGGAGGTGATACTATTATGGTTCCGCTTAGCGCATTGACAGGTGAGAATATATCAGCATTACTTGAGTCCATTCTCTTGGTAGCAGATATACAAAATCTACAAGCTTATTCAGATGGTAATGCTAAGGGTGTTATTATTGAAGCCCATATGGATAAGAACAAAGGAGTAGCTGCTACTGTGTTGGTCCAATCTGGAAAACTTAAAAAAGGAGATGTCATAGCCGCCTATACTACTATTGGTAAAATAAAAATGATGACAGATGAAACACAAAAAGCTATTAGTAGTGCAGGGCCGTCTACAATTGTAAAATTATGGGGCTTTTCAGAAATACCACCTGTAGGCAGTCTTTTCTCTATTTATGATAGTGAAAAAGAAGCACGTAATGAAATTCGTAACCAAGGCTTCAATATAAACTCTACGAATGATAAATTAAAAAACAAAGCTCCGGTTTTTAATCTTGCGGACTCTTCTCTCAAAAAAGAGCTTAAAGTACTCAATTTAATTATCAAATCTAATACTCAAGGATCCTTAGAAGCAGTTCTACATATCTTAGAGCAAATTCCTCAAAATAAAGTCACCCTCCAAATATTATCTGCATCTCCCGGAGAAATAACAGAAACTGACGTTACTTTTGCTTCAACTACCAAGGCTCTAGTTCTTGGTTTCGACACTACTTTTGCCCCAGGTGCTAAACAAGCAGCAACTCGTTTAAATGTGTTAACTCAAGAATATCAAGTTATTTATGACCTAGTAGATAATCTTGAAAAATATATGTGTGACTTGCTAGATCCAGAGTATGACCAAGATGAAATAGGATTAGCTAAAGTAAAAAGTGTTTTCCCTTTAGCAAGAGGAAAAGTCGCAGGTTGTTATGTTGAATCTGGGAAATTACAAGCTAATTCTTCTATTCAAGTGATCCGAAAAAATGAGAGTATTTATGAAGGTAAACTAGATTCTTTAAAACGTGTGAAAGAAGATGTCTCTGAAATTAATTCAGGAAATGAATGTGGTGTATTAGTAAGAGATTTCCAAGACTGGGAAAAAGATGATTTAATCAAGGCTTTTGAATTCAAACGGAAAAAACCATCTCTGGCATAAGAAATTTTAGACGATACTGTAAATGTAGCCAGTATCTAATACTAGGCTACCCTTACAGTATCGTCTAAAGTTTAAAAGTTCATTTCTGCAATTTGTACTTTTTCAAACTGCTTTTTCTTCAATACGAAGAAGGTCTGAGCAATTACAACTGTAAAGAAAAATAAAATCATTAATTTAATACGAGTAGGATTTTGTAATACAATTTCAGTTTCAGTTTGACCGAAGCCACCTACATTAGGATTATTTGTTAAAGGTTGATCCAATTGAATATCATCACCTTCATTAACTCGTAATTCTAATCCAGTTGGTACATTATTAACTACCTCTGTGCCATCTGCAGTCATAATTGAAACTTGATAGCCTTTCTTATCCAATTGCTCAATTTTTGTGATCTGCCCACTAACTGAAGCATTGTACACATTATTATTACTTTTATCGCCGCTAGGATAAAGCTGTCCTCTTCCTCTATTTCCACCTAAATAGATAGGATATTTAATAAATTGAACACTTTTATCAGTACTTGGGTCAGGTGATAAAATAGGAAAAATAATTTCTTGATGAGTATCACCAGAGATTGGTCCTACTACTAGAATATTAGTTTTTGAATTGCTATAAGGTTGAATATATACTCCCTTGGTTTCTTCTATTAGTTCGGGTGATAATCGATCCTTTGGTGCCAACTTAAATCCTTCAGGTAAGATTACTACTGCACCTACATTAAGTCCTCCCTTAGTTCCATTCGCAAGAACTTGCTGTGATCCAGAAGCATAAGGTATTTTTACGGCAGCAGTAAAAACCTGATTAGGTAAAACAGACTTAGGCACTTCTATTTCAACTGTTTTCTGAGCAAGATGGCAATTCGCACAAACTATTCTACCTGTGGCCTCTCTAGGATTGGTATAAGCTGTTTGAGCAAAAATAGGATAAGCCTCAGAAATTTGAGGATTAATCATAATTAAACTCATAAGTGTTAAACTTAGTAACACATACTGTTTAAATTTTCGAACATAATCAATCGGAAAGATATATTGTATCATAACCAAATAACTTCTACTTATATTTTTTATATCGATGAAAGAACAAAATACTCTAGGCCCATTTGTATTCCAGTGCTGGAATAATTCTAGCACTGGAATCGTAGGGAGTAATAGATGTGGTAATCTATTTTTATTATAATACTAAAAGATCTCAGAATCTTATCTTCCTATTATCCAGAGAATAAAAATTCCGGCAAAGTATAAAATTAATACTGCTAGAGCGAAGAGTAGTTGAGTAATAGGATCTGTAGAAGGAGTAAGAATAGCAGCGATAATAGTCGCAACTACAACTACGTACTTCCAAACTCCTAACATCTTTTCTCCAGAAATGAATCCGAGAAGACTGAGAATGATTTGTATAACAGGAATTTCAAAAGCAAGTCCAGTACTTAGTATGAGGTTGAAATTAATACTTCTCCTTGAAAGCTATACGTGCAAGTCTCCTTGCATATAGCTTAAGTTAACCTAAAAATTTAAGTACAGTCTTAATATTTTTCTATTAGATTAACCTGTCTGTATATCTTGAATAAACTTTATTCTATAGCTGACTTATAAAATAGGAATAAGGCAACACTTAGAATCAGCAGACATCTAAACTTTAAGAGTCATCTATTACAAACTCACAATAATTCACGTTTCTTTGTAAGACTAAGAATAACTTTAGATTACCTTTAAAACTAGGTAAGGTTTTATAGTTAAAAACAACATTATTAAATTATTTTTAATGGAATACAAAGCCAAACAATAATCTTTGTTAATCATAATGTACCTATAATTAAACTTATTGAGATAAAAGCTTACTAATATATAGTATTTTCTCAACCAACTTATTAAAGACTTCGTGTCGCACAATAATAATAAGATAAAATCACAATATTGTTCGAATGACCAAAGAGGTTCAATAACTTCTGCACCATAATTAATAAAGAAAGTCAGAGCTGCAGGGATTAAAATATAATATCCAAAGATTATTCCCATAAAGAAAAGAAATAATCCTCCTGTAAGTATGGGAATAATAACTTGTTTTTCTTTAAGCGTTAGACCTGGTGCTGCAAAGCGAATTATTTGATAAATAATAATCGGCGAACTGAGTAAAAGTCCAGTGTATAAGGTAATTTTAAAAGATGTAAAAAAGTATTCTCCTGGAGCTAACTGATGAGGTAGAGATACTAAATCTCTCCTAAAGAATCGTACGTGCGAATCTCTTCGCATACGGCTCAAATAATACTTTAACTTATCAAGCATTACTTATTTAATTGAGCCCTGAGTATAGACAGTTTATATCAAGTCATTTTGTAGTTTTCACTTTATAAGTTTAGCGTGTTAAATATCGTAACTTAGAAGATAAAGCTTACTAAAGCTCTATAAAACCAAATTATCATGTTCTACTAGACTCATCATAAAATTTATATTGTTTAATAGTATACAACCTGAAGCACAGAATTTTTCTTACTAACTTTCCAGTATTAGCTCTGAATTGCTTAAATTTGAGAAATGTGTAAGATAGACAGGCCTAACCAAAACTCTTTAAATTTGTTCAAAATCTTAAATGCTTAAGTGTAATTTAATTTTTTGATGGTTAACATTGTTTGATGAATAGTATTGAGCATGCCGCATTAGAAATTTTACACCTTGAGCAGGAATTTGTAATAAATTAACAATAGGTTTTATATTTGCAAAAACTAATGCAAATATAATTACAAATGCTAAAATAGAAATCAAAGTTCTTTGAATCAGTTCTTCTATATGCTCCGTTATGGGCATATTATAGTTTTTAGACATAAATTTTGAATAGCAGTCAATGAATATTAGAGGTTTTAACTCTTTTAGTAATAATTATAATATAACTATTCTAGATTAACTACGTAAAAGTACAACATTAAGCGGGTAACGCGGTTCGAACGCGCGACATCAACCTTGGCAAGGTTGCGCTCTACCACTGAGCTACACCCGCATAATATATATTATTATGCATATAATATACGGGTGTCAATAGCAAAAGATATCATTTATTAATTAACGCTGATCCTATACCTAATGTCTCATTTAATATTAATGACCCTGTATAAGATCAACATTAATTAGCAAATCATTTTTACAGCATTAACTATCTGATCAGGTTGTACAATAGTAGCCTGTTCTAATGTGCCATTATATGGAGTAGGTATATCCTGTGATGATAGACGAACAATCGGAGCATCTAATTCATCAAACACAGTTTCATTTATTTGCGCTGTTAACTCAGCACCAATTCCCCCAGTCCGCATACATTCTTCAACAATTATCACTTTATGAGTTTTCTTGATAGAGGTTTTTATTGTGTCAATGTCTAAAGGCTTTAAGGAAATTAAATCAATAATCTCAGGATCATAGTTTTGAGTAAGTAATTTTTCTGTAGCTTGAAGTACATTGTACCTCATTCTTGAATAAGTCAATATAGTTACATCTTGTCCTTCTCTTACCATTTCAGCTTTATCCAATGGCAATGTGTACTCTTTACTGGGAATATTTTCCTGCAGATTATATAATAAAACATGTTCAAAGAAAATCACAGGATTATCACTTTGGATAGCAGCTTTTAACAGTCCTTTAGCATTATAAGGGGTTGAACATGCAACGATACGGAGTCCTGGGATTCCTTGAAAGTAGGCTTCTAAACGCTGTGAATGCTCAGGGCCTAGTTGTCTTCCGATCCCACCTGGTCCTCTAATAACTAAAGGTAAATTAAAGTTACCTCCAGAAGTATAACGTAGCATTCCTACATTATTGGCAATCTGATTAAAAGCTAATAATAAAAAACTCATGTTCATACCTTCAATAATAGGTTTTAATCCCGTCATTGCTGCCCCAATCGCCAAACCCGTAAAGCTATTCTCAGCGATAGGAGTGTCTAAGATTCTCAAGTCGCCGTACTTCATATGCAAATCTTTCGTAACTTTATAAGAGCCACCATAATGTCCCACATCTTCCCCAATTACAAAAATATTTGGATCTTTTGCCATTTCTTCGTCGGTTGCAGCATGAAGAGCCTCAAATAGAAAAGTTTTTTTCATGGTATTAGTTAAAGAAATAAGTATTTATGTAAATCTTTTACAGAAGGTTCTGGACTGTTGGTTGCAAACTCAACAGAATCTTCAATTACACTCTTTACTTTTTGGTTAATAGTTTCTAACAATATACTCGTTGCAATATTATTATCGATCATATAGGTAGTGAGACGTTTAATTGGATCTCTGGCAATCCAAGCTTCTTTTTCCTGGAATGATCTTAATTCATCCGGATCTGCTAAAGAGTGCCCTCTGAAACGATAAGTTAAAGCTTCAATTAGTGTAGGTCCTTCCCCAGCCCTCGCTCTTTTAAGAGCTCTTTCGGTAACTTCCCTCACAGCCAGGACATCCATACCATCAACCTCTTCACCAGGCATACCAAAAGCAGCTGCTTTAGTATGGATCTCAGGCACAGACGTTGATCTAGGATGTGCCATCCCAATAGCCCACTGATTATTTTCGACTACAAAAATAATAGGAAGCTTCCAGAGTGCTGCCATGTTTAGACATTCAAAGAACTGACCATTATTAGTTGTTCCATCTCCAAAAAAACAGGTTGTTACAGATAACTCTTCCGATTTATGTAAAACCTGTTTTTGATAAATACTTTGGAAAGCAGCCCCTGTTGCCACTGGAATTCCTTCTCCAATGAATGCAAAACCACCCAGAAAATTATGTTCTTTAGAAAAGATATGCATGGATCCTCCTCTACCTTTGCAACAACCTGTTTCTTTCCCAAAAAGTTCTGCCATAACTTCCCGAGCGGTGACACCTTTGCTAAGTGCATGTACGTGATCTCTATAGGTACTACAAGCATAGTCACTCTTTTTTAAAGCCTTAATCACTCCAGAAGAGATTGCTTCTTGTCCTGTATACAGGTGCACAAATCCAAACATTTTACCCCGATAGTACATTTGTGCACACATATCCTCAAAATACCGTCCCAGCACCATATCTTCATACAAAGTTAATATTTCAGACTGAGTTAATTCTAAGTTAGATAACGAGTCTTTTTTTTGTTTGAGATCCATCACTTCCTCCTAATAGCAGAATAAATTGATATACTGGTTTTTCAAATATAAAATCATATTAATATAGTCTGATAAATATTATTCAATAATTATGATGCATATTCTATTATATTCATCGCTCAAGCTATTTGATAAAAGAAACTTACTTCCAGCTAGTCTATTTAGGTTATAGTAATTTAAAATGTTAAGTGAATATATTAAATAATTATAATGTACTAGGTGTTGAACTATGGTTGCTGCGAATTTAGTGTTTGCCCCCATTGAAAATGATTTATTTTTATTGAATCAAAATCTCAAGAACATGATTGGAGCTCGGCACCCTGTTCTATATGCGGCAGCAGAACATTTATTTACTGCTGGAGGTAAAAGACTAAGACCTGCCATTGTCCTTTTATGTGCTAAAGCTTCATCTGATACAAGTAATATCTCACCACCTCAAAGAAGATTGGCTGAAATTACAGAAATAATTCACACGGCTAGTTTAGTACATGATGATGTTTTAGATGAATGTTCTACACGAAGAGGTATCCAAACTGTTCACAGTGTTTTCAGCACTAAAATTGCAATTCTAGCTGGAGACTTCCTGTTTGCTCAATCCTCATGGTATCTAGCTAACTTAGAAAGTTTACAAGTAGTTAAAGTAATCTCTAAAGTTATTACTGACTTTGCAGAAGGAGAAGTAAGACAGGGTTTTGTGCGCTTTGATTTACAATTCTCAATAGAAGAATATATTGCGAAATCCTTTTATAAAACTGGATCACTGATAGCTGCTGGCTGTCAAGGAGCTGCTATGCTAAGTAGCGTAGATACAAGAAATGCAAATGAATTTTATTTATATGGTCGCTATATTGGTTTAGCTTTTCAAATAATAGATGATATTTTGGACATTGTGGGTTCATCCCAAGATTTGGGTAAACCAGCAGGATCCGACCTCATTCAAGGTAACTTAACTGCTCCAGTATTATTCTCATTACCGGAATCATATCAGCTGGCTCAGCTAATTGAAACCGAATTTGGTGATCTTAATGACATAGATACAGCTCTACATATAATAAACCATGGTAGTGGTATTCAACAAGCTAAGGATTTAGCAGCAGAATACCTACAAGCTGCAATTACTTGCTTACAAGATGTAAACGAATCAACTTCTGTAGACCTATTAAAAAAATTGACGCTACACATATTAGAGAGAGTTAATTAGAATTTTAAAATTGACATAGTTTGTCAATTTTGATTCTCTAAAATTACACAGATATCTATTATTGTGACTAAGCTTCCAAAACCCGTTTAATAATCGTTTCAAAAGCGTGGTTATCTAGTACAGATAATTGAGCTAGCATTTTACGATTAATAGCAACATCAGCTTTCTTTAAACTGCTAATTAAGCGACTGTAAGTAGTACCATTTATTCTAGCGGCAGCATTGATTTTGGTTATCCATAAACGACGAAAGTCTCTCTTTTTATTTTTACGTCCACGGTAAGAGTAGCGCAAAGCTTTAATTACTTGTTGCTTTGCTACTCGGAATAACTTAGAATGAGCCCCACGAAACCCGTGTGCTAATTTAAATAACTTTCTGCGTCTAACGCGAGCAACATTTCCTCTTTTAATTCTCGTCATATTATCCTTTTATACTTTCTACTTTACTTTTCATATATAATATATTACTGGGGATCACAATAATATTAACCATTTATTCTATTCTTTTAAAACTACCAAATAGAAAGAAACTCACTATACAATTTAGTAAGTTATGGTCATTATAGTTTGCAGAGAATACACTAATTTATAAATATGGTAACTTATTAATCATATTATCAATATCTTTAAGTGAAACACATGCTCTCTTCCCAAGCCTTTTTTTTCTATCTTGGGACTTCTTTGCAAGCAAGTGACTTTTTCCAGCCTTTCTTCGTAAAAATTTCTTTGTTTTCGTCACACGAAAACGTTTGGAAATCGCCTGCGAGGTTTTTATTTTAGGCATAGTAAGCTCCATTATTAATTATTCTAATTGTAGTGCGAGTTTGAATAAATATCAAGTTGAAATCATTTATTGAGTATAACATAGGAGTAAATCTGAAATCTCTGAAATTTCTCAAAAACAAGAGAAAAGATTTTTCAGAATAGTGTGTTGAACAAATATTTAGCGAGGTAGCATGACTAATTTAACACAAGACTCATTCTATCTAGGTGACAAGTGTTTTACATCCCGATTATTGCTTGGAACAGGAAAATATAGGAGTGTCAAAGAAGCTGAAGATTCTATTATAGAAAGTTCCTGCGAGATTGTAACTGTTGCCATTAGAAGGGCTCAAAGTGCTAGAATGACTAGAGATACAAATCTACTAACTCGGCTAGACTGGAAAAAACTTTGGATTTTGCCGAATACGGCAGGTTGCCAAACTGCAGAAGAAGCAATCCGAGTAGCTTTTTTAGGTAAAGAAATAACTAAGGAGATTGGCCAACTTAATAACCAATTTATCAAATTAGAAGTTATTCCAGATCCTAAGTATTTACTTCCAGATCCAATAGCAACTCTCAAAGCAGCAGAGTATTTATGTAGTAAGGGCTTTACTGTACTCCCTTACATTAATGCTGATCCAGTGCTAGCTAAACAGCTAGAAGAAGTAGGTTGTGCTGCAGTAATGCCCCTAGGCTCTCCTATCGGAACGGGACAGGGGATTAAAACAGCATCTAGTATCAGAATTATTATTGAAAACTCAACCATACCGGTTATCATTGATGCGGGAATAGGTACTAGCAGTGATGCCGCTCAGGCCATGGAATTAGGGGCCTCAGCTATTTTAGTAAACACATGTATTGCTAGAGCTAACTGTTCTCCACAAATGGCTAGAGGAATAAGACTGGGAGTTGAAGCAGGAAGACTAGCCTACTTAGCAGGTAGAGTTAATATGACATCACGAGCTCAGCCAAGTTCTCCCGAAACAGGTCTTATAAAAACTAATTTTAATCGAGAAAAATAATAAACCCTAAATTAGAATGGAAACATTTATTTAGTACTAGATTATGCCTCTAATTTACAAAAGCCTATAGACAAATAACCAATTAAAGGAGTTCAAACTATTTCCTCACTCAGTGAGTTCATCAGGAAGTAATTTGAACCCCGAAAAGCTTGAAAATGATATCTTGCTACTATTTTAATTTCCAAAGAGAATAAAAGTGTTACCATAAATAGCTTTGGATAACTTACTATTGAGGATCTAAACTGACACTAAACGTTTTCACGTACTTCTCATGAAGTATAATATAATCGTATAAATAAAAAAGAAAAGTTGAATCTAGAGGTAAAATAAGCTTGATACTAATAATTGATAATTACGACAGTTTTACGTATAACCTAGTGCAATATGTGGGAGAGTTAGGACTATTACCCATAATATATCGCAATGATCAAATTTCTTTAGAAGATATATCTAACTTAAATCCTAGCAAAATTATTATTTCGCCAGGCCCAGGAAAGCCTCAAGACTCCGGGATCACATTAGATATTATTAGATATTTCGGCTCAAAAATTCCTATCTTAGGAGTTTGCTTAGGACATCAAAGTATCGGCTATATATTTGGTGGCCAGGTTAGCAAGACTACTAAATTAATGCATGGAAAAACATCTCAAATTTTTCACAATGAGACAGGTATCTTTGCTGGATTATCTAATCCATTTATTGCAACACGATACCATAGTCTGATAATACGGAAAGATTTTTTTCCCGCTGAACTAGAAATTACCGCTTGGACCTCCGATAATATCATTATGGCAATACGTCATAAAGAATATCCTAAACTAGTTGGCATCCAATTTCATCCAGAAAGCTTATGGACTACAGAAGGAAGACAATTATTATCTAACTTCTTACAGTAAATTATTGAATGCGCATTATCTTCCGTATGTGAAAATCCTTCAAGATACGTAAAAATTGTAATTTAAATTTGACAGGGTCCCGAGTAGCTTTGCCTCCTACTAATATACAAGCATCTGTCTTCAGTAAAAATACTTGTATATAGGATACATTATTAATTAAAACACTTGTCATTAGAAAGAAGAAGCCAATATAGATTAGTACAATTCCAGAATCTTGTTTAATTTGTAGACCAGTAGCACTTAAAATCTCAAGCACCTTAACTTCATGGGCATCTAAATAAATAGATTTTTGAACATGAGTCTTTTGCAAAAAATTCCCACTGGAATCATATGTCCAGATATTTTGCTGATCTTGTAAATCTTGTATAACGAAAGATATGAATTTATGAGTTCCATCTTCCAAAGCACCAGTCCATAACGTTTGATTTATATCAGTAACTGTTTGCTTTAGTGGAACCTGTATATAAATTTGATCATCTAAGAGCAAACGAAGGCCTATAATATTCCAATCTGTTTGATAAATAGTAACGCCGGAGTATCTCAATGGTTTGTTAACAAAAATAGTTTCTGTTTTCTGAACATTATAGTTTGTATCTAGAATGGATATATTCGAAAAAAATTGATCAATATTATTCTCTTTGTATTCAATCCAGAAATTATTGACACGTCCGACTATCTTTTGAGGTAGATAGCTAAAGTTCCCAAAATTACTTAAATTCTGAATATGAAAAACTTCTCCCTTAACAACCATCTCTTGTGCAATATAGCCGGTAGCAGCACTAGTTGCAGTCCCTAGCAAGATAAATAAGAGACTGAAGTGAATAATAATAGGAGCAATTTTACCACTTAGTCCTTTATAAGCGTAGCTACACTTTTTTTGACAAAATAAATAGTAATTGCTAGAAACTAGATTTTTCAAGAAAAAATATAGAGTTTGCAAGGGGATTTGCTGGTGGGTATGCAATTTCTGAAACTTAGTTGGAGATACTAGAAATGTATATTTTCTGGCAACTTTAAGTGCAGGGTATTGCCTTTGTACTGTGCAAATCATAAGACTACAGCCTAATGTAACAACCAAGAGTAAATACCACCAAGCCTGGTAGATATGGTCTAACTGCAAATAATAAACTAATTTCCAATTGAAAAAACCTCCTAACTCGGGATAAGCCGTTTTGTAAAAACTTAGATCTTTATTTTGTTCAATTATTGTACCCAGAGCACTGAGAATAGCAATAACTAATAGCAAAATAATGGCAAACTTTAAATCACCTAAGCCAGCTAGTATTTTTTTAAGAAAAGTGCGTTTTATCCGAGAGTTTGTAGAGCTATTATTTCTCAGAAATAAATTCAGTATTTTCATCTTAATATTTTAGTAATAGATTATACATAATTGATGGTTCCCTAACAAGTTAATAATTTTGTTTAACTTTCTTAGCTATAATAGACTACAGAATCAAATTCTTTTCTAGCATTTAATATAATTGTAAATTCTGACAATCTTTAATGCATATTCTACGTATTTAATATTAGCATATACTGCACCATAAGGATTAATTATTATGTTTAGTTTTCTAAGTAGCCAAATTTATGAACTAATGCAAGTCACTAGTCTAATTTTACAGAATCAATATTTTTCATCAATATTTCTAAAAATTCTGACTGTATTATTAGCTGGCGCATTAAATAGTTTGACACCTTGTTCTTTAAGTATTATCCCGATAACCTTATACTACCTAGAAGATACTGATCAGAGAAAGCAGCTTGCTAAGTACATATTTTTTACTGCAGGATTATATTCTGCATTTGTATTATTATTTCTGCTACAACATAGCCTGAACCAATACTTACTAGGCATTAACATGTTTCAACCACTTATCATGGGAATCATAAATATTTTGTTAGGCCTATTAGCACTGGAGATAATACCAAATGATCTATATACTAATAACTCCCTACCTATTCGATGGTTAAAGCCGGAACAACGCCTAGGCATATCCTATTTCTCAGGTCTGAGTTTAGGTATAACAGTCTCTCCCTGCAGCACTCCTATTGTATTCGGATTACTCCAATGGCTAAGCACTCAAAATACCTGGTGGCAGGGTCTTTCTTATGGTTGGCTGTATTCTATAGGATATACTATACCTTTACTATTGATAGCCAAAACTGTGAAAAATTTATCGGGGGTGATGCATCAAAACCTTTGGAGTGAATGGATTCCCTCTGTCAGTGGTATCTTTCTAGTTAGCTTAGGAGTCTACAGCTGCCTATCTCTATTAGAGTAAGGTTATTGATAGTCCACAATGGATATGATATACTAAGTTTATTATCTTTATATTATAGAATCTAGATGTCTAGTAACTATTATGCCTTTAGGCTAATTATAATTTACCTCCGATTATGGAACGAAAAATTCAATTTTATCAGTTCACACAACCTCTGTCACCAGAAATGACACTTAAGCTAGGACAATTTGGTAAAATTGTCGGAATTAAACCTATAGCATATCAAAATAATAGCTATCTAGTAGAATTTCATGATAATATACGTATCTGGTTGTTTAAAGAGGAATTAAAATGTATTCCTGAGATATATGATGAAAATTTAAATACCGATAGGTAGTAAAGTTAAAATCCCTTAGCTAATAAACTGTAAAATTAAGTAGGAACAATTAAGTATGGCAAAACAAAACATGATTCAGCGTGAGTATAAGCGCACAAAGCTCATTAAGAAATATAGTAAGAAGCGCACTGAATTAAAAAAGCAATTCAATGCTGCAGTAGATTTTGAAGAGAAACAACTGCTCCATAGTAAAATACAAAAACTACCTAGAAATAGTGCTCCTTCCAGACATCGAAACCGTTGTTGGCTTACTGGCAGAAGTAGAGGTTACTACAGAGATTTTGGTCTTTCACGACATGTACTGAGAGAAATGGCCCATGAATGTTTACTGCCAGGAGTTACCAAGTCAAGCTGGTAGTGTAATTTAGATTATAAGAAATATATAAGCTGGCAAAGGGACTTGAACCCATAACCTACTGATTACAAATCAGTAGCTCTACCAATTGAGCTATGCCAGCAACTTCCAATATTATAATAAATAAACTTAAAATAGAAAACTATTCGTATTTTATAACGCTGGATGACAAGAGCTAATCTTCTTCTTAACTTGATAAGCGAAGATTAACTCTTGTCATATTATAATTCAATTGAATCGAAACCAAAATAGTCTACTTTGATTTCTAATATAAAGCTTCTTCTTGATGTGTAATAATAGTGCAATCAGAAGTAGGGTAAGCTACACAAGTTAAAACGAATCCACTATCCATTTGTTCGTCATCTAAGAAGGACTGGTCGCTCTGATCAATAGTACCTTCTGTAACTTTACCAGCGCAACTAGAGCAAGCTCCTGCTTTGCAAGAATAGGGTAAGTCAATTCCTTGTGCCTCTGCCGCATCTAAAATATACTCATCTTCAGGAACTTCAATAGTAGTATCTAAATTATTTTCTTCACTAATTAATTTAACTTTGTAAACAGCCATAAAAACTCTCCGTTTGTTTGTATAAAAATACGTATTATTCTACTTTATTCTCTCATTAACCCTATCCTGAACTAATTAGAACTAGATCCAAAAATTTCAGGGCTGTAGTTCATAACTTAAGATATAATATTAAAAGTTATGCTTATATTATGATTATGTACAAAAAAAACATGTATATTTTATCTATTATAATAAACTATACATAAAATTTATCAATTATTAATTTACAGATTTTCAATGTGAAGTTGTAGTAATCTTTATTAAAAGTTAAAATCTAATGTTTATATGAAAAAAACTAATAATATACTTAAAAACTCATTTTTAATTCCTAAAATACAATTTCCAATATCAGCAACTTTACTTAGAGGACTTTTTCAAGAGACTTCCGCTTTAAATAAACGCTTATTAATCCAAATAAAAAGGCGCCCAGCCACAATAATTGCTGGAATTCTTCAACCGCTGCTGTGGCTAATCTTGTTTGGAGCTCTATTCCAAAATGCACCAATTGGGCTATTTAGTATGAGTAACTCTTATCGACACTTCTTAACTCCAGGAATTATTGTTTTCACTGCATTTACGGGTGCATTAAATGCAGGATTACCTTTAATGTTCGATAAGGAATTCGGCTTTTTGAATAGGTTAATGGTTGCACCTTTGGTCTCTCAGTTATCAATTGTAACATCTTCGGCATTCTTTATTGCAACTGTTAGCCTCGTACAAACTTTTCTTATTATCAGCATGATGAGTCTAGTCGGCCAAACTATATCCTTTTCTAGTTTATTCTTGGTAATTGTTATTCTATTCTTACTAACCTGTGGGTTAACTATGTTTAGTATAAGCTTAACCTTTCTTCTTCCAGGACATATTGAATTACTTGCATTAATATTTGTTATTAATTTACCTTTATTATTCGCAAGCACAGCACTAGTACCTTTTTCTTTTATGCCTATGTGGCTTCAGATTATGGCAAGTCTTAACCCTTTAAGTTATGCTATCGAAACTATTCGATGTATATACTTTTTACAAGATTGTCGGCTAGATACTTCGGTCGTACAAACTATCTGGGGAACCTGTTCTTTGCTAGAAGTAATCTTATTGTCAATAGGTCTTAATTTGATTATGGGTAATTTAGTCAAATACTGTATTCAAGCCAAAATTAAGTAGATGATAATCAAATTAACTAATTTGAAATAGCACATGTGCTTATAATTAACTAAAAAATTTTAGAATCCAATTTGATTCCCCCTACGATATTGTAAATAAGCGGCTGCAAAAAGACCCATTAAAGTAACAGGAATGAGACCTAAAACGATTCCGGACAAAAGAGGTTCTACCATAGTTGATTAGTTAGTTTTTAATTAAATCAATATTTATCTATCATTATAAGCCGTTATGAAGGCTAGCTTTTCTAAAATCAATATTTTGATATATGCTGAAATGTTCTGAGCATACAATAATAGCGAACTAGCTAAAAATTTCATGAAATTTTTTCAAAACCTTTTCTCCAGAATCAATTGTTTCTAAAGGGTCTTTTCTCAAACGATGTCTCAAACATAATGTTATAATAGACCCTATATCTTCTTTAGTCACACTTGAAGCACCATTGTATGCAGCAAAAGCCTTTGCAGCACGATTAGTAACAATATCTCCACGCAAACCATCAACATCTAATTCTCCACAAACCTGTGAAATTTTAATTTTAAAATCGTAATCAATTTCGACAGAGGTTAAGTTTTTCTGTGCTAAGATAATCCGTTGTTTCAGCTTTTCCTGTTCAGCATTATGTGTTGTCAAACATTCCTGGGGACTTTTATCAAACATGGCTCTTTGCTCTACAATCTGCACTCGTAACTTAGGATCTTTGACTGTGCGAATTTCTGCATGCATGCCAAATCGATCTAGTAATTGAGGTCTTAACTCCCCCTCTTCAGGATTTCCAGATCCTACTAAAACAAAACGAGCAGGATGTCTAATAGAAATCCCTTCCCGTTCAACAGTATTCCACCCTGAAGCAGCAGAGTCTAGTAATAAATCAACTAGATGGTCATCTAAGAGGTTTACTTCGTCTACGTATAAGATCCCTCGATTTGCTTTAGCTAATAATCCAGGCTCAAAAGTCTTTACCCCTTCTTTCAAAGCTTTCTCAATATCAATAGTACCACAAACGCGATCTTCTGTCGCACCTAAAGGTAAATCGATCATAGGAACCTTTATCTTTTTCGTGGACAAATGAATTTTACTTTCAAAAGCCTGTTTACTTTCTTCACTCATTAATTCAATATTAGTCGGATGAGAGTTAAATGAGTCATCTGCAACGACTTCAATCTCGGGTAAAAGATCTGCTATTGCACGAATAGTAGTAGATTTTCCTGTACCTCTATCACCCATAATCATTACTCCACCGATAGTAGGATCAATGACATTTAGAATTAATGCAAGCTTCATTTCCTCTTGGCCAACAATAGCCGTAAATGGAAAAACTGGACGAACTAAGTCTTCTGTGGTATTGAGTGTCACAATGTTTAATAATATTTTCTATGTACTTAATAATTGGGAAAATTACTCCCACGGAGACAAGTCTCTACTTGGCAAAAGACCAAGTCATAGCATCTTATGTACTAAATTAAATAAAACTCATATATTTCATCTGACCGAAATATATGAGTAATGCTATGTAATCTATCTTATTTAAGATAGGCGGCATGTGATTGAGCAACAGTGACAGATACTATCTGTTAGATTTCTAACTATTGGTATAAGTCTAGCCCTAAGCGCAGGGCTAAAACGGCCGATACTAAAGCTAATACCAGGGCAACGAAGATTTGACTATCATTGATCATGTTAAATGTATGCTTTTATTTGTTAAATATAAAGATAATTAATTTTAACTCGTTATCGTTAAAATTTATGTACTCAACATCTTAAATATAATGATTAGTATACGTATCAAATGTGAGCAGAAGTATATTATATTAATATAGTATATGATAAGAAGAATATGATACTTAAGTAAAGTCTAAGTTACAGATTCTTCGTTTTGACTTACCACAAGAAGTAATTTATTGAATAGTATCGGCTATAAAGCTTTCTTCTGTCTCAAAGCTACCTATAAATACATACTGCAAGCGCAATTTTAACCAGTCAATAAAACACGAATTTGTGGAAATTATAGCAGCAATATCCCTTTTGAAATCATTCTGTAAAGAAGATAGCTCAGGTATCTTTGTGAGACTAGTATCTTGTATTAACCAAAAATCAACAGAAAGGTGATTAGTTTGGTAAAATTTTAGTCGTTCACGTAAAATTTCTTCAACGGGTTCTTCTTCTAACAAGAATTGCTTACTAGCACTTATATAGTAGTAGAGTGTCATATATTGATATCAATAAATTAAAATTTGTGTTTAGAATTTTATTATCTAATTTCTCATAATTTATAGCACTAAATAAGCTACAAGATCAAAAAATCTGCAATAATTTGTTAAAATAAAAAAGATTTGCAAGATAATTAATATAATGCTTGTTCAATTAAAGTATTGAGCAATATAATTAGATAATTTTGCTTATTAAATTAAATGCTAACATAGAGTTGACATTTAATTTAAAATTGTGTATATTATATATAGATTTAGATTAAAACTTAACAGGCCCCCATCGTCTAGAGGCCAAGGACATCTCCCTTTCACGGAGGTAACGGGGATTCGAATTCCCCTGGGGGTAATATTAATTGAGATAAAGTATAAATGAATATGAGCCTTATGTTTTAAGCATTCAAGGCATCTTTAACATACCGACAGTACTCTCTAAAAAGAGGAAGGTTAAGATTATTATTAGCAGAATCCTCATACAGTCTTTTGACGAAAGAGCTACCTATAACAACACCATTAACATGCCAAGATTTGACTAGCTGTATTTCTTCTCGATTTGATATACCAAAGCCCAAAATTAAAGGGATGTTACTTATTTGTTTAATTTTCTGAATTAGTGTCGGAATTCCTTTCTCTGGACCAAAAGACATGCCCGTCACACCGCTACTACTCACTAAGTAGACACAACCTTGCGACTTTGCCACAATTCTACGAATGCGTTTTTCGGAACTGTTGGGTCCCACGAGCAAAACTAATTCTAAATTATTTCCACGGCATATATCCTCGAGCCCTTCAACTTCTTCCACTGGTAGGTCAGGTATAATTAAACCCTTGAAACCAGCATCCGCAATCTTTCTAACAAATTGAGCAATGCCTTGATTGAGTACTATATTATAGTATGTAAAAGCTATCAAGGGTGATTGGATTTCACTGGTTACTTGTTTAACCATTTGTAAAATTTTGTCGAGTGTAACACCACTTTTAATTGCACGAGCAGAAGCAGCCTGTATTGTTAGACCATCAGCTAAAGGATCAGAATAAGGAAGACCTAGCTCTATAATATCGGCACCTTCTTCAGCCAAAATCCGGAGAGCTTTTCGAGTAGTTAATAAATCAGGGTCCCCAGCAGTAATAAAAGGAATAAGTGCACACTTATCTTTAATCTCGGCAAATGTATTAGAAATGTTAGGCATATGTAAGAAATATTTAACTAGTTTATTTTACTGTAATTTCTAAGATTGGGTTGCCCGGGGCTCGAACCCGGAACAAATCGGTTAAAAGCCGAGTACTCTACCATTGAGTTAGCAACCCTCCCTTTTATTATAGTGAACATTGTATGGTATTGTAAATCATATCATTTATGGTAATATTCTACCTGGAAGAAATTTCGTTACTTATGATAGTATTAAGATTTGACTAGGAAATCCTAATGGACAAATGAACTACGATAGAAACTTTGAACTTATATCATTAATATAAATATTAAACCACATATAGTGTCTACTTTGGCTAGAATTGGAGACTATGTTAGGATAAGCTGTCTTTTTTTTTCTAAATATGACAAAATAGATACATCTGTTTGGGATCCTATATTTAGTTCATTTTTAATGATACAATTATTCATTAAGGAAATCAAACTTAGAACATTAGTATTAATAGGAATTGCATCATGACACCATCACTAGCTAACTTTTTTAGTAGTTTAATTCTTGGCGGATTAGTTGTAGTATTACCAATCAGTGCTGCTCTATTCTTCGTAAGTCAAAAAGACCGCCTTACACGGTCATAGTTACAGTCTAATTAATATGGATTTCCCTAAAAAGATGCTTGTTAGCTCTTATATAGGGGAATCCTTATTTATATTAAATACTAAGAGCCTTTGTAGAACTTCAGCTACCTTTGCTAGTATATTAAATACATAAGGTAGAGATAATTTTCAAGAAAATCTATAACAGATTAGGAGCATACAAGTATGAGTACTGAAAGCAACGATTTGACTAGCTATATACAAATCGTTTACAAAGCTATAATTTCCATCTACTATAAAATATCTGATACATTGCTATACTGGGTTTCAGATTATATCTCTCCAAATTTTCCAAAGGTTAGCTCTTACACTATTAATATTGATAGAATATCTTCATTTGGATCACTTAGTAAGGAATTCACTATTATTCTGGCCTATTTTGCACTAGTCTTCATAGTCGTAGTTTTAGCACAAGTCATTTATCGAGCATCTCAATTCTGGCACAAAACAGATACTCTAGAGTCTAATCTTTTTATGATATATTTAGGAGTTATACCATATGGAATCCCTTTTTTAGAAATTCTAAATAACTTTGGTAAATATACAATGCCCCACCTGCCCATCGGCCTACAATTATTCTATAATGATAATCTAAGACCAGTGCTTGAAGGATCCTATATGGAACTCAATATATTATATGTTATCCTTCTTTTTTCACAATATGTAATTTTTATACAACCTAAAAAACTACATAAATTTACAAGGTATCATATGCTGCACTCTATTCTAGTATATTTAACTACCAGTTTACTGGGAATTATGTACTGGGCTTTACCTGAGGGCTTTACGCAGAATTTATATGGTGAGCTAGTCTGCGATTTATTTCTTTTAATCTGTATGAGTATGGTTTTCCATGCTTTTATTAAAGCTCTCATGGGACAGTATTGTCAAATTCCCGTAATTTCTGAAGCTGTTAGAATCCATTTAGAAGGATATTAAATAACTTTGTTAATGTTTTTTATCATATATCATAGTATAATTATTAGACAGATAAGAAATTTCTATCCTTGATAATTTGAAATAATCTTTAGATAACTTATGAAAAAACATCTAGATCTAGTGCGACACGCAGTTATATAATCATAAACATCAATATTGTCATTTGACACTTTCAATTCAAGCAGAAGACTGTTAATACAATATTAACTTCAAGTATAAAAAAATTACTAATTGGCTTTGTGTTCTTGGAAATAATCACAAAAAATAACTGTCCTAGATTACAGTATGAATCCATATCTTTATCAAAGTATTTTCTTAATAATTTATATTATTGCAGTGATATATAAAACGTGATGAATGGTACCATTTTAAGATCTCTATTAAATTGAAAAGTCTCTCATTATTATACAATGAAATAGTGAAACTACTTTTAAGCATACAGGGGATAACCTTGCTTAGTTAACTCAGAGAAATAAAATTTACCCTGCAAATTTTATTTGAGCCGTATGCGAGGAGACTCGCACGTGCGGCTCTCGAAGGGATCTGTGATATGATCTACTTGCTAACTCCTATGAAACCGTTTATATATTAAAACCAGACCTAAGTGAAGAAGCTACGCTAGATACCATCAAAAAATATCAACAACTTTTATATAACAATAAAGCTGGGGATATTTCGGTATATGATCGAGGAAGAAGACACCTCTCTTATCCTATTCGTAAATATCATGATGGTATATATGTTCAGATGAACTATAAAGCAAATAGTCAAGTGCTAAGTGTATTAGAAAAATTTCTAAAAATTGATGAGAATATCATCCGCTACTTAACAACTAAGCAGTTCCAAGAAACTTTTAGGACACAAACAGTTGCTGGCTAGTAGATATTACCGCAAGAGCAAGGCATAGGTTCTTTGCCCTTGTGGATTAATATCTAACTACAAGTGATGTTAGTATAAAAATTTACTTCTGCTGCACTTTTGTGGATAATAAAAGATGTACAGGCTCAGTAGCTCAGTGGTTAGAGCAGGGGACTCATAAGCCCAAGGTCGCAGGTTCAAATCCCGCTTGAGCCATAAGATTATTATAAGTAATCTTTATTTCTGTTATAATATACTCATCCTATAATGGAGAGGTGGCTGAGTGGTCGAAAGCGACAGATTGCTAATCTGTTGTACGGTAGGTAACTCCGTACCGAGGGTTCGAATCCCTCTCTCTCCTAAAACCTATCTACTTAACTTAAGGGACTGTAGTTCAATTGGTCAGAGCACCGCCCTGTCACGGCGGAAGTTGCGGGTTCGAGCCCCGTCAGTCCCGTCAAACAATTAATTAGAATAGTAGCATTAGAATTGGACTTTTGGTTCTAATGCTACTATTCTAATTAATTGTAATTATCAGTCAAAACTTATCCTTGTATAGAAAAGTTACCATTTACAGGTAAGAAACTGGGAATAACAATATCTGTTCTTTGCTTAGTTAACTGATTATACAATTTCTCTGTATTAGGGAAATTAGCTGCTGGTAGCGTTGGAAAGCGTCTGTAAGGTACAATGTTAGTTCCAAATAACAAGCTATATTCCTGAGTATCAATTAAACTTTGTATAAATGCACCAATTCCATTATTTGCTAGTATTAAATTATAATATCTAATTTCAGCCTGACTATTGGGGGCTCTACCCAAGAAGTGTTTGGTTCCTAATTCAATCACTTTAGTATTTGGATAAGGGTCATAAAATTCTCTTTGATATAATTTAGAGCTACCTAACTTTCTAATTAGTGCTTGCACAGATAATTTACCGCCTAAAAAATCTTTCTCTATATTCGTTAATTCATTCCCAATGCTGAAAGAGTTAACATCTCTCTCAAATATTTGGCGGTAAGCAGCCGTTAAAATTATGCGTAACTCTGCACGCGTGGTGTTTTCGGAAGCAGAGAAAATAGTCTTTTGTTCTCTTAGCTTAGAAACGCCCTGTTGGATACGGAACGATGTACCACTGGTACTGCGAATTTCTTTGCTTTGACCTAGTTCTATAAATTTGCTAGTTGTGGTTAATCTTCTAACAGGGAAATTCTGACTAATAGTACTTTTTCTTAGTGTTCTTGCGCTAATACCACTAGAAGTACTGTATCTATCATAAGGCACTATATTCTCACTAAAAGTTTCTTTATACTCAGCACTATCTAAAATAGTATCAATAACTTTATAATATCCTTCTTTATATTCTATATTAAAATATTTATTAATTTCTGCTCGGCCATAAGTAGGTCTACCTAATAATCGGATATGGATATATTCAATAGCTTTACAAACATAATATGGCGTCCAATATAAAGATCTAAAAATATCTGACTTAGCTAGCTGCCTCACAAACTCTCGTACAGTAATTTGGTTACTATTAAAGTTATTTTCTATAGGCTTTAATAGGAGTCTTTCTTCTTCATAAACCTGTCTTCCAAAGACCCTCAGGTAAGTCGCCTGGATAACGGCCTCTTTAGATATGTTTGTATTATTCAATCTAATATCTAACTCTTCCGTGTTATTTTTTGGTTCCCACTTAAAGATCCGTGGCCCTAGGGACCCTACCTCGTTGGATCTTGTCTGAGGACTACTGAGTTGGTTTAAAATACCAGGTCCACGACGAATTAAAATTCTTCGTGTATCTTTTCCAAAAGGAGCTGGTCTAGGTTTTAGATTTTTACTACTAATTGGAAAAATGGCTCCAAACTGAATATCTAAAGGATCATTTCCTCTACCATAGGGGTGTTGGTCAGGTAAAGCTTGGCTATAATCACTGAACAATGTTATGAACTGAGGAGTTTTATAAAATGGAGCACTATAATTAAATAAACTAAATTGAGCTCCCCAGTTACGACACTCTTGAGGTTCCTCCCCAATACTTCGGATGTACGGAACAGTCTCTTCTCCAAAGTAGTCACCATATTCTTTAGAATTAATTAGCGCATCAACTACCGCGGCCAAACCATTTTTAGAGACAATAGCAAAATATTTCTGAAATTCTTCTAGGGAACTAGGGCCTCTTCCTAAGAAATGTCTGAAAGCAAGCTCAACCGCTCTACTATTTACAAACGGATCATAAAATTGTTTTTGATATATACTCGACTTGCCCAGAGCCCGAATAAACTCTTTGACTGATAATTGTCCATTCTTCACCTGTGACTCTAGCTGACTAATAGTCAAGCTATAAGCTTTGGCAATATCACGTTCAAAAACTTGGCGATAAGCAGCTTTTATAATTGACTCTTTTTCACTTGTAGATAAGCCCGGCTTCATTACGAAGCGTTGTGTTTTAACTCCTGCATTAGAGTAAATTTGTGGTAGACGTAATCCTTGCAAGTCAAGAGATTCGCGTTTTCTCAATTTATCTGTCAAGGCAGAAGCTTCAAATTCAGAGATTAAAGTATTGAAATAAGCACGAACTAGATCTCTCGATTCAATATCATCTGCTACCAATGCGATCGATAATCTACGCATTTCACGTAGAGCTATAATTGTTGCAGCACTGGAACATGCTTTTTCAATAAGTTGTTTTAATCCACGTATGTTAACGGATAGAATGTTAGGGTCCCCAGCAACTATTGCATAGGTTAGATATCTTAAAAACCAATCTAAATCTCGCAGAGATTTACGCATACGATTAGGACCATACGATACAACATTTATCGGTTTAAATCCAGGAGGAGTTGTTTCTCCTGGAGTAAAAGCGGCACTTAGATTTTTAGAAAAGTTCTTTGGTAATTCCCCAATAGCTTGTTGATTAAGATCTGCTTGAGGAGCTCCTACGAGCTGTACCGCAGCTTGAGGTCTCTCAAGGTAAGAAAGAGGTGAACCTCCCACAAAAATTTTATTAGCAGCCTTTGCTACAAGAAAAGTAGCGTTCTTAGCTAATGTAACTGCAATCTCAAGTCTTTTATTACCAGAATTTAGAAAATTAGACAATTGATCTAATTCTCCGAGTTGTAAATAACGATCTTGTTGTTCAGCTTGTAAAATAGCTAAAGTTGAAGCTGTTCTATATAATTGTGGTTGAACAACAGGGCTACCTCCACTAGCTTTAACAGTCATGGAATCCCTCTATAAATTAAATTAGATATTTCGATAACAAATAAAATCACATCCAACTATTTACTCTAATTAAAATAATGACTAAGAATAAATATTAGATTTTTAATATTTTTAATTTCATGTAATAATAATGTAATACAAAGATATCAGTTATGGTAAAAAATTAATACTTACATGCATTTAGCTCATATTCTATCAAAGTATCTATGGACAAGTTCATTAACTACTCAGGAGTTCATTCACTTAAAATTAGACTGTCTGCTAAATAAATGTATAAATATTAAAATATGACAATTAGAGTAAAAAAGCGTAATATTTCTCAAAAAAGTCAAATAATTATAAACTAAAATAAATTTATTTTATAAAAAACTATGAATTTCTCATCAACTATTGATCCTACAGTTATTGATTCCCTAGAGAATAGCTATTTAAAACCAAATGTTCCTTTGTTAGAAGTAGGAGATTATGTCAAGATAGGATTACTAATTCAAGAAGGCAATAAAGAAAGAATCCAATCTTGCAAAGGAGTTATCATTGCAAAGAAAAATAAAGGTATTAACGCAAGTATTATTGTTAGATACACTTTGCAAAATATTGGAGTCGAAAGAACTTTCCTAGTACATTCGCCTCGTATCACTCAGATTGAAGTTTTAAAAAAATCAAAAGTACGTCGTGCTAAATTATACTACCTACGTTCTCGTTCAGGCAAGTCAACTAGATTGAAAACCCGCTTTACTTAAAATGATGGTTTAGGTTTGATTATATACACGCCCTGAAGGACTTGAACCCTCGACATCAGGTTTTGGAGACCTGCGTTCTACCAACTGAACTAAGGACGTATGCTTTATAATATATAATGAATATGATGATTATTTCAATGTTAGTTAATAGTATCTCAAAGTGTTATCAGTAAAGTCCTTAATTTATTATACAGAGATGTATACTCAATGAGATAAGATGTTTTACCTTAAACAATTTTCATAAGACATCTTATCTTTACAAACTTTCTTATTCTTTCCATGATAAATCCAGATTTAAGTGATATTGAATTATCTCTAAGTGAATATAAACGATATTCGAGGCACTTACTGCTGCCACAAGTACAGATTGAAGGGCAAAAAAGGTTAGCAAAGTCAAAAATTCTGTGTGTAGGTGCGGGAGGATTAGGTTCTTCGAGCTTGCTCTATCTAGTGGCTTCAGGTATTGGTCACATAACTATATTAGACAATGATTTTGTTGATATTTCAAATTTACAAAGACAAGTCATTCATAATACATCATATCTTAACTTTTCTAAAGTCGAATCAGCTGAGAATTATCTCTTAAAGTTAAACCCTAATTGTACGATTGAAACTCAGCAAACCCAATTAAATATGTCCAATATTGCCGAACTGATTGCTTCCCATGATTTAGTAATTGATGGTAGTGACAATTTAAATACCAGATATTTAATAGATGAGTACTGTTACTTATTAAGTAAACCATGGATATATGGTGCTATATTTCAGTTTGAAGGACAAGTAAGTCTTTTCAATTATAAAGGAGGGCCACGCTATCAAGATCTTTATCCTCGCCAATCAATGGTAGGTAGCGAACTATCATGCTCTGAGGGTGGTGTTATTGGAGTACTACCCGGTATTATAGGTGCCATTCAAGCTACGGAAAGTATCAAAGTTATTTTAGGTATTGGAGATGTTTTGTCTGGCTATTTACTCTTGGTCAATACTTTGACTTTCCAGTTCAAAAAAGTATGCATTCGGCATGATCTGAGTACTCAATTTGATTTTACTCATCCCAATTTAGAACAAGAGAGCAGATCAGATACGTCTATAGTCTTTGCACATGATGAAATTAATTTGGAAGCTCTTCTTCCTCTCGTTCAAACAGATACTGTAACACTCATAGATATACGATCAGCCACTGAGTTTCTAATAGAAAATATTCCAGGTAGTATAAACTATCCCCTACATTCACTATATGATGAAATCAATTTGCAAAGCTTATTAAATGTATCTAGATCGAAAATTATAATTGTCTATTGCAACTTAAATTCTAGATCCAAAATTGCCATGCGTTTTTTACAAGAGGCGAATATACCTTGCCAACGCTTAAAAAATGGCATCTCTGCATGGAAACATAACCAAAGTAAATTTGCTTATAATAGATCTAGTAAGAATAATTCAAGTACTGGAAATCGGAGAGAAAGGGATTCGAACCCTTGTTAAAGTTTCCCCTAAACAGCATTTCCAGTGCTGCGCCTTCAACCACTCGGCCACCTCTCCATTAAGTTTGATTATAGCAGTAAGTATCCATAACGATATAAACTTTATGATTCAACCAGCCATACGCTTACAATTTTAATATAAGATTATCATTTATATGTCAAAAACTACAGTTCAAATTCTTCTTAAAGAAAATATTAGCCAACTAGGTAAAGCCGGTAACCTTGTAAGTGTTAAAGCAGGTTATGCTCGGAATTATCTAATTCCAAAAAAACTAGCTGTACCAGTAACTGCAGGCATCATTAAGCAAGCCAATCGCTTGATTGAATTCGAACATAAGAAACAAGCTGAAATTGAAAGACTTGCAATCGAAACTAAACAACTATTTCAACAAATTGGGAAAATAACTCTCAAAAAGAAAATAGGAAAACAGTCAGCCATCTTTGGAACAGTAACTGATAGGGAAGTTTCTCAACTGTTATCTAATATTCTTGGAAAAGCCATTGATAAAAAACATATCCAACTTCCAGAAATCAAAGGTACTGGGCTATATAGCATTCAGATCAAACTGTATCCTGGTTTGATTGCAGAAGCTGAATTACATTTACTTCCAACTACCATCCTCAATTAAATATTATCAATTCTTATAAGTAATGACCAATGTCGATTTATCGCACAATCTTTCATTGCCTAGTAATGTTGGGGAAATTAATCTCTATAATCCCTACGCAGAGGAAATGGTTATTATGGGGCTGCTCTCCAACCCAGCTTTGGCTGACTACTATTTCTCAGAGATAGAGGAAGAACTCTTCTATTTATCTACTAATAAAATTGTTTTTCAGCAAATACGTGACCTATATTTAAAAAATCAATCGATTAACTCTGTTCTCCTAATTACCCATTTAGAACAGAATAATTTAATAGAGCAAGTAGGGGGAAAAGACAAAGTTATAAATTTAGGTAAGCTAGCTTTTGCAATGTCAAAGCAAACATTAATCAGTTATACGGCAATCCTGAAAGATAAACAGCTGAGACGACGAATATTAACAGTTAGTCATTATCTCAATAAGTTAGCTTGGAGCCATGAATCGTATAAGGATATTAATTTTGATAAAATTAATATTCTTATTTCTCAGATTAATCGGAAAGATAAGGTCACTCATCCTACAAAAGCAAGTGATATTATACCATCAGTACTTAGTCGAATGAAGGAATCCGTTGAAGTACTGAGAAAGCAACCAGATATTTCGACAGGGTTTGAAGAAGTTGATAGCCAAATTGGTGGCTTAGAGAGAGGTAATCTTCTCATCATAGCTGGGCGTCCATCAATGGGGAAGACAGCCCTTGGATTAACTCTAGCTGTCAATATATCTAAGGCAAAACCTAATTCTTGTATTGTAATTTTTAGCTTAGAGATGACTTCTAATCAAATTCTTAGTCGTTTAATGACTATTGAAAGTGGGATTCCGCTAGGCCAATTACAAACGCTTCAGATTTATAATATGAGGACTGAAAAATTACAAGAACTATTTACATCTGTATACAAAACTCAGCTGTATATTAATGATAGTAATTCTATGTCATTAGAAGAGATATATAGATCATTACAAAAGGTTCAGGCAAAACATCAAAACTTAGATCTTGTACTAATAGACTATTTACAGTTACTGGGTAGTTCTAAAGATAATCGTGTACAAGAACTCAGTCTCATCACACGAAGCCTAAAAAATTTTGCCCGAACTTTTAATGTGCCTATTATTACTCTCTCTCAATTAAATAGAAATGTTGAGCAGAGATCTAATAAACGTCCCTTACTAGCAGATTTACGAGAAAGTGGATGTTTAGACCCAAACACTCTTATTTTTTTGAATGATCATTTAACAAGCCAATCCTTGCACCTTCTAGCTCAACAACGCTTCTTTTTACTCTATAGTATTAGCTTAAAAAGCTGTCAATTTAAGTACGTATATGCAGACAAGGCTAAATCGAATGGATACAAGCATTTGTACCAATTAAATATTGTTCAGAATCCCAAACTAGTCATATCTGCTAACCATAAAGTTTTTACAACAGACGGTTGGAGAAGGTTAGATCAACTAACTAAACACCAACTAATTGCAAGTATCAAATTACAGTGCAATGCGAAAACTTACCTAAATAGTCTAATCGTAAAGGCAGAAGAGCAAAATTTAATCTTTCGAAAGCTTGTCCACATTTGCTACTTAAAGAAAATAAAAGTACTCGATCTTCAAATTCCTCCATTTGCTAATTTTATCGCTAATCAGATACTAGTTCATAACTCTATTGAGCAAGATGCAGATATAGTATTATTATTATATCGAGAAAAATATTATAATCAGGCACTCAGTTCTCTAGAGGACGTTGCAGAAATCATAATTGCTAAAAATCGTAATGGTAAGACAGGGACAATTTATCTAAAATTCCAATCCGAAATTGCCAAGTTTCAGTAAAAATGCCAAGAACCAGGCTTGAACTGGTGACACGAGGATTTTCAATCCACTGCTCTACCAACTGAGCTATCCCGGCATATACATATTATACTTAATCTTAGTAGATAAGACCATACTCAGACTTTAACTTCAGGAAGGCTTACTAACAGAAATATACTGTATATTTATTGCAAGAGTGTAAGAACTGAATTATACAGTAAGATATAATATATGATATAAATAAAGATCAAGAACTAGGCAAGATATATTATTATTTAATGTAATAATATATACAAAATATTTAATCATAGAGAATTTTGAATAATAAAGGTAATTATGGCGTTAAGAACTAGACTAGGTGAAATTTTAAGACCTCTAAATTCTGAATATGGAAAAGTTGCTCCTGGTTGGGGCACCACTCCTATTATGGGTACTGTGATGCTGCTATTTTTATTATTTCTATTAATTATTTTACAGATTTATAATTCTTCTTTAATTATTGAGAATGTAGATGTAGATTGGGCAGTGTTAGGTACATAAGCGAATGATTGTCCATTATGAGATTTATCTCCTGATTATTTAGATAACGGGAGATAAATCTTATTATCTAGTGAATTCGTTAGAACGGCTTCCATATCGTGAGGTTATTAAAAGTTAATCTTTTTTTACGAATTAGTTTATTTCTATGTAGTATGTTAGAAAGAATTTTACTTATATACAATTGCAGAATACAAATGGTACAAAGGGGATCAGTCGTTCGCATTCTTCGCAAAGAGTCTTATTGGTATCAAGAGTTAGGCAATGTGGCAACAGTTGATACAAGTGGAGTACGTTACCCTGCTGTAGTAAGATTTGACAAAGTTAATTACGCTGGTGTAAATACCAATAACTTTGCCCTAGATGAGTTAATTGAAGTTACTCCTCCTCCAGCTAAGGCTAAGGCTAAAGCCAAGGCTGAGTAGAGCAAAATTGTCATAAAATATTTTAAACCACTTAAAATATTAAATAAAAGTACCTATTTTTTAAGTGGTTTAAAATTAAGCAGCATAATTAAATTAATATTATGGAATGAATTTCGTGAACTCATGTAAACTAGTTATTTTGATAGTGACAGACTAGATGATTAGCTCGTAATTCAATAAATATAATATAAATATTAAGATAGTCACACTAATATATATACTTATTATATTATTAAATATATTCTATTTAATAGGTAAAAAAGAAATATGGTTAATACTGTTGCACAAAAAAAGACAACCTCTAGTCAGCAATCTGCCAAGGAAAGCATCCTGACCCCACGCTTTTACACAACGAATTTCGATGAGATGGCTCAAATGGATATCTCAATTAACACCAAAGAGTTTGAAGCCATTCTAGAAGAATTCCGAGTAGATTATAACAAAGATCACTTTATCAGAGATGAAGAATTTAGTAAATCCTGGAATAATTTAGATCAACAAACTCGAGCGTTATTTATTGAGTTCTTAGAAAGGTCTTGTACTGCTGAATTTTCTGGATTTTTACTATATAAAGAGTTATCTCGTAGAATTAAAAAACAAAATCCTGTCTTGGCCGAATGTTTTGCACTGATGTCACGAGATGAAGCGCGTCATGCTGGCTTCTTAAACAAGGCTATGGCCGACTTTAATCTATCATTGGATTTAGGATTTTTAACTAAGAGTAGAAAATATACATTTTTCTCTCCAAAGTTTATTTTTTATGCCACATACTTATCTGAAAAAATAGGTTATTGGAGATACATTACAATATATCGACATTTAGAAAAGCACCAAGAGCATCGTATTTATCCGATCTTTAAATTTTTTGAAAATTGGTGTCAAGATGAGAATCGCCATGGTGATTTTTTTGCGGCTTTATTAAGATCTCAACCACAATTCCTCAATAACTGGCAATCTCAATTATGGTGTAGATTTTTCTTATTAAGCGTCTTTGCGACAATGTATTTAAATGATTTTCAGAGGTTAGATTTTTATTCATCCATTGGCTTAGATGCGAGACAATTTGATATTCAAGTTATTAGAAAAACAAATGAAAGTGCGGGAAGGGTTTTTCCGGTTGCATTAAATGTAGATGATCCTCAGTTTTTTAAACTACTGGATAATTGCTCATGTTACAATCAACTATTAACCGAAATAGATAATAGTCAAACTAACTCTCTTCTGGGTAGTTTACGTAAACTACCAGCTTACATAGCTCTAGCTAAAAATTTAACACAACTGTTTTTTATAAAACCAATAGATACGACACAGATTTGGAATACGATTAGATAAATTCTTCGTAATTTTTTCTATACTATAATTTAGAAAACAATTTCCAATGTATTTTAGTTCAATTAATTATAACAATATTCTTAAATTCAATATGAACCTTAATTTAGCAACTCAATTAAGAGAAGGTACTACTAAATCACATAGCATGGCCGAAAATGTTATATTTGTAAAATCATTTCTAGGCGGAGTAATTGATCAAAATTCTTACCGCAAGCTAGCTGCCAATTTATACTTTGTCTACGACGCTATCGAAGAAGAAATGTTGTGCAATAAAGAACACCCGTGTATTAGTCCTATTTTTTTCACGGAATTAAATCGAAAGGAGAGTTTGGAACAAGATTTACAGTTTTTTTATGGAGATAATTGGAAAAGTAAAATTAGCTCCTCTACGGCTACAAAAGTATATGTGGATAGAATTCATAATATAGGAAGTAATCAACCAGAGCTTCTAGTTGCTCATGCGTACACAAGGTATTTAGGAGATTTATCAGGTGGACAGATTTTAAAGAAAATAGCTAAAAACGCAATGAACTTATCTGAATCAAATGGAACTAAATTTTACGATTTTGATCAAATAGATGATGAAAAATCATTCAAGCTAGTCTATCGTAATGCACTAGATACTATTCCTGTAGATGAAACGACTTTAAAAGATATTATTGCGGAAGCAAATGTTGCTTTCTCTTTAAATATGAGAATATTTCAAGAGCTCGATTCTAATCTAATCAAGATTATGGTTGGAGTTCTGAGAAATACAATTGGTAATCTAAAGTCTTTGGTAAGGTAGAACACTTAGACTAAGTTAAGAAGAGATTCTAATTTAAATAGTAGATGTTCTTATGATCATATCTTTATTTTGACAAAAGTAGAGATATGATGCAGTATGAATCACAATATAGTTACTTGAAACTAGAATATGACTGGAAGATTGTGAACCATGGAGATATTCGAGTACTAATTGAGCAGTATTAGATTCTTCAAGTGAAATTTTAGTTTGCTTAAAAAGTATTTCTAAGATTTCAATTTGTAGTACTCTATGAATTTTTCTAAATTCGGCGACTTTGAGTGCAACTAAAGCTGGATGTATAATTTTTGCATAAATATTTCGAATGTATGATTTAAAATAATCGGTTTGCAGAGAAAGTTTATTAAGAAAAGAAATGACTTTTGAGTCTATTCTAGGATTCAAATAATATCTCAGATAAGGTAATAGTTCTTCTCTGATACGATTACGTCTTTGTTTATTTTCCAAGTTAGTTGAATCAGCCCAAACTGGAAGACAAAAGTATTTACACAACCATAATGTATCATTTTGACTGATTTGTACTAGAGGTCTATAGAGAAATAAATTATTATTTACCTTTTTTGCAAACGGTAAACTATTAACTCCATCAATTGAACTTCCTCTGGATAGATTATAAAAAAAAGTTTCGACTCTATCACTTAAAGTATGTGCTGTTAAAACTACATTATACTGATATTGGACTGCTACGTTAAAGAGTGTATAATAGCGCCATTGCCTTGCTGTAGACTCTTTTACTAAATATTGCTTATTAATCCCCAAATAAAAAGTAAAATTATACTCCTTTGCTATCTGGTAAACTATCTGGGCATTTCGACGAGAGTCCTCTCTCCAGCGATGGTCACAGTGGACAAGCCCTACTTTCCAGGAATAAACTGTTTGAAGATCTTTAATTACTTTGACTAAACATAATGAATCTTTACCTCCTGAAACAGCTATTAGAATACGAGATTTGTACAAGGAGCTTTGTAGATACAAAAGGTCATTGATTATTTGCGCATATAGATAGTTTAACACTTGAAGTCTCCACTATTGATTAACATAGATAATACCTTAGCCTATTGTATTATTTTATTATGAATAGAACTAAGGTAAGATTAGAATTTAAGCAACCATATCTGTTTGCTCAATATAAATAAATAGTAAAGCCATGCTAAAGGCTGGGAAAACAATGCCTACTAATGGAACTAAAATGGAAGGTAAGTATGCTGCAGTCATGTACTCTTAATAAAATATAGATAAAATTTTACTAACTACAATAAATGTAAAATTCATTTTTAATTACATATAATAACAACTTGTAATGATATTAACACAACTATTTAAATTGAAGATAGAAAAAAAATTATGTCAATAATTAAACTCTTGTATTCAGATTAATAAAAATTTACCTACTATAATTATTAAAAGGAAAAAGATAGTGACTACACAAAAATTATCATCCTTTCCAAATAGCTTGGAAGCTATGCGAAAATTCTCCGAAGTTTATGCTCAGCGTACAAATACTTTCTTTTGTACTGATGCTACTGTGACGGCAATTGTTATTGAAGGGCTTGCTAGACATAAAGATGAATATGGCTCTCCTTTATGTCCATGCAGGCATTATGATGATAAAGCAATGGAAGTTGCTGCTGCTTACTGGAATTGTCCTTGTGTTCCTATGAGGGAACGCCGTGAATGTCATTGTATGCTTTTCCTAACCGAGAATAATGAATTTGCCAGCCAAAGTCAAGAAATTAGTAGCAAGACTTTAAAAAACTACTTAGCTGAAAACTAAGAAACAAGATTAATTTAGATAAATAAAAAGTGTAGAAAGTTTATCTTCTACACTTTAGTTCTTAGCAATAAACACTGTTATAAATTACCTCGGCGTACGGAGAGCAAAACAATTACTGCTGGACCAATTAGAACTATAATAGCTAACGATAATAGCTGGCCTATAACTTGCCAATTAATCATTTGAATTTTACCTTAGATCATTAATAATTTTTATTTATGCATATATTATAAATAGATCCTATTCTATAAAACTAGTTTCTATAATAATATATAACTGATACTATATTACTCCACAATTGTCTGATAAGAACAATTAAGTTATATTCTGTAAAAATATTACTATTCTAATAGCGGGGAATGGATTTGAACCATTGACCTTCGGGTTATGAGCCCGACGAGCTACCAGACTGCTCTACCCCGCGCCTAAATATATACTAATATATTATTAAGAATTTGTACAATCATACAATATAAGATATACTACCTATGAATATAACTATCAAAATCTGAGTGCTATATTGAATACGTCGAAGAATCGGCTTAATCGTATATTGTGCGACTAATCTATCTTGTACAAGTTCCAAAGGCGTTTTAATCCAGATTTCTCCATCATACCAACCTGACTCTTCATATACTATCGTAGCACTTAATAACCGTTTGGATATATAAGACCATCCTAGGTATGTTCGTAATAATACTAATATTACTAGTAGACTAGAGATACCAATACTGAGAGAGATAAAGGTGATAGGATTCTTCCACCAGTTAATGCTCGTTGATGCTAAAGGCATAGAAAAAGTAAGACTAAAAAATAGTAGGTAAAAAAGCCTAATTAAGTAACTCTGAAGAGACAAGGTAGGTAAAACGAATAGGCTAGACTCTTTAAGAGCATTATATTCATTACGGGGTTGTTGGTCAATTGGAACAGGACATTCTTTGTAAGGTGAAAGCATATTATTTAACCTGAATTGATTAACTTTGTAACAGTGATAGTCAATGTGACAAAGGAAAGCAATAACACCCATGTTTGTTGTAGCAAAACTTTCTCTTTATTGCTAGAGATGCTAAATCCTTTTTCCCGCCTACCAATATTGTTAATTCCTTTAAGTTTGGGTTGCTGTTTTAAGATGAAAAAGACTAACACAAGCATATTCACATACCAAGCTAGACGCACTAATTGTATCATAACATTCAGTAGATTATTTTATTTTGACATAAGTAGATTAAAATCTGAAATTCAATGCATACATCTATCTAGTCAATAAGCTAGAAAGATGTATCTTTAAATTTAGCATTTTGTAAGTTATTTAGTTCTTTTAGTTTCTTCATAATTTTACTAAAGTACTCTTGCAGATACTTCTCCAATGAGAGCATTTCTTTGCTATCTATACGAAATAATTGATATACTGTTCTCATAGGTTCTGTAAAAGGTTCTCCGCTTGTTAACACTTTAATAAAAGCCAGACGGTCAGCAATATTATTACCCCATTCAAAAAATGTTAAAGTTTTTTCCAACACTTGTATAAGAGCGATGGGCACTCGAGTTACATTAGATTTTTGTCCAGAGAGACGTTCACATACTTGTATAATTTCTTGGGAAGTCCAGCTATAATTGCCCAAGAGCGGTAATCTAGTATTCTCGGTACAAGGTAAAGATAGACTTTTGATAACTAATTTTGCAGCATCTTGTGTATTAATATAACTTATAGGAGTGGCTTCTCCTGTAAGCCAGACAACTTTTTTGTCTAGAACAGGTACCGCATATTGGCTAATTAAACCTTGGAAGAAACCAGCTATGTAAAAAATGGTATATGGAACATTAGAAGCTTCTAAATAATCTTCTACTTGGCTCTTGAGCCTCATAAAATGGACTTCTTTATAAAGTTCTGATTTAAAAATGCTAAAAAATATAAATTTTTGTATCTTAGCTGCTTTAGCAGCATCAATTAGCGCTTTTTTGCCATAAAGGTCTATCTGATTTGCAGGGGCCGTATCTAATGGTCTTGAAGTTGCAGCATCAATAATAGCACTTGCTCCTTGCAAAGCAAATGGTATAGTCTCTGGTAAAGTTAGGTCTCCGTATACTAATTCTGCACCCCATTCTTTAAGAAAAGCAGCCTTTCGTAAATTTCTTACCATACATCTTACAGGGTAACCTTCATCAAGAGCTCTTCTAACAATTTGTCGGCCTAATGTACCCGTACCTCCAATAATTAATAAACTCATATTATTTTAGTATTTGTGTTTTAGTATATGGAACTGTTGAACATCATGTTAGACTAGTTACTTCTTTTATTATAATAAAAGAGTTCTCATTGGGCAAGGAGGGACTTGAACCCTCATGACTAATGTCATCACATTTTGAGTGTGGTGCGTATACCAATTTCGCCACTTGCCCAAAAGTTAGCGTCAAAAGAGTTTATTAACTAGATAAATTAGCTCCTGAACTCAATAATTCAAACCTTTTTATTTAATGATGCGAACATTTTTTACATTCACATTTCAGGTTTATCAAACCAAACCTTATAGCTGGTTACACAATTTATTCCTGTATAAACTGTGGGGCATATATTTACTTTTAATGTGTTATACATTAACTTGCTACATATCATCCGTTATAAAAATTATTTATATCTTGAGTTTACTAGTTATATTATACTCTAGTTTATGTTTTTCCATAAGTATATGGCAGAAACATGACTTATATTTACTAGGGCTACTTTGTTCTTGCTATCTTATTATCTACTATAAAGCACAATTATCTTTATTACCAATAATTACTATTAAGAACACTTTAGTAGTTAATTCTTCTTTTAGTAGTGCAACTTCTAACTTTGTACCTCTGAGTATAATTTCGCTTACAGAGCCAAATAGGCATCTCTTCAGTTGTTATTTATATATGCATACTATGGTCTACTTATTATCTTTTAAAATGCTTTTACTTACTATTACCACAGAAGAACTTATTTCATTAGCTACCTCAAATTTTAAGCTCAAATCTTCTATTTGGGGTGAATTTCAGATAGTTATAATGTTAGCTGTGCAATCATTAAATCTAAACTTCTATCAGCAAAGAGAAATTGCTAAAGCGTTAAGAAACCGAGGAGTTAATAAAATTCTTTTATCTTGGCCTATATTATCAATTATAAAATTGTGTTTGCTTAACAATATTCGTAAAACTCAACTTAATGCTCTTATTTTATATAATCGCAATCAATCAATGATATCAACAAGTTTTCTAGAAATAGAAACCAGTCAATTTTTCAGTCATCATAACATATCTAAGACATGACGATAGTAACTTTAGCCAAAAGAATATGTAAATGATTTGATCTTAGACTTATTGAACTAATGACTCTCATCTATTCTAGGTCATTTGAGAAACTACTTGCAATCATAAGATATATCCCAAGAGATAATAGATGTAAATTACTTAAAAAAGAATTATCTTCCTTGTGACATCGAAGGAAGATAATAAAATAAAATAGTTTGGAGCTGTTGGTTTACCTTACAAAGTAAGTAACCTGCAAAACCATACATGATAGTTTTCCCATCATATGGCTTCTCATGATATTCATTGATTTTATAAATCAACAGATAGTCATGTATGTTAGTTATTGCCTGATCAGTCTATACTTTTAACATAATCCTATTACAATCTGCCTTAAATAAATTATAATTTACCTGTTCCCTATTAATTAGACATTTACTTTTATTTATTTTTTATACATCGATAAAAATTTTTTCTAAAGACTCCCGCCAGAGCTTAAGAATATTTACCTTAAAATTAAAGATCTAGGATTCTTTCACGATGCTGGTATAAAAATTCAATTAATTAATTTTTAACATTAGTAAATTTTACGAAACTAAATATATCTGTTGCTTATTGTAAATAAAAAAAGTTACAAAAGATATTGCTTTTAATAGAGTTACCTTTTATTTTGAGGTTTTAGAACAGTTCACACGGCGGGATTCGAACCCACGTCCATTTTGTCATCATAATATATTTACTCAAATATTCTTAGAATTACTGAGACAAGGAGTATGATACTATTTTGACTACTTATCTTTCTAATGAAAGAGCATCTAGAAAATATGCCTCACATAATAATTAGAACCTATTAGTGTGAAGTTCTCGATATAGAATCTATGCTATTACGGCAGGTCGAGAAAATTGAAGAATTTTGTTGTTTACAGTTATTTAAATTGAAAAAATTATTTTTTTCGGGTCTTGCTTAATATATTTCAATGATCAAAATTTGATAGGTTACTTTTGAAGTACCCTCCAACCACACTGTACGTGAGATTTTCATCTCATACAGCGTTTTACTTTTATTATTACTTTAAAATAAATAGTTAAAGACTTTGAAATTCTTTTCTTTCGCTATACATTCTTCTAAGAATGATATAGCTTTCCGAGTAACCTAAGTTGACTAACTTTTCCATAGGTTTTTACTTTGAATCTTTCGGTTATAAGTAATAGTTTTATATCTACATAAATACTTACTATAGCATATCTTTAATTGATACCAAGACTTAAGCGGGTCATAAATTCGTATTATACGGCTAACCATAGAATAGTATATTATATCCAATGCATTTATTATTGACTTCATCGAGCTTCTACTATTTTAGAATTTATAAATAGCATCGAATTATTAGATAAACAAATTAATTAATATATTCTGTCAACTTAGAGTTAATATATAAATTATAAAAATTTTATTTGCTAAGTTTTTACTTACCAAACTCGTCGCACATGTAGAAACCTGGCAGCCCCTCTTTTTCTAGCTATTATAATAGCATATTACTCACTGAAAAAAAAGTTTCATACATAAAAGAATTTGCTCTCTATTATTGACTCTAGCTTTACGAAGAGTAGTATAATAGTAGATATATATTAAACATTTCCTAATGTGTGCGGATAGAAATGATTTCTTACGTTTAATAACTTTTTATAAATTATGACAAATACTTCAAAGTCTAGTAAAAGTCTCGATCAACTTGTAAATGAACCTTATAAATATGGCTTTTCTACTAATGTTGAATCAGAGTTTTTCCCCAGAGGACTTAATGAGAAAACGGTTCGCCTAATTTCTTCTAAGAAACAAGAACCCGAATTTATGTTAGAATTTCGGCTCAAGGCTTATGCCCGGTGGCAAACTTTAAAAGCACCAGAGTGGTCTTCTATAAAGTATCCGATAATTGACTATAATGATATTTTATATTATGCTGCTCCTAAACTAAAGAAACAGCTAAATAGTTTAGATGAGGTCGATCCTGAAATTTTAACAACTTTTGAGAAGCTAGGTATACCTCTTAATGAACAAAAACGTCTCAGTAATGTTGCTGTTGATGCTATTTTTGATAGTGTCTCAGTGGCAACTACTTTTCAAGAGGAACTCACCAAGGCTGGAGTTATTTTTTGTCCATTATCTGAAGCTGCTCGAAAATATCCCGATTTAGTCAAAAAGTACTTAGGATCAGTTGTCCCTATCGGTGATAATTTTTTTTCAGCTCTTAACTCTGCTGTTTTTACAGAAGGATCTTTTTGCTATATTCCTGCAAATACGTGCTGTCCTCTAGAATTATCTACTTATTTTAGAATTAATAACCAGGAATCTGGACAATTTGAACGCACATTAATTGTTGCAGACGTTAATAGTTCTGTAAGTTATTTGGAAGGCTGTACTGCGCCACAATATGACAAAAACCAACTACATGCAGCGGTAGTGGAACTAGTCGCTTTAGATAACGCAGAAATTAAGTATTCGACAGTACAAAATTGGTACGCAGGTAATACAAAAGGAGAGGGCGGGATTTTTAACTTTGTTACAAAACGAGGACTGTGTGCTGGCAAACATTCGAAAATTTCATGGACTCAGGTTGAGACTGGTTCGGCCATTACCTGGAAGTACCCGAGTTGCATTCTGAATGGGGCATATTCCAAGGGTGAATTTTATTCTGTTGCACTGACAAATAACTATCAAGAAGCTGACACTGGAACCAAGATGGTGCATAATGGTTCGCACACTAACAGCAAAATTATTTCGAAGGGAATTTCTGCGGGTAAGTCTATGAATAGTTATCGGGGATTAGTAAAAGTAGGTCCTACAGCTTCAAATGCTCGTAACTTTTCACAATGTGATTCTTTGCTCTTAAACAAAAGTTGTAGAGCAAATACTTTTCCGTACATTCAAGTGCAGAATCCCACAGCACGAGTAGAACATGAAGCATCTACCTCAAAAATAGGAGAAGAGCAAATTTTTTATTTTTTACAAAGAGGTATTGATCTTGAGCAAGCAGTCACACTAATGATGACAGGTTTCTGCCAAGAAGTTTTTAACGAATTACCATTGGAGTTTGCGGCAGAAGCAGATCGTTTATTAAGTCTGAAACTAGAAGGTACAGTGGGATGAATTCAAAAAATTTTAATTTGTTAGAGATTAAGAATATATTTGCAACAATTAATGATGTTCCTATTTTAAAAGGCGTAAATTTAACTGTCAGACCAGGAGAAGTCCACGCCCTTATGGGACCTAATGGATCCGGGAAAAGTACTCTCTCCAAAGTAATTGCAGGACATCCAAGCTATGTTGTCACTGCAGGAGATATCTATTGGCAAGGGACTTCTATTCTTGACTTGCCTCCTGAAGCAAGAGCACGTACAGGTATATTTCTAGCTTTTCAGTATCCTATCGAAATTCCTGGAGTTAATAACATCGATTTTTTAAGGCTTGCATATAATGCTCGTCAGAGGGAAAAACAATTACCTGAGCTTGACCCCTTAAGCTTTTTAGAGCTTGCAAACGCAAAGTTACAATTAATTGATATGGATGCTAGCTTTCTCAGTCGCAGTGTAAATGAAGGATTTTCAGGCGGTGAGAAAAAACGAAATGAAATCTTACAAATGTCCTTATTAGATACACAACTCGCGATTTTAGATGAGACTGACTCGGGGTTGGATATTGATGCATTAAAAAGTGTTGCAAATGGTATCAAAAATATTAAGACGAAGGACACTTCCTTAATTCTTATTACACACTATCAAAGACTTTTAGACTATATACAACCTGATTTTGTTCATGTGATGGAAAAAGGTAAAATTGTAAAGACTGGAGGCATAGATATTGCTTATAATTTGGAAAAAGAAGGTTATAAATATATTAATGCATAGTTTAATTTATTATTCTAGAGTGAAAATTCAGCCTGCCAGAAATGGTAGCCGGCATTTCACTCTAAAATATCAAATATTTCGTATTAAATCTTTAGGTAGCGCTTGAGAAGCTCTGTTGGACTTCGCTGATAGCTTTTTTCAATAGATCTTCGCTTTCTGGACTTAAGGCTTTAGTAGTCCTAATCGCTTCACCATATTCTGGTTTAGATGTACCTAGGTTATCTCTTAGGTCATTCACAAAGTTTTGTATTTGATCCAGAGGTACTTCATCCAAGTAGCCATTAATTCCTGCATAAATAATAGCTGTCTGTTCTTCAACAGGAATCGGAGAGTTTTGGGCTTGTTTTAAAATTTCTCTTAGCCTTTGTCCTCTAGCTAATTGATTTTGAGTAGCTTTATCTAAATCAGACGCAAATTGAGAGAAAGCTTCTAATTCGGCAAACTGTGCTAATTCTAATTTTAGCTTTCCGGCTACTTTTTTCATTGCCTTAATTTGTGCCGCGGAACCTACACGGGATACCGAAATTCCTACGTTAATAGCTGGCCTAATTCCTGCATTAAATAAATCTCCAGATAAGAAGATTTGTCCATCTGTAATTGAAATTACATTGGTAGGTATATATGCAGACACATCGCCTGCTTGTGTCTCAATAATAGGTAGTGCAGTCATACTACCACCACCTAATGTGGCATTTAGTTTTGCAGCTCTTTCTAAAAGACGTGAGTGAAGGTAGAAAACATCTCCCGGATAAGCTTCCCTTCCTGGTGGTCTTCTTAGTAGTAATGACATTTGTCTATAAGCTTGAGCCTGTTTAGTTAGATCGTCATAAATTACTAATGTGGCTTTTCCGTTATACATAAAGTATTCTGCTAAAGCTGCACCGGTATATGGTGCAATGTATTGTAAAGTTGCTGGATCATCCGCATTAGCTGCTACAATGATGGTATAATCAAGAGCACCTTTCTCTTCTAAGCTAGATACTACTTGAGCAACTGAAGATGCTTTTTGGCCGATAGCCACATATACACATACAACGTCCTGACCCTTTTGGTTAATAATAGTATCAATAGCTACCGCAGTTTTACCAGTTTGTCTATCCCCAATAATTAGTTCTCGTTGTCCTCTACCAATAGGGATCATAGCATCGATTGCTGTGATCCCAGTTTGCATTGGTTCACAAACAGATTGACGACTAATAATACCTGGAGCCATTGATTCAATTAAACGACTATCGCTTGGAACTGGATCTCCTTTACCATCAATAGGACGTGCAAGAGCATCTACAACTCTCCCAAGATATTTATCACCTACAGGAATTTGGGCAATTTTACCAGTAGCACGTACAATACTACCTTCTAGAATTTCTCGTCCATCACCCATCAATACCACGCCTACGTTATCGCTTTCTAGATTTAAAGCAATTCCAACAGTTTTGTCTTCAAACTCTAGGAGTTCTCCTGCCATTGCTTGATCTAAACCATAAACCCTGGCAATTCCATCTCCTACTTGTAAGACAGTCCCTACACTACTAACTTGTGCACTTTGACTGTATGTTTCTATCTGTTGACGAATAATACTACTAATTTCATCTGGTCGAATATTTACCATATCTTATCCCTAGCTTTAAATATTATAATCTTGCAATTTATAAGTTAAAATATAAAGAGAGTATTTCACAAAGTTACACATTAATATCTAAATGAGCTGCCATTTGTTTAATTTGACCTTGTAAACTTTTGTCAATAACCTGAGAACCCACTTGTATTGTAAACCCCCCTATCAGTTCTTTATCCATCTGGATTATCAGTTCTACTTGAGCTGCACTAGTTATTGACTTAATCTTTGCAGTCAGAGCTGCTTTTTGTTCATCAGTTAACGCAACTGATGAAACTACTTTAGCCAAAGTGATGTTAGATGCTTGATAAGCAAGTTCTAGGTATCTAGCTGCTATAGAATCTAGAATACCTATTCGTTTCTTATCTGTTAAAATCAGTAGAAAATTAAGAACATGTGCACTAGTCTCTTCAGAGAAAAGCTTAATTAACAGTTCTTTTTTAGCTTTTGCTGGTGATAAAGGATTAGCTAAAAAATTTTGTAACTCCTGAGATTTAGATAAAGTTTCTGCTATTAGTTTCATTTCTTGGCTTATATCAGATAAATTACCACTATTTTTCGCAATCTCCAATAAAGCTTCTGCGTAGGGTTGTGCTATTTTGGCTACGACTGCTTGGCTACTCATATTCTACCTCCTAAGCTAGCAATATTATCATCAATAATCTTAGATTGTATAGCAGGGGTTATTTCTGCTTTTAACTGTTTTAACACCCTTTCTAAAGCTAAATTTGCTACCTGTTGCAACAATTTTTTCTTTACTTGGATTTCTGCAGAAAGAATGCTAGCTTTTCCAGCAGCCACTAATCTCTCAATATCTAATTTACCTTGTGTAAAAGTCGATTCTCTTACTTGTAGTGCAGTACTCTCAGCTTCTTTTTTAATCTCAAGGATAATAATTTGTGTTTGAGCTAATTGTTTCTGTGCTTCACTTAATCTTAGATTTGCCTGCTGCTGCCTTTCTTCCGCTTCTTGAATAGAGTTCACAACTTTTTGCTGTCTATTGCTTAAAAGAGAACTAACAGCTTGTTTTCCTACATACACCAATAAAGATAATAGGATTGCAAGATTTATCACATTCGTATCTAAAATATCCGTATTAATCCCAAAACCTTTGGCTAACTCCTCACTTGCAAGAGTTAATATAGATTGGGGGAAGGATTCTATATAATGCATATATCTATTTCCTTAATGTATAATCCATTTCATTATTTTGCCCATTTGAACTTGACCCGTTCAATTCATCTATTACTTTGAATTTTATAATTATGTGTCATCTGAAAAGGTGCTTGTCAATTTATAATAATCTATTACCAATTGAAATTCTAATCTGACTTCAGTATAATCTTAATAGCTTCTAGTAGCACTCGTCTAATGTTCTTAGTATTGGAGTTTCAGGCCAAAATGAGGCAATGTTATAAACTCCTATACAGATTGTTTACTTAGCAGTTTTTGTTTAATCTGTTCGCTAAGAGTACTAATTTGGTCTTCTAAGGCGTTAAGAGCTTGTGCTTGTTGTTCTTTTAACTGTGTAAAAGCTTCAGAGACAAGTACTTCTGTCTCTTTTTGAGCATCTTTGATAGTTTTATCAACAATCTCTTGGGCTTCTTTTTTAGACAAATTGATGAGCCCTAAAGCTTCCTTTCGAGCTTTAGATAACTCAAGCTTATACTGCCGTGTTAGCTCTTCTGTTTCTAGAACGTTTTTAGAGGCTTCCGTTAAGCTCTGGCGAATATAGTCATCTCGTTCATCTAGTATTTGTGTAATTGGTTTGTAAAAAATAGCATTTAGTAGTTGGGTAAAATTACTTTCCCCTTAGAATCGTACCTGTGAATCTCTTCACATACGACTCGAGTATTTATATTATAAAATAATTAATTTTACTTAATAAATTATATAAGCACTTAAAAAAGTCAGCGAGATATTCTATAAGATTACAAGTAGACTTTTGCTTTTTTCTTTCTCCTTTTTTTTATTATCTATAAAAATTACCCCGTCTTAGAAAAATCAATAGAGAAAAATCCGGTAATAATTAATATTCTCAGTGAACAAAAAATTTTGGTTGTCAAATTTTAGTTATAATCAATGACTAACTTTAAAGAATACATTATACTTATTTTCCGCTTATTACTCTCGATTTATTAGTTTGATGTAGCTTCATCATTTTTGCTTTTGATGAATTATTTTTCTAGAGTAACATAGTTAACTATGTTCGGGTCGCACCAACCATTAGCAGTAAAAATTGCAAAGCCATCAGAGGAAGAGTTGCATTGAAATCGAATAATCCCCCTTCTGTTTCTTCTGCGAACATTAACCAAAATATAGGATATGGCATGATTTATCTTATCACTCTAATTGTAGTTTTATAAGTCATTAACTTTTAATACACCTATTGTGTATAACTTGGAGTTTAGTATTTAAAGAATGCGCCTAGTCTACTATGACTAAGCGCCTCCTTTTGAATAATTAACTAGCCGCGAATGGGTTTGCAAATAATAAGGATAGAGCAACTACTAGTCCATAAATAGTTAAAGCTTCCATAAACGCTAAGCTTAATAGTAGCATTCCACGAATTTTACCTTCTGCTTCAGGTTGGCGTGCAATACCTTCTACAGCTTGAGCAGCAGCAGTTCCTTGTCCAATACCAGGGCCAATAGCGGCAAGACCTACAGCGAGACCAGCAGCGATAACAGATGCGGCAGAAACGATTGGATTCATTTGTGTGTATTACTAGAATAATAGAAGATTAACAGATTTCATACAATATTACTTTATTAATTATAGTCTAGAATAGCTTATATAATTAATAATATCAGGATTTTTTATTCATGTCCTTCCATAGCCTCTCCGATATAGGCTGCTGAAAGTGTTGAAAAAATTAAAGCCTGAATCGAACTTGCGAACACTCCCAAAACCATAACAGGTAGGGGCACAATTAGTGGTACTAATAAGGCTAGTACGGACACAACAAGTTCATCTGCCAGAATATTCCCAAAAAGACGGAAACTTAATGACAATGGTTTTGTAAAATCCTCAAGAATATTAATTGGTAGAAGAATAGGAGTGATAAGTAGATTAAGTGTAATATAACACAATGTAATCCCTAAAAGAACTATACGTGCAAATCTCTTTGCATATAGCTCAAATAATACAATCATAAATCGTACAATAAAACATACTCACCTGCATTATTTTTTTGACTGTGCTCAAATTTTCATCTGTGCAAGTAAATTCAGATCAATTTACTTCTATCAAAAATCCCTCATAGTATAGACGTTACACTCTAGAAGAGTTGTAGACTGAACTAATAACCACGTTTCGTTACTTAAAGATTTAATGTAAATTCTCAACATTAATATTTAGAGAAGTGTTTTCCTTCAAATCTATGGTTGAATCAGAACCCATAGATTAATTCTATCTGTGTTTGCTATAACTCTAGTCTAAACCAAGTGGTAACTTTTTACATTAAATTAGTTATTAGAGATGTGTGTTTGATAGCTTTAAAATCAAATTTCCTAATTATACTAACTTATTCTAAGTAATAACTTCGTGTCGCACTGGTTCTATATATCTGGCAAAATAACCTAGGCCTTTTTTACTTAAACCAGCGTAGAAGTACGCTAAGGATGTTAGTAAGGCCAAAGATACAGTTGTATTAATATCATTGGTAGGTGCAGATAATTCGCCGGAAGGTAATATAATTAATTTCCATGGAATTAGAGCTCCAGCCCAATTACAGCCTAAAATGAATAGGAAAAGAGTTGAAACATATGGAACCCATGCACGATATTCATGTTCTCCCATTTGACTTTTGGCAATATCTTGCAAGAATTCTAAAACAAATTCTAAAAAATTTTGCCATCCTTTAGGTATTCGTTGCAAATTTTTAGTTCCAGTAATAGAAATGATAACTAAAATAGCTATTACTACCCAAGAAACCATAAAGACTTGCCCGTGCAATTTAAATGCACCAACTGTCCAGTAAAAGTGTTGTCCTACCTCTACCGCAGATATATTAAGAAACGAGTGCAAAAAATATAAGTTGTGAAGTAGATTATATTAGATACAATCCCTAAAAGAACTACACGTGCAAATCTCTCTGCATGCAGCTCAAATCAATCCAGCACTGAATAAAAAATTGATTTGTTTAGAATTAATATAAATACATATTAGATTCTCGTCCAAATGCCTTGGAGATTTTTTATATTGTTTCTAAACATCCTCTTATCGCCTAATTAAATCCAATAAGCCACGTTCTTGAATAAGGAAATTTACTAAAGTAATCAATTAATATAAACATTCCATAAATAGGTTATATTTTAAGAATTAATACAGATAAATCAATACTGAAATTTCATATAGGTTAGTGTCTTTTTTGATCCAGGACTATCATGTTAAGGAAACAAAAATAATTCTTTACTTTAGCATTCCATGACTTTAGTCAAAAAGATAGATTGCTTAACTTAAATACTAGACTAAACTCTAACTTAAGTTTCCACTTTTCTTGATCAAATAATGGTATCCCCTACAAGGGCTTCGTGTCGCACATCTGTAAACATAATTAATTAATTAATGGTTAATACTACATGTAATTTTTAGACATTTATTTTTTCTTATAAGAAAAATACTCTGTTGACTTTAAATAAATAAAAGGATACATAATTTATTATAACTATCTTAAAACAAAATAAATGGAAAAAAACTTTTTTCTCATTTGAAAGAAATCATAAACGAACTTACTAGTTCTTCTGCAACATTTCAGCCACTTCATCCGCAAAGTTATTGGCTTTTTTATCCATTCCTCCTCCTACAACAAAGCGCTCGAACCTTCTTAGCTGAATGTTTTCACCAAGTAAGGCTATATGCTTTTTAATTAATTCTTCAATTGTAATGTCCGGTTGTTTTATGAATGGTTGGTCTAGTAGACTTAATTCTTTCAGCCGTTTCTCAACTCTACCAGTTACTATTTTAGCTCTTACCTCTTCAGGCTTTTGAGCTAGGTCTTCTTTGCCTGCTTCAATCCTTTTTTCTTCTAGAATTATTTGCTCTGGAATATCTTCCATTGAGACATGTTCAACATTTTGAGATGCCACTATTTGCATAGCTATATCTCGCGCAAGACTTTGAAATTCTATCCTACGTGCTACAAAATCTGTCTCGCAGTTCAACTCCAGGAGAACTCCAATTTTAGCCCCAGTATGAATATAACTTTCAATAATACCTTCCGCTGCAAGCCGCTGACTTTTCTTAGTTGCTGAAGCAAGTCCTTTTTGTCTAAGCATTTCAAGTGCTTGGTCAATATTGCCAGAACTGGCTTCTAGAACCTTTTTACAATCCATCATGCCTGCACCAGTCTTATCACGCAACTCTTTCACCATTTGTGCAGATATATTCACGTTCTCTTCTCCTTAATGTTTAGCTAATTTCTAGTTCTTCTCTTTCACCGATTACGTTAGGGTTCAGGTGTCCATGTTTTCCTTCATAAATAGCATCAGCTATTTTACTGACGATCAATTTGATAGAGCGAATAGCATCATCATTAGCTGGAATCGGAATGTCTACGTATTTAGGATCACAATTAGTATCTAAAATGCATATAATTGGAATATTCAATTTGACACACTCTTGGATCGCAGTTGATTCTCTCTTCTGATCAATGATGATTACCATGTCAGGTATATTTCTCATGTTTTTGATGCCATCTAAATTCTTCCGTAGTTTATCTAATTTTCTACGCAAAAGAGCAGCTTCTTTTTTTGGTAGTTGGTCAATAATACCATTAGCTTCTTTATACTCCAAATCTTTTAAATATTCCACCCTCGACCTAATAGTAACCCAATTAGTTAACATTCCACCTAACCATCTCTGATTGACATAATAAGCATCGCATCTTTTAGCTTCCTGAGCAATAATTCCTGCTGCTTGTTGCTTAGTTCCCACAAACAAGAAAGTTTTACCTTCTGAAGAGGCTTGCTTGATTAGTTCATAGGCTTCTGTTAAAAGTTGAGCAGTTTGTACTAGGTCAATAATATGGATGCCATTCTTTTCCGTATAAATATAATTAAACATTTGTGGATTCCAGCGACGAGCTTGATGGCCAAAATGGACGCCGGCTTCTAATAATTCAGTTAGTGTTACGATAGCCATGATTTATAATTAACTCCTCTAAAAATTATTATCAAAATAGTCAAAATTTTATATACCAGTAGTTACTTTATCTTATCTATTGTGTTGAGAAATTTAGTTATGAAGAGGATAGGTACGCAGAGAACGATCGTCTAATATAATATCATCTAGATTATGACGAGCATTTACCATTTCCTTACTATTGCTAAGAGGATTTGTATAGTTCTTAGAAGTTTCTTGATCAAGATTTTTCCTATTATAGCTACCAAAGCCAGTTCCGGCTGGGATTAATCTTCCAATAATCACATTTTCTTTCAAGCCTTTTAACCAATCTAATTTTCCACTAATAGCCGCTTCTGTTAAAATTTTTGTAGTTTCTTGAAAGCTTGCAGCTGAAATAAAACTTTCTGTATTTAGGGAGGCTTTAGTAATACCTAGTAGTAGAGGGCTATAAGTAGCTTGATCTTTGTTCACATATGAGATAGTTTCATTTTGCCGTTCTATTTTTTGGATTTCTACTAAGTCTCCTGGTAAGTAGCCTGTGTCTCCACCATTCTTTACTTTTACCTTAGATGACATTTGTCTTACTATAATCTCAATATGTTTATCTGCAATTTCTACACCTTGGGATCTATAGACTGATTGAATAGCCTCTATCAGAAATAGCTGCACTTCTTGTAAGCTTAATCTCACGGCATCATGTAAGTTAAATTTCCCTTGTAAATATCGGGAAAAACGATTCTCTAATAACATATGGGGATTACTAGGCCCTTCAGTTTTCTTTCGTACTTCCAAAATTTCTTCGATCCTAGGCAGACCCTGTACAATATCGCCAGTTTTAAAAGTCTCATAAATTAAGCCAGCAAGAAGTTCACCCTTTTGCACAAGGTCTTGATTATCCACATGTAGGATCGTATTAGGTGATAGTAGATATGGTCTTGCTAGACGGACTAATATAAAATTACTACCTAGAGCAATAATTTGTCCAGAACAAGGTGATAGATTATTGTCAGGGAGTAAGTCACCAACCCGGATCCACTCTAATTCTTTGAAATATGCACCTGGATCAGTTATAGACAACTGGTATAGATCATTTTGTGTTAAACTTAAAATTCTTTTATTCTTTTGGATATCTTTGTTGACTACAAGTACTGTACCTTCTTCCTCTGCAGTAATTAGTGTTTGAGCAATTGTGGTACCGGCTTCCACTACTTGATTATTTGTTACTAAAAGATTGGTCACTTGGTTACTTTTACGTAGCTGTGCTTTATTGTCGGTACTTAAAGTTTCTAAAATAACCAACTCTAGTTGTGAGTACTGCAAATTGCCTGAGGAATCTGGTATTGGGTTAAAATGCAACCTAGCTACTAGGTCGTTATCTAATGGTGGAATCTCAACGACTATTTGAGTTTTAATTAACTCTACGCCTTCGACCGATTTGACTTTTTCTCCATCCTTGAAACATATATTTCTGACTACTTTTAATCGTAGCCCTTTATCAGAGGTTTCTGAAAACTCCTGTTCCAATGAAGGTATTGAATCTGGTACCGAGTAGACTGCAACTGGTCTAATTAAAATATAAAATTTGTGGTCTACTTTAAGATATTCCCAATAGACGATAGTATCTGCTTCGAAAACGTCTGCTAGATTTTCACCAGGCCGTAGAAAACCTTTACGCTTTTTCTTTAAAGTCTGTTTTTCTTCGACAGTAATTAGCTTGCCTGGTTTAATTGTGATTTCGCGTATAATATCGTCTTTTTGTATAACTTCTACTACTCCAGAGTTTTTGCAAAATATATTTTTAACAATTTCAGTGCCAGGTTCTACAATTTCTCCATGTTTTACTAAAAGTAGAGAAACATCTTTATTTACTTCATGTGTCTCCTCTTCAACCCACAGGATATAACCTCCTCCTTTGACTTCGAATGAATCCTGGGCAGAGAGAGTGCACTTTGCAACAGGCAGATCTAAATATTTAATCATACCACCAGTTTGAGTCTTATAAGTATTCGCTACCAACTCGGCAATTATTTGATAATTATATAACTTATGTCCTGTGAAGTTGCGTAGAATAAACTTATCTTGATAAAAAGTTTCTAATACATATACTCTGTTACTTTCTATCCTATCTAAGTATACTTTAAGGTGTGGAAATGTTATAGATGTTGTAATGATATGTATTTCCTGGATAGCTTTAAATTTATTACTATCATAAGGAATACAGACTTTACCAGAATATTTATTAATGATTTGAATTTGGGCTAATGTCTGACCGGTAATAAGTGCTTCTTCCACATCAACTGTAATATCTGCATGTGAAGGGATATTGTATACCTTTCCTGATAGGATCCAGATAAGACCTCCTACCTGGGAAGTCCTTTTTGTCTGTTCCTTCTTTTGGGTTTCTTCAATTGTTAAATTAGTGAAGTACACTTGTCCTGCAATATCCGTAGAAACTTGCCTATACGCTTTTTCTTTTCCTAGACGAGCACCGATAGGTAATTCTACCAAGAGATCATTCTCCCGGACCTCTTGTGCATTCTGTACAAAAATTGTTGAGCCTTCGGGCAAATATAGATCCTGTAAGACTTCGTTAGCTGCACTCTTGATTATTAATTGGGCTGATTCAGTGAGTATAGCTGCATTATCACCATGACGAGTACGAGTAGGTTGTGTTTTTATTGGTTTACTGAAATAAAGTATACCATTATGTGAAGCGGCAATCCTTTGGGCAATCTCCCCAGTAAATACACCACCAGTATGGAAAGTACGCATGGTTAGCTGTGTTCCTGGTTCACCAATGGACTGGGCGGCAATAATTCCCACAGCTTCTCCAAGATCAACTAAACGATCATTAGCTAGGCTCCACCCATAACAGTATTGGCAAATTGAGTTACTAGATTCACATGTTAAAGGCGATCGCACCAGTACGCGGCCCAAATTAGCCTTAATAATATCTTCTGCTAAACTTAGATTGATATCTCTATTGGCCGTTAAGATTAGTGCACCTGTAATAGGGTGGTAGATATTTTCAACTAATACTCTACCAAGTATCTTAGGCACCGTAGGATTGATAAGTGGAATACCTCTTTCGGTATGACAATTAACCTCTCGGATAATTACATCTTGAGCAACATCCACCAGACGACGGGTAAGATATCCAGAATCTGCCGTTCGCAGAGCTGTATCTACAAGACCTTTTCGAGCACCATATGAAGAGATAAAATATTCAGTAACTGTTAATCCTTCTCGGAAATTACTTGCAATGGGAATGTCAATAATTTGACCTGCTGGATCGGACATTAGCCCTCTCATTCCAACAAGCTGTCTTACCTGAGAAATATTACCTCGAGCACCTGAGAAAGCCATGATATACACTGGATTTAGTGGGTCTGTATTTTTAAAGTAGTCAATTACATCATTCTTAAGTGTCTCGCTAGCATTACTCCATGTATCAATTACTTTTTGAAATCGCTCTACGGTAGTAATTTCACCTCGTAAGTATTTTGTTTCTGCTAGTTTAATATTGGAATATGTGCGATCAAGTAGTTTCTTCTTTTTAGGAGGTATTTTTAAATCTTCTAGGCTCAAAGAGAAACCTGCTTTGGTGGCATATTGAAAGCCTAAGTCTTTTAAGTTATCTGCTAAAGTAGTAGCTGATGCTATTCCATAATGTCTGAATGCTTTAGCTACCAAGTGTTTTAGTTCTTTTTTATCTATAATTTTATTATAGTAGGGGCAATGTCTCATAAGATGGTTCCTCAATTAATTAATGATTTCTTGAGATACTTCACTCAATAGTGATTCATAAATTGTCTTATTAAAAATAACTCTCCCTACAGTAGTTTTCATGTATTTAGCGATTATTTTTCCTTGAGAATTATATTTAATCTGTTGATTTTCAAAAACTTCAACTATTAAATCTTCCGATAACTGAGTTTTATACAAGAAATTATTATCTGCATTCTCTACAGTACCATTAAATCTAATCCATATGTAATCATGTAATGCAATAGCACCCTGTTGATAAGCTAAAACAGCGTCTTCCATATCTGCGAAGTACTGCTCTACATGTGTTTTTAGAGAAGGTTTATCAGCAGTTAGATAGTAACAACCTAGAACCATATCCTGGCTAGGCATGATAATAGGTTGACCAGTAGCTGGAGATAGAAAGTTATGGGGAGATAACATCAGCATACGTGCTTCAGCTTGTGCTTCTAATGATAAAGGTATATGGACTGCCATTTGATCACCATCAAAGTCTGCATTAAATGCCGGACACACTAAGGGATGCAATTTGATAGCTCTACCTTCAACTAATATAGGCTCAAAGGCTTGAATTCCTAGGCGGTGTAAAGTTGGTGCGCGATTTAGTAAAACAGGATGGCCATATATAACTTCTTCAAGTACAGCCCAGACAATAGGTTCATTTTTTTGAATTAGTTTTTTAGCTGCTTTAATGTTATTTACTATACCTTGTAAAATTAATCGATGTATAACAAATGGTTGAAATAGTTCTAGCGCCATTTCTCTGGGTAAACCACATTGGTGTAGCTTTAATTTGGGGCCCACTACAATTACTGAACGTCCAGAATAGTCAACTCTTTTACCTAATAAATTCTGTCGAAATCTTCCTTGTTTACCCTTAATAATATCAGAGAGAGATTTAAGTGGTCGATTGTTTACACCGACCACAGCTTTCCCCCTTCTCCCATTGTCCATTAGAGCATCTACAGCCTCTTGTAGCATACGTTTTTCATTGCGGATAATTATTTCTGGAGCAAGCATAGCTTTTAAACGAGAAAGGCGATTATTACGTGTGATAATTCTTCTGTAAAATTCATTCAAGTCAGCAGTTGCAAACCGACCTCCATCTAGTTGGACCATAGGTCTCAAGTCGGGAGGAATAACTGGAATTAGAGTAAATACCATCCAAGCAGGATCTGTTCCAGTAGCCAAGAAACTTTCTAGCAGTCGGAGCCTTTTCATCTTTTTGTTAAATTCTGGGTTAGGATTCTCCATTTTTCCAGAGGCTCCGCTAGCTTCTTCACGTAGCATTTGCACCGTAGTTTCTAAATCTATATCTAGTAGCAATTTGCGAATTGCTTCGGCTCCGATCCCAACTTCAACATTGGCTGGAAAGGAGTCTTCCTTATACAACTTTTCTTCCCAGAATTTCCACTGATATCCTTCTAATAGTTGAGAATTATATAGATCACGGCTTTGACCAGCATTAATTACCACGTAGGAATGAAAATAAACAATTTTCTCTACTTCTTTAACACTTAAATTTAATGCTAATGCAATATAACTACTAGTCCCTTTTAAATACCATACATGTGTAACGGCTGTTGCCAACTCAATATAAGCCATCCGATGACGTCTAACGTGAGATTCGGTGACTTCGACACCACATCTCTCACAAACTAATCCTTTATATCGAAATCTTTTATATCTACCGCAATGACATTCCCAGTCTTTTACAGGTCCAAAGATTCTTTCACAGAAGAGGCCATCCATCTCAGGTTTTAACGTACGGTAATTAATCGTCTCGGGTTTTGTTATCTCACCTACAATTTGTCCATTAGGCAATGTTCTTTCTCCCCATTTTCTGATTCTTTCTGGAGATGCCAAACTAATTTTAATATAATCAAAATGCTGCTCAAATTTGTTTGTTAACATATTAGTTATCCTCTGGTAGACAAAACTTAAGATTGTAAGGTATTTTCATTCCCTTTACTAGAATCAAAACTTGTAGGCATAAAAACTGGGTTTTGCTGGCTGCTTCCCATCAAATCTACTTCTATCTCTTGATTTTGCCCATTTTCTAATATTTCAATTTTATGTGCGGCAATATCTAAGCCCAAAGATTGTAATTCTCGCATCAAAACCTTAAACGACTCTGGTGTACCTGCTTTTGGGATAGGCTTACCTTTGACAATTGCATTTAACGCGTCATTCCTACCTTGCATATCATCGGACTTTACAGTTAGAAGTTCTTGTAATGTGTAAGCTGCTCCGAATGCTTCCAAAGCCCATACTTCCATTTCTCCTAGTCTTTGTCCGCCATGTTGGGCTCTACCTCCCAATGGCTGCTGCGTTACTAAGGAGTAGGGACCTGTAGACCTAGCATGGATCTTGTCATCTACAAGATGAACTAATTTTAGCATGTATGCTTTTCCAACGGTTATCGGATTATCAAAAGGTTCACCAGTTCTTCCATCTCTGAGTATCATTTTGCCTGGGTATTGTGTGTTAAATAACCAGTCATAATTATTTAGCATAGCTGCTTTCTGGAGTTTTTGGTTAACAAAGCCACGTGAAGCTTCCTGTCCATACATTTCATCAAATGGTAATATTTTGAAACGTTTGTCTAAATATTGACCTGCTAATCCTAATAGGCACTCATAAACTTGGCCTACATTCATTCGGGATGGTACTCCTAAAGGATTTAGAACAATGTCAACTGAAGTTCCGTCTAACAAATAAGGCATATCTTGGCGCGGCAATATTCTAGAGACAATCCCCTTATTACCATGCCTTCCAGCCATTTTATCTCCTACTTGGATCTTCCTCTTTTGAGCAACATATATCCGAATAAGAGCATTGGTTCCTGGTGGTAGATCATCACCCCGTTTTCTTGTAAAGACGCGAACACTCACAATACGCCCTTTAGTTCCGTTAGGCAGCCTCAGTGATGAGTCACGTACATCTCTAGCTTTCTCACCAAAAATAGCACGCAGGAGTTTTCCTTCCGGCAATTGATCGGACTCTCCTTTCGGAGTAATCTTACCCACAAGTAAGTCCGAAGAGTCTACCCAAGTTCCCACTCGAATAATACCATGCGTATCTAGATGTCTGACAGCATAATCTCTAACATTAGGTATTTCTCTTGTAATTTCTTCCGGACCTAGCTTGGTTTGTCTGGCTTCTATTTCATATCTTTCCACATGGATCGAAGTGTATACATCATCATAAACCAAACGATCACTAATTAAGAAAGCATCTTCATAATTGTATCCTTCCCAGGGCATATATGCAATTAAAACATTTCGCCCTAATGCTATCTCACCTCCTTCAGTTGAAGCACCATCTGCGATTACCTGTCCTTTTTGGATGGCTTGTCCACACCATACTAGTGGTCTTTGATTAATACATGTATCTTGATTAGACCGATTATATTTTTTTAGCTTATAATAAATAATTTTGCCTTTGTAATATTGAATTCCTATTCTATTCGCAGAGACATAAGTTACTTTTCCTTTTGTACGGCTAATAATAACCATGCCGGAATCTCTTGCTGTTTTTGATTCTAATCCAGTACCTACTATTGGTTTTTCTGGGTGGAGTAGGGGGACTGCTTGTCTCTGCATATTAGAACCCATAAGGGCTCTGTTTGCATCATCATGCTCTAAAAAAGGAATCAAAGAAGTAGCTAACGATAAAATTTGAATGGGAAGTACTGCTATATAATCTACATTACTAATGTTAGTTACAATAAATTCTTGTTGATAACGTACAGGAATAATATCTCCGGTAATAACACTCTTTTCATTTATAGCTATATCACCTGGAGCAATACGGTAATTATCTTCTTCATCTGCTGTTAAGTATAATGGTCCTTTAGCTTTAAGAACTAGTCCTTCTTCAACAGCGTAGAAAGGTGTTTCAATAAAACCATACTTATTGACTCTAGCACAGATGGACAAGGAGCCAATTAAGCCTGCATTAGGTCCTTCAGGTGTTTCAATAGGACAAATACGTCCATAATGACTAGGATGAATATCTCTTACTGCAAAACTAACACGATCTCGATTTAAACCTCCCGGTCCCAAAGCACTAATCCTCCTTTTATGGGTCAACTCAGCTAATGGGTTTGTTTGATCCATGAATTGAGATAACTGACTTGAACAGAAGAATTCACGAATTACAGCTATAACTGGTTTAGGGTTAATAAGATTCGCGAGGCTCAAGGATTCTATATCGCACATAATCATTCTTTCTCGCACAATCCTCTCTAGACGTGTTAAGCCTAAACGAACTTGGTTTTGTAGTAATTCTCCAACAGATCTAACTCTACGGTTACCCAAATGATCAATGTCATCTGTATTACCTATTTTTTGTTCTCTTAAGTTGATTAAATAGTCAATTGTTGCTAAAATATCTTGTGTTGATAGGACTTGAAAATGTCTCGGAAGATTTAGTTGGAGCTTTTTATTTAATTTATATCTACCAACTTCTCCTAAATCATATCTTTTGGGGTCAAAAAAACGACTATACAACATTTGTTGAGCAACTGGGGTTGTCGTTGGCTCATTAGGTCTTAATTTACTATAAACAATGTATAGAGCTTCCTCTTCTGTAATATCTTCTATGTCAGTTCTACCAGTCTCTTTAAAAAACTCTTTGCCAGCATAAGATTGGGATGAAGATACAATAAATAAATATTTATTTATTCCTTTCTGGATATCTGATGTGCTAAGGCCTATAGCTCTCAAAAAAACCAGAATATTAATTTTTTGTGTCTTGTCTATGCGAACCCACATTTGGCCTTTTGTATCAATTTCGAACTTTAGCCAAGATCCGCGATTGGAAATTATACTTGCTATATATGAATACTTATCATTTTTATCTGTCTCTTGCTTATAATATACACCTGGGCTTCTAACTATTTGGTTAACAATTACTCTCTCTGTTCCGGAAATAACAAAAGTACCACGATTAGTCATCAAAGGTAAGTCAGCAATCAGGATATATCTTTTTCGGTAAACCTTATGTTTTCTTTGACTATCAATAAAAGTTTTACTAATTTGATTAACTTTATCTGTATTTGGATAATTGATAGTTTCAAGGTCTTTTCGATGTAATTTTGCCGCAACATATATTTGTGCACTATAAGTCTTATCTCTATATTTAGCCTCTCTCACATTGAATTTTGGAAACTTAATTTTATACTCTCTCCCAAAAAATTGCAGCTCAACTCTATAACTAGGATCCATAATCGAAGGGAAAGAGGCTAGAACTTCACTCAATCCTTTTTCTATAAACCAGCGAAAACTTTCTCTTTGAATTTGTACTAGATCAGGTAATGTAAACTCAGAAGTTACATCAATAAGCTGTTTCATGTATCTCCTTGATTATTTTACTTTAATTAATTATATTTTATGAACTATAAATTAGGTAGAGAATTGCAAGTCATTAGTTAAAATTTAAAATAAAGTATTAGCTTTTTACAAAAAAATGTCCCCATACTATCACTAGGATGGAGAAGTATAAATAGTTTCGCAATTTTGAGCTTAGCTTACATGGAGAGTTTTCTGTTTTCTTAAAGCCCGAGTTAGACGCGATTTTTTGCGCGCTCCAGTGTTACTATGTAAAACTCCTTTTTTTACAGCTTTATCAATTTTACTGTAAGCTAAGGCAATTTGAGTATTAATTTCTGGAGAAGGGAATATACTACAATCTTGGATTGCGATCAGACATTTTTTCATTATGTGTTTGACAGAACTCTTATAAACCTTATTTCTAGCATTATTACGTTTTGCAACTTTTATGCGTTTAATAATTGATTTTTTTTGTGTCATTCAAGAAACCTACATTTCACATATTAATGTTAATTATAATTATTTTTCAATTATAACACTAAACCCTTAATGATTAAAATGATTTTTAACTGTAAGAAACAAGACAATTGGAAACTATCCAAGCACAGAGTTTACTTGGTTTTTTCTTTAAAACAGAGTAGAATGTTTATATGAATTTAGTAAAAGATATAAGAATTTAGGTAAGTGCTTTGAGAAAAACGATAAGACTGTGCCTAAATTCAAAAATTATGAAATCATGACGTTTGTTTACTAATAATTATGAATTTTTTAACCAATATACTATGGCAAAAAGTAAAGGTATTCGATTGACGATAACTCTTCAATGTACCTCATGTCCGCAGAATTTAGAAAGAAGACCGAACTCATCGGGAATTTTTAGATATACTAGTAGTAAAAATAGACGTAATACACCGAGTCGGTTAGAATTAAAAAAATATTGTCCAAAGTGTAATAGCCATACCACATTTAGAGAAATCAAATAAGTATCAAGAAATTTTATGACCATCTATCGTAAACGTAGCTCTTTATTAAAAACAAATCAGGAAATTAATTATAAAGAAATAGATTTACTACGCAAATTTATTTCTAAGCAAGGGAAAATACTACCTCGACGTCTAACTGGTTTAAACTCAAAACAACAAAAGCAGATGAGTGCCTGTATTAAACGAGCAAGGATACTTTCATTACTTCCTTTTATCAATCGGGATAGTTAAAAACTCTATATATATATCAAAAATCAATAATTTTTTAATTACTACAAGCATTGTAAAAAGTTATTATGGGCTGATTGAAGTCTATCGCATTATACTTTATTATAAAGTAAAATGATGAGTGTTCTCTCATAAAAGCTATCAAATAATATAATATCTGAAATTATGATTTCACAATTTTTAATTGGAGCAGCCCCTCATACTTCTGCATGGTCTCTGCAAGTTGCCATTATTATGCTAGCCAGCAATTTATTAGTGATGATAATTGGTAGGTATGCTATACAAGTACGTGGCCTAGGTCCTTCAATTCCATTAGCTGGTTTTAAGGGTTTTGGCCTACCAGAATTATTAGCTACTACTAGTTTAGGGCACATTATTGGAGCTGGCATTATAATTGGCGCAAGTAACACAGGTCTCATTGCATAATTATAAGGAATAGCCACATCAATATTGATATGGCTATTCCTTATTTAAGATTTCACATAGAACAGTAGAATTTTATCCTACGTATAAAAGCAAAGGTATTCTCGTTTAAGCTAATCCAAATAATTGATTTTTATCTTTATCTGTCTCACTTGCTATGCAGACTATACTAAGAGAAGAATAACTACTATTTGCTAAATAAGACCAGAAATAATCATAGCCATTACTTTGGGTCAGCACAAATAACATATAGATATTAGTCAATGCCAATTGATTTAAAAAATTATCATCGTAATAATAAGATGACCCTACAGCCCTCTTATCTAGATATTTTCGAAATAAAAAACGGAAGCGTCTTAGAAAACTCTTTAGAATAGAATACTGTGTGGTTCTAGTGGAAATCTGTAACTCATTTTCACTATTTAATATGCTATTGATTTGATAAAAAATAGAGTCCTGAGAAATATATTGCTTAATAATATATGCAAGATTTAGTATTGTGCGTAATGAGATTTCATTATTTTGATAGTTGGATCTTAATTTATTACTATGCCTAATTTGAAAGACATCCAGAGAACTAATGAGAGGCCAAGATAAATCCTGTTTTGCTTTATAACTAACTATATCATGTATTATTTCAAGATCTAGAGCCTCACAAGTTAAAATTATAATATCAAAATTTTGCAGCATAGATTGATTTACTAGCATAGTCTTCGTACTTTAGACTAATTACCTCCTACAAAAATAAGGTCTGGAAACTTTTCTTGTGCTTTAATGAGTGATTGCTCTTTACCATCTTCTTGCCAATAATTAATAACTTCCGTTGCTTTGTTCAAAATATCCACTTTATCTCTCTCTGAAATCCATGGTTTCGATTCTATCTCTACTTTTATTTGTTCCCAAGCATCGTTACGGGGCCAAAAAAAATACGATGTCAAAGGACTTGTTCCATCTCCTAATATTTGATCAATGGCAATAGCCACATTGTTTTCCAGCCATAAAATCTTTAATGTAAACTTAGACATAATTTTTTCCCTCCTATCATTATTAAGTATTTAGATTAAAATTGCTCTAACAACTAGATAACTTGAGATTTCCCTAAGAGGTTTTTAACAGTATTGCTAGGTTGCGCACCTTGTTGTAACCTCTCTTTTATTCTGTTGACATTAAGACGAGTTTCGCGTGTGATAGGATTAAAGAAACCTACTTCTTCAATTACTTTGCCATCTCTTCTAGTAGAACTATGCATAACCACTATACGGTAAGTTCTTTGTCTCTTTCTTCCAAAACATTTAAGTCTAATTCGCATCATATTGAAATTACCTATAACTATATAGATTTATTTGTCTAAAATTTTACGATATCCTATGTCAATAAACTTTTGACAGTTTGTATTACTTACTTACGTGAATAAAACTCTACGACTAGTAATTCATTAAGAGTTAAAGCTACCCATGAGCGTTCTATTATACCATTAACTTTTCCTATTTGTTTTTCCTTATCTAACTCTAAATGAGTAGGAATGTTGATTAAGGCTGGCGATGCAAGGCTTTTTTCTACAAGTGCCTGAGATTTAGAATTGTCTTTGACAGTAATAATATCTCCTGGCTTGCATTGGAAACTAGGAATAGAAACTCTACTTCCATTAATACAAATATGTCCATGATTAACTAGTTGACGTGCTGCTGGTATAGTAGAGGCCATGCCTAAACGGAAGATAGTATTATCTAGCCGCATTTCAAGTAATTGCAATAAAACTTGGCCTGTAGATCCCTTAACTTTTCTAGCTAAATAAACATATCGGAGCAATTGAATCTCACTAATTCCATAGTTGAAACGTAGTTTTTGTTTTTCTTGCAATCTAATTGCATATTCCGACATTTTCTTTTGTCTTTTCTTTTGTCTACCTTGGGACTTCTTTGTATCTATTTTTTTACTAGTTAAACCTGGTAATTCCCCTAATCTACGGACAATACGTAATCTAGGACCTCTGTAACGAGCCATATTTGTTCCTCTGTTAATTAATTAATATGCCAAACCCAACTTCTTATTGTTTTGGTATAGAGTCATCTTCAGCCGTTCGCATAATGCTTGTTGAGAAAAAAGCTCCTAATGTGCCTTGTCTAACCGTTCTGAATAAAGTAATGAAAAGACTAAATGCTTCATTTTGATACTCTACCAAAGGATTCTGTTGGCCATAACTTCTCCAACCAATAATATCTTTAAGAATATTCATTTCTCTAAGATGCATTGTCCAAGCAGTATCTATACTATTTAATAAAATATATCTTTCGAGTCTTCTTATAATACCTGGCCATTCATCTTCCCAGTAGGCTTCTTTTAAGTCATATGCGATACGTACCTGTTCACGAAAATATAATTCTAATTGTTCATAATTTAAATCTAGGATGGAATATATATCATAAGGTTCTTCAATACCTAGTAGAGTTCGAATTCTATTCAAATAATAGAAGATTGTTTCTTCTTCTTGTCGCTTAACTGCATTAATGATATATTCACTGATATCACCTATAGCCTGCTCAATGTAGAAGTTAATATAATCTCTCAAATACTCAATTGTGAGAATACGGTATCGTTCTGTAAAGATAGCCTGCCGATGTTTGTCTAATACTTCATCATATTCAAATAATTGCTTTCTTGCATCATAATAAAAAGATTCAACTTTTTTTTGAGCACTTTCAATACTTTGACTCAAAAAAGGAGCTTCAATTGGTTGAGAATCATCTATTTGTAATACTTCCATGAAATCACCCAACTTACTTCCTCCAAATATACGTAAAAGCTTATCTTCCAAACTCAAATAAAATCTTGACAATCCTGGATCGCCTTGCCTTCCTGAGCGACCTCTTAACTGATTATCAATTCTTCTTGATTCATGACGTTCGCTTCCGATCACATATAAGCCGCCTAGCCTTATCACTTCGTCTCTTTGGATATCAAATGGTATCTTATAATTGTTATATATTATATCATATATTTCTCTGAACTTATTGAGTAACGGATCATCAACTTTAATTTTTTCAGAAGCTTGAAGAATTAATTTTTCTAACTCCGCTTCTGTTAGTGTTCTTTTGTCTAATTGTATTAATGGGTAAAGTTCCTTTGTAATTAATCTATCTATGCTTTTGACTGTAGCGGTGTCTTGTAATAAATTGGAATTTAGCACAGGAGATTCTTCTTCAGAATATAGTTTCTGTGATACTAAATCTAGTAACAAAAGCCGAGCTAAGTAAGCCGCGTTACCTCCTAATATTATATCAGTACCTCTTCCCGCCATGTTTGTAGCAATAGTTATCGTGGACTTCTGTCCCGCTTGTGCAATGATTTGGGATTCTTTTTTTATATTCTCGGGTCTGGCATTTAAGAGCTGATGAGGAATTCCTCGAGATTTGAGTAAATTTGAGAGTAAGTCTGATTTTTCAATACTACTAGTACCTACTAAAACAGGCCTACCTAAGGTATACATATCTAAGCATTCCTGAGCGATAGCTTGCCATTTTCCATATTCTGTCTTATAAATTAAATCGGTAAGATCCTGACGGATCATAGGTTGATTAGTAGGAATTTCAATTACTTCAAGTCCATAAATTTGATCAAATTCAACTTCCTCTGTTATGGCTGTTCCGCTCATACCAGCAATTTTATTATATCGTAAGAATAAGTGCTGGTAAGTTATGGATGCTAGAACTTCTGTTTCTTTCTGCACCTCTAGATTTTCTTTAGCTTCAATAGCTTGGTGCAAGCCGTCTGACCATCTACGGCCATACTGTAATCTCCCTGTGCTTTCATCAATAATTACTATATTTCCTTCTTGAATTATATAGTCAGTGTTAAGATTAAACAATTCTTTAGCTTTAAGAGCATTAATTAGATAAGGAAACCATGGGTTTTTGGGGTCATATAAATTATTAGTTTGTAAGGCAGTCTCTAGTATAACAATACCTTCTTCTGAGAGAGTAATACTTTTGCGTTTTTCATCTACCTCATAGTGTTCATTAATATTGAGAATTTGTGCGAGGTAAGCAGCTTGTTTATACTTGTCATCACTAATTTGGTCCGAATTAATTGAAATTATCAGTGGAGTTCTAGCTTCATCGATTAAAATTGAATCAATTTCATCAATAATACAGTAATGATTTAAACGAATAACTTTATCAGATAGTTTACCAATTAAATTATCTCTTAGATAGTCAAATCCTAGTTCTGAATTGGTAACATATGTAACATCACATGCATAATTATTTTGTCTTTCTTGGGTATCCATACCTTGTTGAATGAGTCCTACGGATAGGCCTAAAAAACGGTGAATATTACCTATTGATTCAGAATCGCGCTTAGCTAAATAATCATTTACAGTAACTACATGTACCCCTTTACCCAGCAATGCATTCAAATATGCTGGCAAAGCAGAGACGAGGCTTTTTCCTTCACCAGTTTTCATCTCTGAAATCTTTCCCTCATTTAAGACGATACCTCCCATTATTTGAACTTCGAATAAACGGAGACCTAGAACTCTAATACCCGCCTCTCTAACTATGGCAAATGCTTCAGGTAAAATGTCCTCTAAAGATGTACCATTATTTATTAATTTTTTGAATTCAGTTGTCTTGTAGCGAAGTTCTTCATCCGATAAAGAAGATAATGTTTTATCATATTGATTGACTTCGCTTATAATCCGTTTATATTTACTAAGCTTGCGACCTTTACGTCCTTTAAAAAAGTTGATCCACATAATATATGATTGATATAATTATACACTCACCACCCTAAGATTGGTGAAAAAAATTCTTGAATAGATGCTAAAATTTCACCATGATGCATGAGAAAATACTGTCGAGACCAGAAAGGACCAACGTATTGAAATTTTCTTTCTAGCTCATAAGAGTGAACATATTCTATTTGATAAATTTGTTTGCAAATATCTAATTCAAGGTCAATAAATAGACGTCCGATGGGAAGCCGTTCATTTGTTATAAATTCAGACAAGATCTTTGTGTTCCAAATTGAATTGGCATATACTATATTACCCTTATTGTGTGCACTAAGCCAGACTTGCCTTGATATTTGAGGGTAACAGATTTTAGAACAAATAAATCTTTCCGAATAATCTCGCAACTGAATATTTGCAATTGTCTGAATCTGTAGTTCAACAGGAGTTCCTAAAAGTATTTCGAGATGTCGAGTTAATGAACCATCACTTAACAGAATAGTTTGCCAGATAGGTGGAATTATTACACTTGGAGATTTGAATGAAGACTGTTTCACTATCAGTGAATATAAAGATATCATTGATTATATCTATAATTATAGCCGAATATTTTGAGCATATATTACTGTAGTATAGCAAAAAATATACCTAAGGAACAGTTAGCGACGGCCTGGAAGGGATGTAGATATAAGTTAACGTCTAACTCAACTTATATCTACAGCTCTTCATTACATGTATTTTATTTTAGCTTAATGCATTGATAGCGTAATCTAAATATGTATTTGCTTCATTTGCAGCTTGGCTACTTAAGCCATGATTAGCTTTAATATATTGTAAAGCCTCAATATACCAACCAGGTGCTAAATCAAAACTACGGTTAATTTCTTCTAAACCAGCTACTAGATACTCATCAATTGGGCCAGTACCACCTGCAATCAGGCAATAAGTAATCATACGTAAATAATGACCTACATCTCTAGCACATTTAGCTTTGCCAATTGAACTCGATGCATATGTAGGACCTGACATTTGTGTTGTATAAGGGAATTTAGTGTATACAGCTTGTGTAGCGCCTGTAATTAGTTGTTGAGCACCATTGGTCAATGCGCGAGCAGCATCTAGGCTAGCAGCAGCTCTTTGATAACGGCCATTTACGGCTTGTAATTCTGTACCACTTAAAAAACGACCTTGGCTGTCTGCAGAAGCAATTGCTTCAGTAATTGGGGTTTTCATGATGATTTTTTAACCTTAAATCTTTAATAAAATTATAGAGTTGAATCTCAATTTACAAAATTATTTACTAGATATAGAGCAGATATATAATAATAGTTTATATCCAGTAATAGTTAACTTAGTAAATAAGCATACTTATACAACAGCCACAGCTGCACGATCAAAGTAACTTGCTAGTTCAGCAATCAGTGAACTACAGTCACCAGGAGTTACTTTACTTGAATCATTAGCAATAGCAATAGATGCTTCTTTCATTTTCTGAACAGCCACTGCTACAGATGCTCCAGGAGTACCTAAAGCTTGATAAGTTTCTCTTAACCCATTTAAACATCTATCGTCCAAAACACTAGAATCACCAGCAACCATTGCGTAGCTTACGTAACGCAAAATGATAGACATATCACGCAGACAAGCTGCCATACGTCTACTAGTATAAGCGTTACCACCTGGTTGAACTAGTTGAGGTTGTTCCGCAAATAAAGCACGAGCAGCGTTGGTAACAATTGCTGAAGCATTTGAATTAATACCATTTACAGTATCTAATCTTTTGTTACCATCAGCTACCATAGCTGCTAATGCATCTAGTTGGGGCTTACTTAAAAATTCACCTCTTACGTCTGCTTGTGCAATAACTTTTGCAAATGCATCTAGCATAAATTTTCTCCTATTTTATAAAAACTAATAATTTTTGTGAAAAATTTAGATAAAATTTGTAAATTTGGACTTTCATTACTTCACAATTTAATATAGCGTATAGTTCGATATAATATGCGCTTGGACAAGTCTATCAGCAATATATTACTTATTTGTCTACTTTCCATACTTATTTTAAAAAGCAAACTATCATAATTTGTTTAAGTTTTATAAAGAAGTATAGCTACTATACATTTTTTGTATTTACAGTGGTTTAGTCACCTATAATTTCAGGCTGGGTTATTTCATCTACCATTTCTAGAATAGCTCTGATCACCGGTTTGACCTTTGGATCATCAATAATATCAATATCTTCATATCTTCTACGTTTAGCTCTGTGTGCTACTTGTACAGTTATTTTATAACGATTAGTAGCTACGTTTAACAATTGTTCGGTCTTACTTAAAATTATATTAGAACTTAATAGTTCATATCTATTCATTTGGGTTTATTGTCCTGGACATAATGTATAAATAGGGTCTGTAGTGATTAACGATCAATAAATCTCTAGACAATTTGTCAAATAATAACTTTAGGCTAACAATTATTAACGAAAAATACCTTGAACACTATATTAGTTTAATGGTTTTCAGGGCTAAATATAGACTCGTTGATATTGCAAAAAATAGCGCCAAAAATATTACATATCCCAAAAATATACTCATATGGATCTCCTTATAAATAAAACAATACTTAACTAGCACTTATTATATAACATCCTCAGTTTATATTTAGAATAAATGGTATATCTATTTTAATTAGTTAAAGAGATTTAATTGTAAATTCTGTAAACAGTCTCTTGGTTATTTTTCTTTTTTTATTCTAATATATTAAAAAATAACAAAATACTTCTGGTTAACTAGATAAACTAAAAATTATGACTGATTTTATTAAGTGCGTTATGTAGATAGTAGCCAGGTAATAGATTCTAGGAACTCTTAAAGGTAGTAAGCTCTTAAATCTATTCCGGATGCAAGAGTTTAACATTACGGCATTGTAATACTATGTAAACTAATGATCTGCATTTAAGTGCAAGTCTTGATATTTACACTTAATAAATCTTATCTCTTTGTATTATTTTACACAATTGGATCCAAATACTTGTCTATTAGAACATACTCCTTTCAAGAATATAATTTAAGGAAAAAGATCTTTAATATTTAGTGATATATCAGAATATCATGATAAGTAGGCTAATGGTCAATGTTTTGAATATTAAAGAAGTAGTATTGTTTGGCAATATTACTTGAGCCATATGCGAGGAGACTTGCACGTATGGTTCTCATAGAGGTTCATTAACGAACCCACTAGATACCTTAGTGCGACTCGAAAAATTTTATGAATTTTACTAAAAAAATAAATGGGTAATGAAATTAATGTACCTTTAGCATGAAAGCAAAACTAAACTAGGAGATTATGACAATAGAATAATTGATGCTTACATAACTGCTTATCATTTACTTAGGGTTAGATGGTAGATCATGATATCTGGTTTGTAGGTTAATATTTTTTGAACTATATCATATATATTTTTTTAAGACGAGAGAATATTGTAAGAGTTATTTAAAGTTCGATACAATCTCTAATATTAAAACAAATGAGATTATCTGATAGAACTTAGACTCTAGAGAATAAAGGAATGGAAAAAAAGCAAATTGTCATCTTTAAATTATTGGCATAACTTACAAAGCTAACTTTTTCATGGTATTTTATATGTTTTAGATTAAAATGCCTGAGCCGTATGCGAAGAGACTCGCACGTATGGTTCTTAAGGAGAGGCTCTTGAGTAATCTCTACCTGACTAATAATGATCCTTTTGTAGGCAACTTAGCAACACCTATTAGCAATTCAGGTTTTACCAAAAGTTTTTTGGGGAATCTACCTGCTTATCGTAGAGGCTTATCACCACTTTTAAGAGGTGTGGAAATAGGAATGGCTCATGGTTATTTTCTAATTGGCCCTTTTGATAAACTGGGACCTTTACGTAAAACAGATGTTGGCTTACTGGCCGGTTTTCTTTCTACAGTAGGACTAATTGTTATTTTAACTACTTGTCTAGCCATTTACGGAACGGTATCCTTTGATAAAGATGACTCTAAGGATTCTCTTCAGACAAAGGCTGGATGGCGACAATTTACCGCAGGTTTCTTGGTAGGAACTATAGGTGGAGCAGGCTTTGCTTATCTACTTCTATTAAGTTTTCCTGTACTACAATCTGCCGGGCTGAGTATGTTGACTTAACTTAGAATTATGTATACTTTAGATTATTTATTCTTAACACATAAAGTGATATAAAATGAGAATAAATAATCTAATTTTTTTACAAGCTTTATCTAACTTGTGAAAAATAGATTTGTGATGTTAAATTATAATTAACATCATAATTTATAATTTATTGAAATTTGCAATAACCCTGACTAAAAGCTCATAAAGGATATATTAATCTTATGAAATTATCTTGGAAAACTTTGATTCTCTGGTCATTACCTGCTATATTTATAGGATTTTCACTGTGGCAGGGTATCATTGTCCCAGAACAGGTTGATTTAGGACAGAATGTTGCTAGCTCAAGAATGACCTATGGGCGTTTTTTAGAGTATCTAGATATGGGATGGGTAAAGCGTGTAGATTTATATGATAATAGTCATACAGCTATTGTTGAAGCTTTGGGACCAGAACTTGGTAATAGAATTCAAAAAATTCGGGTTGAACTACCAAATAGTACGCAGGAAGTGATAACTATGCTACGCAATGCTCATGTTGATTTAGATGCTCACCCAGCACAAAATTCATCTGCCTTTTGGAGTTTTGTTAGTAATTTAGTTCCTCCCCTTTTACTAATTACTGCAGTCGTTTTATTATTTCGTAGGTCTAGCAATCCTTCAGGTGGACCCGGGAATGCATTCTCTTTTGGTAAATCTAAATCTATGACACAAGTGGCTGCAAAACCTGGAACCACATTTAAAGATGTCGCAGGTGTGGATGAAGCTAAAGAAGAATTTAAAGAGGTGGTTACTTTTTTGAAAAAGCCAGAAACTTTCACTTCCGTTGGAGCAAGAATTCCAAAGGGAGTTCTTCTAACTGGCCCTCCAGGAACTGGAAAAACTCTTTTGGCTAAAGCAGTTGCTGGAGAAGCAGGAGTTCCCTTCTTTAGTATTTCTGGTTCAGAATTCGTAGAAATGTTTGTAGGAGTAGGTGCATCTAGAGTTAGAGATTTATTTAAGAAAGCCAAAGAGAATGCTCCATGCATCATTTTTATAGATGAGATAGATGCTGTAGGAAGACAAAGAGGGGCTGGAGTTGGCGGTGGCAATGACGAACGAGAACAAACTTTAAACCAATTGTTAACAGAAATGGATGGATTTGAAGGTAATACTGGAATCATAGTTATTGCAGCGACTAATAGAGTAGACATATTAGATTCTGCATTACTAAGACCTGGGCGTTTCGATCGTCAGATCACAGTTGAGACTCCAAACTCACTAGGTAGAGAAGCTATTCTGTCAGTACATGCTAAAAATAAAAAACTTGATAGCTCAATTTCTATTCCGGCTATCGCTAGAAGAACTCCTGGATTTTCAGGTGCTGATTTAGCCAACCTACTTAATGAAGCAGCAATCTTAACTGCTCGTAGGAAGAAATCAGCTATTTCTATTGCGGAAATTGATTACTCTATTGATCGAATTATTGCCGGTATGGAAGGAAGTTCTTTGATAGATGGTAAAAGTAAACGTTTGGTTGCATACCATGAAGTTGGACATGCAATTATTGCAACACTATTACAATGCCATGATCAAGTTCAAAAAGTTACTTTAATTCCTAGAGGGCAAGCTAAAGGGTTAACCTGGTTTGCACCTAACGAGGATCAAATGTTAATATCGCGAGCACAAATCTGTGCAAGGATTATTGCAGCTTTAGGTGGCAGAGCTGCAGAAGAAGCTATTTTTGGAGCTTCAGAAGTTACTACCGGTGCAGGTAATGACTTACAACAGGTGAGCAGTATGGCTCGACAAATGGTTACACGCTTTGGTATGTCTGATGTAGGCCCACTGTCATTAGAGGGCCAGAGTAGTGACCCGTTCTTGGGAAGAAGTATGGGTACTCGGACTGAATATTCTGAAGGTGTTGCAACGAATATTGATTCACAGATCCAGATGATCGTACAAGATTGTTATGTTGAAGCTTTAACAATTATACAAAATAATCGTGTAATTATAGATAGAATTGTAGATATTCTAATAGAGAAGGAAACTATTGAAGCTGAAGAGTTTGTACAACTAGTTTCAGAGTATACTTGTCCTCCTAAAATAAAACGAAGACGACGAGTTTTGTTATCCGTATAGTATTAAAGCTATAGATTTATTATGTAAATCTATAGCTTTAATACTATACTACGCTTTAGTGAAAGTTAAATTATTGGCCTTTGCATAACGTACCATAAATCGCATAAAACGATCCCACACTTCAGGACTTTTCATTAGGTAGACTGCTTCAATGGCTTGAGGTTTGCCATTCACAAACTTAGCATTAACATCTTTCGTAACTAATTCACCTTCTTCATCTAATAGATACATGCCAGTTATTTCGCCTTCCTGATTATTACTAGAATCTAAGATTTTTGGCTGAAAGAAACGAAATGTGGCTGTGCCTGTACTACCATCACGAGATCGAGTGAGTTGCACTTCTGGGATAATCTCTTCATTAATACCTGGAATAAACTGTATTGATGCCATTTTGTTACCACTTTGTATATAAAATCCTATAGAAGCTAAATTCGAACGAAGTACTCATCATTTTCCTACTTTATTTTTAGGTCTAAATAAATCTGGGGTGGGAGGATTCGAACCTGCGAATGGCGGAGTCAAAGTCCGCTGCCTTACCACTTGGCGACACCCCAACTACCTAATAGAAAGATAACTGTTTTATAAAAAGAATGTCAATATTAGGCTTTGATATATTAATATCATCCTGGTTTAAGTCAATAAGACTTTTTTAGCAATGTTTTTTATTTACAAGGTAAAGCCTTATTATGCTCTAATTTGTAATTTCTGAGACTTAATTTTTTGAGCAATTTGAGCAATTTCTTCTATAGCAATGGATTCTTGCATTCTTAAAAATAAGTACTTTAAAATTACACTTTGTTTTTGAATTTCTTCGTCTCCAATGATAATACAGCTAATTGAATTCAGTTGATTAGCTTTTTTTATTTTTTTCTGTAGGCTACCTTCACCCACATCAATATCAACTTTTAATTTCTGTTTTCTGAGCTCTTTCAGTAATTTTAGAGAGTATAATTTAGCTTGATCTCCAAGACAAATTAGATAGCAATCTAGACTTCCCTGATCAGGTATAAGAGATTCTGAGACAGATAATAGTAAACGTTCCATGCCGATAGCCCACCCTATTGCCGGTACAGGCGGTCCTCCAAGGGATTCTACTAGGTTGTCATATCTTCCTCCGCCACAAATAGTATCCTGTGCGCCTAGATTTGATGATTTAATTTCAAAGGTAGTATTATTATAATAATCTAAACCTCGAACTAGTTTGGGGTCCACTATGTATTTAATGGATAAAGAGTCAAGATAGGTACAGACTAAATCAAAATGTGTTTTTGAGTTTTGATCTAAAAAATCTAATATAGAGGGTGCTTGTGCTAGAAGTGATTTAACTTGTGAATCTTTAGAATCTAGAAGCCGTAAAGGGTTGTTTTCCAAACGCTTTTGTGATTCAATGTCTAGCTGATATCTATATGGATACAGGTAAGTGTATAAAGCTTGCCTATAATTTTTTCTAGCTTTGTTGTCTCCTAAAGAATTAATATATAAAGTTAAATCATGAATCTTGAGTTCTTGTAAAATCTCCATTGCTAGACTGATAATCTCTGCGTCTAGCCGAGCATCAGCACTCCCAATACATTCTAATCCTAACTGATGAAATTGTCTTTGTCTTCCGGCCTGAGGTCTTTCATAACGAAACATAGGGCCATAATACCAGAAGCGCTGTGGAGATGGCTTCGTATAAAGTTTATGTTCAATAAAGGATCTCACAACTCCAGCTGTGCCTTCTGGTCTCAAAGTAATCTCACGTTTACTTTTATCCTGAAAAGTATACATTTCTTTTTGAACAATATCAGTTATCTGTCCTAAGCTACGAGTAAATAAATTACTTTGCTCAAAAATAGGTGTACGTATTTCTTTGTAGTTTGCACATTCTAGAATCTCGCGCGCGATATTCTCTACTGCTTGCCATAATTTAATGTCAGGGAACAAGATATCTCTAGTACCTCTGACTCCTTGAATGTTTGACATTGATGTACTTTCCTAGTTACAATTCAGATTTTCATTAGAAATAAGATAATAAAAAAAGTTAAGAAGATTGTAATCTTCTTAACTTTTACGATAAGTAATTTAATTAACCGTTAATAGCAGGAGCTGTTAATGCAACTGGTAGAGTAGTACCTGATGCTAAGTCTAGAGGGAAGTTATGAGCGTTACGTTCGTGCATTACTTCCATACCTAAGTTAGCTCTGTTTAAGATATCTGCCCAAGTGTTGATAACACGACCTTGGCTATCTACAACTGATTGGTTGAAGTTAAAACCATTTAAGTTGAATGCCATAGTTGATACAGAAATCGCAGTTAACCAAATACCTACAACTGGCCATAAACCTAAGAAGAAGTGTAATGAACGAGAGTTGTTGAAACTAGCATATTGGAAGATTAAACGTCCAAAATAACCGTGAGCAGCAACAATGTTATAAGTTTCTTCTTCTTGACCGAATTTGTAACCGTAGTTAGCAGATTCATTTTCAGTTGTTTCACGGATTAAACTAGAAGTTACTAGTGAACCGTGCATAGCTGAGAATAGAGAACCACCAAATACACCAGCAACACCTAATTGGTGGAATGGGTGCATTAAAATGTTATGCTCAGCTTGGAATACAAGCATGAAGTTGAAAGTACCTGAGATACCTAGTGGCATACCATCAGAGAAGCTACCTTGACCAATTGGGTAGATCAAGAATACAGCAGTTGCTGCAGCTACTGGAGCTGTAAAAGCTACTGCGATCCATGGGCGCATACCTAAACGGTAGCTTAATTCCCACTCACGACCAGTGTAGCATGCTACACCTAGTAGGAAGTGTAGTACAACTAGTTGGTAAGGACCACCGTTGTATAGCCATTCATCTAAAGATGCAGCTTCCCAAATTGGGTAGAAGTGAATACCAACAGCTGCAGAACTAGGAATAACAGCACCTGATACGATGTTGTTTCCGTATAATAAAGAACCAGCAACTGGCTCACGGATACCATCGATATCTACAGGAGGAGCAGCAACGAATGCAATGATGTATACAGAAGTGGCAGTTAATAGAGTTGGGATCATTAGTACACCAAACCAACCGATGTATAAACGGTTTTCAGTGCTAGTAATCCATGAGCAGAAACGTTCCCACAAGCTTGCGCTTTCGCGTCTTTCTAAAGTAGCAGTCATAATATTAATTCCAGGTTTAAAGGGGTGTAAAGTGTTTTTAATTCCCAAGCATATTCATACCTGTTAGTATTATTATTTCTTGCTTGTATAGAAAAAACAACTTTTTTTAAAGCTCAGTATGATATCAACTAAAGATCTCAGTAGGTAGTATAGGTAAGGTAAGGTAAACTACGTCACCTCTCTAATTATAGTAAATATAGATCGAATTTTATTATAGTATGATATAATTTTATTTATTAAAGTAACATGATTTTAAATTTGACCCATTGACTACTATTTAGCATAATGAATGATTTATATGGCAGCAAAAACAACTAATGTGGGTTCTGTAGTACAGGTTATTGGTCCCGTTTTAGATATTGAATTTAAGTCTGGAGAATTACCTAAAGTATTTAATTCTACAATTGTAAAGGATGGTCAAAAGACTATTACATGTGAAGTTCAAGTGCGACATGCTGTTATTTCCTAAGGCAATATTTTGATTAACTGATAGCTTGAATCAAAACCTGAAATCTAGAAAGTTAAAGTTAGGCTTTTTTAATTAGCCATAAAAAGCTAAAAATTATTAATCGTTCCTTGAATATCTAATTTTTATATTATTTTTTAGAAAGTGGTATCTTTAAGATTCTAGATAAATAGTTATGAAGTGGGAGATAGAACATGGCATTTTTATCTGTTCTAAATGGGTAAAAGTAGGGATTACTATTAGGTCAAATCTACAGTATTATTTAATTAATAACTAGATTAGAGTCAATATTATATTGTGCTTATTTAGTAAGATAAGTTTTCATAGGAAAATTATCTGAGCTATATGCAAAGAGATTTGCACGTGTGGCTCTTTGGGAGGATATAAACTATTCAACCCTACCAATTATTAGGTAATAATAGAGTAAGAGCTGTTGCGATGAGCTCAACCGATGGACTTGTGTGGTATGTTTACAGATAATTGATTGCTATGACAATGATGCTCTCAAACTTTTTTTCCCAAAGATAATTATGGCTGAGTCTTCGATATGCATAATTAATGATATAAGTGCATAAAACTCGATGAAGGCGACAAGAAAAATTCAGAACTGTCGGGCACATGTTATCCTTACTTATAAATGAAGCAATAAGGTTAGACTTAAAAACGAATCTATTTATTATATTAATTGTTACTCCTGGGAGGAAAATAGTCATTTGAATTCATATATCAATATCCTATTGTGAATTTGTAATTAGCCATACAATGACCATAGTGATAGTAGGAACCTAAAAAGCAAATAAAACTAGGAAAAAAGGAACATAAATACGTAATTTTATCACTAGTAAAGTTATTAAAGTAGAGTGAATTAACTAGTATTCTAGTTACAACTTTAGCCAACAATAACTCGAGTTGAGTTGGTGGAACGCTATATGAAATAAAAGTTTCATGTATAGTGTGATTAGGGGGAAAGCCAAAAAGGTTACCTATCTAAATAAACGAGGTGCTGAAGCCATCGATACTGGAGCACCCATAAGTGTACCAGTAGGAACCGCCACTCTTGGCAGAATTTTTAATGTTTTAGGCGAACCAGTAGACGAGTTAGGGCCTGTTGCTCAAGAGACTACTCTACCTATTCATAGATCTGCTCCTGCTTTTACCCAATTAGAAACCCAACCTAGTATTTTTGAAACCGGTATTAAAGTTGTTGATTTATTAGCGCCTTATCGAAGAGGTGGCAAAATTGGGCTTTTTGGAGGAGCCGGAGTAGGTAAGACAGTTCTTATCATGGAATTAATTGTGCGACATAGAAGTTATTTTTATCAAAAACATAGGTTATCACTAGAAGTTGGCTATCTAAAAAGTCATTTTTTAAGCACTAGTTGGATGAATGGAATTAAAAGTTACCTCGTTAGGATTGCATAACCATAATGATGATACAATTCAACAATAGAGATCAGAACAATGATACAGTTAAGTTTGTGTTCTAATTAATTCTCTTTCAATTATTTAGAGATTGTAACTTAAATTTTGTCCGGTAAAAATAAAACATGGAATCGTCTTTAATTAGATTAATTAATTTTCTAATGAAGATGAATGGATGTCTGATAGATGGAAAAGCCTTATAAGAAGAAGAATAATCGTATAGGCTTCTTTTTACATATTTAATTATGGAAAACGCTTGTGTCAAAGCAGTAATACAGACAGGTCTAATTTAAATGATGAGTAACTACAATAACACTTTAAAATAATAAACTGTACTTTAAGTCTGAAAAATTTTAAGCATGAATGAAGACCAATATGCCCTAATGAGTTCCACCACAGTAAGTTCGGGGAGATCTGAATGGGTAAATTTTAACTGGAAGGCAATACAACATCGTGTTAAGTTTTTGAGGTATCGAATATTTAGCGCCACTAGAAAAAAAGATTCTCCTAATACAATTAGGCTTCAAGGACTAATGTTAAATAGTAGTGCTAATATACTTTTGGCAATTAGGCAAGTTACTTCTAATAACCGATATAAATCTTTCTCAGGTATTGAAAAAATTCGTGTTCATTTAGTCCAAGAGCTAATGAATATTAACTTAAGCTCTTATTCACCTATAGTTTATAAGAGCTTGAACATACCAAAGACTAGTCGAAAACAAAAACTACTAAAGATAGAAATCCTTAAAGATTTATGCATCCAACTAATCGTGAAGAACGCACTTGAGCCTGAGTGGGAGGCTCGATTTGAGGAAAATATTTATGGATTTAGACCGGGAAGGTGTTCCCATGACGCAATAGCACATTCTGTACAGATAATGCGTACGTATAATGCCAAACAATGGGTAGTGACTGTACATTTAGAACAAACTGTAACTAATTTTAATGTAGAATTAATTCTAAGAAAGTTATATTCTTTCCCTAGAATAGATTTAATATTCAAATGGTTAAAGGCTGGGTGCGTTAATCTTAATAACCATTTTCAGCTCGATTTTGGGTCTGCTATCGAAAGTATTATAGGATCTTTACTATTAGATATTACTTTTGATGACTTTGATAAGATTATTAAAAATCATTATTCAAGTATAACTAGCAGGCATTTTTATATACGTCATACTAGTAATATCCTTCTTTTTTCTGAAACTCAAGAAGAAGCCATTAACAATAGAAGTTTATTTGCTCTTTGGTGTGAAAACATGGGCATAAGCTATACATTAGATAGCGTTCAAATATCTTATTTAAAAGATGGGTTTAATTTTCTAGGCATTCAAGTCTGTCCTAAGAAATATAGTAATTACTCTATAGCTCTAGTGCCTAATGAAAATGCGCAAAAAGAGATACGAGCCAAACTGAAAAATATCTGGATGAGAGGAAGAGGTAAAGATGTTCAATGGGTACTTGAAAAGCTAAATCCTAGAATAAGAGAATGGTGTAGCTACTATTCTTTTTACAAGTCTTCTAAAATCTTTAAAGATATCGATAATTGGATGTTTCAAAGATCTGTACGGTATTGTAAGAGAACACACCCCAATAAATCTTGGACTTGGATGCAGAAAAAATACTTTGGACGCTTCAATGCCAAAAAAAATAGTCGATGGATTTTCGGTGATAAAGAAACTGGAAAATACCTTATTCGTTTTAGTTGGACAACTGTTCGGCAATATGTACCTATTCAGATTCAGGCTTCCCCTGATAATGTTATTTATAAAAGTTACTGGATTAAAAGAAATGCTACGGGAATTACTAATAACCAACTGTGGAATATATCTGACTTTAAAATTGCACAAAGACAGAATAATATTTGTCCTATCTGTGAAAGTTCTTTGTATAATCAGGAGCCTATTGAAAAACATAAGATAATCATCAAAAAGTCAGCAACTCAAATTTATCCATTTAATATGATGTTTCTTCATTCAATGTGTTATGAATGTCTTAAAAATACTTACTAATGTTAAAGTAAAATCCTGAAATTAGGCCGGAGCCGTATGCGAGGAGACTCGCACGTATGGTTCTTAGGGAGAGATGTATCTACCCAACAATAATATTGCAAAAGCTCATGGTGGTGTATCTGTTTTTGGTGGTGTAGGGGAAAGAACTCGTGAAGGTAATGATTTATACATGGAGATGAAAGGTGCGACGTGTTAAAAAAATTTATGTTCATAGTCATACATAAAACTATTCCTATTATTTTTGGTACATAATTCTTTTAAGGAAATGAAACATAGTACAATTATGTTGATACTTATTAAAGCGAATCTATGATATCTTTCTCAGAAAATAAAAAATACGATCAATAATAGTAGCCATATGACTACTGTGTCTATAAATGTTTGAATTTCCATTATCTCGAAATTAAGCATTGTGTATGATAATAGCTCTTTCAAACTATTATTCACGAATCAATCAACCCTAATGTTGGAAAATAATTAAAATCTAATTTTTTATAAATAGATAGGATGGAACACGCAAAGATAGACAAAATCATTATGAATTAAGTTATATCTAGGATCTTAAGGTAAGCAAAAGTTCATCCGTAATAGGTGAGATATGCTGACTCTTGGAGTGCAAAATCTTTTGAAAAAAATTTTGCACAAGCCGTATGAAATGAAAGTTTCACGTGCGGTTTTAATGGGAGCATTATAATACATGCTACTCCTGACAATCTGGTGTAATTAATGCAGACAATCTTAGTGAATCTAAGGTTGCTTTAGTATATGGTCAAATGGTGTGATTTGTTATAATAGAATCTATTCACTTAATTAGAGCTAATAACTGATGAAATACTTATTAAATTTAATAAGATAAAATTAATAATATTAGAATTTTTTTCTATATAAAGCATTATTAATTAAATTTTAGGTATGGTTAAGTCATAGTACTGAATAGATATAAGCTGCGTTTATAAAACATGTCCGTTGCATATAGCGTACTGTAGGTTTAAATCAAAATCTAGTAACCAAGTAGTTTTTCATTTAAAAATACATGGGAAAATATTATAATATTAACGATATCTCGTACACAAAATGGAGTATAATCTATCCCTAAATCTAAAATATTATTTTCATCGGAACAAATTAAGTTTAGATAGAGTTCCATCTAAACTAGGATTAATTAAGAAGCTGCAAACTTTTAGCTAACTTAATTACTTAAAATATCGTAATTCTTTCATCAAAAATATTAGCTAATGTATATATTTGTATGAATACTTTTCAAAACTCTTGGGATTTAATTGCTTGGGATAAGGTGCATCTCCATATTTTAAAGTTTCAAAAAAAAATTTATTGTGCTGCTCTTCTAAAAGAGAAAGGTCGCGTTTATTCTTTGCAGAAAAAACTGATTAATAGTCGGATTCTAAGACTTTGGGTTGCTCATGAGCTTATGATTAGGACTAATCAAGCCTCGAAATCTACTGATCAGTATTGGCTTTTTTCACAATTAAAATGTTTAAATAGATTAGATACTAGTGTAGAAGATCGATACAAAGGTAATATCTCTAAAGGGCGAAATTTGCTAGTCCAGACTGTATTTCAGCCTGAATGGGATGCTATTTTCGATCACTCAAATGCTGGATTTAAACATTATAGGTCCGTAATAGAAGTTTTAGAAAAAATTTCTTGGGTCTTTAGCAAGTACAAGTCATGCTATATTCTAAATATTAATTTAAATCGATATATACATTTAATTGATCATGACATCATACAGAAACAGATCAAAAATTCTTTGCTATTGAAAAGTTTGTACTTGCGAATTGTAAAAATTAATAATTTGATTAGTTCAAGAAGCTCTATACTCCGTACTTATTTATATAGTGATAAGGATCCTGAAATTCAATTGTATAATTTGTTGATTGATATTATATTCGGCCAGTTTTCTATGATTTTAAGGAAGTATATAAAACATAAATATATGTATACTAAAGTACTCCCCGGAAATTCTAAGGAAAAAGATTCTACTACTTATTTACGATACTTATATAATTTTACTTTTATTCACACCCAGTGCGAATATCTAAAAGATATTCGTTATATATTTAGATATTGGTTGAACCAGATAGGAATTCGTCTCGATTTGCATGAGATGAAAATACATTTACAAGGTCATAAATTTAGTATCCTAGATTTTAGTTGCAACTATATACCATATACGGCCTCTTTCCAAATTAGGCCTAAAGTCTCTGCTCAGAATTATCTCCTAAAAACGATATCTCTGTTAAATCAGAAACTAAAAAATTCTGCTTTTGATATATATATTAATCGGCTTACAATAATTTTGAAACATTGGTCTAAGTATTTTCGAATTTGTAACTGTAGAAAAACATTAGGCATACTAGATGAGAAGATATTTCAAAAAATAAAATCATGGGCTTTTAGAAGGCATCCTCGATGGTCACGTGAGAAAATAAAGTCTAAATATTTTCCTACAGATATAACAATTAAGTATTATAATCGAATTTATTCAGGTAACTGGATTTTGCTTGATAGCACTAAAAGTATTTTTTTGAACAAGTTAAGATGGGATTATAGGATCACGGGAACAAATATGTTCGATTCAGCAAATAAAAAGCGGTACTACACTAGTTATTTATACAGTACAAATATGATGAACAGGAAACTAGGCTAACATCTTAAATATGGCAGTTTAAAGATTTCGATATTTTAAGATGAGTCGTATGAGAAAAAATTATCAGGTACGATTCTTAGACCGAATTAATTTTTAATTTAGGCAACAATGAACCACCAGGAGCACGTATGCGTGTTGGTCTAACTGCATTGACCATGGCTGAATATTTCAGAGATATAAATAAACAAGATGTTTTATTATTCGTCGACAATATCTTTAGGTTTGTACAAGCTGGTTCGGAAGTATCAGCTCTATTAGGTAGAATGCCTTCTGCAGTAGGATATCAGCCTACATTAGCTACAGAGATGGGGGCTCTTCAGGAACGAATTACTTCAACTAAAGATGGTTCAATTACTTCTATTCAAGCAGTGTATGTTCCAGCAGATGATTTAACTGATCCTGCTCCGGCAACAACTTTTGCACATTTAGATGCAACTACCGTGCTATCTCGTGGCCTTGCAGCCAAAGGTATCTATCCAGCAGTGGATCCTTTAGATTCTACTTCTACTATGTTACAGCCGAGTATTGTAGGTAGTGAACATTATGATACTGCTCAAAAAATTAAATCTACTTTACAAAGATATAAAGAATTACAAGATATTATTGCAATTTTAGGGCTAGATGAGCTTTCTGAAGAAGATAGACAAACAGTAGCAAGAGCGCGTAAAGTAGAAAGATTTTTATCTCAGCCTTTCTTTGTAGCAGAAGTATTTACTGGTTCACCTGGTAAATATGTTTCATTGACAGAGTCAATTAAAGGCTTCCTAATGATTTTAAATGGAGAGCTTGATGAATTACCTGAGCAAGCTTTTTATTTAGTTGGGAATATTGATGAAGCAATTGATAAAGCTAAAAAAATAAGTGAGTAGAGGAAAATTATGGCTATTGATATTCGTGTTATTGCACCTGATGGTACCACTTGGGATGCTAATGCTGAGGAAATAATTCTTCCCAGCAGTACTGGACAGCTAGGCATTTTATCTGGACATGCTCCATTACTTACAGCTATCGATATTGGCGTAATGCGAGTTCGTATCGGTAAGAATTGGACACCTATAATCTTAATGGGTGGCTTTGCAGAAATAGAAGATAATAAATTAACAATTGTAGTTAATGGTATAGAGGAGACTTCGGTTATTGACCTAGAAACGGCTAAGGTTAATTTAGAGAAAGCTATCGAAGACTTGGATCAAGCACAGTCCAATAAACAGAAGATAGAATTAACTCAAAATTTACGCAAGGCAAGGGCAAGAGTTCAAGCACTTACTACTGCTTCTTTAAATTCATAGAAGATACTAATAAGAATAAAAAAGGCTATAATTTACTTTAAAATTATAGCCTTTTTTATTCTTATTAGCTTAGACCTGAACAAATGTAGTCAAAGTATAAGCCCATCTCTTTACCCGCTTCCGGACCCACTAAACTAGCTGTTACCTCTTCCATGGCCTGAATAGCCTGAATAGTTGCACCAATCGGCACACCTAAAGAATTGTAGGTTTCTTTTAATCCGTTTAGTACTCGTTCATCTAGAATAGATGGGTCACCAGCTAGCATACCATAAGTTGCATAACGTAAATAGTAGTCTAAATCACGAATACATGCTGCATATCGTCTAGTAGTATACATATTGCCACCCGGACGAGTGATGTCAGAGTATAATAGAGCTTTAGCAACCGCTTCTTTGATAATAGTTGCTGCATTAGCTGCTATAGCTGCTGCTGCACGCACTCTTAATTCGCCTGTTTTAAAATAGCCTTTTAATTTTTCTACAGAGCTATCATCTAAATACTTTCCTTGTACATCAGCAGCATTAATTACGGAGGTAATTGCGTCTTGCATGGTATTAAATTTCCTTTCTAAAATTGTATTGTAAGAGTTAATGTTAGGAATTTCCTAAATTAGCTTTCGTTATAATAACTTGGTTGTCTGGGTAGATTATTGCGAGTAAATCTATTGCATAGCGCCTAAGGTATAATCAAAATAGAAGCCTGCTTCTGCTGCATCTTGACCTGATAATAAAGAACATGCAACTTCTTTCATACAGCGAATACCTTCAGCTACACCTGAGATAGGTGTACCCAGAGAGTTGTACATTTCTTTAACTCCTACTAGACCGATCTCTTCAACTGGGGTTACATCTCCAGCGACAATACCATATGTAATTAAACGCAGATAATAGTCCAGATCTCTCAAACAAGTAGCTGTCATTTCTTCTCCATAAGCATTTCCACCTGGGGAGACTACATCTTGACGCTTTTGAAATAATTGTTGGCCACCTTGTTTAACGATTCTTTCACGATTATCAGTTAAAATTTGCGCGATGCGTAAACGACGTTGGCCAGATAGTACAAAACTTTTGATTCTGTCAAGTTCGCCTGGACTTAAGTATCTAGCTTCAGCGTCAGCATTAACAATTGATTTTGTGACAATACTCATAAAAAACTCCTAAGATTAACCTTTCTGATTATAAAGGCTTGCTGTTAATAGTATCTAAAATGTATCTAAGATAAGGCCCCTACACTACAAAACAATAGATGATAAGTATTCTAAATACTATTTGCATTTTAGAATAACATTCTACGCTTTTGAAACATAATATGCTATCCTTCCTGTAAATAGTGATAAGTATACTTACTTGAGCAGATAAAATCTATTTGTGGACTAAATCTAGATTAAAGCCTATAGACTTAGCTTATTGCCCTACTCCAGAGTATATTCTATCTTTATTATGCACCTCTAGCAAAGAAGTAACTGATAACTTTTGATTGCTAAGTACTAAAGCAAAAAAGTTGTCAGTTACTAATTCTCGAATTATTTTAAATTTTATTTAAGATTTTCTATCATTAACATTAAGGTTTGTAAAAATATGATTGCTAGTGTAGGTGAGCAATCAATTCCAAAAATAATAGGGACTGTTCCTTCAAATAAACGGAGATAAGGTCGTGTTAAACGATGAATGGTATAGAAAGGTTCTACATACCAATTAATATTTGGAAACCAACTTAATGTAATTTTAGTTAGAATCAGAATAAAATATAATTGTAAAAAATTAAACAGAGTTGCTACAAGTACATTAGTCAAATTAATAGTAGACACTTCATTCATAATTATTTTCTTAATTGATATTGAAATTTACGTAGACATAATTCTACAAGTTGTTATAATTGAGCTTTTTTATTAAGATTAAGTAATAAAAAACTATTCTTAATTAGCAAAATCATTCAACTAGCAATGCGATTAGCCAATATTCGATCAGTATTTGATCACATACACTAAGTAATATAATTAATTGTAGGCTTAAATATTGCCTGTAGAATATTTACAGGTATGTGGAATGTAATAATAGTGAGTTAAAATAAAATAAAACCATTAATTAAAATAACTTTAATCTATGCATCACAAAGATCGTAATATTTGGACATGGGGATTTACTTCTGGTGCAGAAAATTGGAATGGACGTTTGGCCATGTTAGGTTTTTTATTTTTATTAATTATAGAGTTAGTTACGAAAAAAAATATTTTATTTTTTCTGGGAGTACTTAAATTATCTTAAAGTAGTCAGATGAAATTTAATCTTTTTTCGAATGGTTCTATAAAACATTAGAATTCGACAAGGAGATTTCCTCTAGCCGTTAGCTCATCCATCCATAACTATGAAGCCCTTGTCCTAGAAAATTAACTCCCAAATAGCAGATCCATACAACTACAAAGCCTAAAGAAGCAAGCATTGCTGCTTTTTTTCCTTGCCACCCTTTAGTTATTCTAGAATGTAAATAGGAAGCAAAAACTAACCAAGTAATTAAAGCCCATGTCTCTTTTGGGTCCCAGCTCCAGTAAGATCCCCAAGCTTCATTAGCCCATACTGCGCCAGAAATAATACCCACTGTCAGTAGTGGAAAACCTAACGCAATAGTTCGATAACTTAAATTATCAAGATTATCCATCAAACGTAATTTATGTTCGGCATAAGAAGCTGATAAAGATGAAGTTTGTTCTTTTTGAATCATAATATTCTTTTTGAACCTATATTTGTCTTCTTGGCTTAAAACTAGGAATAAAATAGACAGTAAGGTACCTACCATTAATATAGCATAACTTATCATCATAACACTAACGTGCATTACCAACCAATTTGATTTTAAGGCTGGCACTAATGCAGTAGCTTTCTGCATACTACTTGGTAAAGATAAGCTTGCGAAAGCTATTACTAAAGTAGATAGAGGGCTTATTAGAGCTCCAATAATATTACTTTTTGTTTTATTTTCTAGAATTAAATTGACAAAAGTCATTCCCCAAGTTAGGAATAACAATGACTCATATAAATTACTTAGAGGGAAATGCCGGCTATTTACCCATCGAAGACTTATTGTTGTAAACAGAATAAGATTAGAAGTCAATAAGGTAGTTCTTGCTGATGTACAGAGAACCTTTATATTAGGAAATGCCATGCTACTCCAATAGAGCAACATACTTAGCAGTAAGATTGCAAATGTTATATTGATTGAAGAATTATGTAAACTTAACATATTAATACTCATAAAAAAGCTCCGTTCTAAGGTAGTATACCTATATTATATACTAAAATAAGAGAACACTAACTTCATCTAATTTTAAAAGCTAGTGTTCTCTTATTTTAATTTAAGAATTAATGCTTATGATAAAGCGTTAATAATGTAATCTAAGTAGCTTGCAAATTCTGTAGCTGCCTGAGCTGACATATCCCTAGGCACACAAATTCTATCTCTAGTGTAAGCAAAAGATGCTACGTAAGCTGCAGTTGGTAAATTTAATGCACGATATACTTCACGAGCACCTGCAATACCCCACTCATCTAAAGGACCTGTACCACCTACAACTAGGCAGTAGTTGATTAGACGTAAGTAGTGATCAATATCTCTGTAGCATTTATCAACTTTCTCTTTTGTATCACCAGCTTCACCTGCATTTTTTAGGTAGCTATACTTCGAGAAACAAGTATCACCAGCTTCTTTTACTACAGCTTCATGATTACTTGCTAGTTTTTCAGCAGCTTCTAATCTTGCTGCAGAACGTTGAATGTTACCTTGTACAGATTCAAGATCTGAAGCGCTTGGAAAGCGACCTGCTGCATCTGCAGCACTGATTACGGTAGTAATAACTGATTTCATGAGTGTCTCCTAGTCTAGATGAAATTCAAATACTTATACTTAATAATGACTAACTAGATAATAATTTAGCTAATAGCTGAAGTTACTTTATCAAAATAGCTAGATACTTCTGCTACTAATGAAGCACAGTCACCATCTGTTACTGGAAGTTTGCGTAAAGGAGCCTTACCATCGATTAAAGTAAGAGCTGATCCTTTCATAAGCGCAACAGCACGAGCTGATGAATTAGTTGGTACTCCTAAAGCAATATAAGTTTCTTTAAGACCATTTAAACAACGATCTTCTAGTACTGAACTGTCACCTGCTAAAATAGCATAAGAGACATAGCGTAAGATAATTTCGCCATCTCTTAGACAAGCCGCCATTCTACGGTTAGTATAGCAATTGCCACCAGGAGAGATTAGGCCTGGGTTTTCGCAAATCATACCAGAAACCGCATCAGAAACTACACAACTTGCAGTAGATGCAACAGCATTAACTGCATCTAAACGTTTGTTACCTTCAGCAATGAAGTTTTTTAAAGATGCTAGGCTAGCGCCGCCTACATATGCAGCTTTTGAATCAGAATCAACTACTACTCGGGAAAATGCATCAAGCATTGGTTTCTCCTCTAAGATGAATATTTAAAATGTTACAGCTGGTAGAATATTTTAGTAAAGCTAAACTCTTAGGGTTTCACTATTACCTTACTCTTCGTTCAGCTGATGTATCTGTATTACTAATGATTATATTAAAATATAATTATTTTAATATTAACAAAGTAACAATATGTAATTATTTCATATTTACTATTCATTGCTAGTTGAGATATTTCGATTCTGAATAAAGAATTTGATCATGTTATCTTTTACCATCATTTTTTTTATTGCTGATTGCAACAGTTGTTTAGATTTGGAACCATTAAAATTCTTGATATTTTTTTTGTATTTAGATAGGAAAGCAATAGCTTTCTCCCTAACCACACCGTACGTGAGATTTTCATCTCATACGGCGTTCTATTACCTAGTAAAGGCAACTAAAGGATATCTAAGATACCTTTGCTCTCTTTTACTTGAATTAATCTTATAAAATTTTCCATGTTCCTTATTTCTTTGCCCCATCTTTAGGTTTTAAGCTTGAATAGATTTTTATTTATTAAATTTCATACAGTTTGTTATTCTTCTAAAAGTTATGGTTTTAATTTATTTTCTACTCAATTTTATAATTCGTTTTAATCTATAAATCTAACCTTAGATGACAAAATAGAGTACTTCTTTTTTTGTGCTTAATATTGAGAGCTTCATATTTCTATTTTTTTACAAATATGTCATAAGTGCAGCGTAAAGTACCTTAAATTAAAAAATAAAGTTGTACAAATATTTTTGATTACTAACATGTCACACAAACTGCCAAACGGAATTCTTGTTCTAAATTTAGGTTATTAAGCATATAAAAATATAGTTTCTATAATTTTGATTCCTCAGAAGCTTCAGTCAATCTAAAATATCTATTTTGTTTGTCTATTTGCTTCTGCAACTCGAAGTCAACACTCACAGGTATGTAACTATTCCAGATCTGTCGCAGAATTAGTATTTTTTTGTCATGTACTATATCATATACTAATTGAGTAGGAGATTTAATTGATATGATACTTTTCTCAAACCCCTGATCCTCTGTAAGTTTTTTTTTGTATTTTTTTGTCAAATAATATTTATAAAACATGTCAGTTTTGAGAGTAGTTTTCCGCATTTTCTACCTTTATTATTTATCTATGTGTAGAAATATTTTGAAATACTTGGATTTCTATTTTGGTTTCTTGAATGATGCGATTTAAATGATATTTTTTCTTAGTATACTGGATAATTGTAGAATCTAGAACAAGTGCATAATTAGTAGTACACATATATGAGCGAACAGTATTTAAGTTTGACCTCGCAGATAGGTATGAAGATTGATTAGCTGGTAATATTTTAGAATCAACAGAGGTTAAAAAGGAAGGAGAAAAATATAGTTTAGAAAAGTTAAATCGAGAATTAGCTAGAAGTTCAAGGATACTTTTACCTATTCTTTTTCTTGTGATTTCGACAAGACCTAATTCTGAAAACTGTACTACTTGAGTTTGAACTTTGTCAAATTTAAATAGTTTATGTAAATATCTTAATAATTCTAATTGGTCTTTTTTAGAAATCATATCAATGAAGTCAATTACTATGACTCCTGCTATGTTTCGAGTTTTTATTTGATAAGCAATTTCTTTAGCTGCAGAACAATTTAAAATTAAGATAAGGTCTAAAGGATACTTTTGCTTATCGAATATTCCAGAGTTTACATCAATAATTGTTAGGGCTTCAAAAGTTTCTATAAAAATATAACCTGATGGAATTAGTTCCACTCGGAAACTAGATGCTTGTGCTATAGCTGAATAGATCTTAAAGTTTTCCAAAAGTTGTTTTTGAACTATTAGAATATTTAATTTAGGATTGAGAAGAAGACATGACCAGCGCTGAAGATAGGATTTTAGCCTTTTGACTGACTGCTGTGAGTCAATAAATATTGAGCCTATTTGCAAATGGTAGAAGTCGCGAACAACTCTCTTTAGAATATCAGAATCTTGATATACCAAGAAAGATTGGTATTCTAGATTCTGATTAATTATTTTTAGAATAAGATTCCATCTTAACTTTAAGGTTTTCCACTCATCTAGAATAATAGAACTATCTATTCTGCCGGCATGCTTTCTAAAAAATATACCTCCTGAAGATATTGGACGCAATAATAGAGCTAAAGACTTTAGGTATGATTTTTCGTCTAGGTCTGAAATTTTGCGTGATATACAAATTGCTTTGTTCGAAGGTGATATGATAATGTAGCGGCCGGGGATTGTAATATTAACGGTAAGGCGAGGGTTTTTGCCAAAAAATGCTTCTTTAATAATCTGAACGCATAACTTTTGTTTAATGACAACAATCGTTGACAATGTGGAATTTTTTTTACTCCTTAGAGCAAATAGATCATTTGCATGAATAAAGCCATTTTTAGACTTTCTATTAATTTGTATGGCTACAAAAATAGCTTTTATAGTAGGAAATACCCTAGCCACACTACCCATATAGATGTTACCAACTTGATATGTTGGATCATTGATTATAAACTCATATAAGTAACCATCGTGTAAAACTACCGCTAAATTGTTTAAAGATGATATTATAATATTTTTTTCCATACTCATTGAGCAAATTATATAAGAAACTATACATCTTGTCTCCAATCCATCAAATCAGAAACAAGACGACATAGTTAGCACTAAACAGTGGTCTTTGGAATTACATTAATTTTTTTACGATTATTTTTTACTGTGCGAAATTCAACTAAACCATCTACTAAAGCAAAAAGAGTATCGTCTTTTCCAACACCGACATTTATGCCGGGTTTAAAGTGTGTACCCCTTTGACGAACTAAAATTGTTCCTATAGTTACTATCTGACCACCATATCGCTTCACTCCTAGCCTTTGAGCATTAGAATCACGACCATTGCGCGTACTGCCACTACCTTTTTTATGAGCCATTTATTGTGTCTATCCTAGATGTTTACTGATACTTTTATGCTTCTATTTTATTAACCATAACTCTAGTCAAAGATTGTCGGTGACCATTCTTAGCACTTGTATTTTTCTTAGGTCTACGTTTAAATACAATTATTTTCTTACCTTTCAAGTGGCGAACTACTGTTGCATTCACAGATGCATTAGTTATACATGGCTGACCTATTTGGATAGAATCACCATTTTTAACGAATAAAACCCGTTTGAATTGAATAGTGTCACCTGGATCTAATGCTAAACGATTTAAATCATAGAAACGGCCTGGTTCTATCCAGAACTGTTTTCCTGCTGCTTCAATAATTGCGTATTTCATGTTTACTAATATCTAAAATATATTTTATTTAATACAGTAATATTTAAATTAAATGTATTGGAGTTGTATTCTATTGGCCTGCTTGCATTGGTTAGAGATACCAATCTTTTTGATTACGCAGCCTTAATTATACCCAGGAATGAATATATTACTCTACCAAAATTTTGAATGATTGATATAAATCTTATGAAGAGCTTGATTTCATTATACTTGAGTAGACTAGATAACTTCAAGCAAGGAGATAATTAAATAAATATTATGACTACATACTTTAAAATCATATCTCAGCATTTTTTGCAGCAAAAGGTTTACATTAATATATCAAAAACTTTTTTTTACGTATAATATAATTTAAATAGTATTATATTAATAGTTTATATGTTGATTTTAAAGCGGTTATTGTAGTACCCAGCGAAAAAAAATTTGCATAATAAATTATTCGAGCTAAATGTAATAGTGCGATACGAAGTTTCAATGTTTCTATCTAGGTTAATTTGAAGAATTAAAAGAAAAAATAAGCAATTTTATAGAGAAAGTATTCTATACCAGACAATTCTTATTGCGCTTCTAATTAAGCAGTATTTGACGGTTCAGTAGAATGTATACCAATATCCTATTAAATTACTGGTTTCTTAAGCAATAGCTAATTGCAAAACATAGTTCGTTACTGAATGATTGGAATACTGTTAAGCAGAAAGCTTATTAATATTGAAGAACGTAGTATTAATGATTGAAAACTATGATATCTTATCTGTGATTTCTTTCTCGGTGGATAGCTAATAACCTAATTCAAAGTCTTCAATCTTATATAATTTAAAAACCATATTTTGGACAATTACGTTATCGTAATAGGGTTTAGCTAAATTAGTTTCAAATGATTTAAATTAATTTGAGCCGTATGCGAGGTGACTTGCACGTACGGTTCTTCAGGGAGTCTATTAAATACTGACTTATCCTAACTATTGTTAAAGAGAAAGATATTATTCTGGAGATCAATATGTCTATCCCACTCTTAAGTTATTCCTTGTCTACTCAAAACCAACGTGTCGAAGGCTATGAAGTCTGTGGAGGAGATGAACAGTATAAAATCTATAGTACTGATTATTTACCTGATGCAGATGAAATGGACAATATTATTTGGGCTGCCTACAGACAAATTTTTAGTGAGCATCAAATCTTGACAAGTAATCAACAAACATTTTTAGAATCTCAATTACGTTTTAACCAAATTACAATAAAAGAGTTTATCAAAGGACTTCTTTTATCTGATGCATTTCGCAAATTAAATTACGATGTTAACAATAATTATCGTTTTGTTGAAATGTGTGTGCAGAGAGTTTTAGGTAGAGATATCTATAATGAAAGAGAAAGATTAGCCTGGAGCATAATTGTTGCTTCTAAGGGTTTGGAAGCTTTTGTTAACATGTTAGTTGATAGTGATGAATATATGGACACTTTTGGGGATTCCATTGTTCCTTATCAAAAGCGACGTTCTTTATTCTCAAGAGCTGCTGGTGAAATGCCTTTTAATCTAAAAACTCCTCGTTATGGAGAAGAATTTAGAGGTAAATTATGTAAGCCTCAATTTATTTGGCAAGGTCCAATACGCAGTTTTAAGCCTCAAGAATTAAGAGCCAAAGCCGGTGACCCTTCATTGTTTATCAATATGGTAAGAGAAGTTGCACCTAGTAGGATATTTTAACTGAAATTAAAAAAATGCCTAAAATTTTTATAAAGTATAATTTTTTAGGCATTTTTTTAATTTTCATATAATATAGTGATATATTATATATGGAGATGGAGAGGTGGCAGAGTTGGTCGATTGCGTCTGATTTGAAATCAGATGAGTTTGAAAGAACTCCGTGGGTTCGAATCCCACCCTCTCCGTTAGATTGATATTTGCCAAAATGCTGTAAACTACCTATTCTTTAGCTGGTCTTTAATAAATAATACCGCCTGACCTGGCGTAGTAATTTCCTCTGCATTGGTATCTGGTATTTCCAAGCCAAATTCTTCTTCTATAGACATTACTAATTCTAGTTAGAGTTGATACTCTAAAATATCCCTCCTGCCAAACCATGCATGAAACTTTCATTTCACATGGCTCTACGTTTTATATATTTTACTAAATACGTTTTGGAATTGGCTTTACGACATTTGCTTGTTCCAAAATCCTATATTCTTACTATAAAATTTTATTGAAGAAATTTCCACGTTAAATTATTGTTAATCTAGTTAAACATAGATCCTGTTTTTGAACTTAAGATTATACGCATAAGTAAATATAGATTATACTGAAAATCTATTTTGCGTTACTTTAAATGTAAATTGAAATTGGAGTTTCGAAAAGAGTACACAAATATTAAAGAAAATAATCTTGTCCTTTTTACAACAGTTCGTTCTTCTAATCATATTTAACTACCTGGATACTAGCTTCATCTTACTTAATCGCTGTAATTATTAACGGTATAAATCAAAATGTAGTATCAGATTATCTTTTAACTATGTTTAGATAAAAATTTAAATTTTAAACAATAATTTTTAGATTAGTTATGTTAATCGTAATATTTTAGTTAGAAACTAAAATTAATAAACGTGTCACACCAGTATCTAAAGAATCTGCTCCCAAGTCATCAGTAAAGCTTGAAGTTGCAGTTACTTGACTTTTTTCAATACCTAACTGATGAGCTACGATCTTTTGTACTTTCTCAAAAATTTCGTTTTCTTCCACGAGTGCTTTCCAACTTCAAAATTTACAAAACTATAAAGTGATACTATATATAAACTATAGTATTAACTATAAGAGAATATTATACAACAAAGTAATGAAAAAATATACATTGTTTATTGTATGATCAAGCTTTACTACTTTATGAAACTAAATAGATGATTACTTATGCTCATGAAAATAAACATTTAAGATGCGTTGCAATGCCCGGATAATTTGCAATCTTGAATTATTCGGTATCGTGTAAATTTTCATTTGACGGATTTTTGCAGTTTGCCTAAGTCTTGTATTTTGCTTCAACTCTGAGCGGAGGCCAAGTATTACATCTGCTTTGTCTATTTTGTGAGTTAGGATAATTGGCCAATGAAAAGAATCTATCCATCCTTTACATTCCTTACTATCAATGGAATAGATATAAACCCAAATAATTTGTTCTAGTGGTGGAAACTTTGTAACTTGTTTTGTTTTTGGATGAGGCATAAAAATGCTAGCATTTGTGGGATTAAGATCCTTATCCTCTCGATTCAGAGCTAATGGTTCTGATAATTCTCTCCATTGTAAATTTGCATTTACTGTTCCTTTCATTTCAGCTTGAACTAGTAAATCACACTCTATAATATTTCTTCCCGATGCTTCAAGTCTTCTTTTTTGCTCTAAAACTTGATCGCCTTGCAATACTAGATCTATAGTATAGTCTACTCTTTCATGAATAACCCAGTTAGATCTATCATGTATTTCAATAGCTACTTGAAAAGCAGGTGAGGCTTTCCTCTCTAAAATACTCTTTTGAGTCCCTCGCCTTTTAGCTTCGTCATCACCTAAAGTAACCTGTTGGATTCCTCCTACTAAATCAACTAAGATGGGATTTTTTATTAAACTTTTGAGACAATTACCATGAGCAGTACCTACTAGTTGAACTCCTCTCTCAGCAATGGTTCTAGCTGCCATGGCTTCTAATTCTGTCCCTATTTCATCAATAATAATTACTTCTGGCATATGATTCTCGACAGCTTCAATCATTACTTGGTGTTGTAGTTCTGGACGAGTAACTTGCATTCTTCGAGCTCTTCCTATTGATGGATGTGGGATATCTCCATCCCCAGCAATCTCATTAGAGGTATCTATAATAACCACTCTTTTTTCCATTTCATCTGCTAAAATTCTAGCTATTTCTCGTATTGCAGTTGTTTTACCTACTCCCGGTTTACCTAGAACTAGTATCGAATCTTGGGTTTCAAGCAAATCGCGAATTATACTAATTGTACCGAAAATAGCTCTTCCTACTCTACATGTTAGGCCGACAATATTACCTTGTCGGTTTTTAATACAGCTGATACGATGTAATGTTTTTTCGAGACCAGCACGGTTGTCACTACTAAAGCTACCCACTCTTTTTATACAATAGTCCAGATCAGACCATGATAAATGTTTGAGAGAAAGATATTCTGGTCTGGATGGAAAACGGGCTTCTGGACGCCTACCCAGATCAATCACAACCTCAATTAGTTGTTTCCGAGATATATGGTTCTCTAAGGGAGTCCGAATGAAATCTGGTAGAATTTCTAATAACTTATCAAGATCGTCTGCGATTAACATATTAGGTTTGAAAAATTTTTATGAAAGACCACTATATTAAATATTTTATATGACTTTATTGTAACTAATTTTTACAGAGACTAAACACTATTAATAACCTGTCTATAATATATAGTTAGAAACTTACCCCTTTGAAAAGTTCTTGACACTAGTGGCTATTTTGTTAATAAGTACTCAAGAGATATTGGGAGAGTAAGCGTTTTAAGTTTCTTATCTCACACGAGGAGAAAGATATATGGCAATTAGCTCAAAAGAGCAAGAAGTAAAACAAGTTAAAGTCACTGTTGATAAGAACCCAGTGGCAACTTCTTTTGATAAATGGGGTGCGACTCGAATGATATAATTATTAAGATGTCTACTGGAAAGATAAAGGTTAATAAGCAGAAGACCTGAAGGTTATCTATGGATAGGAGTTGAAGTAAGTAACATTGTGTCTTTTGTAACATAATTCAGCTAATCCATTGGGTAATTATGAGAAAAATTATAATGACTTAGAAATTGCTTACAGCAATCTTTACCCTATTTTTCCAAGACGAGGTAAACCAATACAAAGTGTATTTATTTGGCAAAGGAATAAAAAATATATATTAATATTCACTAGAGTATTAGAAACTTACTTTTTTATGATATTCATTGTAATATGTAATGAATATTTGAGCTGTATGCAAGGAGACTTGCACGTACAGTTCTTTGGGAGAAGTAAAAGATCGAAATACTTCGACCCAACCTCAACCAGGTCATTTTTCACGCACACTTGCTAAAGGACCAAAAACTACAACTTGGATTTGGAATTTGCATGCAGATGCGCATGATTTTGATAGTCAAACTAGTTCCTTGGAAGATGTATCTCGTAAAATTTTTAGTGCTCATTTCGGGCAACTTGCGATTATCTTCTTATGGATAAGTGGAATGTATTTCCACGGGGCTCGCTTCTCTAATTATGTAGCTTGGTTATCTAATCCTTCTATAATAAAACCTAGTGCTCAGGTAGTTTGGCCAGTTGTAGGTCAAGAAATTTTAAATGCTGACGTAGGTGGCGGATTTCAAGGTGTGCAAAGTGCGGTATTCTTGAGTTTATTAATTTAATTGGATATTTTGAATCATGCATAAAATTATTTATGTAATAGCTTTTGGTTTTAAAATTATACAAGAGATTAAAGAGTCTTAATTGCAAGTTAAAGAATTAACTTAGACCTGACTAATTTGGTTGTTTTGCAAAACCAGATGAAATGAAAAGACAGTTCCGTAGCTAAAATTATAAGAATAACTCAATCTCTAAGAAAATAATAGACTAATGTACAAATTTCAATGAGTTTATTGAAATCATAGATTTGCTGTCTCTAAATTTAAAAAATATTTTAGATTTTAATATTAAGTATGCATAATTTACTAATTATGATTAGAGATACAAAGATATAAGGAGGCCATAAAGAATTTTTTAAATTAAACTTACGGAATTCCCAAGGCACTATTCTAAATATCTGAGCCGTATGCGAGGAGACTCGCACGTATGGTTCTTCGGGAGACTCTAATAGCATTGAGTCAACCCAATTCACCTCTGGTTTTTTCCAATTGTGGCGCGCTTCTGGAATTACAAACGAAACTCAACTTTATGCTACGGCATTAGGCGGGCTATTTATGTCTGCTCTTATGTTATTCGCAGGTTGGTTCCATTATCATAAATCTGCTCCAAAACTGGAATGGTTTCAAAATGTTGAATCAATGTTAAACCATCATTTAGCTGGTTTATTAGGTTTAGGTTGTTTATCGTGGTCTGGTCATCAGATCCACGTATCTTTACCAATTAATAAATTACTGGATGCTGGCGTGGCACCTCAAGAGATTCCATTACCTCATGAGTTACTATTTAACAGAGACTTAATGGCACAATTATATCCTAGCTTTAGTAAAGGATTAATGCCTTTCTTTACTTTAAATTGGAGTGAGTATGCTGACTTTTTAACTTTCAAAGGTGGGTTAAACCCCGTAACTGGAGGACTTTGGTTAAGCGATACAGCTCACCACCATTTAGCATTGGCGGTTTTATTCATAGTAGCTGGCCATATGTACCGAACTAACTGGGGTATTGGTCATAGTATGAAAGAAATTTTAGAAGCTCACAAAGGTCCTTTCACTGGAGAAGGCCATCAAGGTTTATATGAAATTTTAACGACCTCATGGCATGCTCAATTAGCTATTAATTTAGCTATGGTAGGATCTTTAAGTATTATTGTGGCTCATCACATGTATGCTATGCCTCCTTACCCATACATAGCCACAGATTATCCTACTCAATTATCACTATTTACGCACCATATGTGGATTGGTGGTTTTTGTGTTGTTGGTGCCGGGGCGCATGCATCTATATTTATGGTAAGAGACTATAATCCTGCTCAAAACTATAATAATTTACTAGATCGTATGATACGTCATAGAGATGCTATTATCTCTCATTTAAATTGGGTTTGTATTTTTTTAGGATTCCATAGTTTTGGATTGTACATTCATAATGATACAATGCGTGCCTTAGGACGCTCTCAAGATATGTTCTCAGATACTGCTATTCAATTACAGCCCATTTTCGCTCAGTGGGTACAAAATACTCATACATTAGCGCCGGGAAATACAGCTCCTAATGCATTAGCTACTGTAAGCTACGCATTTGGTGGAGAAACCGTGTCAATAGGCGGTAAGATAGCAATGATGCCTATCTCTTTAGGAACTGCTGATTTTATGGTGCACCATATCCATGCTTTTACCATTCATGTAACAGTTTTGATCATGTTAAAAGGGGTTCTTTTTGCGCGTAACTCTAGACTTATTCCAGACAAAGCAAACTTGGGCTTTAGATTTCCATGTGATGGGCCAGGACGTGGCGGCACATGTCAAGTATCTGGTTGGGATCATACATTCTTAGGACTATTTTGGGTGCGACGTGTTATGTAAAAGTAGATTTATTCTATAACTTTTTTTCTTAATATTAAAAAAATTAGAGAAACATCAATTTAATTCCTAAATTATGTTAAGCTAGCTAATTGTTTATTATATATAAGGTTATCGGCAACGATAAGCCATAAAATTAAGTATCGTTAAAGTTCCATAGAATTTACATACCGTAGGTTAACTTTAGAATTACTCCAGAATAATTCTAAAAATATTACTACTATCCGATACATATGTGGCAACCTAATTAAATACTGAATCATTAAGAAAAAAGGAACACGATTAAAAATGATTATACTAATCATTGTATAGGATTCAGAGCAAAGCAAATGTATTCTAAGTAATATGAATAATATGCTAAAACCCTGAACATAATAAAATAGATTGAAGATTATTACATACAAAATATCTTCCAATTGAATTATGAGGAGCCGTATGATAGGAAACTATCACGTATGGTTTTGTATAGCAAGAAATATAACTTGACTAAACATGTATAACTCTTTATCTATCGTAATTTTCCATTTTAGTTGGAAAATGCAGTCTGATGTGTGGGGAACAGTCACGCCTTCTGGAGCAGTGTCTCACATCACAGGTGGTAATTTTACACAAAGTGCAATTACTATTAATGGTTGGCTGAGAGACTTCTTATGGGCACAAGCATCTCAAGTTATTCAGTCATATGGGTCAGCTCTTTCAGCGTATGGCCTAATATTTTTAGGAGCTCATTTTGTTTGGGCGTTTAGCTTAATGTTCTTATTTAGTGGACGTGGTTATTGGCAAGAGCTAATTGAGTCTATTGTTTGGGCTCATAATAAATTAAAGGTAGCACCTACTATTCAGCCAAGAGCTTTAAGTATTACTCAAGGTAGAGCTGTTGGATTAGCTCATTATTTGTTGGGAGGAATTGGTACAACTTGGGCCTTCTTCTTAGCAAGAATAATTTCTGTAGGATAAAAATTAATAGGATTACAAGACGATGGCAACAAAATTTCCAAAATTTAGCCAGGCTTTGGCACAAGATCCATCAACACGTAGAATTTGGTTTGGGATTGCGACTGCTCACGATTTTGAGAGTCATGATGGAATGACAGAGGAAAATTTATATCAGAAGATTTTTGCATCTCATTTTGGGCACCTAGCAATTATCTTTTTATGGACTTCAGGCAATTTATTTCACGTTGCATGGCAGGGTAACTTTGAGCAGTGGGTTTTAAATCCATTAAAAGTTAAACCCATCGCTCATGCTATTTGGGATCCTCACTTTGGACAGCCAGCATTAAAAGCTTTTACCAAAGGAGGTGTGTCATATCCGGTAGATATTGCATTCTCTGGAGTATATCATTGGTGGTATACCATAGGCATGCGTACAAATTTAGATCTGTACTCTGCTTCGCTGTTCTTACTAGTGGTTTCTGCGGTTCTCTTATTTGCAGGCTGGTTGCACTTACAGCCTAAATTTAAACCTGCTTTGGCATGGTTTAAAAATAATGAATCTAGATTAAATCATCATTTATCTGGTTTATTCGGTGTGAGCTCCATAGCTTGGACAGGTCATCTAGTACATGTTGCTATTCCTGAATCAAGAGGGCAGCATGTGGGATGGGATAATTTTACAAAAGTTTTGCCACATCCCGCTGGACTGGAGCCGTTTTTTACAGGTAATTGGAGTGCTTATGCCGAGAACCCTGATACTGCGCAGCATATATTTAGTACATCTGAAGGGGCTGGGACAGCTATTCTAACTTTTTTAGGTGGTTTTCATCCTCAAACACAATCTCTCTGGTTAACTGATATTGCGCACCATCAACTAGCTATCGGTGTTTTATTTATTGTGGCTGGTCATATGTACCGAACTAACTGGGGAATTGGACATAGTATGAAAGAGATTCTAGATGCTCATACTCCTCCCGGCGGTAGACTGGGGGCTGGTCATAAAGGACTTTTTGATACAATAACTAATTCTTTGCATATGCAGTTGGGGTTAGCTTTAGCATCTTTAGGCGTAGCTACATCTTTAGTAGCACAACATATGTATGCTCTGCCACCATATGCTTTTATGGCTAAAGATTTTACGACTCAGGCGGCACTATATACACATCACCAGTATATAGCTGGGTTCCTGATGGTAGGTGCATTTGCACATGGAGCTATTTTTTTCATAAGAGACTATGATCCTAAGCAAAATGAAAATAACGTTCTCGCTAGGATGTTAGAACACAAAGAAGCTATTATTTCTCACTTAAGCTGGGTATCCTTATTTTTAGGGTTTCACACTTTAGGCTTATATATTCATAATGATGTAATGATAGCCTTTGGGACTCCCGAGAAACAAATTCTGTTTGAACCTGTGTTTGCACAATGGATTCAAGCAAGTTCTGGTAAAGCACTTTATGGATTTGACGTTTTATTAGCTTCTCCGAGCAGTCCGGCTAGTATCGCTGGAAATGGGGTATGGCTACCTGGTTGGTTAGAGGCTATCAATAGTGGTAAGAATTCTCTATTCTTAACAATTGGACCTGGTGACTTCTTAGTCCATCATGCTATTGCATTAGGCTTACATACTACAACTTTAATTCTTGTAAAGGGCGCACTTGATGCTAGAGGATCTAAACTAATGCCTGATAAAAAAGACTTTGGCTATAGCTTCCCATGTGATGGTCCCGGCCGAGGTGGTACTTGTGATATCTCTGCATGGGATGCATTCTACTTGGCTGTTTTCTGGATGTTAAATACGATTGGTTGGGTAACATTCTATTGGCATTGGAAACACGTAACTATTTGGCAGGGTAATGTTAGTCAATTCAATGAATCTTCAACCTACCTTATGGGATGGCTAAGAGATTATCTGTGGTTAAATTCATCTCCTTTGATTAACGGTTATAATCCATACGGTATGAATAATTTATCCGTTTGGGCTTGGATGTTCTTATTTGGACATCTAGTATGGGCTACTGGCTTTATGTTCTTAATCTCTTGGAGAGGCTATTGGCAAGAGTTAATTGAAACTCTAGCTTGGGCTCATGAAAGAACACCACTGGCCAATTTAGTACGCTGGAAAGATAAACCGGTTGCACTATCTATTGTACAAGCTAGACTTGTAGGTTTAGCTCATTTCTCAGTGGGCTATATTCTTACATATGCAGCTTTTGTGATAGCTTCTACTTCTGGTAAGTTTGGATAAAATATAAATAGAATATCAAGATAATCAATTAATTATTATCTTGATATTTTAGTTTCGTAACTGGATAATTTTCAAAAAGTTTGGTAATTTGTTGTACAGAAGGATGCGGGCATAGTTTAGTGGTAAAACATCAGCCTTCCAAGCTTAGGATGCGGGTTCGATTCCCGCTGCCCGCTTAGAAAAAGTTAATAACTTATAAAATACTTGATTTCACTCGTGGTTCATTTTATTATATTAAAAAATATATTTAAAATTAATAATTTCGTTATGGAAACAGCCACTATACTGAGTATTTTTATATCTAGTTTATTACTAGGAATTACAGGTTATTCAATTTATACTGCTTTTGGTCCTACGGCAAGGGATTTAAGAGATCCTTTTGAAGAGCACGAAGGTGCGGTGCGTTTAGCAGATTGATTAATCAATATCAATCAACTACTATATTGTTAGGATTACAGAAGACTAAATAACTAACGTCATGCTAGGCGATAGCATCTCAAATAGAAGGCAAAACAACAGAATACTGATAATGACTGTAAAGTACCTAGATGTATAGTATTTCTAGGAACATTTCAGGAGAAAGCACATAAAACCTTCTAAAACAAAATTTAGGAGATAGAACAAAGAGTTGTTAGTAGCTGTTAATACCTAAGATAGGTATACTCGTCTATAAGAGATTTATTTAGTTACATTATTTAAAGATAGTCTATTGTAAACTGCTTAGAATTAAATAAAAATCACAACATTCTGAAAATAATCTAGTATGTTGAAGCTGAAGTTATTACACGGTAAGTAGGATAATAAGTCAGAATTCACGATCTATTATCATTATCATGATAACAGGTACCTGAAACAACGTAACCTTAAAAGATATTTCTTCGTATATTAATGCAAGCAGCTCTTTATATTTTAGATCTGGTGAATATCCTACTATCTAAAACAATATATAGGAACACATTTTAGTAACATAGAGCATATGTTAACTAGCAGGATTTAGTAAAGTAGCTAATGTTTACTTATAATGAGTAAGTGCGACTCGAAGTTTATAATAGCTAAATATTTCGGTATTAGTCTAGAGTTTTTGAAGCACATTCTAGACTTATCTAAGTATTAAAAAGAATACTAATTGGTTTCAGAATAACTGGATGTATATACTTAAAATTACTCATTAATTGCTATGCTGAAATACTCATCCTGAAATGTTTACAGTATTAATTTTTATACTATAGCTTATCATAAAAACGTGAAACTGATTTATGCAGGTAGATGTCTGGGCGATTAGACTTTATTCTTTTTATCTAATTTAAAAGTAGAAGAGTCGTCTGTAGTATTAAGCAGGATAATTTGTATGGACAAGCTAATTGAAGATTTTAAAATATAATTGAACAATTTGTTTGAGCTATATGCAGAGAGATTTGCACGTATAGTTCTTAGAGAGAAAGCGATAAATCTTTCCACTCGCTAATAAGCTTATTACTTAAACATTTAAGATTAATTAAATGAGAAGCCGTGTGCCGGGCAACTGGCATGCATGGTTTTATGAGGGAAATAAAATTTTTTATTTAACCAACCACTAAGATATTTTATCAGGACCTTAAAAGTAAAAAACCACTCTTTAATAAGAGTGGTTTTTTACTTATTCCTGCATTCTTGGCGGTTCACGGAAGAAGATTGCGAAGAAGATAGTCATTAGAGTACCTGTTAATAAAAAAACATAAACTAAAGTTTCCATTAGATTTCTCCTATGTGAGGTCGTTAAATTAAAATATTCTAGTTCTAGTATTTGTAAAATAGGATATCGTAAAGTTACACTGCTCCTTGTTTTTTAGTACTTCTGTCACCAAGTTTTTGGAATGCTCCAAATTCAACTTGATCGGTAATTTCACCAATACCAGCAAAAACGTCACGGTATAGAGTGCGTGATCCATGCCATAAATGACCAAAGAAGAAGAAAAGAGCAAAGTTAGCATGTCCAAAGGTATACCATCCTCTAGGGCTGCTTCGGAAAACTCCATCTGACTCTAAAGTAGTTCGGTCAAATTCAAAAACTTCACCTAACTGAGCCTTTCTAGCATATTTTTTAACACTAGGAGCATCTGTAAATACTTTACCATTTAACTTACCACCATAGAAACTAACGGTAACTCCTACTTGTTATACAGATCGGATATAAGACCCTCTGTCAACACTGTACATGAAATTTTCATTTCATACAGCGTTCCACTGTTATTACAGCTGAAAGATATTACTACTATAGAGATAACATTCTTTCGCTTACGCTAAAGTTATTTATCTTTAGCTTACCATGTTCCTTACTCTTGCGTTATTATTTCGTTAGGTTTTTACTATAATGCCATTTTTTTGCAGTTCAAAAATTCTGAGTATAGAATATTACTTTTGATAGTGGCAAATTTTTAGATATTAGAGACATCTTAGACATAGATTCGATACATAAAGACTCTAACCGTAAAAATATTCCTAGGGCTAACCCCTTGTTAATATAATTGAGCTATTATGCTAAAAGTATGATGTAAGTTAGCATATCAATTTTGGATGGCAAGAGTTAAGTTATATATTTTATTTATTCATTTACTATAAGTTTTTTACTTCTAAACATGTCGCACCTATACTATATTTAGATTCTGCTCTTCTAAAAGGAATATCTGCTCTAATGATTCCATCTTTATCTACTAAGATAACCGGGAAAGTTTCAAAGAAAGCTGGCATTCTACGTACTGTTAGTTCTCTACCTTCCTTATCTTGGAAGATGGGGTGACCTAGCCATGCTTCTGCAATCCCATCGCCTTTATCCATAGGGCCTGCACGGAACAACCCACCTTTAGCTGGGTTATTCCCAATGTAATCATAGAAAGCTAGCTTGTCTGGTATGCGCGACCATGCTTCTGTTTGGTCTAAACCCTCATTAATAGAATTCTCAACTCTTCTTTCTATTTCCTGTTGGAAGTATCCACTATCCCATTGATATCTAGTTGGTCCAAATAATTCAATTGGGGTAGTAGCACATCCGTACCACATTGTTCCCGATGTAACAAATGCAGCGAAGAATACAGCGGCAATGCTGCTAGAGAGAACAGTTTCAATATTTCCCATACGCAAAGCTCTATATAATCTTTGTGGAGGGCGTACAGTCAGATGAAAAACACCTGCTAAAATACCCACAGTGCCTGCAGCAATATGGTGAGACGCAACTCCTCCTGGATTAAATGGATTGAAACCCTCCGGCCCCCAAGCGGGCGCCACAGGTTGTACTTTTCCAGTGATTCCATAGCCGTCTGAAACCCAGATTCCTGGTCCAAATACGCCAGTCACATGGAATGCGCCAAAGCCAAAACATAATAAACTAGCCAACAATAAGTGAATTCCAAAGATTTTAGGTAAATCTAGTGCAGGTTCTCCGGTACGTGGATCACGGAATATTTCAAATTTGGATAGGTTCAGTTTAACAAGAATTCCTCCAACTACACCATGCATGCAACGTTAATTGCACATGGCGTTCCTCTACCATTTTGAATGTATAATGATAGATAAAGATCATTCATTAAATACTTGTAAGCTCTTTGCTATATTTGCATAATACAAATCTCCACATTCCCTATTTTATTATAAACATATTTTAGGATTCTTACTTTATCTATTTTAAAAATCTTGATAATCTATTCGTCAAAGGATCAAGAGACTAAAAGATTAGTTATTATATATATTTGAGATTTTATGCCAAATGAGAAAATGATATTGAAAAATAATGA